>ERZ773005.12-NODE-12-length-204451-cov-11.258728_pt1 | contig 204451 bp, 195 predicted proteins | sample MGYA00580666_ERZ773005 | MGnify/ENA primary metagenome ERZ773005 (study PRJEB29015, sample SAMEA2737999) | human oral metagenome | biome: human oral; feature: human-associated habitat; material: dental | place: China | collected 2061 ...
GAAAAAAAGAGGGCCGTAACAAAATGAGTTTTTTAACCCATTTTGTTACAGCCCCATTTTTATATAAGCAGTGTGCGGCAGGAGGAGCGATGCTGTAAATTTAAATCTCAATGTGGGGAAACAGCTGACTGCTCCGGGTGTTATCTGCCTTCCTGCTCATCCCCGATATATTGTCGGATATATTGTCGGAATGAGGTAAGATACGAAAATTTGCGTTACCGCGTATTTGCTTCGATCATCGAAAGTTCCGGCTGGAATTCCCGAACGAGCTTCATGTCGGCCTGCACGCCTCTTTTCAGTGCATTGTAAATGATCATCGCCATTTCGTACCGGGTCATGGTCCTGTCGCCATGATAATCGCCGTCCGGATACCCTTCGACAATGCCGTTTCCTGCTAAGGTTGAAACGGCTTCATATGCCCAGTGATTTTCGGGAATATCCGGGAAATCCTTATACGCATTGGGATTGAAGATATTTAATATATTATCCAGACGGGCTTCTAACAAGCTGACCTTGTTTTGCAGCGTATCGATCTTCCGTTGAGCGGTCTTGCTGATACCGCGTTCATGGCTTCCTTCACCGAACTTGAAGGACAGGCTGGCGTTGTACATATTGTCGCCGTAACCTACGGTGCTGCTGACGCCGAACAGGATATTATCATTCGGCCGGTAGAACGCGCCGATCGCTGCGGCATGTTCGCTCTTATATGAGCCGAAGCCGACAGCAAAACTGAGTTTCGATGTCGCGTCATAATCAACGGGATGGAGTCCCGCCAGTGCCGCGGCACCGGCCCCGACTCTGCTGAGATCACGGTTCCAGCGTTCTATGCGCTGATTGGTCCGGAACAGCTGGCTTCCATTCACGGCATCCAGGCTGGTATCGCTGAGCGTTCCGTCTGCGACGTTGATGATTTTCTGCTCGTTGGCGTTGATGCCGTCATTGTCGATGTATGTCTTGCTGCCGATCTTATAGGAGGCGGCCTTGACATCACCGGCGACATCCAGGTTGTTATTCATGACAACATCGTTGTTGAATGTCGTATTCGTAACCGTCATCGTCATGGAAGTGGTGCCTACCTTGTTGATAAGCTGTGTCTTAGCCGTATGCGTAATGTTTTCGGCCGTCAGGACATCATCACCCTTCACGTCGGTGATCCGGTCGCCGCCTACGGTAGTGGACTGACTGCCCGCCACGTCGGTGGCCTGATTGCCGCCTATGGTAGTCGTTTGATCTCCTTTGTAGTCTTCCACGACATCGCCCGTAACGGTCTCGGTCAGTTTACCGCCTACGGTGTTGGTCTGATCGCCCTTCACGTCGATGTCCTGATCGCCGCCTACCTTCGTGGTCTGATTCTTGTCGACAGTAGTCATCTGATTGGCTTTGTAGTTTTCCTCGACGTCACCCGTAACGGTTTCGGTCAGTTTACCGCCAACGGTATTGATCTGATCGCCCTTCACGTCAGTGGACTGGTTGCCGCCTACCTTCGTAGTCTGGTTGGCTTTGTAGTCTTCCGTGACATCACCCGTAACGGTTTCGGTCAGCGTACCGTCTACGGTGTTGGTCTGATTACCCTTGACGTGGGTGGTCTGATTCTTGTCGACAGTAGTCGTCTGGTTGGCTTTGTAGTTTTCCGTGACGTCGCCCGTAACGGTTTCGGTCAGTTTACCGCCAACGGTATTGGTCTGATCGCCCTTCACGTCGATGTCCTGATTGCCGCCTACCTTCGTGGTCTGATTCTTGTCGACAGTAGTCGTCTGGTTGGCTTTGTAGTTTTCCACGACGTCGCCCGTAACGGTTTCGGTCAGTTTACCGCCTACGGTGTTGGTCTGATCGCCCTTCACGTCGGTGCCCTGATTGCCGTCTACGGTAGTCGTTTGATCTTTTTTGTAGTATTCCACGACATCGCCCGTAACGATTTCGGTCCGATCGCCGCCTACCTTCGTGGTCTGGTTGGCTTTGTAGTCTTCCGTGACATCGCCCGCAACGCTTTCGGTCAGATTGCCGATTACCGTGTTGGATTGATGGCCGCTTACCGTATTGGACTGATTACCCGTCACGTCGGTGGACTGGTCGCCGCCAACTGCGGTGGACTGGTTGCCGCCTACGATAGTCGTCAGATCTTTGCCGATCGTATTGGTCATATCCTCGGTCGTCGTATTCGTAATATTCTTCGCCTTATTGTTGATGTTTCCGTCTTCGGCCGTCAGGTTGATATCCGCTGCGGTTTGTTCCACCGTTGTTTTTGCCGTGCCGCTTGTGACGGTATGCGTCGATTTTGTGGACGTGTTGACTTCGCTGTTGGAATTTCCGTCAGCGTCCAGCACTTCCTGTGAGATCTTATCCTTCTGCAGCTTCATTTCCGCGCCGTTGCCGCCGGTGATGCCCATTCCGACAGCCGATACGCCGAAGCCGTTCGTATCGAAGTTAAGCTTACTGCCTTCGATTGTATTGTTGTGGATATCTCCCGTGAAGTTCGCGTTTTTGCTTTCTATGCTGCCCGCTTTGATATCGGTCAGGTTATTATGATCGTCTTTTATGAGAACTTCATCGGGCATGAATTTTCCTTTGACGGTAAGATCGCCGCCTACTTTAACATCGCCTGTCGTTTCCAGTGTCGATATATTGCCGAGCGCGTTGTTGTTCACGGTAATATCGTTGATCTTTTTCACTCCCGACATATCGCCGTTTTTAATGTTGACGCCGTCCACATTCGTACCGCCGCCTGCATTATAGCTGATATTGGCCGTTTTGTCTTCCACCTTGCCGATTTTTCCTTCCAATGCCGTATCGGCAGCCTTGCGATCCGTTTCTTCCTTTAACAGATCTGTTTTCGTGGCATAGGTTGTATTCGCATCGACCTTGGTTAAGTAGGTTGTATTCGCATCGACCTTGGTCAAGTAGGTTGTATTCGCATCGACCTTGGTCAAGTAGGTTGTATTGGCATCGGTTTTCGTCAGTAGCTCGGAAGCGTTTCCTACTACGACCTCTGTACCGCTCGGCAATGTGCCGTCTGAACCAACCGTTTTATTAGAAACGGCGCCGGCGAGGCCGGTGCAGCTCAGGAACGCGGTCAGGGCGACGGCGGCAACGGCGGCCTTTCCTGCCCTTTTGCCGGAACCGGACGATTTCGTCCGGCTTTTGCCGAATTCCGACGTCACGACATAGCAGGACTTGAGCTTACTCCATACGACCTTGTAAATTTTATTCATAAAACCAGCACTTCCTTCCTTCTGTATCCATAAAAATTTTTTAGCTTACCCTGCTTCCTTCCGGTAATATCATACGGCCTGCGGCCGATACCTCCTTTCATAGGAATTTACGGATGTCTTTTTCAGTGATATATAATCTGCATACTCGTACGTACGTAGCGTATGCTTACCGGCTGCTTAATTCCCTGTTAAACATAAACTTGAAATAGGCTTCCTGTATTTTTCGGTATTTCCGCTGGGCAACGGGGATGATATGGCCCATTACTTCCAAATGATCGCGTTTGATAATGTGGATGGCCTTCTGGTTGACGATATACCCTTTGCCGGGAGCGATAAATTGGCCCGGTGATTTTGCATTCAACACGTGCAGGAGTCCTGTCAGGGTATGCCGGACGGCAATGATTGAACGGCCTTTAAGGTGGACCATCAATGTATGGCCGCGGCTTTCAATAAAAGCGATGCGGTCAATGGCTTCGACCTGGAGACCGTCGCCTACGGTTTTAAAAACAATCTGTTTGCTTTCTTTTCTGCCTAAATTTTTCAGAGCGCGTTCCAGCGCCATGTGAAGCCGGCCGTTATCAACCGGCTTGAGAAGATAATGGGACGCTTGCAGTGAAAATGCTTCGATTGCAAAATTATCGCTTGAGGTCAAAAAGATAATTTCCGTCCGCATTTCACGTTTTCTGATCTCAGAAGCGATGTCCAGGCCCGATATACCGGGCATATATATGTCCAGGAGAAGAATGTCGATATGCTTATTCCGCTCCACGTCACCCATAAAAAGGAAGGAATTGTCATATAATATATAGTCAATCTGCTCGGCCCGATCTGCCAGACAGCGCTCAGCCAGGTTTTTGATCTCAACCAATTGATATCTGTCGTCATCACATATGGCTATGCGTATCATATACGGTTTCCTTTCTGTACCGGTCCGTCATAGTACGATGTATAATATGTACATCTATTTTTTTTTACATATATTTAAATTCAATGTACTATATAACGCATAAAGCGATTGTGTTTATAGCATGAAACGACGTTTTTTTGACATGAAACGTCAAAAAAACTTTTAAATATAATATTTCAAGGACTGCACAGTTACGGCCGGTATATAGTATGTTTAATTATTTGTAATATTAAAACAAAATTTCTTAAACAATCCGTCCGGTACAGGAGGCTGTTTCCGGTCCGAAAGACGCCCCGAATACGGGATCCGTATTGAAGTATGCCGTAAATAAGAAAGGAGCCGGATGTTCCCCGGCATAACCGCAAGGGGAAGGATTTTTGCATATAAAAAGACTGTAAGCAGCATGAGGTAAAAACCGCATGTTGCTTACAGCCCGTTTTTCAGAACTCTATATCATGGTGCCGACGTGATCGGGAATGATAACGGTTGCTTCTGTGGCATGTATAATATCGTCCGTATCGTAGCCGGGAGCGAGTTCACGCAAAACCAGCCCGTCGGGAGTGACTTCCAAATAACAGCGCTCCGTGACGATATCCGTTACACACCGCGTTCCCGTTAAAGGCAGGGTGCATTTTTTGAGGATCTTAGGGGCCCCGTTTTTTTCACAATGTTCCGTGGCTACAATAATTTTTTTCACGCCTGCGCACAGGTCCATCGCTCCGCCCATACCGGGAACGAACTTGCCCGGAACGATCCAGTTGGCGATATTTCCTTCCTGGTCAACTTGGAAAGTCCCCAATATGGCGGCATCGATATGACCGCCTCTGATGAAGGCGAAGGACGTTTCATGATCATAGACGCTGCCGCCGGGAATAACGGAAGCCGGCTGCCCGCCGGCGTCAATAATATCGACGTCCACTTCATCCCACGGCGGTGTCGCGCCGCTGCCGACGGTGCCGATTTCCGCTTCAAGCCACAGGTCGACGCCTTCAGGTAAATAGTTTACGCACATCAGAGGCAGGCCGATCCCTAAATTGACGAAATCGCCGTCTTTAAAAAATTTTGCACACCTGGCCGCAATGAGTTCCCGGCCGCTTAATGTAGTCATTATGAAGGGCCTCCTTTCTTTTCGGCTTTTGCTTTGAGCCGCTTCCACATGGGGCACAACGGGCGCTTTTCGCCGGTTCGCACGTAGACCATGTCGATAATCGGTGCGGGAACATCTATTTCTTCAGGACCTAATTCACCGATTTCGACAAGCTCTTCCACTTCGGCAATGACGTAATCCGCAGCCAGGGCGAGTGTACTGTTCGTTGCCCGTGAATTCATGCGGAACGAGATATTCCCCGCTTTATCCGCCTTAGTGGCCTTGATCAGGGCGACGTCTCCGTGTAATGGCAATTCTAAGAGATATGCTTTGCCGCCTACGGTAATTTTTTCTTTGCCTTTTTCCACCTCCGTACCCAGTCCGGTCGGTGTAAGGAATCCGCCGATTCCGGAGCCGCCGCAGCGCACCCGCTCGGCCCATGTCCCCTGCGGTACGAATTCCACCGCCAATTCGCCGCTCAGCATCTGATCTTTGGCGACGGGGTTTAAGCCTATATGTGTTGTAACCAGGCTTTTTACGCGTTTCGCCGCAATGAGCTTGCCTAATCCCTGATCGGGCATGCCGGCCGATACGGCGATGGCATCAATGTCCGTAATCCCCTTGGCAAGCATGGCGTCGATCAGTTCATCGGCGGCAAACTCGCCGTGCCAATCACCGAACATAATGGTTTGGCCGCTGCGGATGTGTTCTAAGGCACGGTCTTTGGAAACCGTTTTATTCAGCATGGATAGTTCCTCCTTTACCTCTATTTTCCTTTAAATTCAGCCTTTCTTTTTTCCATAAACGCTTTACAACCTTCCTGAAAATCCAACGATGCGGAGCATTCACGCTGCGTCGGAACTTCTACGGTGTCGAGCCATTGTTTGTAATCGCTGTAAACGGCGGCATACAGTTGTTTTTTAATGTTTTTATACGATATGAGCGGGCCTGAAGCTATTTTTGCGGCTAATTTCATCGTTGCGCCGGACAATTCTTCCGGGCTGACGACTTCATAGGCCAGGCCCCATTCCTTAGCTTCCGCGGCGCTCAGCGGACGGCCGGTTGCCGCCAGCTGCACGGTCCGCGCCGTGCCGATCGTCTTGGCCAGTAAATATGTCGCTCCCGTATCGGGTACGAGACCGATATTGACAAAAGCCAGGATAAATTTCGCGTTATCGGCGCAAATCATGAAATCACCGCCTATCGCCAGGCTGACGCCCGCGCCGGCCGAGGCGCCGCAAACGGAGGTGATGACAATTTTACTCATTTTTTTCATAAAATCGGCCAACGTCCCTACTTTACTGATGAGGCCGTCCATATTCACCTCGCCGCCGCGTTTGATGAGATCATAGAAATAACCGATATCCCCGCCGGCAGAGAACGCCTTTTCCTGCCCTTTCAAAATGACGACTTTTACGGCCTCGTCTTTTTCGGCCGCCCGGAAAGCCAGCAACAGCTCATCCGCCATTTGTTCGTCAATGGCATTGAGATTTTTCATGTAATCCATGGTAATGATCGCAATGCCGTCTTCCACCGTGTAAATTAATTTTTTGAAATCCATACGACCTCCTCCTTTGCCTGTTACCCTGTCCATACAAAAAGGGTTCCGAATACAATCGATTCGGAACCCTTTTTGTCGGATAATCCATCATTTGAAATAATGTTGACAACAAGTTGATATACGGTTCATATGCCCGAATACAAACCGTTTAATCAACTTGGAACAACCTCGATAAAAGTTCCGATGTATATGAAGACCGAGTGTATTCATCCGTATCCGACCTTTCCGTACCGGGGCGTGCTATACCTGCCTGCCGCCGATACCCTTTTGCAGCATAAAATTAAAATAGTTTTCCTGAAGTTTTCTGAATTTCCGCTGGGCAATGGGAATAATATGCCCTTTTATTTCGATGTGCCCCGGCTTGATGATATGGATGGCTTTTTGATTGACAATATATCCTTTTCCGGGGGATATAAATTGATGCGGCATTATTTCATCCAGCATCTTTTGCAGCCCTGCAAGCGTCCGTCTTGTCGTAATGAAGGAACCGTCTTTTAAATAGACCGTCAATATATGGCCCCGGCTCTCTATAAAGGAGATATTGTCAATATCTTCGATTTGCAAGCCGCCGCCCGAGGTCTTAAAAACGATCCTCGTTTCGCGGTCCGTCTTTATCTTTTCAAAGGCGCGTCCCAGGGCGATGTCCAGTTCTTTTTCTTTTATCGGTTTTATAAGATAATGGATCGTTTGCAAAGAAAAGGCTTCAATAGCGAATTCATCGCTTGAGGTAAGAAAAATGATCTCGCCGTGACGCTTTTTACGGCGTATTTCCGCAGCAATATCCAGGCCCGATATGCCGGGCATATAGATATCCAGTAAGAAAATGTCAAACACTCTTCCCCGTTCAAGCTCTTCGCTGAGAAGAAAAGAACTGTCATAGAGGGTATAGCGGATTTCTTCCGTGTGATTTCGCAAGCAACGTTCACACATCGACTTTATATCATGAAGCTGCTTTGTGTCATCATCACATATGGCTATGCGTATCATACAGATTTACCCCGTGAATTCCGACTTCATTACATGATATATAAGTGCAATATATTTTAGTTATTTAAATTATAACATATATTTATATATACAGTCCATGTTTTGTCATAAAACGGCGTCTATTTGTCCTGAAGCGACGAGGCGGAAAATCGATTTACAGGAATATTAAAAAACGGGCACCTCCATGATACGTCCATGAAGATGCCCGTTCGCTTACAGTTGTGAAAACAGCCTGTTTTTTGTGTATTCCGCGTCCGCTTTGATGCGTTCAATATCCAGGGTTACGAATTCTTTGTGTTTCATCAGGATGTTCCCGTCCACTAAAACCGTATCTACGTCCATGCTGTTAGCCGCGTACGCCAGCAGGGACAAGGTGTCGTTGCGCGGGTACCAGTGAAGCCCCGAACGGTCGATAAGCGTAATATCCGCTTTATAACCTTCTTTAAGCTTGCCGATATCCGTGTAGCCGAGCGCTCTGGCCCCGTCTTCGGTAAGCATGCGGACCGCCCGTTCCGCAGGGATTGCGGTCGGATCCAGCGTGTCGGCTTTATGTATAAGGGCGGCCAGATGCATTTCTTCTAAAATATCGAGATTATTGTTGCTTGAAGCTCCGTCCGTGCCCAGGGACACGGTAATGCCCTTGGCAAGCATTCTGCCGAGCGGCGCAATACCGCTGGCGAGCTTTAAGTTGCTGCCGGGATTATGGGCGACGCGGACCTTTTTTGCCGCCATGATATCCATGTCGGCTTCATCGACCCAGACGCAATGTGCGGCCAGGCAGCCACAGTCGAACACGCCCGCGTCATTTGCCCATGCAATAGGGGATTTGCCGTACTGCCTGCGGATGTTTTCGACTTCCCCTTTTGTCTCGCAAAGATGCATATGGATTTCCGCGCCGACGGACCGTGCCGTTTCGACTACTTTGCGCAAATAGTCTTCAGGGCACGTGTACGGCGCATGCGGACCGAACATGACCGTAATACGGCCGTTGCAACTGTTATGCCAGTTCATGAAGAAGTCTCTGTTTTCGGCCAGCGCTTCGGCCGCATTAGGCGTAATACCGGTGAGGCCGCGGCTGAGGCAGGCGCGGATCCCCGAATCGCGGACGGCTTCGGCCACGTTGTCCATAAAAAAGTACATATCCGCAAAGCTCGTCGTGCCGCAGCGCAGCATTTCCGCAATGCCGAGCAGCGTTTGCGCATAAACGGTTCTGCCGTCCAATTTCGCTTCGGCAGGCCAGATTTTGTTTTCCAGCCAATCCATGAGCCGCATATCATCGGCGTAGCTGCGAAAGACGGTCATGGCGATGTGATTATGCGTGTTTACAAATCCCGGCGTTGCCAGCATGCCTTTTCCGTCTATGATTTCGGCGTAACCGGTTACGTCGGTAATATCTGTAGGGAATGCGGTAATCCGATCGTCCGTGATTTCAATATTCCGGCCTTCTTCTATTACGCGGTTACGGTATACCGCAACATTCTTCAGCAGTTTTTTCGACACGGTATGTCCCCTTTTCAATCCAGATTTAAATAGGCGCGCTGTTCTTCGGTGAGCGAGTCTATGGCATAGCCCATGGACTGCAGCTTTATCATCGCTACGGAGATGTCCGTCTCACGGGGCAGGACATAGACGCGGTTTTCCAATGTCCCCGCCTTATCGAGAATATATTTGGCTGCCAGTGCCTGAACGGCAAAGGACAGATCCATGATTTCCGCGGGATGGCCGTCTGCGGCCGCCAGATTTACCAGGCGTCCCTCGGCAATAAGATTAATAATATGGCCGTTTTTAAGCTCGAATCCTTCAATATTATGCCGGGCTTCAAACTGCCGTACGGCCAGGGCTTTTAATTCGGCCTTATTGATTTCCACGTCGAAGTGCCCCGCGTTGGCAAGGAGTGCGCCGTCTTTCATCTTCGCCATATGTTCGCCTCTGATGACATCCTTGTCGCCGGTGAGCGTGACAAAGATGTCGCCTATTTCGGCGGCTTTATCCATGGGCATGACATCAAAGCCGTCAAAGACGGCTTCAATAGCCTTTATGGGATCCACCTCCGTTACGATGACATGGGCCCCCAGTCCTTTCGCACGCATGGCGCAACCGCGCCCGCACCAGCCGTAGCCGGCAATAACCGCTTTTTTACCGACAACGGTCAGATTGGTTGTGCGCATAATGCCGTCCCAGGTAGACTGGCCCGTACCGTACCGGTTATCGAAAAGATATTTGCAATAGGAATCGTTGGCCGCTATCATGGGGAACTTCAACTCTCCCGCTTTAGCCAGGCCGTGCAGCCTGACAACGCCTGTCGTCGTTTCTTCCGTTCCGCCGAGCAGCCGTTCCGCCGCATCTGTACGCGTCGTGTGAAGGAGATGCACCAGGTCGCCGCCGTCATCGATGATAATGTGCGGTTTGTGATCGAGGGCCTTATGCAAATACATAAAATATTCCTCTTCCGTACAACCGTGGGTCGCATAAACCGTGAGGCCTTCGTCAACGAGAGCTGCGGCTATATCGTCCTGCGTAGATAAAGGGTTGCTGCCGGTTACGATGACGTCGGCGCCGGCACGGTGCAGGACAATTGCCAGATACGCTGTTTTAGCCTCTAAATGAACGCTTATAACTACGGTTTTCCCCTTGAACGTCTGTTCCTCTTTCAAGGTTTTTCCGATAGCGTTCAGGGTCGGCATATAGCGATCGACCCAGGAAATTTTTTTATGTCCGCTCGGAGCGGTGCCGATGTCGTGAATAATGGAAAGCATACGGACTCCTTTCTATGTTCTGAAAAAGGCGGAAACAGTTGTTTCGGACGGTTTTTCTATCGTCCCTTTTTCCGTAAAAATAGCTTCAATATTTTGATGCGGCGTTACGTCGAAGGCGGGATTAAAGACATCCGTGTCGGCTAACGTGAGCTGTACGTCCCGCAGCCTTCGCACTTCATCATGATGCCGTTCTTCAATAGGGATTTCTTCGCCTCTTGCCATGGACAGATCAAAGGTGGATACGGGGGCGGCTACATAAAAGGGTATCCTGTGTTCTTTGGCCAGGACGGAAACGCTGTATGTGCCGATTTTATTGGCCGTATCCCCGTTTGCCGTGATTCTGTCCGCGCCGACGATAACCGCGTCCACCCTTCCGGTTTTCATTATCCAGCCGGCCGTGCTGTCCGTTATCAGGGTTACAGGAATCCCGTCGGCTTTAAGTTCCGTTACGGTCAGGCGCGCGCCCTGCAGCAACGGCCGCGTTTCATCCGCATAAACGCGTTCAATGAGGCCGCGTTTATGAAGGGCGCGAATAACGCCCAAGGCCGTCCCGATATCGGCCGTTGCCAGGGCGCCGGCATTACAGTGAGTGAGGACGGTCAGTTTTTTTGCTCCCTTTTGCGCGATAATCGCCGCCGCACCGTATGCGGATATGGACCTGTTGATCTCTATGTCCTTTGCATGAAGCGTTACGGCTTCCCTTTCGAGAGCAAGCGTGATTTCCGCGCTGCTCTTTCCCGCGGCCAGTTCTTTTTCGGCCGCCTTCAGCATATGTGTTAACGCCCAGTGCAGGTTTACCGCCGTAGGACGCGCCGCGTCAAGGGCTGCGGCAACGGTTGCCAGACCGGCCGAGAAGGCGGCGGTATCCGTGATTTTGCGGCGCAGCAATTCCGACGCCCCTAAAACGAGTCCGTAAGCGGCGGCCACGCCGATTGCGGGAGCGCCTCTCACGGCGAGGACGGAAATTGCGTCTTTTACGTCCTGCCAGGATGTACAGCGGCGGTATGTTTCTTCTGCCGGCAATTTCGTCTGATCCAATATGATCAATTCGTTACGGCGCCATTCAAGTGTCTTCATTATGCTTTAAACCCGCCGTACTCCGCCAGGACGTGGCGGCAATGACAATCGTCGTCCTCGTATAACTCAATGGCGCGCATTAACAGGGTTTGAATACGTTTGGCATTATCTTCCATACATTCGTTGACCTCCGCATGTGTTTGGACCTGCTCGGAAACGCCGGCAGCGTAGTTGGTAATCATCGAAACGGTAGCGTAACAAAGTTCCGCTTCTTTGGCCAGGCATACTTCCGGTACGGTCGTCATGCCGACGAGGTCGCCGCCGAGGCGGCTCAGCATCTTAATTTCCGCAGGCGTTTCGAAACGCGGCCCTTCCGTGCAGGCATACGTGCCGCCGTTATGAACGGGATACTTTAATGCAGCGGCGGCTTTGCAGACGGCTTCGCGCACTTTCGGGCAGTACGGCGTCGTCATATCGACGTGCACTACGCCGTTGGCCCCGCCGTCAAAGAAGGATTCATGCCGGGAATGAGTGAAATCGATAAATTGATCGGGCAGGACAAAATCACCCGGTTTATATTTTCTCGTCATGGTACCGACGGCAGTTGTCGAAAAAACGGCCGTGACACCGAGCTTTTTTAAGCCGAGTATATTCGCTCTGTAATTAATCAGGTGAGGCGGGATGGAATGGGCCTTGCCGTGACGGGGTAAGAAAATGATTTCCTTACTGCCGTATGTACCGCGTAAATAATGGATCATGCCGTAGAAAGTAGGCAAACGTTCCTGCCGTACATTGTTCAACATTTTCACGTCGCAGACGCCCGTACCGCCGATGATAGCAATCAGACTCACAGGGATCACTCCTTAGTATCGTTTTCGGACCGTTTTTTTCCTGCCGCAAACAGGGCTTCCAGTTCATCATGGCTGATTACGTATTTTGTACCGCAATAGTGGCAGGTCATTTCCACCTGAGGATCCGTCAGAAGATCTTTTTTGTCTTCCTCACGCAGTGAAAGAAGCACATTTTCTATGCGTGCAAGTGAACAGGTACAGTGCCAGTACAGGGGCCGGCGGAAGATCTCTTTGCAGTGAAAGCCGTCCATAACGGTTTCGGCCAGTCCTTCTCCGTTTATATGTTTTGTCAGATAAGCCGTGATCGGGCCGATTTTTTTTATGTTCTCTTCTATTTTTGCCAAATCGTCGTCCGCAGCGCCCGGCAGCGCCTGTACAAGGAACCCTCCCGACGCGGCGACGGAATAATCGCGGTCGACGAGGACGCCGAGGCTGATCGTCGCCGGTATCTGTTCGGACGTATACAGGTAATACGCCAGATCTTCCGCGATCTCCCCCGATACGACGGGCGAGCGGCTCGTATAGGTCGTTTTTTCGGGCGTAAAGCGTGTTACCGTCACTTCCCCGTCCGTACCGACGGCCGTGCGGACGTCCAATTTCCCGTTAGAGGCCAACGGCAGGTCGATAACGGGATGATCCACATACCCGCGTACCCGGTTCGAGTTGAAGGCGTCGACATGAATAACGCCCAGAGGGCCTTTGCCGTCGATGCGGATCGTTACGCCTTCGCGGTTTTTATAATCGCCTGCCAGAAGCAGGGCGCCCGTCATCGTCCGGCCTAAGGCCGCACAGGCCACGGGGGCCAGCGTATGCCGCTGTCGTGCCGTTTCGACGCAGTCTCTGGTTACGGCGACGGCAAGGCGGATATTTTCATCGCTCATATAATGGACGATACTGTCTCTGTATTCCATGCAATCCTCATTTCCGGGAAACAGCCCGTTGACCGGTCTTTGCGGCGGCGGGCCGTCCTTATAATCCTTGCAGAACCGTCAATTCTGCTGCTCAGGTATAGCCCCCCTTGCCGAAAGGGGGAAGGCATATTTCGGTACATGCGGGGGCGTGCACCGTTTCTCCGGGCTTTTATTGTATTGCCGTTTCCAATGCAACGGTTACCATGTCGTTAAACCCGGTCTGCCGTGCTTCGGCGCTTGCCCTCGCGCCGGTGAGCAAGTGATCGCTGACCGTAAAAATACCCAGGCATTTTGCCCCGTATTTGGCGCCCAGCGTATACAGCGCGGCCGTTTCCATTTCTACGGCCAGGATGCCGTACTCTCTTAATTTATCGTTATCGATTTCATCATCGTAGAACCGATCGACAGAAATGATATTGCCGACTTTTACGGGAATATGCCGCGCTCCGGCTGCGGTATACGCCTTGCATAAGAGCCCGAAATCGCCGAGGGGCGCATAGTTTATGGAAGGTCCGAAAATATTCCGGATAAGGGAGGAATCGGTCGTCGCGCCCTGTGCGATGAGAACGTCGCCGATGTCCAGCTCCCGGTTCATGGCGCCGCATGTACCGACGCGGATCAAGGTGCGCACGCCATAGTCGCGCATCAGTTCCGTAGCGTAGATGGAGATTGACGGTATACCCATGCCCGTTCCCTGCACGGATATACGTTCACCCCTGTACATCCCCGTATATCCGAATATGTTGCGCACCGTATTGTAACAGACGGCGTCTTCCAAAAAATTTTCTGCAATATATTTGGCCCGCAAAGGGTCGCCGGGCAATAAAATCCGGTCCGCTACCGCACCGGCCTGTGCCTCGATATGAATGCTCATGAATGAGTGTTCCTCCTATGCCGTTATATTTATCAGGTCGTGTACGCAAGAAAGACTCCCGCCGTACAGATACAGGGAGTCTTCCCGAATTTTGGGACAGGGGTTACATTTCTTTTAATAAGTTTGCCATTTCAATAGCGGCCGCGGCAACATCAAAGCCTTTATTGCCGGCTTTCGTACCTGCCCGTTCAACGGCCTGTTCGATATTTTCCGTTGTAACGATGCCAAAGAGGACGGGAACTCCCGTATGCAGGGAGATCTGGGCCACGCCCTTGGCCACTTCGTTGCAGACGAGATCATAGTGGCTCGTTGCGCCGCGGATAACGGCGCCGAGGCAGATGACGGCGTCGTATGCGCCCGATTGGGCCATCTTCTGCGCGGCCAACGGGATCTCGAAAGCGCCGGGGACCCATGCCGTCGTAATATCATCATCGTTTACACCGTGGCGGTGCAGGGCGTCGTATGCGCCGCCGAGGAGACGGCTGCCGATAAATTCGTTGAAACGCGCCACCACAATGCCTATGCGGAGGCCCGCACCGAGCAGTTGACCTTCTTTAATATATGCCATGAATAAACACTCCTATCCGTACAATATGATTAAAATCCGTTTTCCAAAAGCGTATCCCATGAAAGGGAGCCGTTTTTCCCTTCATAGGGGCCTGTAAATTTTTTTACATATTTACCGACAATATCAGTCTCCAAATTGACACAGGCGCCTGTCTGTTTTTCCGTAAGCGTCGTATTTCCCAGTGTATGGGGAATGACGGAAACGGAAAACTCTCTGTTCGTGACGGCGACGACGGTAAGACTGATGCCGTCGATGGCGACGGAGCCTTTTTCTACGATATATTCAAGCAGTTCCGGCGCCGTGCCGATATGATACACCTGAGCTATGCCGTCTTTGTCAATGCGGGAAATCGTCCCCGTGCCGTCGATATGGCCGCTTACGATATGACCGCCCATACGTCCGCCCATTTGCACGGCCCGTTCAAGATTGACCCTGGATCCGCTGCGGATGTCTTTGAAAGAGGAACGGCGTATCGTTTCATGCATCACGTCGGCACAAAACGAAGCGTCGGTCATAGCCGTCACGGTCAGGCATACGCCGTTTACGGCTATGCTGTCGCCCGTCCTTGTGCCGGCCAATACCGTATCGGCAAACACGGTCAGGCGCATCGAATCGGGCCGTCTGTCCATTGTGCCGATCGTTCCCAGTTCTTCAATGATTCCAGTGAACATACGCGCCCTCCCTGTTCCTGTTGTATGCCTCGATATACACGTTGTTATCGTGGATTTCGGCCGTTTCGTAATCAAGGGTGACGCTTTCCGACAAATCATCGGCGCCCAGGCCGCCGACAGAGGTCTTGGAATCAACGCCGCCGATAACTTTAGCCCCGATAAAGGCATAGATTTTATCGACAAGATTGCTGTCGAAAAAGGTTCCCTGTACGGTACTGCCGCCTTCGACGAGGATGCTGTGAATCCCTTTTTCATACAGCGTATGTACCATGGCCGGCAAATCCACCCTGTCGTCATCACGAAGAGGGGCGACCAGCACTTCCACGCCGGCCCGCTCCAGGGCTTCCTTTTTTTCAACGGGGCAATGTTTTGTCGTAATAACCATCGTTCGGGCCTGTTTGTCCGTTACCAGCAAGGCCTGCAGGTCAATACGCCCCGTAGAATCCAAAATGATACGGAACGGTTGGTGCGGCGCGTCATGGCCTTCACGAACGGTACGGCTCGTCAACAGGGGGTTATCCGATTCAACCGTGTTGATACCGACAAGGATGGCGTCATAGAGAGAGCGTAAATAATAGCCCCGCTTACGTGCCCAATCATTGGTGATCCATTTCGATTTGCCTGTCCGGGACGCCGTTACGCCGTCGAGGCTCTGCGCCAGCTTAACGGCAATAAAGGGTTGCTGCGTAATCATATTCTTGATGAATACTTCATTAATTTTGATCGCTTTCCCCGACAGCAGACCGACGATGACGGGGATGCCGGCATTGCGTAAAATTGCGGCGCCCTTGCCGGCTACCAGTGGATTGGGATCGAGCATTGCGCAGACGACCTTGGCGACACCCGCTTTGACCAATGCCCGCGCACACGGCGGCGTTCTGCCGTAATGTGCGCACGGTTCCAGGGTTACGTAAACCGTGGAACCCGCGGCGCGCTCCCCCGCTTCCCGCAGAGCCCAGACTTCCGCGTGAGGCGTGCCCGCGCGGTGATGGTAGCCGCGGCCGACAATTTCGCCGTCCTTGACGATAACGCACCCGACCGAAGGGTTCGGCGATGTATAGCCCAGTCCCATTCGTGCCAGCCCAAGGGCTTCTTCCATATATGCAGCTTCATCCAACGGATTTCACCTCTTTCGATCATGTGAAAAGGCTATCGGTACATAAACCAATAGCCTTTAGTTGCATTGCCGTAAAAAAGGATGTCTTTTTCATCCAGACTGTTACTGTCGGTACCGGGTTCACACCGGTTCAGCCCCTCAGGGCTCGCGGACTGTCACCGCCGGTCAGGACTTGAAAGCGGTGCTTTCTCACCTTGCCTCAAAGACTATGAGTACATATGGAAATTCTCTGTAAATTATATCATAGCCGTACCGGCAAAACAAGGCCGCTATGCCTTTAACGCGGCAATTGCGGCCGCCCTGTCCGCTCTGCCGAAGACCGCGCTGCCCGCAACCAGCCACGTAGCCCCGGCGGCCGCTACATGACCGATCGTGTCCGCCGTAATGCCGCCGTCCACTTCGATTACGGCCGCCGTATTTCCCGCATTTTCCAGAAGCTCCGCCGCGTCTCCCACCTTGGCGACGGTATAAGGGATAAATTGTTGGCCGCCGAACCCGGGATTGACACTCATAATAAGAATCATGTCCAAATACGAGGCAACGCATTCCAGTGTGCTCACCGGCGTAGCGGGGTTCAGGGCCGCGCCGCATTTCATCCCCTTTTCCCTGATCTGCTGCAATACTCTGTCCAAATGGGGGCACGCCTCCTGGTGAACCGTTACGTACTGCACGCCTGCGGCGGCCAGAGCGTCAATGTAGGTTTCCGGATGTTCGACCATGAGATGGGCGTCAAAAACGAGGGCCGTGTGGCGGCGCAACGCCGCCACAAGGGGTACGCCGAAGGTCAGATTGGGAACAAAATGGCCGTCCATCAAATCGAGATGGAGAAAATCGGCGCCGCCTTTTTCGATATCGCTGATTTCCTCTGCCAGGCGGGAAAAATCCGCCGCTAAAAGTGAAGGACCGATGTGAATCATAAATGCTTATTTCCTTTCCGCAATAGAATCCTCTATTTTGCAATAGGTATCGTAACGCTCCCGTAAAATTTTGCCTTCCGCCAATGCCTGTTTGACGGAACAATCCGGCTCGGAACGGTGAAGACAGGAAGAAAAGCGGCAATGACCGCTGTATTTTGCTAAATCGGGCATGAGCGACGTAATTTCTTTTTCTTTCAAATGTGTAAAATCGAGCGCGCTGAACCCCGGCGTATCGATGACGTACGTCTGCTCCCGCAGCTTCATAATTTCAGAATGACGCGTTGTATGACGGCCGCGGCCGATCTTGTCACTGACCTTGCCGACGGCCAGTTCTCTGCCGATAATGCGCATTAACAGGCTTGATTTGCCGACGCCCGAAGGCCCTGCAAAGGCCGTAACTTTGCCGTCAAGGAGAGCCTTAAGGCTGTCGATTCCCTCTCCCGTGCAGGCGGAAACCGGATATGCGGCGTAACCGCAGCGCCTGTAAAAGGCTGCGTATTCTTCGGCCAGGGGTTTATCGAGATCGCATTTATTAAAGCAAAGCGACGGATGTATGCCGTCGTATTCGCAAGTCATCAGCATCTGATCGATCAGAAACCTGCTCGGATCCGGCGCGGCGGCCGCCATGACAATGAACATGGCATCAATATTGGCTACGGCCGGGCGGCGCAATGAGTTTTTACGGGGTTCCGTTTTTTCAATCACACCCTTCTGCACGCCCGTTGCCGTAAATTCGACCATGTCGCCGACGAGGATTTTTTCTTTCATCTTGCCGCGGCGGCGGCATTCTACGGCCCCGCCGCTCCCCGGATCCACATAGTAATAGCCGTTATAGTTTTTTATGACTCTTCCTCTGGGCATGTTTTACAGTTCCTCTTCCTGTACAAGGGCATTGTTAATGTACACTTTAACTCGCGTACGCCCCGTGCCCGTCACGTTTTTACTGATATTGTCGCCGCCGGACTGCATGCGGTCGTACACCGTTTTTGAACCGGTATCGTCTTCCACGATAATCTGAACGCGCTGGTTCGATGCGCCTCCGGGGATACTGATGCTTACATTGCCCGTGTGGGTGGCGCCGCCCGACGGCGAGGTACCTGACGCGTATTCAATGCCCAGGTCGACCGTATTGCCGCTGCCCGGCGTCTGAGAGGTTACCTTTGCCTGATTGTTCGATTTATTTGCGTCTATGCCGCTGATAGTGCCGATGGTATAGCCCGCGTTTTGGAGCGTTTGAATCGCCGTATCCAGGGTCATGCCGATAGTGCTGGGAGCGTCTTTTGCCTTTTTGCCGTCGTTTTTGCAGACGACTACGTCAATTTTAGCGCCTTTTGACGCTTTTTCCGGAGACGAGGGGGTCTGGCTGATAATCTTGCCGTCCGGATATTCATCACTGGGGGCATAGGTGACACTGCCTACGGATAAATGAATTTCCCGCAGCTTCCTGTCCGCCTCCGAAACGGTCAGGCCGCGCAGATCGGGAATGAGGACTTCCGCCCCTTCATTACCTTTGCTTACTGTCAAATAAATGGTCCTGTTCGCTTTTACGACAGCTCCCCCGCCCGGCGTTTGGGCCATGACCTCTCCGATGGGGACATCGGCGCTCTCCACTTCTTTTACGGAAACGGAAAGATGTTTCTTTTCCAGCATGGAGCGGGCAATTTCCACCTGTTTTCCCGTAACGTCGGGAACGGTTATACTCTCGGTGCTCCAAAAATTACCGAACGAAAAGAAGGCCCACAGAAATGCGATAAGGAAAATCCCGATCATACTGAAAACAATGGTTTTCTTTGAATGATTGCTGATGTTGTCGACTGCCCGGATAAAGAGATTTTTTTTCTTCTCTTCTTCCGCCGGCGGCCTGCGAACCGTCTGCAGCTGCTGCGTGTTGAAGTTATTCTTGATAATCGGCAGGGCCCCTTTATTGCTGTTTACGAAGCCCTGCGAGAGACGGAGCTCGGACATCATTTCACTGACGGTCTGGAAACGGTCGTCCGGATTTTTGGACATGGCTTTTAAAATACACCGTTCAACGAGATGAGGGATCCGGCGATTGTATTTTGTCGGCCGCACCACGTCGTCCTGCACATGCTGTAAGGCTATCCCGATTGCGGTATCTCCTTCAAAGGGGACGACACCCGTCATCATTTCGTACATGACGACCCCTAAAGAGTAAATGTCCGTGCGTTCATCTATCGGTTCGCCCGCCGCCTGTTCGGGAGAAAAATAGTGAACCGAACCGACAACGGAGTCGTCTTTGAGATTATCCGTGTTGGCGTTGACCGCGCGGGCGATGCCGAAATCCGCCACTTTGACTTTTCCCGCCTCCGTCACGAGGATGTTGTGCGGCTTGATATCACAGTGGACAATGCCGTTGGCATGGGCATGTTCCAGAGCGTCGCCAATATCAAAGGTAATCTGCATCGCCGTGTTTATCGGCAGATGGCCGTGTTTGTCGATATAATCTTTTAGGGTTTCACCGCGTACAAATTCCATGACTAAATAGTGTACGTCCTGGTCGAACCCGACATCGTACATATTGACTATATTGGGATGAGATAATTTTGCCGCCGCCTGGGCTTCCTGATGGAACCGGACGACGAAATCCCTGTCTTTCCCGTACTTACCGTGTAATATTTTCACGGCCACGATGCGGTCCAGAAGAATATCCTGTGCTTTATAGACACTGGCCATACCGCCGGAACCGACTTTTTCCAATATTTTATATCTGTTATCCAATATATGACCGATCATATCAGAATCTCCACCACTTTCATTCCAATCGAATTATCCGAACGCAATCTCTAGAGTGTCTTGATAATGACCGTTGCATTATCCGGAGCGCCTTCATCATAAATTCTTGCAAATAAGGATTTTACCGTTTGCCGTTCTTTGCCGGCGGCATGCTTGAGATACGTCGCTATCTCCCGCTCGTCAAGGCATCCGGTCAGACCGTCCGAGCACAGGAGGATACAATCGCCTTTTGTAACCGTAATAGTCCCGCTGTCGACAGGCATGTCCCTATCGACGCCGACGGCACGCGTAAGGACATGTTTCTGCGGATGTGACTGCGCTTCGTCCGCTGTAATACGGTGGCCTTCCATGAGGTCGTGAATAACCGTGTGGTCCGTAGAGATCTGTCTTAATTGGCCCCGGCTGTAAAGATAAATACGGCTGTCGCCGACATGGCCCCAATACGCCTTGTCGCCGACGACAGTGACAACGGTCAGCGTCGTCCCCATTCCCTGCAGGGCGGGATCTATCGTAATTTTGCTGAGGATGCAGTCGTTGGCATAGGCGATGGCCTTTTCTAATTGTCCGGCGGAAGCGTACGTATAATTTGAAAAATAATAGGCTACGGATTTAACGGCTGTCCGACTGGCTATTTCGCCGCCCACATAGCCGCCCATCCCGTCCGCGACAGCCATAATGTCGCCCTTTTCACTGATATAGAAAGAATCTTCATTTACACTTCGAACCAGACCGATTCGAGATTCACCGTATATACCCAATACTTCACTTCCTTCCGGCTGCCTGCATGCGCATTGCCGCAGCCTTATACACGTTCTTCCCGGCGTTTGCTGCGGAGCTGGCCGCAGGCGGCCTGTATGCCGCTTCCCATTTCCCGCCGCAGCGTAATATGTACGCCGTGATCTTTTACATAACGGCAAAAATCGTCTATTTGTTTCTTTTCCGGGCGATGGAGGCCGACATCGTAATTATCATTGACGGGGATCGCATTGACGAGGATATTTTTCCCGGCTAAAAGCCTGACCAGCTGTGCCGCGCAGTCCGGGGTGCAGGTGACATCCCGGATGAGGATATATTCAAACGTAACCCTTCGTCCCGTAGTCTTAAAACAGCGATCCGCCGCGGCCAGAATATCTTTCAGCGCATACGTCCCGGCAACGGGCATGATACGCCGTCTGATCCGGTCATTCGGTGCATGGAGCGATACGGCCAGATTGACGGGAAGCCCTTCGGACGAGAATCTGTCCATGGCCGGGACGATGCCCGATGTGGATAGAGTCATGTTCCTGTAGCCCAGATACAGCGTTTCTTTTTCGTGAATGAGCCGCATAAAGGCAAGCACATTGTCATAATTGAGCAGCGGTTCCCCCGTCCCCATAAGGACGATTGAATGCAGATCGGCGGTTACATATTTCCGAAACGCGAGAAGCTGGCTTACCATTTCGCCGACAGTGAGATTTCGGATAAACCCGTTTTTCGCGGAGGCGCAGAAGGCGCAGTTGACGGCGCAGCCGACCTGTGACGAAAGACAGACGGAATTGCCGTAGTCATGCTTCATAAGCACCGTCTCGACGGTCTGCCCGTCGATAAGTTCAAGTAAAAGCTTTACCGTGTTGCCGTCGCCTGAAATTTGTTTATCGACTACGGCGGGGACGTAAAGAGGCAGCTCTTTTTTTAGAAGCGTCCTGTCGCTCTTGGGCAGAAGGAGCATATCGTCCCAATCATATATATGCTCCTTGTAAATGTAATGTAAAATTTGATCGGCCCTGAATTTCTTCATTCCCTGAGAAAAGAGAAAGTCCTGCAAAGCCGGGCGGTTCATTGCGAAAATATCGTTCATATCAGGCTTTCTGCATTTTTGCGATAAAGAATCCGTCCAGGCCGTCGCGCTGCGGTAATATGCACAGATACGGAGTATCCTGCCGAAAGCCCAGGCTGTTTCCTATGGGTACGGCTTTGAACTCTGCGTGAGCGGCGAGGAAAGAATCGACAACGGCGCCGTTTTCCTCTTCGTTTATGGTACAAGTGCTGTATACCAGGATGCCTCCCGGTTTAACGCATTTCGCCGCGCTTTCAAGCAGCTGCCGCTGGAACGGGGGCAAGGCTTTCAGGTCTTCGGGTCGTTTGCGCCAGCGTAAATCCGGCTTGCGCCGTAAGATGCCCAGACCGGAACACGGCGCGTCTACGAGCACGCGATCCGCTTTGGCCGCGTACCTGTGGCCGAGCAGAACGGCATCCTGAAGAACGGTCCTGATATTTTCCAGTCCCAGCATGCGGGCATTTTCTTTGATGAGCTTCAATTTATGTTCATATATGTCAAACCCGTAAACCAGGCACCCGCTGCCGCCCAGGGCGGCGAGATGCGTCGTTTTTCCTCCCGGCGCGGCGCATACGTCAAAGATGACTTCACCGGCCTGAGGGGCGACAACATGGGCGACGAGCTGAGAAGGCTCGTCCTGGATCATACCCAGGCCGCCGGCAATTTCCGTAAGCGTACGGATACCGGGATTTTTCTCCAGATAAATCCCTTCCGGCGCATGCAGCGCGCAACGGCAGGGCACCCCTTTTTGCGTGAAAAGGGTCATCAGCTCCTCCCGTGTCGTACGCGTCGTATTGGTACGGACGCATAAGTCGGGCACACGGTCGAAGTAGCGGCATAATGCGGTCGTTTCTTCTCTGCCGAAGTCCTTTACCCACTTGCGCACCAGCCAGGTTGGCTGATGGTACGTTAAGGACAGATGCAGGATCGCATCCTCTGCCGGCGTCGGGATAGTGAATGTTTCTTTTTTCCGCAGACTGTTGCGCAAAAGGGCGTTCACAAATTTAGCCATGCCGGCGTTGCCGAAACGACGCGCCGTTTTTACCGCTTCATTACAGGCGGCGGACGGCGGTACTTTATCCATAAAGAAAAGCTGGTATAAGCCGCAGCGCAGGATGGCCAGGCATACCGGATCGAGCTTTTTAATGTCGCGAGTGCTGACCGTACTGATAATGTGATCCAAATAATTAAGGGTCCGCAGGGTACCGTATACGAGTTCCGTATAAAACCTGCGGTCCCGGTCGTCAAAATTTTGCTTTTGTATGGTTTTCGATACGATAATATTACTGTAGCCGCCGTCTTTGCAAACTGCGAGTAAACTGTGAAAAGCCGCCTCACGAACGTTCATTTTCATTCTCCCGCCGCCGGTCAACGCCGCAGCCTTCCGTCAGAACCGTACCCGCCGTCAGCCGGTGGCTTTGCAAGAACTGCGCCGAACTCATCCGTTTACGGCTTTCCGGCTGCACTTCTTTAATACAAAGCGCGTCTTTTCCCGTCTGGACGGTGAAAAATTGCTTTGTAACCTCAAGGATCGTGCCTGCAGGGACATTTTTCCCGGGAACTACGTCGGCCGACCAGATTTTCAGGCGTTTTCCGTTAAAAAAAGTATAGGCGCCCGGCTGCGGATCAAGAGTGCGCAGCAATCTTTCTATTGATACCGCCCCGTCCCGCCAATTGATACGCGCCGCGCTTTTATCGATTTTCTTCGTATACGTCGCTTTTTCCGGATCCTGTTTTACGGCCTGCCGCTCATATGTATCCAGGTCGTCAAGAACGGTGAGCAGCGTATCTTTTCCGAGAACGGCGAGCGTATTGAAAAGCGTTCCCGTCGTTTCCTTCCCGTCAAGCGGGAGTCGGGCCTGAGCCAGTATATCCCCCGTATCCATACCCTCATCCAGCTTCATGATGGATATCCCCGCTTCCGTTTCGCCGTTCATGACGGTATATTGAATCGGGGCGGCGCCGCGGTATTTCGGCAGCAGTGAAGCATGAACATTAAGGCAGCCGTGCGGCGCAAGCGTCAGCAGTCCGGCAGGCAGTATTTTTCCGTAAGCGATGACGACGATGGCATCCGGGTTAAGAGAACGAAGCGCTGCGAGTACCCGTTCGTCACGGAGTGTTTGAGGTTGTAAGACGGGTAATCCCAGTGCCGCCGCTTTTTCTTTTACCGGCGGAAAGGAAACGGTCTTGCCCCGGCCGCGCTGTTTGTCCGGCTGTGAAACGACGCCGACGATCTCATGGCCGGCCTGGACGAGTGCCGTCAGGGAAGGGACGGCAAACTCGGGTGTACCCATAAACAGTATTCTCATTGTCCTTTATCCACTTTTCGCAGATTTACCGCTTTTTCAGTAAATAAATGTCCCGCCAAATGATCCATTTCATGTTGGAAGATACGGGCTAAAAATCCTTCCGGCTCATACTCAACCGCTTCGCCCCGCCTGTTTTGGGCACGTACTTTTATTTTTGTATGACGGCGGACCTCCCCGTAAATCCCCGGCACGCTCAGGCAGCCTTCCGGGCCGTATTCCATCTCTTCCGATATTTCGAGAAGTTCGGGATTGATCAATTCAATTAAGCCGTTACCGTCGTCCAGGACGATTAACTGCAGCGATTCATTGATTTGCGGGGCGGCCAGGCCGACTCCTTCTGCGGCATACATGGTTGCGGCCATATCGTCGAGAAGGTGTTTAATGCGTTTCGTAATTACTTTTACAGGTTTCGCCGTAGCGTTTAATACAGGCGCTCCTGCTTTGACTATGCGTAAAGACGCCATTCTGTATATCTCCTCAGGGTAAATCCGGATAAACACACATTTTCAGTGTATTCATTATTATATCGCATTTTTTTTTGTAATACCAGTCAGGCAACGGAAAGACCCGACTAAAAAGCCGGGTCTACATCAATGAGGACGCCTCGTTCAAAAAAAGCCGCATTGTCCCGCATATACGCTTTAATACCGGTAAGATCCGGCCCGCGCAATAAAATGACTGCTCTGTATTTGTTACGTATTTTTTTTATAATATCGACATACGGGCCGATTATTTCCGGGGCGGGATCGAGCCGGATATCCTTGTAACGGCGCAACTCGTCGTACAGGCGGCGCCCTTTTTCCCAAAGGGCGTTTTCGTCTTCGTCGATAAGCACGATTTTAACGAGCTGCGCAAAGGGCGGATATGCCAATTCCCGGCGATACGTTATCTCTTCCTCGTAAAATCCTTTGTAATCCTGATTTTTGCTGTGTCTGATGACATAATGATCCGGCGCGTATGTTTGCATTACCACTTTACCGGGGGTGGTGCCGCGTCCGGTCCGTCCGGCCGCCTGCGTAAGCAGCTGAAAGGTCCGTTCTCCCGCCCAATAGGCCGGCATGTTGAGCAGGCTGTCGGCAGCCAATATGCCGACGGCCGAGACTTCGGGGAAGTCATGGCCTTTAGCTACCATCTGTGTCCCCAGGAGAATATCGTAGTCATGGCGGCGAAAGGCTTCTATTATGGCGTCTCCGCTGTTTTTCCGCATTGCAGTGTCCTGATCCAGCCGGATAACGCGCGCCGAAGGAAAGGCCTGCCGCAGCTGGGCTTCCGCTTTTTCCGTGCCCGCCCCGAAAAACTTGATGTATTTACTGCGGCATGCCGGACAAAAAGCGGGCGCTTCTTTTACGGATTCACAATAATGACAGCGTAAATGTTCGGAATCCTTATGATATACCATCGGCACGTCACAGGTATCGCACTTGACCACGTAACCGCATTTACGGCACATCACAAAGGTGGAAAACCCTCTTCGGTTCAAAAGGACGATGGCCTGCTTTTTTTGTCGTAACGTTTCGCGTAAAAGGTTACAGAGCTTAGCGGACAGGATGTTGTAATTGCCGCGTGCCAGTTCATCACGCATGTCGACAACGTTTATCTCCGGCAAAGGGCGGTCGAGAACGCGGCGTTTGAGCTCAAGAAGCCCGTACTCACCGGTGAGCGCCTTATGGTAATCGCTTATCGCCGGCGTCGCGCTGCCGAGTACGACGGGGCAGCCGTAATAGGCGGCACGTTTTCTCGCGACGGCAACGGCATGGTAACGGGGCGACTCATCCTGTTTGTACGAACTGTCATGCGCCTCGTCGACAATGAGCAGTCCCAGATCCGCAAGCGGCGTAAAAACGGCCGACCTGGCGCCGATACATATATGGCTTTCCCCGTTTGCCATACGCCGCCTGTTGTTAATACGCTCCCCTTTTGAAAGTTTACTGTGCATCACGACCACATCCTCGCCGAAACGGGCTGTGAACCGCCGTACGATCTGTCCCGTCAAGGCAATTTCCGGGACCAGGAGAAGCACCTGCTTTGCCGAAGCGATAACCTCCCCGGCCAACTGCATGTACACTTCCGTTTTTCCGCTGCCGGTAATACCGTGCAGCACCCAGGTCCTGCCGTCCCTGTCCTCCTGCACCCTGCGGATCGCTTCTTCCTGTTCATTCATGAGCCGCCAGGTTTTGTCCGTGCCGACGGCCAGTGAAAAATAATCGGTTTCCTTTTCGCGTTCTTCAACGGCAAGGAACCCGGCCGTTATGAGGTTGCGGACCGTATCCCGGCTGAAGCCCGCGGTAAGAACGGCCCGCAAGGAGAGGCACTCTTTGCCTTGCAACAGCAGAAGCAGCTCGGCCTGCCTTTTTTTTCGCATCAGCGTGCCGTCATCAGGACGCTTGAACCGCAGCCATTTTTCCGTCTTGGGCGCCACTTTATTGCGTAATATCTCCAGTTTTTGAACGGTTCCTCTTTTGACGAGTTCTTCTACCGGGAGCGGCCCGAAGAGCTTATACATAATTTTTTCGGATACTCCCGGATGTGTGTCCAGGTAGCTTAAAATCTTCTTTTCCTCCGGCCTCTCCCGGCCGTCTTCATGGCCCTTAAAAAGCCGATAATCCCAGGAGATCCCTTTTTTTTCGACTAAAAAAAGGCGCAAGGCGTCTGCAAGGCTACAAAGATAATACGTACTGATCCAAAGGGCCGTTTCAATAATTTCAGCCTGAGCGCCCGCCTGGACGGACAATACGGCTTCAACGGGCTTTAATTCAAAATCCCCCGTCCTTTCTGTATCATCCGCCGTCCGTATGACAATGCCCTCTTCCCGTCGTCTGCCGAAGGGGATGAGGACCCGGCTGCCCGGCCTAACCGTTTCCGCCAACGCCGGCGGGACTGAATATGTAAATGTTTTTTGTAAGCGCTTGGCCGTTATATTGACAATAATCTGGGCGATCATACAAGCTCCTGAAAAAAAGGGGAGACACGGCGGCCTCCCCCAAAAACAGTATTCTTATACCCCCGCTTCTTTGCGAAGAATATCGGCTTTATCCGTTTTTTCCCAAGGCAAATCGAGGTCGTTGCGGCCGAAATGACCGTATGCGGCGACCTGCTTGTAAATGGGACGCTGTAAGTCCAGCATTTTGATGATGCCCGCCGGACGAAGATCAAAGTGCTTGCGAATGAGTTCAACCATCTTAGCGTGAGCGCATTTTCCCGTGCCGAACGTTTCCACGTGAATGGAGACGGGATGTGCCACGCCAATGGCATAAGCAAGCTGTAATTCGCATTTATCCGCCAGGCCTGCCGCGACGATGTTTTTCGCCACATAACGTGCCGCATACGCTGCGGAACGGTCGACTTTCGTGGGATCTTTACCGGAGAAAGCGCCGCCGCCGTGGCGGGCCATGCCGCCGTACGTATCGACAATGATTTTACGGCCCGTAAGCCCCGCATCGCCCTGCGGCCCGCCGATTACAAAACGGCCCGTAGGATTGATGAAGAGTTTCGTCTTTTCGTCAAAGAGGCCGTCGGCAAGTACCGGTTTGATAACGAATTCTACCATATCTTTTTCGATTTGGTCACGCGTTACTTCCGGACTGTGCTGTGTGGAAATAACGATTGTATCGACATGCACGGGCTTGCCGTCTTCATATTCTATCGTGACCTGCGTTTTGCCGTCCGGACGGAGATAGGTCAGGATTCCTTCTTTGCGGACCTTTGCCAAACGACGGGCCAATTTATGTGCCAGCGAGATCGGCAGGGGCATATATTCTTCCGTTTCGTTCGTTGCGTACCCGAACATCAACCCCTGGTCACCGGCGCCGATAGCGTCGAATTCGTCTTTATTTCCTTCTTTCGCCTCTTTCGCTTCGTCTACGCCCATGGCGATGTCCGACGACTGTTCGTCGAGAGAGACAAGCACGCCGCAGGTATCGCAGTCAAAGCCGTATTTAGCGCGCGTATACCCGATGTTCCGTACAGTTTCACGGATGATGCGGGGAATATCGACATAACATTTTGTGGAAATTTCCCCTACTACGTGGACAAGCCCCGTCGTCACAAGCGTTTCGCAGGCAACGCGGGCGCCGTTATCCTGGGCCAGAATGGCATCCAGGATACCGTCCGAAATCTGATCGGCCATTTTATCGGGATGCCCCTCCGTAACCGATTCGGATGTAAAAAATTCACGATTTTTTGTCATTTACTATAACTCCTCCTGTAGTACACTCCTTTGGGCTAAAAAAAATCCCTCTGTAAAAGAGGGGTTCAAAGACCCATCTTCCCGCCTGACGGCTGTTGGATTTAGCACCTTTTCCTTTTAGAAGGTTGCTGCGGCATCATGGGGCCAATCCCTCCGCCGACTCTTGATGGAACGATATGTTGTTTTGACTGTCTATCATTATAAAGGAGATATGCTGTAATTGCAAGCAATAAATTTATGGTGTCATCATACGCTGCGCCGGGCAGGCAAATTGTGTAAAAAAGACAACCGCGGGGCGTCCGTAAGCAAAAAGTCCGGCTCGCGGGGACGGGCTTATTCCCGCTGCCGCTTTTTCTCGCATATAGACGCCACGCGTTTAATAATTTCTGCCGCCAAGGCATCTTTCGACATCAGCGCTAAAGGCTCGCTTGTACCGTCCGCATACAGGAAGGTTGCAATATTCGTCGTGCCCTTAAAGCCCGCTCCCTCGGCCGTAACATCGTTAGCGACGAGCATATCCAGGTTCTTTTTCTTTAACTTCTCCCTGCCGTGCTCTATGATATTCGTCGTTTCCGCCGCAAAGCCGACGAGGATCTGATTTTTTTTACGCTGTCCCAGCGCAAGAAGTATATCCGGGTTTTTGACCATATCAAGCGTCAATACATCGTCATTTTTCTTGATTTTCTGCGGCGACGGTTCGGCCGCTCTGTAATCCGCCACGGCCGCCGCTTTTATCACTATGTCGCAGTCATCATATAAGGCGTCTACAGCCGCTTTCATTTCGTTTGTCGTCAGCACATCGACGCGTTTAACGGCGGACGGCGTGGGCAGATTCACCTGCCCGGCCACCAGGGTGACGTCCGCCCCGGCAAAGGCGGCCGCTCTGGCTATGGCAAAGCCCATGCGCCCGCTTGAATGGTTGCCGATATAGCGAACGGGATCTATCGCTTCGCGCGTACCGCCGGCCGTTACAATCACTTTTTTGCCCTTTAAGCAATCCGTGCGCATAACAGCGTACTCAATATACTCGGCAATATGTTCCGGTTCGGGCAAGCGTCCGGCGCCGACCGTGCCGCACGCGAGAACGCCCGATTCGGGGGGCATAATCATGTAACCGAGCTTTTCCAATTTGGCCATATTTTCCTGTACAATCGGATTGGCGAGCATGTTCGTGTTCATGGCCGGTACGATTATTACCGGTACGGTTGCAGCCATAACGGCCGTCGTCGCCAAATCATCGGCGATACCGTTGGCGATTTTTCCGATAATATTTGCCGTAGCCGGTGCGATGACGAACAAATCGGCCCATTGTGCCAGCGCAATATGTTCCACCCGAAATTCGGGCACATCCCCGAACAGGGAAACGGCTACGGGATTACCCGATATTTCTCTGAGCGTCAGGGGGGTAATGAATTCTGCGGCATGAGCCGTCATGATACACTTGATTTCCGCGCCTTTTTTACGGAGCAGGCTGATAATCACCGCGGCCTTATAGGCGGCAATACCGCCGCTGACCGCCAAAACGATTTTCTTGTGTTCTAACGACATGCTGAAAGCACCCTCTCTTTATTTGATGCCGGACTGAGGTGATTCATACGTGATTTTACCTTCATCTATTTCGTCCATCGCTATGGAGACGACTTTATTCGTTTTCACTTCGACAAAGGGCGCATCGCCGTCCGTAAGCTCACGGGCGCGTTTCGCCGCTAACGTTACGAGCGTATATTTACTGTCTACCTTTTTCATTAATGACTCCAACGTCGGTCTGATTAACATAATTTATCTCTCCTGTTTTATCATATACATTTTTTTGATGGAAGCAATGAGATTATCGTTGCGGCACGAGCGGCATTCTTCCGCGCGGATAATGGCAGCGGCCAAATCTACGGCCGTTTTTAAATCATCATTAATGATGACGTAATCATAGTTGCCGATCCAGTCAAGTTCGGCGCCGGCCTTTGCCAACCGTTTGGCAATGACGGCTTCGGAATCGGTGCGGCGTAAATGCAGCCGCCGTGACAGGACTTCCATACTCGGCGGCACGATGTAAATAAATACGCCTTCAGGATATTTTTCTTTTACCTGCATCGCTCCTTGAACGTCGATTTCCAGCATGACATGATTTCCCTTTTCCAGCTGGCTGAAGACGTAGTTTTTCGGGGTGCCGTAATAATGGTCGTATACTTTCGCGTGTTCGAGAAAAGCGTCTTCCGCAAGAAGCTCTTCAAAACGACGGGTATCGGCGAAGAAATAGTTTACACCGTCAAATTCCCCTTTTCTCGGCGCGCGGGTCGTCATGGAAACAGAATAATGTATCGATGGAAACCGAAGACGCAACGCATCGCAGATAGTTCCCTTGCCGGCGCCGGACGGCCCCGAAACAACCAGCAAAAGGCCTTTATCCTTCATGGGTGTTCCCCTTTTTGTCGTCGTCTCCGCACTCATCATGAGGTTCATCGCCGACATGCAGGATGCGGTGGGATACCGTTTCGGGCTGCAAGGCGGAAAGAACGATTTGTCCGTGATCCATCACCAGGACAGACCGTGTTTTTCTGCCGAAAGTCGCGTCGACAAGTATATTATGTTCCCGCGCATCCTGGATCATACGCTTTATGGGAGCCGATTCGGGACTGATAACAGCCACTACTTTATGGCCCATAACCATATTTCCGAAGCCGATATTTATGAGATCAAAGTTCATGTTATCACCGTTATTCAATATTTTGTATTTGTTCGCGAACCTTTTCCAGTTCGTTTTTAATATGTAAAACCGTCTCCGTGACGTCCATATCCTGTGTTTTGGCGCCGACCGTATTTGTTTCCCTGTTTATTTCCTGAATAAGAAAATCAAGGGAACGGCCGACATCGCCGCCGCTGTTCAACAATTTTTTTAATTGTAACACATGACTGCGAAGACGTACAACTTCTTCCGTGAAATCCGATTTATCCGCAAAGACGGCGACCTCCTGTAAAATACGTCCTTCATCAACCGGCACGCCGGCAGGTTCCAGGAGATTGATGATACGGTTATGGAGACGTTCGGTATAGGCCGTCACGATATCTTCCCGCTTCCCGGCGATGGAATCAATGTACTCTTCCATAAGGTCGGCGCGTTTTAAAAGATCCGTATGGATACTTTCGCCTTCCCTGTCCCTCATAGCGGTAATCGCGTCAAGGGCTTGTGTAACGGCGTTGTCAAAAACGGGCCGGGCCGCTTTCGTGTCGATGACGGGAGGTTCCTGCGTGAACCAGTCGCTGCAAAGGGCGATGACTTCGCCGAGCGTAGCCGGCTCATCATTGAAAAATCGTTGCTTGGCCGTATCGAGGGCGACTTTGCAAGCTTCAAGGGCCGCATAATCAATACGGATTTCCTGCGGCTGCCGCTCCAACTCCGTCACCGTTACGAACATGTCCACCTTGCCGCGGTGGATTGTTTTTTTTACGGCGTTCCGCAACCTGTCTTCCAAGGCCATGTAAGCACGGGGCATACGAATATTAAGTTCGAGAAAACGTTGATTGACAGCCTTTATTTCTATCGTAACGGACAATTTCCCGTCACTGAACGTGCCGCTGCCGAACCCGGTCATGCTGCGCAATGTGAAGTACCTCCTTCTGCGAGAAGCTCGGAATATGTTTTATCGTAATACGTCCCGCCGGCGCTGTCAATAAGGCGGCGGAATACCCCGTTTCCTCAGCGGCCGGGGCCTATATACTATTACAGCCAAATCGCCTATAATAAGAAGCACAGAAAAAGGAGCAAACAGAAATGAACTTGGACGGCATCACTTTACATTCTATCGTACGCGAATTGGCGGAAGCCCTGCAGGGCGGCCAAATTTCAAAAATATACCAGCTTAACGGGCGGGGGCTTTATTTTCGGATTTTCAGCGGCTCCGGGCCGCACCACCTCGTTGTTACCCTTGACGGTTCACCGCGCGTGTATCTGGCCGATACTCCGCCGGCCACGCCCGATGTGCCTACGGCATTGGTCATGTTCTTACGCAAATATTATGAAAACGGCCGCATCGCATCGATAAAACAGCTTCACCTCGACAGAATCGTGGAAATCGGTATAGACATACTCGACAGGTCCGGCCGTCTGGCAGCGCGTAAAATTCACGTCGAGCTGATGGGCAAATACAGCAATGTCATTTTTACGGAAAACGGCGTAATCCTTGAAGCCTTAATCAAAACGCGCAGGGATAAGTCCGCGCTGCGCACGATCGCGCCGAAAGAGGCGTATGAATTCCCGCCGAATTTTATGCGCATGGATCCGTTCGAATTTTCCGCCGACGAGCTCCGCAATATGATGACGGCCGGTACGGATGAAGAGCTGGGCAAATGGATGATGTACCGTTTTAACGGGATGAGCACGGTAGTCCTGGATGAGCTTGCCTGTATGACCGGCCTGGATAAAAACACATATCTGCGGGATTTAACGGATGCGGAAAAACACATATACGCCCGGGCCGTCGCCGCCTTGGGAGAGCGCTTGCAGGGCGTTCGCGGAGCCTATGTATACTGCAAAGGCCAAAAAGAAATCCTGTTCCCCCTTCGCTTGCAAAGTCTGGCCGATTACGATATACGCTATTATCCGTACATTGAAGAGTATTTAAAAGAATTCCAGGACAACCGGGGAAGCCTGAACGGCGAACAGGAATATCTGAAGAAAAAAACGGGAAAACTCATAGAACGGCAGATCCGTAAAATGAAGAGGATTGACGGCGAATTACAGGAAACCGGTAAAATGGACACATACAAGCTCTACGGCGATCTGCTCATGATTTATGCCTATGAAAAGCACGACCATAAAAAATCGGTTACGGTGAAAAATCTCCTTTCCGAAAAACAGGAAGATATAGAAATAACCCTGGATCCGTCCCTTTCTATGACGGACAATGCCAACAGGTATTATAAAAAGTATATGAAGCTGCGCAACCGAAAACAAAAGTCCGCCGAATTACTGGCGGAAAATGAAAAGGAACTGGCCTATTTGCAATCGTTGGAATACGCCCTGCAAACTTCCGTGACAAAAGACGAGTTGGCCGATATTAAGGCGGAAATGCGCCATGTCGGGCTTTTACCGCCGGCCGGTAAAGAAAAGCTGAAAAAAGACTCTTCCCAACAAATTCTTACGTTACATACGGACGGCATGGAAATCTGGATAGGCCGCAACAACAGGCAGAATGATTTCTTAACAACGAAAAAGGCCCGCCCCCGTGATCTGTGGTTTCACGCCAAAAATCAGCCCGGTTCGCATGTCATTCTGGCCAGCCACAACGGTACGCCGACGGCTGAACAAATAAGGGCTGCCGCCGAATGCGCCGCTTTTTACAGTAAAGGTAAGGACAGTTCCAAAGTGGAGGTGGATAGCACCCTTGTCCGCCATGTAAAAAAGCCGACCCACGCCGTCCCCGGGTTCGTGATCTTCGAAAATCAGACCACCTATGTCGTCGAACCGAAAAAGCACGCCGAGCTGGAGTGAAAAAGAAAGACGGCCGCAAGCAATAATCAGGTAAACACCTCATTATGCTTACGGCCGCCTTGTTATGTCAGTCCGTAAATATATCATCGTATTCTTTATGACGCTTTGCCCATGCCGAGGCATAAGAACAGGTAACGGCGGCTTTACGCCCTTGTCCGCGAATATAATCGGCAGCTGCCTGTACTATTTTTCCCGCAACGCCCTGCCCGCGTAAACTGTCATCCACAAAGGTGTGTGTAATAACATATGTGCCGTCAGGCTGCAGGGGGAAGTCAATTTTCGCAACAACTTTGCCGGAATCGTTTTCCAACCAGATTTTGGAAGGACCATATTTAAAATCCATATACATCATCCCTTCGTATTATATTATAGCACAAAGGACGACAATGCAACAACTTAACCGACCGCACGCTCCGCATGTTCTTCCAGGATGGAAGTCAATGCGTTGGCGCTGCTCGTATGGGAGCGGATCACTTCCACGTTTTTGCGTTGCGCTTCTTTTATGGCGCAACGTACCATACTGTGACTGACCGTGCTTGTAAACAGCACTACCAGATCGGGGGAACCGATTTTAGATTTGAAGTCACTGGGTACTTGCGTAAACACTTTTGCTTTATAAGAATATTTTTTACAGATATTTTTATATCTGCACACCATACAGTCATTTCCGCCTACAATGACGACGCTCATAGTACTCTCCCCTTTTCACGGATGTATAATTAATATTGATAATGCGTTTCAATTACAGTTAAAAGTATACTGAATCAAACTATACCTTGTCAATAGATGATGAGAATTATTAATAATACTGTCTTCCAATATACTTTATATGCATTAAAATAGCAATTACATGTAAAATAATTAATTTTAATCAATAATTGATTTTAATTTGCATATTAAATTCCGAAAGTTCAATAGAAAGCGCTGTATGGAATCCTTCACCGCTTACGAAGGCAATACGCAAAAAAAAACGCCTCCGAAAAATCGGAGGCGTTTTTTGGTGACCCAGTAGGGATTCGAACCCTAGACCCACAGCTTAGAAGGCTGTTGCTCTATCCAGCTGAGCTACTGAGTCATGCTATATATGGGTGCAGGCAGTACGGTGTAATTGTACCATTAACATATGGACAATGCAAGGGTTAAGCCTGTCCGGACAAGGGGCACCGGGCAGGCTTATTCTTTTGAATATTTCAGAACGAAAGGAGGAACTGTCGGGAAAATCGCGTTATCCGCAGACGAAGGGCAAGAATAAAAAAGAGGCTCTGTAAAGAGCCTCCCCGCTTTATGTTGTCGGTACTATCGTGCCCGTAACGGCTTCAATGACTACTTTCATTTCGTTGCCGCCGTCATCGAACATTTTAACTTCGTAATACGTATGACCGTCTTTAGAAGCTTCGACCTCCCATTCGGCGATCTGGTAAGCGGGACCCGCTTTTTTCAACGCGGCGGCTGTAACGAGTTGAGGCGGCAGGATACCGTCCGTATCAATGCTCTTCTTTTCCCGGTCTTTATCGGGAGCGTCCGTTTTTATGTAAATAACTTCTCCCGTTTCCGCTGAAATTTTCATTTCCTTTTCCGCGTCCTGTGTATAGCCTTCCACTCCATAGTACGGATGATGTTTGCCGTCATAAGAGACGGATTTAATTTTTACAGCGGCACCGTAGTATTGTTTAAAGAGATTGACGGCGCCGCTGTAGCCGACGGTATCTTCGTTCATGACGGCGTGCGCGGCGGCCGGCGCGGTCCCTTTTGCGTTTTCCGGAAATGCAGTCCCCGTGTCCGCCGCAAGGGCGGTTGCCGTCAACACGGCGGCTGTTGCCGCTGAAAGTGCGTATACTCTGATCTTTTTCATAGAAACCTCCTGTATCTAACCTTACATGCGGGTATATGTAAATTATACGACTATGCGGAAAACTCGTAAAGGCAGATAAGTCTTCAGTTTTATAACAAAAAAAAAGGACTCAGTGAGCCCTTTTTACAGTTTAGAATGATGCTGTCATCGTTGCCGTCAGGCCGAAGATAATACCCGGAATGTTGGCAAAGACAATCGGCCAGTCACGATCTTTTTTAAAGAAGCCGTAAATAACCCAAAGTGTACAGTTTACGAAGGCTACAGCCGGCTGAATCGGATCCCCCTTATGTCCGGACAGATTGCCCATGATCTGCGGAATATACGATACGTACATACAGATCGACATGGCGGAAGCGACTGTTCCGAGCTTTGCCATCTTGCTTTCCATATGCTCTCCCCCAATTCAGAAAAAAATGATTTCTCAAAAAATGGAGCGGGTGATGGGAATCGAACCCACGTAACCAGCTTGGAAGGCTGGCGCTCTACCATTGAGCTACACCCGCATTGATATAAACTATAACCGCTTTGGTCGGAGCAGCAGGATTTGAACCTGCGACCCCCTGGTCCCAAGCCAGGTGCGCTGCCAAACTGCGCTATGCCCCGCCAACAGTAGTTATTATACTTAATTTATAGAACTCTTGTCAAATATTCTAGCGAATTGTCGGCATATTACGCCCGTTAAAAATCTCCAGCATTTCCTGCTGCAATTGTCGGCGAATATTGTCACAATCTTTCGCTTTCAGCTGATCTTTCGTGATATCGAAAAGATAATTGTTCAAATCGAAATCTTTAAGCATCATCTTTGTATGGAAGATATTTTCCTGATACACATTGACATCGATCATATTATAACGGTGCCGCGTTTCCCTGGCTATATAATTTTGAATCGAGTTGATGCGATGATCGATAAAAAGCTTCTTGCCGCCTATATCACGGGTAAAGCCGCGGACCCGGTAATCCAGCGTCACAATATCCGAATCAAAAGAATCAAGCAAGTAATTCAGGGCGTTAAGCGGTGAAATCCTGCCGCATGTCGATACATCTATATCGGCGCGGAAGGTTGTAATCCCTTTTTGAGGATGACTTTCCGGATATGTATGAACGGTCAAATGGCTCTTATCAAGATGACAGACTACATCCGAATCGGGGATAATTTCTTCTTCCGAAATGAGGATGGTCACGCTTGCTCCCTGGGGATCGTAGTCCTGACTGGACACGTTCAGAATGTTGGCCCCGATAATGGAGGATACGTTTTTTAATATCTCCGTGAGCCGCGCCGCATTGTACGCCTCATCAATATATTCTATGTAATGGCGGCGGGCCTCTTCCGTATCGGCGTAGCAAATATCATACATGTTAAAGCTCAATGTCTTCGTCAGGTTATTAAAGCCGTAGAGTTTCAATTTGTTCTTTTTTACTGTCATCTTCTGTCCTTACCTCTTGCCGTATATTTACCGAGCCTTGCACGGTTATTCCATTTCATAGAACCGGACCGCTTCAATTGTACCGTTTCGTAATGTGCAAATCCCGTAAGTCCCTCTTTTCCCGTCCCGGGGTAAAGAGATGCTGCCGGGATTGATAACGGTACAGCCGCCTGTCCTGCCCTCAAAGCGCCGATGCGTATGGCCGAAAAGAGCCAGAACCGCGCCCTTTGTCAAGGCCCGTTCGGCCAGTTTATCCGGGCGCCGCGGTGCGGGCCATTGGTGTCCGTGTGTCATATAGACGCATATACCTCCGACATCCGCCCATAATTCTTCCGGCGCTTCGGCGCCTCTATAGTAATCGTTGTTTCCTAAAACCGTATAAACGGGAGCAGTCGTACAGAGGGCTAAGGCCTCTGCGTCTTCACAATAATCACCGCAATGGAACCAGACATCGACGGCGGGATTGCGGGCCGCCATTGTTTCCAGCGCCGCAAGGCGGCCATGACTGTCACTGACTATACCGATTTTTAATGATTTCATCGCAGTAAATCCGTCAATTTCCGCAATGCTTTCCCGCGGTGACTGAGCCCGTTTTTTTCGGCAAGACTCATTTCGGCCATGGTTTTTCCTTTTTCGGGTATATAGAAATACGGATCATAACCGAATCCGTTGTCCCCTGCCGGCGTATTAAGAATAATCCCCTCGCAGGTTCCTTCCGCCGTCAGTAATTCCCGGCCGGGCCTTGCCAAAACAAGAACGCAGGCATAACGGGCCGTACGCTTTTCTGCCGGCACGCCGGAAAGCTCCGCGAGGAGTTTCGCGTTATTGTCGGCGTCGTTGTGCTGCGGCCCGGCATAGCGGGCCGAGTAAATGCCGGGCCGGCCGTGCAAAACATCCACGATCAGGCCGGAATCATCGGCAAGACAGGAATATCCGGTTTTATCCATATAATATGTCGCCTTTAAGGCGGCGTTTTCCGCAAATGTCATCCCCGTTTCTTTCGGCTCCGCTATGGCGGCGTCGATGTCGCCGACAGGCACCGCGGAAAATCCGAGCGGCTCCAGTACAGCCTTGAATTCCCTGAGCTTCCCCTCGTTTTTCGTAGCTATGACAAGTGTCCGTGTTTGTTTTTCCATGCTTATCCGTTATCCCTGTGCGCGTTACGGGTGCGGACAGCAGTCCCGTAATTCTTTATAATGACAATCGGCGTCTTTTGGGACGCATTGCCGAAAGGATTGTCAATGAGTATTTTGGCGACTTCCTGCGGATGTACGCCGCGAGAATATCCGAGCACGGCGGAACGTTTCAAATCGTTTACGTCGGCAACGCAGGCGCCGTAACATCCGAGACGCTGTTTGATCTTTTCCGCCACGCCTGCCGGATCGTCCGGTCCGTAAACGATGCATTTATCGAACGGAGGCATCGTACCGGTTACGTCGTCGGTCAATGAAGCCTGACGGCAAAGGCGGTACCAGACGCCGTCTTTGCCGAAGAGTTTAGCGATAAAGCCGATGATGAAGCAAAAGAGCATCTTCCATTCCCCTTCCAGCTCCATGGCGGCCTGCATACCGTAAAGGCTGGCCATGCTGCCTTCGCCGGGAACGAAGCGGCGCATCAGGCGCGCCTGCCAGGACGGGGTTAATTCTTCGGGGCGTGTAAAGCGTCGCTGCGTTATGGCGACAACGCTTTCGGCCACGCAGAGAAGATCTTCCGGACCGATCTTGCCGCGCGTATACTGTTCGATTATATCTACAATATCATCTTTTTCCGTAAGGATGCGGGTTTTTACCGGTACTAATTCCAATTCTGCCATTGCGGTGCCTCCTATGCCTGTTCCATTGCCTGCTGAACTTCAGCGGCTTTCAATGTAATACGAGCTTTGCGGATATACCATTCGCTGCGGGAAACGGCTTGATATACGAGGTCAATCGGCATATCGGGAAACAAGCGCAAATCTTCACGGATGTTGCCGCCCTTGCTCGTGAGTGTGACGGTAACACGAATACGGCCGCTGTTATGAGGATAGTAAATAACGGCTTCCCAATATCCGTCATCGCGTTCGGCCGCCTTATTGGCAAGCTGAGCGCTCACCGTGACGAGATCGTATTGTTCGCGCGGCAAAAGCGTACGCGGATAGAAGTCCATAATCGTCCCCAATTGTCTGCCGCCGTTGTGAAAAGGGACTTCCGTTTCGAAAACAGCCGTAGCGTCCGTCAGGGATTTCAACCTGAACGGTTCGCGACGGCGCGCTTCAATAATGAATCTGGCATCGCCCTGCTTCCACGAAAAAATGCGGAATAACAGGTACATTACGGCAAAAATGCCGATAAGAGCGATGATGACATTCAAGAATACGTACAAGTACACGGGACAGGACTCCTTTTTCAAAAAAATAATTGACGACTTATGTCAGCGAAACTTCTGCTGCCGTAAATTCTTCAGGACTGATAAGTTCTGATGCCAGCGCCGCGCCGCGTCCAGCTTCGGCCGTAAAACAAAGATGTAAATATCCGGGCCGCCGCTGCGTGTTTAAGAGATTTTTCTTTTTTAAAACCGCCAACGCCTGCAACGCGGTTTCATGGGCCGGATCGACGAAAACGACGGATTCGCCGCAAAGCTCTTCGAAGATGTGCCGGACAAAAGGATAATGAGTACAGCCGAAAATCGCCGTATCAACGCGGGCTTTTAAAACAGGTGCGACATCATCCCGCACGGCCTCTCTTATTTCGGGGCCGTCCAGCTTGCCGCGTTCAATCAATCCCGCCAAGGAAGCGCAGGGCTGTTCCACTATGGTTAAAAAAGGATCCGTTTTTTCGGCTTCTTTTTTATGGATATGATTGGCTATCGTAAGAGGCGTGGCGAAAACGGCGATACGTTTTTCAGTCGTCGTGTCTTTTGCCGTTTTAATGCCGCGACTCATGCCCAACAGAGGGATATCGGTTTCATTTATAACGGTATCGTATGCCGTTGCCGTTGCCGTGTTACAGGCAAAGGCGATAAGTTTCACATGTTGTCCGGCAAGAAAGGCAACGATTTCCCGCGTAAAAGAAAGAATTTCCTCTCTCGTCCGAATGCCGTAGGGGTTACGCTTGGTATCTCCCAAATAGACGATATCTTCATGCGGCAAGAGGTGACGTAATTTGTTAACCACCGTGAGCCCGCCTACGCCGGAATCGAAAACGCCGACAGGCTGTGCCGTATTAGCCACGATCACAATCCTCCGCCGTCAGAATCCGGTCTTTTCTATATGCGGCCTGCAATTTACTGTAGTGGCGATCGTCAAGACGGGCAACGGTATTTCCCTTGCGGTGCGTAAAGACATTTTGGGAAGTGCCCCTGCAAAGAATACGGCCGTCGTCATGCCGTCTGATGATATAGAAAAAAACCGTTTGAGCGCGTGACAGCTTGATCAGCTTCGTTTCGATATCAATGACATCGTTAAAATGTATGGGATTGATGTATTCGCAGGATACATTTTTTATGGGAAAAAGAATCCCTTCGTCCATGAGTTCGAAGAGACTCAGCCCGGCTGCGTCAAAGTATGCGCAGCGGCCGCATTCAAACCAGCGGATCTGATTCGAATGATGCACAATCCCCATCATGTCCGTTTCATAAAAACGGACTTTTTCCGTCGTAATAACCATTTTACCAGGACTCCCTGTCGGTACTGAAACAATAAATTAATTGTACCCTCAACGGGTGCGGCTGTCAATTTTCCGGCGCCTTTCGGGGACGGCGCACGTGCGGCCGCCGCACAAACAAATTCCAACAGGCACGAATACCTGTTGGAATTTAAATGCTCCTTATAATTTTGCCAACGGAAACAGTTTACGTACCTTCTCTTTGTGTTCCGGCTTGATATAGGTGCCGGCAAATGATAAGGCTGCCGCAATAACGGCGGCGTCATCAATCCACCCTATACCGGGAACGATATCGGGAATCAAATCAAAAGGAAGAATCGTATAGCCTGCGGCACCCATGAGAACCAGGCGCACGAAAGCAGGTGTGTCCTGATCTTTTATACAATAATAAAGCATCATAAGCCGCGGCAGGAAGCGGATTTTCTTTCCCGCCGATTTGATAAAGGCAACGAATTTAAAGGGTGAATAGAAACGTGCAAAGAAAGTCAGCCATTTAATCATAAAACCGTCCTTCTTATTCCAGCGGTTTTTTTGCGTCTTCCACGGCGGCGCGTACCTGTTCTTCCACTTCTTTGTCGGGGTTACCGCTGTCCGTGAATGCTTTTACAGCGTCTTCCACTTCTTTTTCTTCCGCTTTATCCGCCGCCTCTTCCGCAAGTTCATCGGCAAGGCTCTTGTGATTGCAGACGTTCTGGTACAATTCGCACCCTTTTTCCTTGGCGTCCATGACGGCGTCCTTAGCCGCACTGCCCCATTTGGCGAGGAAATCTTTTGTTTCGTCGCCGAGAGGGACATTCTTCAACGGGTTATCTTTCAACTTTTCAACCTGTTCCTTGGCCTTTTCCTTCCATTCGCCGAACATTTCCACGTACGGCGTCACGTCGCTGGGCATCCCGTCGCGAAGCCAACGCTGTGTGACGCGGCCGAGACTGTATGTAATTCCCACCGCTACAGGGACCTGGATCGCGGAGAACGGGATAAGCGTTGTCAAAAGATTGCCGGCCATGCGGCTGCCCATGGCTCCCAGAAAGGCAAGCACCGCGCGTTCCGTAAGTTTAACATTGTATACGCGGGCTATACGGCTTACCAGATACACTTCATTAGCCATAAGCGCGACCGTTCCCACCAAAGGCGCAATAACAATGGCGCCGGCGCGTGCGGCCGCCCAACGGCAAAGCGTTTCGACCTTGAGGTTTTTATCTTCCGTCGTTTCGTCCATTGCATCCAAGACCGTCAAAGCCTTTGCGTCGGCATCTTCTCCGCGCGCTGCATTTAATTTTGCGACTTCCGCTTTTAATTCGGCAATTTCTTCCTGCAAACTTTTTAATTGTTCCATTTCTTCGTTGGTCATCAGAAACACCTCAAATCCCAGTAATAATGATTTAATTGATTAAATTATATTTTCCCATTTTTCTACCAGCTTGTCAAACCGCCGTCAACAGGCAAGGCGACCGCCGTAATAAAGGAGGCGTCCTCGCTCAAAAGAAAGGCGACGGCTTTTGCGATTTCCCGCGGTTCCGCAATTCGCCGTAACGGATAAAGGCTGCCCATCGCCTGCAGCGTAAGCGCTTCATCGGCTGCCAGTTGCCGCTCTACGAGCGGTGTCCTGACATCACCGGGACAAATGCAGTTGACCCGTACGTCATGGGGGGCCGTTTCCAGGGCAAGAGACCGGGAAAAGGCGACAACGGCCCCCTTCGTGGCGGCATAGACCGAACAGCCTATATTCCCCTGCAGGCCGGCGTCGCTGGCGACGGTGACGATAGCGCCGTGCCGCTCTTTTATGTACGGCAGCGCTTCCTTACAGAGAAAAACCGTACCGTATACATTAACCGAAAAAATCCGTTCCGTTGCTTCTTCGGTCATGTTTTCAAGCAGGGTTTCTTCATAATATCCGGCGGAGGTGACCAGCCCGTCTATGCGTCCGAACACGCGGACGGTTCGTTCGACAATCTCACGGCAACCTCCGGCCACGGCCACGTCGCCTTCAATAAAAACGGCTCTGTCCGAAGCGCTTAAAGAGGCCAGTGCCGTTTCTCCCCGCCGCGCGTCCCGACCGTTTACCGCTACGGACCAGCCTACGGCTAAGAGGACACGGGCCGTTTCCAGGCCGATTCCGGACGTACCGCCGCTGATCAGAGCAACCTTTTCATTCATTTTTCCTCCATCATTACATTAAATCCGTTACAAAAACGAAGTCTATACCGTCGTCAATCATTTCAGCGGCCATGTCCCGGAGGGCACGCATCGTGCCGGCTTTACAGTGACCGATGGCAACGGCGCTGCCGTTCTTTTTGGCGATCCGGGCCGCCTGCCGCAAACGTTCTTTAACAGCCGGGACAGACGGATCGTTATCAAGAAAAAGATTGTTGCGCGTCGTCGGAACGCCCATAGCGGCCGCCGTTTGCGCTCCTACGGACTCGGTACTGGTGCGGCTGTCGAGAAACACGAGACCGCGTTTTTTGAGAACGGACATGACGTCTTTCATGAGCCTGCCGTCGGCAGTAGCCTTTGACCCCTGGTGGTTATTGATACCGACGGCGTACGGTACTTGATCTATCAATTCGTTTGTCGTTGCCGTGATCTTACTGTCTCCCATATCCGAGCTGAGGAAAATTTCTTCTGACGACGGGACATTAAGCGGTTCCATCGGTAAATGGACAATAATTTTACGGCCTGCATTATACCCGCTTTCGGCACTGTCAATCGTATGGGCTTTAAACGGCATGACAGCGTACGTCAGATCAACGGGTACGGCGTTGTAGGCTGCCAACACGTCCATATCGCTGCCGCAATCATCAATGACGACGGCCAGACGTCCTTCTACGCGGGAAGGATGTCTCCCCCTTTTTTTACGGAATTCTTTGTCCTTTTCGGATACTGCCTTCTTCCCGTCTTTCTTTAAAGCCGCCACGACGGTGTCAAACGCGGCGTCGGCCGGTACGAATACCTTCAGGGCGATCAGATATACTTGTTCCGTATCAAGCAGATCAAAGAGCGCAATATCATATTCTTTGACGGACGCACCGCCGATCGTTGTGTCCGCCGTCCGATACAGGGTTGCTTTCCCGTCGGATTTTCCCAGTTCCTCAGTGAGGGTTTCTTTAGTAAAAATATCGGCGCCCTTTGCCACAACGCTCTTTGTCGACCAAATGATTTTACCGCCCGTTTTATGCCGTATTTCCTCGCGGTTTTCCGTATGCACCGTTTCAACGGTACAGTCTTTGCTTTTAAGCCATGTAATTACTCCGTCCTGCAGCTCTTCGGCCGCAGCGGTATAATCCGCGTTTTTGCCGTCGTCGGCAGGCTTGTCCAAAGATGAAATCTTCGTGTCGGCCGTCTGCGTATCGTTGCCCTGATGAAAATAGGCGAAGCCCATTGCGCAAAGGGCGATGAAAAGGCCCAGTACGAAATAGGCCCTGCCGGAAATTTTCTTTTGCTTTGCCGGCGTTCTTCTCCTGGCCATGCTGTCCTCCTATGAAAAAAACCGGCGTAAAAAGAAAGTCTTTCTACGTCGGCTATACTTATGAAATTACGTCCGGTTCATCTGTCCTGCAAACAGAAATTGTTTTCTCTGCCTGCGACTGTAAAAGCTCCGCTACACGCCTGCCGATGATCTGTGCGCCGTCACGGCGGCAAAAGCGGCAGGCCCGGGACATATCGCCCAGGCGTTCCGGGTGCCTTAACAAATCCGATACGGCAGTGATCAGCCGAGCCTGTGTTTTGACCCAACGGGCGCATCCTTTTTCCTGCATATAAGCGGCGTTGGCTTCTTCCTGTCCCGGTATGGGACTAAAGAAAACGGACGGAACGCCGACCGCCGCAGCTTCCGTACAGGTCAGGGCCCCCGGTTTGGTAACGAGGAGGGACGCCTCGGCCATCAATGCGGCTATGCGGTTCGTATAGCCGAAAATACGTACGGGATGGCGCAATTCCCGCTGCAGCTGTGATAAATCGTCGAAGAGATCCGCATTGTGTCCGGTCACGACGGTAAACGTATCAACGCACTCTAATTTATCCAAGAGCATGAGCGATTCTTTGATGGCGCCCATACCGAGACCGCCGCCCATAATGAGAACGTTCTTCTCCGTTTGAATCCGCTTCCTTCCCGACCATTGTTCTTCTGTAAAAGCCGTGCGTACAGGAATCCCGGAAACAAATATCCTTTCTTCAGCCACGCCCTGTCCGACGAGCATATCGCGCAAATGCGGCGCGGCGACGAAATACCTGTCAATCTGCGGATATACCCACAGCGAATGAACGGCAAAATCCGTAATGACGCCCACAATGGGGATATTCATTTTGCTGCGGCGCTTTAACAGTGCCGCGGCACCGGCCGGAAAGGGGTGTGTGCAAACGAGAAGATCCGGTTTTTTTTCTTCCAGAATCCGGGACATACGGCGTTTCAGCCCCCATGCAAAAAGGGTCTTTACAATCATGCCCTTTTTATATCCCTGGGATGAATAGTACATCAAATCGTAGAGAAGGGGAAATACATCAAGTATCTTTATATACGTTTCCTTGACAAGATTGTCAATGGACAAAACGTCGTTGGAAATAAAATCCAGCTGTTCCACTTCATAACCGGCACAGTTTTGGCTCATATATTCTTCTATCGCTCGCGCGGCCTGTGTATGACCAGTCCCTATTGATGCGGACATGATCAGAATCTTTTTTGCCATCGGCATACCTCATCGACCTTCTCGTTGCGTCTTTTGCAGGCAATCATGCTTGTCACATACATATTACGCTATTTACAAAAAAAAATAAAGAGCCGTATTTGAAATACGACTCTTTAAAGGTAAACTCTTATTTTTTATTTACCATGTCTTTCAACTGTTTGCCGGCTTTGAAAGCGGGTGTCTTGGATGCGGGAATCTTAATGGGTTTGTTGTTGCGAGGATTGCGGCCTTCACGAGCCTTACGAGCGCGTACTTCAAATGTGCCGAAACCGATAATCTGTACTTTGTCGCCTTTTTTCAAGGATTCGCTGACAGCTTCAAAAACGGCTTTAACCGCTTTTTCAGCGTCTTTTTTTGTCAGATCGGATTTCTGTGCAACACTAGCAATCAATTCTGTCTTATTCATCAATAAATCCTCCTTTAAATAAGTTACATCTATAAATTACCGGCCGACTAGGTTCTGTCTGATGAATGCTCTTCCTGTTTCGCTTCATTCCAGAACGCGTCCAAATCGTCAAGGGAGAAGTTACTCCATTGACGACCCGAGTTCGCGACTCTGTCTTCTACATGAGCAAATCTCCGACGAAATTTGGTGTTGGCACGATGTAACGCACATTCAGGCTCAATCTTATAGTAACGAAAAAGATTGGACAGAACAAACAGTATATCACCGGCTTCTTCTTCCATGTGATCGCTGTTTCCTTCCTTTACGGCTTCCTTAAACTCGTCCAGCTCTTCCGCCAGACGCCGTCTGCGGAAGGCCATTCAAAGCCCGCTTTACCCGCCTTGTCTTGCAGTTTATAGGACTGCAGTAGCGAAGGCAACCCTTTGGCAACGCCGTCCAGCAAGTGTTTATGCTGTTGACGCCCTTCTTTCTGCTTAAGTCTATCCCAGTTTATCATACTCGTATCGGTATTTTCAAGGCTTTTTTCAGAAAAAACGTGCGGGTGCCGCCTGATCATCTTGTCCGTCACATGATCGACTACATCCTGTGCATTAAAAAATCCTTTTTCTTCGGCGATTTTCGCATGGATTGCCACCTGATAGAGAATGTCCCCGAATTCTTCACAGATACCTTCCATATCGTTGTCGTCAATGGCATCAAGGGCCTCATATACTTCTTCCACGAGGAAACGGCGCAATGTCTTATGTGTCTGCGCTTTATCCCAGGGGCAACCGTGTTCCCCACGCAGCGTATCCGTTACCTTGATAAGAGGAGTCATATCAAAAGGCATGGCTTCATTGCGTTTCGCGGAGAAGTCGGGCGGCGGCAGGACAAGACTGGTAAGGTGATCCATATAGTCGAGCCGATCCAGTTCGTAAAGTTTAATCCGTTCAATTCGTTCATCTTCCAGTGATATATGATGCGCAACAAATATTTCATATTCATCCCCGTAGCGATCAGCGAGAAGCAGCTTTATGTTTGACGCCGTTTGCCGGTTACAGACCTGCGTAATGACGACGGGAACGGGCGGCAACGGCCCCGGTTCACTCAGCTCAAAGCCGTCTAAAACAAGGAGGCCGTTGATCGGGTCGATGCCGGTTTCGGTATAAAGAGCTTCCAAAAAGCTCATGCCCGGGAGTATTTCTAATGAAACACCGGCCGCGGCACAACGTTTTTCCAGGATCCGGACCGTATCTTCCGCTACGACGGGACTGCCGGGCACGGCATAAACGACATCTCCGCCGGCGACTTTAGACATGACATAATCTGTAATCTGAGTATGTACATCTTCAAAGGGAGCGCCGTTTCCATAAAACCGATCCAACGCTTCATAAACGATACCCTTTTCATCCAAATAGGCCGCAGCGGGGTGCACCGCCGTGCGCAGCAAGAGGCAGGGCGTGCGTTTCATGATAACGATGGCGGCCATCGTGATGAGTCCGGCGGCACCGGGTCCCAGTCCGACGATTTGTAATTTTCCCATATACTTTCCTTTCTGACGGTTATTTCAACAATTTTCCCATAAACGGGACATTTCGCAGTACGGCAATGTTAACGGCACGTACCAGGAAGAGGCCGGCAAGGTAAATAATGGCGGCGGCCGCGATTGAAACCACAGTGGCTGCCGAATTTCCCGCTACGGCTGAAAGAGGGTGATACAGAATTACGGCGGTCCCCGCCATCGCCGCGGCAGCGATAAACAATTTGCCGATATACGCCCACTCCGGCCTATACCCGATATATTTGCGCACAAAATATATATTCAACGTCGTCGCCAAGGCGATATCCGCATTTGTCGCCCATGCGGCCCCAACTTCACCGAGCCAGGGAAGGGCCGTTAAATACCAGGAGAGAATGATTTTGACGACGGCCGCTATGCCCATGTTGAGCAGAGGGATGCCCGTACGCCCCATTCCCTGCAACAGCCCGTTCGTAACCTGCTGCAACCCGATCAAAAAGGCGGCCAGCGCAAGCACCCGTATGGCCGGTCCTGCGGCGGCGGTATTATATAACAGCTCGGAAATAGGCGTTGCCAGGACGGCCAAGCCCAGGCATGCGGGCACAGTGATAAGATTGGCTATGCGCATGGCCGTATCGGTCCGTTCTTTCACCTCCTGTAACCGCCCCGCCGTAAACGCGGCCGAAACGGCCGGCACAAGGCTGGTTGCCAGTGATACGGTAAGGATGGTCGGCACTTGAACGAGACCGTTGGCCATACCCGTCAAATACCCGTACAGGGCGGTTGAAGCCTGTACGGAATGGCCTGCCGCCTCGAGCCGCATCGGCACGATGATCATATCGATACCGGCAACGGCCGGCAGCAGCATATTGGCGGCCGCAACCGGTACGGCGAGAATGATAAAGCGCCGCAGAAGAGAAAACACGGGCTCACCGTTACCGGCGCCCCGAAGGGGCGGCACGGATCGGCGAACGTGGCGCGCATAGAGCGCGCTGATAACGGCAAGACCGGCCAGAGCACCGGGAACGGCACCGAAAGCGGCACCGGTAACGGCCGTTTCCAAGCCGTACGGAAGGAGCGTATACGCCAGGACGAGCATAACGCATACGCGGACGAATTGATCGCACATTTGCGAGATCGCCGTCGGCGTCATTATCTGTAAGCCCTGAAAATAACCGCGAAAGGTACAGGTGATGATTGAAACAGTCAGTGCCGGAGCCAAAACAACCAAGGGAAAATAGGCACGCACGTCCCGTACCAGGCCGAACGCAATGAGACCTTCGGCGCCGAGAAACAGGCCCGCGCCGAAAAAAACGGCAACGACCATCATGAAGATCAGAATAATGCGGAATATACGGCGCGCGCCGCCCGAATCGCCCTGAGCGATTTTTTCCGCCACCATGACGGAAAGCGCTATCGGTACGCCCGCTCCGGCGATGCTGAGGCCGAGTACATAGACGGGATAAGCGATCTGATAAAGGCCTATGCCTTCACCGCCGAGAATACGGGATAACAGGATCCGGTTGACGCCGCCGAGGAGCTTGACGACAATACCCGCTGCCGTGAGGGCCATGGCGCCCCGTAAAAACATATTTTTAAGCATCCCTGTCCTCCTGTTTCGCGCAAGCTTTAAGAATATAGTCGATGTATGCGAGAATGTCCGGTATGCCTGTTAAATCAAAGCGAAATGTCGCCTTTAATCCCGGCAGCCTGCGGCAGCGGCGCTTCAGGACCGCCTCGAAAGCGTCCGGGTCCGGAACGCGGGCTTCGTTCCGCCACTTCATTTCCAGGCCGGCAGTCTTTTGGCTGATACGCGTAATTTGTAGATGTTGGGCGCACAGGCGCAGGCGAGTGGCTTTCAGAAGCGTCCGTACCGGTTCGGTCGGCTTGCCGTACCGATCGAGGAGTTCTTCTTCCAGTTCGTCCAGTTGGGCCGTTGTTTCAATTAAAGCCAGCCGTTGGTACATTTCAATCTTCTGCCCGCCGTGCCCGATATATGCATCGTCAATGTACGCATCGGCCTGCACTTCCATAACCGTACGCACCGGCGGCCGCTCACGGGTTTCTTCACCGCGCAGCCGGGCAATAGCCGTTTCCAGCATGTGTACGTACATGGCGAAGCCTACACTGGCAATATTGCCGTGCTGTTCCCTGCCGAGAAGGTTTCCGGCGCCACGTATTTCCAGATCGCGCATAGCAATTTTAAAGCCCGAACCGAGTTCCGTAAATTCCTTTACCGCCTGAAGGCGCTTTTCCGCCACTTCCGAAAGGATTTTATTCCGCCTGTAGAAGAAGTATGCGTAAGCCATGCGACGGCTTCTGCCGACACGGCCGCGCATCTGATACAACTGGGACAGGCCGAAGCGATCGGCGTCATATACGATAATCGTATTGGCATTAGCTATGTCCAGACCGTTTTCCACCAGACTGGAACACAGAAGAAGGTCATAATTCCCTTCATAGAAATCAAACATCGTCGCTTCCAGGAGTGAACCGGGCATCTGCCCGTGTGCCATGCCGACGGTAATATCCGGCAGCAATGCTTCCAGTTCCGCCTTCATCCGTTCTATCGAAGCGACTCGGTTATATACGAAAAAGACTTGTCCGCCGCGGCGTTTTTCGCGCATTACCGCATCGCGCACGATGTCCGCATTATACGCGGTCACATATGTCTGCACAGGGATTCGTTCCGTCGGCGGGGTTTCAATAAGGCACAGCTGACGTAAGTGAACGAGCGACATATGAAGAGTTCTCGGAATCGGCGTGGCCGATAAGGTGAGCACGTCGATTCCCGTCGCCCACGATTTCCATTTTTCTTTCTGCGCCACGCCGAAACGCTGCTCTTCATCGACAATGAGGAGGCCTACATCTTTAAACACAACATTTTTATTTAAAATGCTGTGCGTGCCGATGAGGATATCCGCTTTGCCTTCGGACAGACGGGTCAGGATAGCTTTCCGTTCTTTTAATGACCGGAAACGGTTGAGAACGTCACATTCAATGCCGAAGGGCCGAAAACGCTCCGTAAAAGTTTGATAGTGCTGCTGCGCCAGAACGGTCGTCGGCACGAGGACGGCAACCTGTTTGCCGCCCATAACGGCTTTAAAAGCGGCGCGAATGGCGACTTCCGTCTTGCCGAAACCGACATCGCCGCAGACCAGGCAATCCATCGGCAGCGGCTTTTCCATGCTTTTTTTTACGGCCGCCACGGCTTTTAACTGATCCGGCGTTTCTTCATACGGGAACGTTTCTTCAAATTCCTGCTGAAAGGGTGTGTCGGGAGGAAACGCATAGCCGTCGATGATTTCACGTTTAGCGTACAGATCCGCCAATTTTTCGGCTAAACTGTCAATTGATTTTTGCGCTTTTGCGCGCGCTTTTTTCCAGTCGGCGCCGCCCATTTTATGTAAACGGGGGGCCTCTCCTTCATTGCCGATATAGCGCTGCAGTAAATTAAGCTGATCCGTCGGGACGTAGAGAATATCCTGCCCCGCATAGTGGATTTCCAAATAGTCTTTATGCACCCCGTCGCTTTCAATCGTCTTAATGCCCGTATATTTACCTATACCGTGAGTGGCGTGCACTACATAATCACCTTTGTTCAAATCGGTAAAGGCGTTAAGTTCCCGTCCGTTTGCCGTATGCTTGCGCAATCGCTTTTTCTGCGTGCCGTATACGTCCCGTTCGGATAAGACCGCGAGTTTGGCATACGGCAAATCAAACCCGTTCTGAATTTCTCCGTCTGCCATATAGATCCCTGCTCCGTCTTTTCCGTTTTCCAACGGAACTGCGCCGAGATCGTTGCGTTTCAGCCAGCTTTGCAAGGAAGCGGCTCTGTTTTTACCGGAAATAACGAAAACTATCTTGTAGTCATTGCGCAGCCAATGCTGAAGTTCGTCTTTTAAAAGAGCGAACTCTTTGCGGAAGCCGGCTATCGTCTTGGCCGTGAAACTGAGCGCGGCGGCTTCGTCAACATTACTCACGGATTGGGCCAGGACGGACAGGAACAGCTGTACGGCATTATGCTGCCGTCCCGTGATAGTACGCCACTGCTCCGTCCGCCCCTTCCATTCGTCCGCTTCGATACAAAACTTCTTCAGTTCTTCTTTCGACCTGTTTCCTTCGTCCCAGATAATAAACGAGTCTTCGCCGTAATCAAGCAGCGTAGACCCGGCATCAATCCCGTCACGGGCCATGGCGAAGGGTAAAATTCTGGCGGAATCGATGTGCTCCCCGGACTTTTGCGACGTACTGTCGAAATAGCGGATACTTTCCACGGTATCCCCGAAAAATTCGATACGGACGGCCCGCTCTTCATTGAGCGGATATACGTCGATAATATCGCCGCGGACAGAAAAGCAGCCGCGACGATCAACGAGTTCCGTCCGTTCATACCCGCCCTCCGCAAGGCCGGCGAGAACCGTTTCACGGGCATATTCTTCATTGACCGCAAACGTCAGCACGGCGGCATCGATTTCACCCGGACTCACGACATGCTGGGCCGCTTCCGCCGCCGTCGCCACAACGATCACCTGTTTATCACCGCGCAGGGCCGTCAGCGCTTCCATACGACGGGCGGCAAAATCCAGGCTTTTCGCGGTTGTCGTGAAAAGGGTCCTATGAACCAGCGGCACAGTATAGGTACGGAGATGAGGCGCAAAAAAATGTAAATCCGTGAGCCATATAGTTTGTTGTTCGCCCGTGGGCACGATAATAATACATTTTTTCCCGGTGTTGTTAAGTATATCGGCAATAAGAGCCGTTTTGGAAGAACCGCCGAGACCGTATAAGCCGTAGTTCTTACCGCATTTAAAAAGCTGAGGCGCACTCTGTACCGTTTTATCCTGTTCAAGCCATTTAAAAAAAAGGTCCATATCCTTATCTTTCCTCATACCAAAGGGGGCTTTAGATTCCTAAAGCCCCGACAGTCCGTCATATAAATAAGTTAAATTATAGCATACCCGGCAAATCGGGACAACAAAAGCCGCTTCCTGCAACCAAATAAAAGAGGCCGGGCGGCGGCCCGGCCTGAATTGGTAAATGGCGGGAAGGTGTGGGAATCGAACCCACCTAAGAAGCTCCTAACTCCTCATGCTGGTTTTGAAGACCAGAGGGCACACCAGAACCCATCCCCCCCCAAACGACAATATAAATACTATCATATAATAGTTATTTTGACAACAACTTCAGCTGTCCGCCTATATCCATTCCGTACCGGCACGAGCGGCTGCGGCGGCCTCGTAAATACGGGCGGCCGTTACTAAATCCTGAATGCCCGTACCGACGCTTTTAAACACGATGATATCACTGTCCCCGCTTCGTCCGGCACACCGGTTCAGGACAAGTTCGCCCAATTCTCCCGTAATCCGGGCCTCACTGAATTCACCGCGCGACATAGGCTGCAGGAAATCTCCCGCTTCCGCCAGTACGGCTTCGCGTGAGTCGACATAAACGGCTGCGGCCCGTTTCAGGACGGCCGTATCCATTTCTATCATTTCCGGAGTATATGAACCGATACTGCATACGACAGCCCCTTCTTTGAGCAATTCACCTTTAATCACCGGCTCGGAAGCGGTCGTTGCCGCCGTGACCAGGTCTGCCCCCTGTACGGCTTCATCCGCCGAAGAAACGGAAACGATACGGGCGCCGTAAGCAGCAAATTTTTTATTCATAGCCTTTGCGAAAGCTTCCCTTTTTTCCTCGTTCCTGCTGAAGACGCGCACGCTTTTCAGCGCCCGGCAGCATAACATGGCCGCCAGTTGGCATTCGGCCTGTCCGCCCGTGCCGATAAGTGCCCCGCAGGCCGCGTCTTTACGGGCAAGCAGATCATACGCCGCTCCCGCCGCGGCACCGGTACGCAGGGCGGTAACACAGGTTCCGTCCAGCATGGCTAAAAAAGCGCCTGTTTCACCGTCCATGAGTAGGATTACGCCTCGGGTGACGTCAAGCCCCGCCGCCGCGTTGCCCGGAAACACATTGACCGTTTTTAAAGCGGCTTTGTTCAGTTTTTTTGTATATGACGGCATAAAAAGAAATGTCCCGTCAACTGTATCACTGCGTAAAGACGTGCGCAGCGGAACAACCGCCTCTCCCGATGACGCCAGCGCAAACGCTTCCTTGTTCGCCGCGATAGCGGCTTTCATGGAAAATACCGATTCAATATCCGACCTGTTCAGCAAGAGCATATTCGTTCCCTTTCTGACATAAAGAAGACCTGCGCCGTACCTTCATGTCGCAACACTTTATGTTTCCGGTTATCCTACTACCAGTAAATCCTTTGTATAACGGTTCAACACTTCGCAGCCGTCCTCCGTGGCGATGACGAGATCTTCCACGCGAACGCCCAGATTGCCGGGCAGGTAAATCCCCGGTTCGATAGAAAACACGCGGCCCGGAACGACGACATCATGGTTAATGGCGGATACATCACCCGCTTCATGGTCCTCCAGCCCGATAGAATGGCCGAGGCGATGGGTAAAATACTTACCGTAGCCGTGCTCCGTAATATAATCGCGGGCGGCCGCGTCGAGTGCCGCGAACGTGACGCCCGGTTTAACTTTTTCGATGGCTTTCAAGTTGGCATCGCGCGTAATTTCGTAAACCTTCTTCCCTTCTGCCGGGACGGACTGATAAAATACGGTACGCGTCATATCGGAACAATAGGATTTATAAATACAACCGATATCGATGACGACAGTATCGCCCGGCTTCTTACGGGCGCCTTTTACCGTCGTATGATGCGGATCGGCGCCGTTCGCGCCGTATGCGATGATCGGTTCGAACGAATGTCCTTCGGCGCCGAGTTCTTCCCAGATCTCACCGAGTTTTTTCCCCATTTGCGCTTCGTCCAGATCCTCTTTGACAAGTTCGACTATTCTACTGCACGCAATGTCGTTTAAACGGGACGCTTCCCGCATAATATCAAGCTCTTTTGCATCTTTTACCATGCGGACGCGATCGATGATTTCGGAGCCGTTCACAAAGGCGCTGCCTGCATGGCGGTCCATGAGGCCGATGAGGAAACGGGCCGGCCAGTTCTTGTCGACGGCCACAGTCTTGTCCTTTTCAATGTAATCGGCTAAAATCGCGACTGCATCCTGCGTATCGTTGAACCAGACCTTTTCGGCGTCCACCGCGGCGGCAAAGGGAAAAAGCTCGTTTACGAATAATTTATGTTTACCGCTCTGTGTCAAGTATAAGACAAGCATGCGCTCGCCCGGATGAATCCATGTTCCCGTCAGATAATAGACGGCATACGGGTCGGATACGATCATTTGCGGTATGTTCTGTTCCGTCATTAATTGTAATACTTTGTTAACGCGATTCTGATGCATAACAACTCCTCCTTAATTTCAACAAAGGGCCTCTGTTTACGCGGCTTTTACCGTAAAAAGACAATCACTCTTTAAACCCCGTCTTTTTGACGAAACGGCTCCATAGGCCCAAGCCGGCACCGATGATAACAACGGCGCCGAAGATCATTTCCGCCTCATATATCAGATTATCTTCCCATGTCGGCATAACGGGTGCTGCCGAGCAGATAATGCCGATTACGGTAACGATGAGGACCAGTGTCGCCACGGAAACAGCAGTGCCCGTATTTTTCGATATTTCGTACGGACGCTCTTCGTCGGGACGTGTTTTGCGCAGTTTAATGTATGACATAAAAAGCAACACGTACGGGAACAGGGCCGTCAAAGCGGTCATCGTGACCAGTACGTTGTAAATCGCGTCGACGGACGGGATGAATTGAAACGCCAGAATAATTACGGTAACCAGGATCGCCTGCAGATAGACGGCGCGTTCCGGAATATTGCGGCTGTTCGTCCGCGTCATCGATTCGGGAAAAATGCCGTTTTTGACACTGCCGAAAAGCATCTTGACGGGAGATGCGATGTACAGGATAATCGCGCCGACCATAGAAAAGGTAATGCCCAAAGCGACAAGTTGGATGAACCAGGAGCCGATCCCGAACCAGGCGGAAATTGTAGCCAAACTCACGAGGATGCCCTGCGAAGCGGTGATCTGATCGGTCGGCATAATCATTGTAATGGCAACGGAACCGAGCATGTAAATGCCGGCGACAACGGCGGCGGCAATAAAAATCGCCCGCGGGAAATCCCGCTTAGGATTTTCCATTTCCGTAACAAAATTGGCCGTAAGTTCCGACCCGGCAAATGCAAACATGACGCTGGAAATCGCGCCGAGGGAGTCCCAGTTCAATACGGGAGTCATCGTTTCCACCGTATAGACCGATGCGGACGGCCTGTCGAAGAAAATTGCGGCGCCGAAGGCCATGAGGATCAGAAGAACAGCCGGTACCGTCGAGCCCAACGCACCGAGATTCGTGAAAATTTTGCCGAAAGTCATGCCCTTTGTGCTGATAAAGGAAAGAATCCAAAAAACGGCGAGAGACATGATGAGTACAAACGTTTTGTTTTCCGACAATCCGGGCATGTTAATGGCAAAAGACACATTGATTGTCAGAAAGGTAAGAAAGGACGTGTACCAGAAAATTTTGGAAGTCCAGTTCAGCCAGGAAACGAGGAAACCGAATTTTTCTCCGTACGCCTCCTTCACCCATTCGAAAAGACCGCCGTCGCGCGGATAGGTTGATGCCAGTTCCGCACAGATCAGGGCGCACGGAACAAAGAAAATAAATGAGAACAGCACCCATGACGGAATGGCACCTAAGCCCAACCCGAAGCTGGATGCAGTCGATTTGGCTATCCAACGAATACCGAACAATGCCGATACGTCCATGAATACCAAATCCCATAAACCGATTTTCTTGCTGTTCATACAGGAATTACCTTCTTTCCTTTTAAGAGTAGTAGTGTGCTTGCAGGAAACTACATGCTATGCTGAAGACGGGTTATTTTTAACGGTTCCAATAGGAGCCGAGAACACGGTAATTTTCCACACGCTTTGTAATATCGAGCGAATCGGCATACTCGAGAATAAGCATTGACGATTTACGGCTCGAATCGGTTATATCGCGAAAATCGCCCAGAGCCATCCGTCCGTGTTCGCGGATATAGTCATGTATAGCCTGAACGGCTTTATCAAAATATTCCCCGGAAATGACATATTCGGGTGTAAGCTGTACAAACGAGCTGCCGCACAGGGCTTCCACGACCCCTTCAGCTTCTTGATCAAGACTGTAGAATTCCTCTTTTTTGACAGGCGTGTATCCGCTTTTCAGCACTGTTTCTTCTATTTTTTTGCGTAATGCCGTCTGCTTTTCATTGAATTTCACAGTAAAACTCGCGGCCGCAATGAGACTCCCCTCTTCCTTGCAGGCGCCGTCCGACAACAGCAGTTTAATGAACGCCGAAATTTCCTTATCCGAAACAGTCTTGTCCCCGCTTTTTTGCCGCAGGCGGGAGCGGAATTCTTCCGGAGACATGCTTGCCCGCAACGGGAATTTCTGATGATATGACAGGAGGATCTGAACAGCCTGCCCCTTTATCTTCTTATACACGTTCGTATGGATATAGCCGAGAGAAGTATGCAGCAATTTTCCCGCATCGGACAGAGCGGTCAATTCACTCTGCAGTTCTTCCCCCGTCATGCCCGTATATTCGGCCAGATCTTTTTCCGTCGTGAAAGATTGCTTTTTATGGATCAAAAAATCTTCCATAATATCGGCGAGATTGCCTTCTTCTTTGGTCTTCAGGCTCGCCAATACATCGGCCTTGAAACGGCGGTGTTTCTTCGGCGCCGCGTCAAGTATCTCACCGCCGGCAATCGTATGCATCGGCGAATAGGTTCTGAGAATGAAACGATCCCGTTCTTTGACGACGACCTGCTCCGTTTCCAGGCGAAGCTGCAGAAAGCCCTCCTGCCCCGGTTCAATACGTTCCGTACCTATCGGTACGGCTCTGGCCATGACCTCGCGCGTGCCGATAAGAAGACGCACGCGATCCCAAAGGCCGACAGGGGCGGCGGCATGTTTCAGACACGAGATCTTAACGTCGAGCATCCATGTCGGCTGCAGCTGATCCGAGACCGACAGCACGTCACCCCGTTCTATATCGTCTGTTGTTATATTGGCCAGGTTGAGGGCCGTACGGTGCCGGGACGTGACTCTTTTTACATCCGTTTCGTGTACTTGAATATTACGGATACGCGTCTTTTTTTTGCCGGGATAGACAGTAAGCTCATCACCTACACTGACAGGCCCGTCCAGAAGCGTGCCCGTGACAACCGTGCCGAAGCCTTTGACGGAAAATACACGATCCACATTGAGACGGGCTTTCCCGTCCTCGGCGGCCTCCGGCACCTTGTCCGCCCATTCCTCTATTTTATTGCGAAGTTCGGCAATACCCTTTCCGCTTACAGCGTCCGTTTCCACGATTTCGGCGTTCTTCAGCGCCGTATCGGCCAATTGTTCGCGAATATCCTCAACGGCAAGTTCACGCAGTTCTTCATCTACTGTATCAATTTTCGTTAAAACGATAAGAAAGTTTTTAACGCCCAAAAGGCTCAATATATCAATATGTTCCCGTGTCTGCGGCATCACGCCCTCGCCGGCATCGATAACGAGGAGAACGAGGTTAATGCCGGGCAACCCGGCAACCATATTCTTTATGAACTTTTCATGCCCCGGTACGTCGACGATACCGACGCGGCGCCCATGGGGCAGATCCAAATAGGCAAAACCGAGATTAATGGACATGCCCCGCTTTTTTTCTTCTTTTGTCGTGTCCGTTTCAATCCCCGTCAAGGCTTTGATCAGCGTTGTTTTACCGTGATCGACATGACCTGCCGTACCGATTACAATATTCGCCATAAGCAGACTCCTTTACACATGATTGCAAGTAAATGAAAAAACCCAACTTCTATTATAATAGAAATCAGGCTTTTCATCATCTTTTATTGAGATATTGCATAACTTTCATACCGTTAGGACAATGACGGCAGTAAAATTTGCCGTAACGTCCCCGGTTATTGGGCTGCGTTACCCGGATTTTTCAGGCCTTTGCGAATATACATGAAGGCCGTGTAAATAACGACGATGATAACGAGCCAGGTGAGAAGATTAAGATCCATGCTCTGAACCAGTTTAGCGGCAATAATAACGCCGACAATACCGCTCAGTGCAATAAGGACGCTGACTTTACGGGCATATACGCCGGCAACGATAAATTCTTTTGATGCGACCGGCATCAGTGCTGCGCACGATCCCATCATAACCGGAAATGCCACGATCGGATTCAGGCCGAGCAAATAAACCATAGCCATGCACGGCGCATAGAGGCCGCAGCCGATAGTCATGAGCGCACCGAAGATCAGATTCAATACGACGGCAAGAATAAGTTTGGGTCCTTCCAGGCCCATAGCCGTATTACCCGTGCCGAGGAAGTCCATGAGGCCGAGCTGCTTGCCGAGCATCAAGAGCGCCGTAATGAGAAGGGCAAAGCCCAAATAGGTCTGTACCTTCTTTTCCGAAAGGTTCGGCACGGTTTTACCGCCGATAACGGCGCCGACAATGGCTGCGATAATCAGTGAAAACAAGGTTACCGATTCAACTTCCACGACGGAAATAAAGAGGAACGCTTCAATCAATACGGGGATCGTATCGGCAACATTCAGTGTCCCCGGAAGAAGCTTATCGCTCTTGAGCTGTTTGGTCACGCCGAGCAGCATCGTCGTCGTCGCGTAAGAGCCGATACCCAACGTATCGAGGAAGTTGGTAATGAACCCGATGAACAGATTGATAGGAACATTGCCTTCGCCCCAGTCACCCTTGTGTGCAACCAGATCACGGACATAGAAAATCAAATAGTAAATAAATAAAATACCTAATAAACCGAGCAGTGCGTTAACTACCATGGAAATCTCCCCCTATTAACCAAGGATAAAGCCGTCTTTTAAGGGATCGTCAGGATCCACTAAGAACGTGTTGAAGCCGTTAATATAAGCGGAACCCGTGATTCTCGGGATGATGGCTTTACGGCCGGCAAGCGTCGTTTCTTCCAGGACTTCACCTTTGAATTTCGTGCCTAAAATACTTTCATAAATAATGTGTTCGCCCACCTTCAATTCACCTTTAGCATGGAGCGTAGCCACTTTCGCACTCGTGCCTGTGCCGCAGGGAGAACGGTCGACGGAACCTTCGCCGAAGACGACGACATTCTGATACGTTGCGTCGGGGCTCTTGGCAGGGCCGTAGAATTCCACAAGATCTACCGTCTTGATATGTTCCAGTGTCGGGTGCTGTATTTCCACCTGTTTGTTGACGGCGTCGCGAATAATCAAACCGATCTTGGAGAATTTGCTTGCATTTTCCGGGCAAATATCAAGATCTATTTCCGTAGCCGGCAAAATAGCGAAGAAACTGCCGCCGAAAGAAATGTCGCAGTGAATTTTTTTGCCCAGTTCGGGAACGTCTACTTCCACGTTTTCCTTATAGAGGAAAGATTCGACGTTATCAAAAGAAACGGAATCGACGACATAGTCGTCTTTTAAATGTACATGACCGCGGATAATACCGGCAGGCGCGTCCTGAACGACAGAAACTTCGCGCTCGCCCGGCTTTACATGTACCCAGCCGCATTCAACCGCCGCCGTCATGGCCGCGATGGTATTGTGGCCGCACATATTCAAGTACCCGCCGGAATCCATAAAGATGATGCCGTAATCGGCTTCGTCATGAACGGGTTCGCAAATAAACGCGCCGAACATGTCCTGATGACCTCTTGCTTCAAGCATTACCGCTTTCCGCAAATTGTCCTCGTGTTCTTCCAAGTAGATTTTCTTTTCAGCCATTGTCTTACCGGGGAATTTGGTAACACCGCCGATAATCAAACGAGCGGCTTCGCCGCAAGTATGAGAATCAATAGCCGTAAGCATCCTTGAATACTTCATGGTTCTTAACCTCCCTTGTGCTTCCAGATTTTTCTAGAATTTTTTATCTTTGCGCATCACTAATTTGATTGCAGCTAAAGCCTTAATTGCGTCTATGCGGTCCACCGCATTTTCACCTACTATTTCCGTTTCGATGCCTGCAACGGATTTATTCATATCCAAAACCTGATTCGTATATTTATTTTCAACAACGAATTTGGCTTGTTTGCCGATGAATTTGATCCCTATAATACTGATGCCCCGATCGCCGACCTGTTCCATAGTATTGGCAAAGTCCACATCCGAATTGCCCCAGCCGTCGGCAGAAATAACGGCGCCGTCGCAGGCCATTGCTTTCAGCCATACGGCCGCGCGCTGACCGACGAGGTGCTTCATTCTGTTGTCCTGGGGGGTGCCTACAACGACAACACCGCGGAAATCGATTTCCGGGTCATTGGCAAATACGTCGATTAGAGGATCTTGAAAATAGTGTTTTGAAGTTTCCTTGGTTGACGGTCCGATACCCATTTACAACACCTCCTCTTCACTCTTAATCCATCGCGCGGATAGCGCCGTCGCGATACTCGTTGGGTGACAAAAGAACGGGCATATTCTCCATATCGATAATGGAAACGCCCCCTTTGAAACCGCTCGGTTCAAGAGGAAATACCAAGGTGTCGTACATAGCGCCCTGGCCGGCTACTTCTTTGATAATTGCGACCTTAGGCTTGCCGGGATGATAGTTTTCCGTATACGTATGTGATTCCGCCGCGTCACGGCCGTCAAGGAGTTTTAACTGCTCCCTGATTTCCTGAATAAAATTATCTACGAGTTCAAAAACCTTCATGCATGTTTCACGCGTAAAGGCAGTGCCTTTTTTCACAAATGCGTCTATAAGAATAATGTAATCATCATCGCCGGGCGTACCGACCTTATTAAATTTCATGTTTTCGCTCAATCTGCCTTCGGATGAACCGAATTCATGGAGCTGTTCGCCGTCAATGATAGCGCCGCACATGACGACATATACTCCCGTCAGGGTATGGGTAATCCCCGCCCCGATGGGGCCCAACACCTTCGCGGATATGGGGACCACATCCATGATGGTGTTGGTTTCTACATCGTGCTGTCGCGGCGGCAATACTTGAATCTTCAGCTGCTCAATCAAATCGCACGCATGGTTAAAACTCTGCGGTACCGTCAGGCGGTCCGCTTCCAGCTTGAAGCAGTCTCCAAGCCGGACCTCTTTCATATGAAAGACTCTAATCTTCAACGGTTCGCCATGCATGAGTCACACCTGCTTTTCCAAAGTATAGTTGTCGCAACAACAATTAGATCTGAGCTACATATTCATACGGCAAGGGAACGATCTTACCCGGAGTTTCAATGTCTTCCAGGGCCTGGAGCGTATCCTTGACGATACCCGTCTGCATTTCAATATTGTGCGGTTCGCCTGCGTTAGCACCCATCGGGACGATAGGAGCCGTAGCGCGGGGCGTGCCGTTCTGACGTACTACAGGCGGCAGGGCCGCGATAATAATAGTCGGGATACCGATTTCTTCAATTGCTCTCTGCACGATCACGGCAGTTCTGTGGCAAGTACCTCACCCGGCTGTTAAGAGGACGCCGTCGACGCCTTCTTCTTTAAGTCTTCTGGCAATTTCAGGGCCGGTTTTATCGTGGAACGCTTCCTGGTCGCCGCCGCCGCCCATGAAACCGAAGTGTGTCGGAGCGGTAGCTTTGATGAAGCCTTCTTTTACAAGCTCATGCAAACGATCGAGCGGGAACATGCAGTTGATGTCACGGTTGGCATCACTGTTATCGTAACCGCCGTGAGAGATCATCAATTCACTCGTCGGCGTGTCGTCGGGGATTTCGCGGAAAGACGTATCCCCTGCAAGATTGAAGCGGGCATCGCTTTTAAGATGGGCACCGCAAGCGGAAGCGAGTGCAATAGTCATTTCGCTTAAAGGTTTGGTTACAGGCGTGAAAATAGATTTCGGCGTAATAGGCACGTATATTTCAGACTGTAAGCCTTCAAAAACTGTTAAACTCATAACAATGTTTCTCCTCTCTGTTTACTTTCGGAGTTTTTGCGTTTCGCTTCTTCAAGAAGCTTATTCCTATGCTTGATAGCGTTTACATATTCTTCCTTCGGCTCATCATCGAAAACTTCCGGATAAGACATGAGAAATCCCACTTCCTGTCCGAGCTTCAATTCATAATTCGAAATTATCATACGCTTGGGAATGCTCAGGTGGCCTAAGCGGCCTTTGAGGTCAATTCCCACGCTACCGTCATGAAGTTCTACAATAACTCCTTCGTACATTGCCTCACTGGACATGTACTTAAGTTCGTGTTCAGCCATTTTTATCTCCAGAAAGCTTATGCTTCCGGTTCGTATTTTTCAAGACGTTTTTTGGACTTCGGAAGAACCTGTTCGTTTTCAACGAGCTCGATCTTCTTACCGGTTGTCTTTTCAATTACTTCGATGTTATTCAGCTTGACGTTGGGGTTCCATTTGCGTTCGGCAGCCTTGATTTCGCCGCCGCCGAGCAGGGTCTTCAACATGGCCAGCTGACGGATAGCATCTTCCGGGCAAAGCGTGTTGTTCGAAAGGATTTCGTTTTCAATACCCTGTTTGGACTTGTTGTTGTCGCACATAGCACCCATGTACTTGTTGCCGACGACCAACGCGCCCTGGACAGCACAATAAGAAGCGCCGACAACTTTAACACCGCGCTTGCCGATCTGTTCGATATGAGACGAGAAGTCAACGTGGTTGTTGCCGAAGCCTTCAGTCGTTACGATGGCGCCGTCGATGCCCATGCATTCAACGGTCTGGCCGAGACGACGGGAAACATAGAATTTATCAGAGTTAGCCTGCGGTGAGCCTACAAGCATGATGCCGACCAGGTCGATTTCTTCATCGCGCATTGCCGCATGAACCAACGGTTCTCTCCAGTAATGACGGGACATTTCCTTGGAAGCAGGGCCGATGCAGGTCAATGCATGGATGCCGCCGTCGACGAGTTCAAGCGGGTTGAGCAGGACCGGCAGGTTGCCGAGGTCAACATTCGGTTTCGCTCCCAATGTGCCTACCGGTTCAACCGGGAGAATCAAGTTGTCATGCATAGCGCCCTGGCCCATGATTTCCTTGACAATGAGCACCTTCGGCTTGCCGGGACGACGATACTGAACGATTTCTTCTTCTTCCACCACAAGAGACGGGTCCGCTTTCTTAATCGCTTCGCGGATTTCCTGCGCAATGTAGTCGGAAGCGCGGTGTGCGGCCAAGGGGCCCGGCCGTTCCATGTTGGAATGGGCCTTGATGGTCACATTCGTCTTAACGAAGATTTCACCTTTGTCGGGAGCGCCCGGACGGCCCCACATGATATTTTTGTCCATTTCGCCTTCGGAAGAACCGAATTCGCCGATCTGGACGCCCGTGGAGTCGGTACCGGAAACGATGAAGACGACACCGTCAAGGACACGGGTAACGCCTTCGCCGAGCTCTCCTTCGACCTTGGTTGCCAGAGGCTGTACGTCCATGATCGTGTTGGAGAATTCATTATAACGGTCCGGAGTGATGATATCCAGTTCGAGGGCTTCTACAAGTTCCTGTGTTTCCACGGCTTCCTCGCAGATCCCTTCTTTACGGATGAACAAGGTTGTGCCTTCGATTTTTGTTTCTTCACCGAATTCCACCTTTTCAATTTTCAAGTGGTCATGGCGGAGCTCGCGCACCTTGACAGGTTCCTGAGCCGCTTCGGCCGCTACCGCCGCCACTGCGTCACCCGTTACGGCGGAAGTTGCGCCCGCCGCCGCGGCTACTGCCGGAGCGGCAGCTACGGGAGCGGCAATACCGCCGCCCAAGGGGAATTCGAGGTCAATATCCTTGCCTTCGCCGATGTGAATGCGCACGGAACCGCCTACGGCAGCTACGGACGCGACAGCAGCCGGAGCCGCTGCGGCGGGAGCGACGGCAACTGGAGCGTCGGCCGCCGTTTCTTCAACTGCCGCGGCTTCAGCCGGAGCGTCTTCCTCCATTTCCGTGATACCTTCAAGCATATCGGGCGTCAGGGGAACGAGGGAATCGGCCGTTACTTTCATCGTGGCGCCGATTACGTTACCGATGTGGAGCACGTTATCGGGAATTGTCAACAAACCGGAGTCTTCCAAATCAGGAAAGATGTTGGGATCTTCCAAGTTGGAAGCGGATAATACTGTGCCTGCTTCGGCACGGCAGCACAACACTGCTGGATCTTTTGCATGTTCTTGAGCCGTTTCGGCTGTAATAGACATTCGTTTGTCCTCCTTTTAATTACTTTTGAATTACGTAGGCGGCAACGTACGATACAGCTTATGACCGTCAGCTCGCAGAACATGATCTGTATGATGATAAACCGGAACTCCTAACCTAGGAGCTACACCCATAACGGTGTTCGTTCATTCGGAGCAAGTTCCGACTACTAATACTTCAGCACCACCTCGTTTCAAGGCCATGACCTTTTCCGCCTGCCCCGGGCATACACCCGGCAAGCCACATCTGTATCGTCCATCGACTTCTACCATTCTCTTACATCGTTCTTTGGAAACAACTTCGGCGCCCATCGCTTCAGCGATTTGAGTCAATCGTTCTTCCGACCCGCCGCATTCACAGATGAGGATACCTGCTTTGCGTTTTTCCTGCGGGAACGGCATTGCCACCAGGCAACCGCCGCTTGTCTTAGTTACGGGAGATTCTTCCGTACCGGGGCGTCCCGTCTGAGGACCGCCGATCACGATTTCACCGTGCGGATTTATGAATCCGCCGGCCCGTTCGATAAGATCACCCATAGGCGTACCGACGGGTACATCGACGAAGACCGACTCCTTATGTGCAACACGGCCGGATACGGTAATATCCTTGTCGATTACAGGTTTGCGATCTTCAATGGCTCTGACGATATTTTTCAGCGTTTCCACATTGTCGATACAAGCTCCCACCGTACCGGGCAACTGGCCGGGCTCAAGTTCGATCCCCATGACTTCACGGACAATAACGCGTTCATCGCCTGCCGGATACATATCGGGCAAACGGAAAACGTCAATATTGTCTTCATTTCGTACCGCCTTGATCAGTTCGATAACCGCCTTTTTGTGTTTCGGTTTAATTGCAATATACCCTTTAGGGGCCTTGGTGATTTCCATGGCGTACTTGACGCCGCGCACCAATTCGGCGGCATGTTCTTCAATCTGATGAATATTGTGAGCCAAAAGAGGTTCACATTCAGCCGCGTTGGCGATGAAAGCGCCGTTCGGAATTTCCGTCTTTAACTTAACGGCCGTCGGGAACCCTGCACCGCCGGCACCGACTACGCCGGCTGCGGCAATCGCTTCAAGGTTCGTTTTCGTATCGGGAATTTTGACATATTCGTCAAAGTTCTGTACGTCATCCGGCTTGATTACGATTTCACCGTCAGTAACCGCTGAAATTTCACCGGTAAAGCTGGCATGGATATTGGCGCCTAACCCGCTCGGTTCAGCAATTAATTGTCCGCGTTTAACTTTATCGCCGGCCTTGACAACCGGCTTACAAGGGCCGCCTACATGCATTTTGAGAGGTATTTTAATCTCTGTCAATTATTTTTCACCTCCATTCCCAGATGTATATTATGGGAGAATAGTGATTAAATATCCTAAAGGCGGCATGCCTTTCGGATACTACCATTTCCCGTCGTTATAATACCATATAGGTTTTACTTTAACAAGGACTTTTATTAAAAATACGTGATATAATACACAATATTACAGGAAAATACACGCCTGCCCGCACCATTACTGAATCATATAAATTATCAGGATATCTATCATATAAACTTATATATCTACTTTATAGGGTACGTTCAGAGATCGTCATCCTACTACAAACGGTCTTTTATATGCCCGCCGGACCGGTGCAACCCTGCCGCTGTATTCGGGAATGAGTTTATGTTCCGCCGTTCGTGTATATTCATACAAAAAGAAGCCCTTTTCTCGTAAAAAGGACTTCTTTTCACATAATTTTGTATTTATGACAGTATCTGAGCGGCAGCCATCCTGCCGACACATATTATAAATTTTTTTCGCGTAAATCCCCAATTATTTCGCGAACCCTGTCAGCCGCTTTTTCAACAGCCGCTTCTTCCTCCGAGCCGAAGCGGCGTATCTTAATTTCCACCTTTCCTTCACCGACCGCTTTATTGCCTACCGTAACGCGAACGGGGTAACCGATGAGGTCGGCATCATTAAATTTCACACCGGCCCGTTCATCCCTGTCGTCGAGAATAGCGTCCGTACCGCCGGCAAGGAGCTCCCGATAAATAGCCTCCGCCGCTTCGGCAATACCCGCATCGTTGCCGTTGACCGGTAACACCACGACTTCATAAGGGGCAATAGACACGGGCCAAATGATACCGTTTTCATCATTATGCTGTTCAATTGATGCCGCCATCGTTCTCGTGACACCGATACCGTAACACCCCATGAAGAAGGGTTTTGCCTGACCGTCCCTATCGAGGAATGTGGCTTTCAGGGCTTCGGAATACTTTGTTCCCAGACCGAATACCTGCCCCACTTCAATGCCCTGCGTCAGCTTAACGGTGCCCCCGCATTCGGGGCAGCCGTCGTGTTCGTTAATAAGGCGGATGACGGCGACTTTCACGTCTTTAAAATCACGTAACGGCGTTACGTTCTTATAATGATAGCCGTGTCTGTTGGCGCCGGTTACACCGTTAATTACCTTCATTGCCGACTCATCGACGACAATGGCGAAATCATCGCCCTGCGGCCCCGCATCCAGAGGGCTCATATAGCCCGGTTCGAGACCGTGCTTTTGCAGAAGTTCCGCATCCGCCGCTTCAACATCATTACCGCCGATAAGGTTTTGAACGGCCACGTCATTGACCTCATGGTCGCCGCGGACCATCGTCAGAACGAGTTTACCGTCGATATCGAAAGCAACGGCTTTAATCGTCTTTTCCACAGGCGTGCCCGTAACTTCGACGAGATCCTGAATGGTCGCGCATTCAGGCGTTGCAAAGAGCTCCATTTCTTTCGGCTCTTCCGCTTCCGGGACAAGGGCTTTGGGGACCGCCTTTTCCACATTGGCTGCAAAACCGCATTTCGTACAAATGACGATATCCGCTTCGCCCGCTTTTGCGAGGGCCATGAATTCATGGCTGTAGTTACCGCCGATTTGGCCGGAATCGGCCAGTACGGGACGGCAGTCAAGGCCGCATCTTTCAAAAACACGGCAATACGCATTGTACATGATATTGTAGCTGGCGACCATACCGTCTTTGTCGGCGTCAAAAGAATAGGCGTCTTTCATGACAAACTCACGGCTGCGCATTAGGCCGAAACGGGGACGGATTTCATCACGGTATTTATTTTGCATCTGCCAGAGGTTTACGGGCAGCTGCTTATACGATCGCAGTTCATTGCGGACCAGTGTCGTAATCAATTCTTCATGAGTAGGGCCCAAACAGTACTGATTATCATGACGGTCGGAAAGTTTAAACATTTCCGGCCCGTATACATCCCAACGGCCCGTTTCCTTCCAGATTTCGGCAGGTTGTACAATCGGCATCATGACTTCCTGGGCGCCGGCCGCATTCATTTCATGACGGACAATATTTTCGATTTTAAGAACGACCCGTCTGCCCAGCGGCAGGAAGGAATAGAGCCCGGCGGCGCTTTTCCGGATCATGCCGGCTTTCAGCATTAATTTGTGACTGACGACGTCCGCTTCGGCAGGATCGTCACGTAAGGTGGGACAATACAGACGCGATGCTAACATGTGAACAACCTCCCAAGTTATGATGCAAACCAGATTTTACAATGCAGTTTATTTATAATCGTGAATTATATCACGAGATTTATTAAAGTATACCATATCATCATTTACACTCACAAGGCCCGGAGCCATATTTTTTTGACCCGTTTATTTAGGAAATATAAAAAAACGCGTCGCCTCATAACTGATATGTACTCCCTTCACCGAAATCCGATACGGTAAAAAAGGTATATATCATAATTGCAGGGACGCGTTTTTCTGCAAACAGCAACGCGGCATCAACAGAACCGATCCCGCGTTGCGTCGATCTGCTTCTCTAATTCCACTATTTTTTCATACGCCGCCGCGTGTTCTTCCATATACTTTCTGACACCTTCCATTTCGGTGCTCTTTACCAGAAGCGAGACGCCGCAGCATACGGAAGCCTGCCGCGGTGTCGGGGATATTTTCACGGTATATCCCGCCTCTTTCAAGGCCATAAAAAGACTCATGGCATCCGTATGATTTTTAAAAAGTATGTACCAATCTTTTTGCCCGCTCATGTCACCCCAGCATTTCAATAAACGCACCGACACGTGTACGGAGCTGTTCCGCATCGTTATCGTCATAATCCGTTTCAATATGAATAGACGGAATACCCGCTTCCTTTAAAGCATACTGTACATCGCGGCTTTCTGTATCATAGAGGGTGCAGAATTTCAAGTTCACATCGATTACGCCGTCCACTTTATATTCTCTGCAAAGGCGCAACAGATCGTCTATACGGCCCGTATTGGGCGTGAAACAGGCGCAGTTGTTCTTCATGTACCGCTGTGCGAGGGCCATAATCTGCTCACTTGCGGTCGTCGGCGTTTCATCAACCTGATGTTCAAAATAGCGCGTGCCCGTGCAACATTCTTCGCAGACGACGACGGCGCCGCTCGTTTCAACAATATGATGCATCTTCCAGTTAGGGATAGCCATCGGCGTACCGGCAAGCATAATACGCTTCGTGCCCGCGGCAGCCACGCCGACGCCGTCTTTAATGCGTTGTTCCAATTCGGCGGCAAGCGTATTGGCCATATCCGTACAACGCTGCGGGTCGTCAAAGAAAGCGATCTGCATCATGAGGAGCGCATCTTTGCCGCTGATCGGCGCGGAATCGGCCTTACGGGCGTGATATACCCGTTCCAGCGCTTTACGGCGGTTGTTGAGGAGCACCGTCGCTTCATGAAGCTTTTCAACAGTTACTTCATTGCCCGTAAATTCCTCTACAATCTTCTTGAACGCATTAATTTCTTCCGCCCATTTGACATAATCCTGAGGCCGTTTCATCTGCGGCATGTCCATGACGTACATCGGCACGTCACGGCCAAGGATTTCATAGGCTTTCTTTTTGCCGTCGCAAGTCGTTTCGCCCACGTACATATCGGCAATACGGAAAAAAGGACAGGTGCGGCCGAGACGGGCGCCGACGGAAGCCTTAATCAACGAACACATACTTTTCGGCAGAACCTCTTCGCCTGCGGGAACCCAGAATTGGGAACCGCCGCAGAGCCCGGTAACAATACCGCCGGCAGCGACAATGATTTCATCGGGTACATACAGACAGAACGTACCGAATACTTTACGGCCCTCTTTTTGAGCTTCCATCAACTCGGCCGGACGGATGCCGTGAATATCGGAAACCACCATATCCCAGAAAGCCATCCCTTCCGGCCTGTTTTCCTGTGACAGATAGATATCCCCGAAGGCCTGCGGCAATACGGAACAGAGTGTGTCATGCGCTTCCAAATCCATTCCCAGGTCTTTCCACATTTCATGACGATCAGGCATACATAATTCCTCCTTAACAGTTATAAAAAAACAGTCTCACAAAAGCGCTGTGCGGCCGATTACGGCCGTATGCGCCGTGAGACTGCGAGCATACCTGCGGCAACGGCAGTGTTTCTCCGTATCCGCCGGTATGCAGGTATTCATCCGGACGTTAATCGCCGTATATCCGTATTTCCCTATTCGGCAGGCAATACGTCCCGACATACGTTATTTAAAATTTTCCTGATAACGGGAAATTCGCTCTCATTGATTGTACGTACGGCAAAGCAGACCCTGTCATGCTGCACCCGCACGATGACGGGGGACTCCGCTTCACGGAGACGGCGCTCCATTTCCGCCGCGGACATCCCTTCTATAGTGACAGCAACGGCATAGCTCGGCATTTCATATTCCGGATAAGAACCGCCGCCGACCATATCCGTCACGGCGACGATTTCCGTGGCGACGGGCAGAGTATTCTCCTGCAATATCTGCATAAAGCGTTCACATTTCGCATAAGCCTCTTCCCGCGTCAGAGAGAGCATCTGCAGGACGGGGATTTCCCGGACGGCCCGGTCTTCATCCAAGTAAGAACGGAAGGTTGCTTCCAGCGCGGCAATCGTCATTTTATCCACACGCAGCGCACGCAGGAGCTGATTTTGCTTCATAGCCTCAATATACTCCGTTTTACCGACAATAATACCGGCCTGCGGTCCGCCTAAAAGTTTATCGCCGCTGAAGGTAACAATATCACAGCCTTTGTCGAGAGCTTCCTTAACAGTCGGTTCGTAAGGCAGGCCGAAGCGGGTCATGTCGAGAAGAAGGCCGCTCCCCAGATCGTTGATCAAGGGTACGCCGTGGAAATGAGCCAGTCCGGACAGCTCGTCCGCGCCGACGCTCTCGGTAAACCCGGCAATATGATAGTTGCTCGTATGCACCTTCATAACGGCTCCCGTACGTTCACCGACAGCCTTGTTGTAGTCGGACAGATGCGTTTTATTTGTCGTCCCGACTTCACGGATGATGCCGCCGCTGTGTTCAATAACTTCGGGAATGCGGAATTTCCCCCCTATTTCCACGAGTTCGCCACGGGAAATAATAACTTCTTTGCCGGAAATGAGCGTATTTAACGCCAGCATGACCGCCGCCGCATTGTTATTGACAACGAGAACATCTTCAGCTCCCGTCAATTCACGCAATATATCCGTTAAGTGGCTGTATCGCGAACCGCGGCTGCCCGCTTCCAGATTATATTCCAAATTGGAGTAGCAGCCCGCAACGGCCGCCACGTGCCGGCATGCGGCTTCACTCAGTACGGAACGGCCGAGATTGGTATGTAAGACGGTACCGGTTCCGTTAATGAGCCGACGCAAACGGAAAGCTTCCCGTTTTTTCAGGTGACCGGAAATCATCGCCTCCAGCTCTTCATTTTCCGGAATTTCCATACGCAGGCCGGTGAGAACGGCTTGCCGCACCTGATGGAGGACAGCCTGTAACGCTTCTTTGACCAGGGCGGCCGAATAGGAATCTGCCAAAGCAACGACATTGGGCCTGGCAAGAAATACATCAATTTTAGGTAAACGGGATAATACCCTCTGCTTTTCTTTCACGAATGGGCACCTGCCTTCTCTGTTCTTTGTACCGTTCTATTTTATACTTTCTCGTACGAAACGGACAAGCCCGTTTTTTCAGCATGGTAGAACCCGTCCACGGAAAGGCCCAATTCCTGCAGGAGCTCTTTTAGTGTCTCCTCTTCCGTCAATTCATATTTTAAAGAAAAGCCGCAGCTCGCATAAATTGTGGACGGCGTCGGAATAATTCTGACGGCCATCCCCTTTTTCTTCGCCCCGTCTTCCACGGCCATGGCCTCCCGCGTATTTTTCAACAGCGCAACGCCGTAATATTCTTTTGCCGCCATCACGGTTTTACGATCCGATACGCTTTGCGCATCATTTCAACTATGGAAAACATATTGGTAATTTCCCCGACTTTTACTTTTTCCGTAAGGCCGTAGAAGTTAAGGCATGCGCCGCAGCCGTAAATTTCCACTCCCTCTGCGGCAAGTTTCTGTAAATCTTCCAACACTTCCGAGCCTTCCGTAAGAAGCTGTACGCCGCCGTTATAAAAAATAATCCGCTGCGGCAGCACTTCCTGTTCCGTAAGTGTATAAATGAAAGTCTTCATAAGGTTTTTGCCGAGTTGTTCGGCACCGTTTCCCATAGTAACGGAATCAATGACGACGACAAATTCGTCGGCAGCCTTCGCCGCTGTATCCGGATCGGTCTCAGCCGTTTCGGCGCCCTGCGTTTTAGTAATTGTAACGACAAACCGGTCGGCGCCTTCTTCTTTAAGATCATACTCATAGCCCATCTGAGCGGCCATCCTGCGAAGGTTTTCCGTAGCCACTTTATTATCGACCGTTGTTTCGACCCGTTCGTTTTCCTTCAACGCCTTGCGCGTTTCGATGACCGGCAACGGGCAAACCATGCCGACCGCATTAACTTTAACCATATTACAAATCCCCCTTTACTGCTGCATGCGCAATTTCAGTGTACGGCTTCCCCGCCGATACGTCCCCTCTGCGGCAAACGCGGCGCCGGGATCCGTTTCATGCCGGGAAGTACGCTCTTTCCGGCACGGATTTACTGCGCGTAACTCAAATAGGCCTGTGTACGCGCCTCTGTCGGACGGCAGAATAACCGGTCAGCTTCCGCCTCTTCAACAACCGTGCCGTTTTCCATATAGGCCGCATAATCGGCAATTCGTTTAGCCTGAGACAGATTATGCGTAACGATGACAATAGTACAGCGTTCTTTCAGCTTATGCAACGTCTCTTCCACGGTCAGCGTGTTTTTTATATCCAATGCCGAACAGGGTTCGTCCAACAGGAGGACCTTCGGCTTTAACGCCAACGCTCTGGCTATGCATAAACGTTGTTGCTGCCCGCCGGATAAGGAATCGGCCCGTTTAGTAAGCTCCCCTTTAACGTCGTCATACAGCCCCGCATCCGTCAACGCTTCCCGTATCCGCCGTTCCGTTTCTCCGGTGTCCGTGACACCGTGATACCGCAAAGCATAGGTCATATTTTTGCGTATGGAAAAGGGGAACGGCGTCGGACGCTGCTGGATAAGTCCGACCTCTTTGCGCAGCAGCTCTAAAGGCAGTTGAAAAATGTCCGTCCCTTCCAGAAGGATCCTTCCCGAATCCATGTGGATTTCGTCGGCAACAGTCCGATTCAACGAACGCAGGAGCGTCGTTTTACCGCAGCCGGACATACCGATAAGGGCAGTTATTTTATTTTTATAAATCGTCAGGTTGACGTCCTGTAAAATCCGTTTGTCCGAAGACGACACGGACAAATTTTCAATAATAAATTCAGCTTCCACAGATTACCTCTTTTTGCCCGCGTACCGGCAGAACAGATTGATGCCCAGCAGTAAAACCAACAGGATAAAAGCCGTACCGTATGCCATTGACAAGGAATACCCCTGACTGACGAGAATATATAAGTGATACGGCAGGGCCATGAAAGGTTCCGTAAGATCCGGCAGCTTCCGAGTATAGAGGACGGCGCCCGTAAACATAACGGGTGCGGCGGCCCCCATGGCATAGGCGGTTGACAGCGCTACGGTCGAAGTCAGCTCACGCAGGCGCTGCGGTATGACAAGCGTCAGAATAATATACAGCGTTGACAGTCCTAAACTTCTGGCCGCGTCTATTTGTTCGCGCGGATATTCGCGAAAAATCTTTTCCGTCCGCACCGCAATAAAGGGCATAATCATAATCGCCAAAGTCATTCCGGCAGTCAGGACGCTTTTAGGAATGGCCAAATGCATAAGAAAAAAACTATACCCGAAGAGCCCCAACAAAATGGACGGAATCCCCGAAACGCATTCTGTGCAAAAACGGCAAAAACGATACAGGACGTGGTTTCGGCAAAAAAAAGTCAGCCAAATGGTCGTAGCGACAGCCGTGATCGAGGAAATAACGGCCGCAACCGCTCCCGACATGAGCGACCCGACGATGGCCGGGAAAATACCGCCTGCCGTACCGGGAGGTATCCCCTCAGGTCCGGTTGAAATAAATTTCCAGGAAATGACTTGCGCACCCTTGACAAAAATGTACAGAAAGACAAAGATAACGGTTGCACATACAAGCAGGCCGCTGAGATAAACAAAAAGAACGGTCACGGCTCTTCTCATATGCGTGTATCCTCCCCGGCGCTCTTTCTGAACATATAAAAAAGGATATTCGACAGGATAAGAACCGCCATAAGTACCATACCTGCCGCATAAAGAGCTTCATAATGAGGGCTGCCGTATTCGGCGCTGCCCATTTCCAGGGCAATGAGGGCCGGCACGGATTCACCCTTATCCAAAAGACGCGGCGCTGCCGCGGCATTCCCCATAACCATCATGACGGCCATGGTCTCCCCCATAGCTCTGGTAAAAGAGAGGATGAGGGATACAAGAAGCGCGTTCTTCACGTGCGGCAGCAAAAGGCGCGACATAAAATACCATTTGTCTATACCCAGACAAGTAACGGCATCTTCATACAGACGCCGTCCCGACTCGACCGATTCGGCGCAGTTGGCGACAATAAACGGCAAAATCATGACCGCCAGGACAAGCGCCGCCGACAAAATACATTCTCCCGTCGAAAGATCAAAGATACGTTCCATGCCTTTTACAACGACGGTAAGCCCGATAAAGCCGAAAATAACGGACGGGACACCGGCAAGCATATCAATAAAAGCCAGGATGACACCCTTTACCCCGGAAGGCGCACAAAATTCGATAAAAAAAGCACAGCCCGCACCGAGCGGCAGGGCAAAGAAGACGGACAGAAAAGAAACATAAAGGCTCCCGCCGATCATAGCCCCGATACCGAACGCCGGCACATCGGCCAGCGGGTTCCACGTATGGGAAAAAAGGAAGGAATATACACTTGTGTGTGCAAAAACGGGCACTCCTTCATAGCAAATAAAAAGAAATAGAAATACAAATATGGATATTGTAAGCAACGCTGTAACACGTATCGTATATGTTCCCGCTTTTTCCGCTTTAGTCATACCTGTTCCCTGCAGTAAAGGGATATCGCCGAACGGTGATACCCCTTTATACTTTCCGTTATTTTACGGGAATGAATCCCATTTTTTCGATTATTGCCATACCGGCGGCGGAACGCACATAATCCATAAACACTTTTTGCAGTTTTGTTAATTCGCCGCTGCCGACAATGAGCAAAGGCCGTTGAATCTTGTACGAGCCGTCCGCAATCGTTTCCGGTGCGGCCGTCACGCCGTCGACTTTCAGCGCGAAAATACGGCCTTCATTTTGTTTGGCCACGCCGTACGAAGCATAACCGACAGCGTTTTCATTTTCAATAATCTTCTGCACAAGCGCCCCCATGGAAGGAGCCTGTACCGCCTTATCGGTAACCTTCGTGTCGCCCATAATTTTTTCCTGGAAGACTTCATGTGCGCCGCCGCCGAGATCACGCGTTACAACGACGATTTCTTTTTCCGGTAAGGACGGGTCCACCTGGTTCCAGGTCTTATATTCGCCGGAGAAAATTTTCTTAATCTGATCACTCGTTAAATTATCTTTAATCCCGGCAATCGGGTTGTTCGGATTGACGGCAATCGTTAACGCATCAATACCGATTTTATATTCTTTATAATCTTTAATTTTCTGTTTTTCGCCGTCTTTCACTTCCCGTGCGACAAGGCCGAAATCCGCCGTCCCGTCAAGAAGGGCTTTAATACCGGCGCCGGAGCCGCTGGAGGAAACATTAATCGTAATGCTCGCATCGGGCAGAGAACTGTCCGCTTTTTTCCAGGTCCCGTTCTTTTCGGCAAAATCCTTGCCGATAGAAGAAATGACGGGAGCCAATGTGGAGGATCCGTTGAATGAAATTTCCGTTTTCTCCTGACTCTGCCCCGTATCACTGCCGCAGGCCGCAACCATAAATAAAGCGGCCATAGCTAAAGCGGCCGCAATCAATCTTTTCTTTACTGACATAATACACCTCTTCCTTAATCGGTAATTCGCCGATCTCTGATTTTTAGCCGCAGCCGCAATTGCAGCCGTCTCACGAAAAGCAGTGTGTCAGCGCGGGTACTGCCGCTGCGCCGCGGGCCCTGTTCTATCTAATTAATCATACCCGTACACGCCGTACAGCGTCAATTTTAATTAATAAACCCGTATAATCGCAGTGCATTTATCAACGAATATAATAAATCATTTAATATAACCTTTATTCCTGCCCGACACAAATACAGAGACCGCCCTGCATGCAGGGCGGTCTCTGTATCAGAACTCCGGTTCAATAAGACCGTATTTACCGTGTTTACGCTTGTAGACGACGCTGATATTTTCCGTTTCGGCATTCAGAAAAACAAAGAAATCATGACCGACCAAATTCATTTGCAAAATCGCTTCTTCCACATCCATAGGACGGGCGGCAAATTTTTTCGTGCGTACCACTTCAAATACTTCATCCGATTCGGGAGCTTCCGTCGCCAGGGCCGTCTGGAAAGATCCGCTTTTTATGCGGCGGGCGATTCTCGTCTTATATTTATGGATCTGACGGACCATCTTGTCGAAGATGAGGTCGATAGCCGCATACATATCTTCGTTGGCTTCAACGACACGCAAGACGACGCCGTCCACTTTCAAAGTAAGCTCGGCAATTTTCCGTTCTTTTTCAACCGAAAGCATGGCCTGGAGGTTCACTTCGCTTTCGAAGTATTTTGTTACTTTCTTTTCATGCTTTAACACATAATTCTTTAAAGCATCTGTTACTTCCAAATTTTTGCCTCTTACAGTTGTTGCCATAAAATATCCCTTCCTTTCATGGAGAATCGAGACGTCCGCCTTAATTCTCCTGATATATTATATATTCTACAAAAGTCCCGTATATCCTGCCGCTACCGTAAAATATTTTCTTTATCCCGCAGGGGAATTGACAATCCCCGCCTGTTCATGGTACTATCGAACTCGACAACATCATAATCCGTTCATCCAGAGCAGCCGAGGGACTGGCCCTACGACGCTGCGGCAACCCCCGTAATCGGGAAGGTGCCAAATCCAGCGGGTTTTCCGACAGATGAAGCCGTATACTATACTGCCGTCACCTGCCGGCGGTTTTTTTGTTGTCTTGAAGTAATATCATCCATGAAGGAGCTGATCACGTGATTACATTGGAGAATGTCACTAAAGTCTACGGCCATAAGACGCAGGTAAAAGCCTTAAACGGCATCTCCCTCTCCGTTAAGGCCGGTGAAATATTCGGTATTATCGGAAAAAGCGGCGCCGGTAAATCTACACTTGTCCGCTGCATTAACATGTTGGAACGGCCGACAAGCGGTAAAGTTATTATTGACGAACGGGATATGACCACCCTTTCCGATTCCCGGCTGCGCCGGGAACGAAAATCTATCGGCATGATTTTTCAGCACTTTAATCTCCTCTCCTCCCGTACGGTTTTTGACAATATTGCTTTTCCCCTGGAACTGACGGACACGCCGAAAGAAATCATCCGCAATAAAGTGGAAGGGCTCCTTGAACTCGTCGGCCTGTCCGATCGTAAATCCAATTATCCGTCTCAGCTTTCAGGCGGTCAAAAGCAGCGTGTCGGCATTGCCCGCGCCTTGGCCAGCGATCCGAAAATCTTGCTCTGCGACGAAGCGACATCGGCACTTGACCCGCAGACTACGACCGCCATTCTGGCCCTCCTGCAGGACATCAACAAGCGGCTCGGCATTACAATCATCGTCATTACGCACGAAATGGCGGTCGTCAAAGATATTTGCGACCGCGTAGCCGTGATTGAGGGCGGGTATATCAAAGAATGTGGACGCGTCGTCGATATCTTTACGAATCCGCAGTCCGAGACGATGCAGGAATTCGTCAAGTCAATCATCAATACGGAAATGCCGCGGGGCATCACCCGCCTGGGCATTACGAACGAGCCGAAAGAAGGTTCCGACATGCTCGTCCGCGTACGTTTTAAAGGCAATATCACGACAAAACCGCTGATGGCCCAGGTCATTCGTCATTCCAACGCGGATCTCAGCGTCCTGTACGGCAATATAGACTATATTCAGGACGAGCCGTTCGGATATTTGATTTTTTCAATCATAGGCGATATGGAAAGCCAGATCAGAGCCTTCAATTATATTGAAAGCCTGCCTGTAGAAAGCGAGGTGCTCGGCTATGTCCGCGGAAATAATTAAACTTCTCTTACAAGGAATAGAAGAAACGGCCTTCATGGTCGCCGTATCCGGTATGATCGCCGCACTGATCGGCATACCGCTCGGTGTCACACTCGTGACGACGGGTAAGGGCCACATTTTGGAAAACAGGGTTGCCAATCAAATTCTCGGCACGGTCATAAATATCATCCGTTCTATCCCTTTCATTATCCTTATGGTGTCCATCATTCCCTTTACGCGTATGGTTGCGGGCACCTCTATCGGTACAACCGCCGCGTGCGTGCCTTTGACTATTGTGGCCGTCCCCTTTTTAAGCCGCCTTGTAGAAACCTCCGTTCGCGACATTGACTTCGGACTCGTCGAAGCGGCTCAGTCAATGGGGGCCACCCCGGTTCAGATAATCCGCAAAGTGCTCCTGCCGGAAGCGTTACCGGCAATTATCAATAATATTACGGTGCTGATCGTCAACCTTATCGGATCCTCGGCTATGGCCGGAGCTATCGGCGGCGGCGGTCTCGGGGATATTGCGATCCGCTACGGCTATCAGCGTTTCCGCGCCGATGTCATGCTGGCGACTATTGTCATCCTCATCATCGGGGTCAACGTTATTCAGGCCTTAGGCGATCTGCTCTCGCACAAAACGAACAAAAAATAGGCCTCTCCATACAGTAAAAGGGTCCGCTTCACCAAACGGGAGCGGACCCTTTGCAATATCATAAGAAATCTTTAATTTTTTCGCGCTTGCCCCAATTACGGAGCTTGCTGAGCGCTTTTCCTTCAATCTGGCGAATACGTTCACGGGTCACATTAAAATGCTGGCCTACTTCTTCCAACGTTCTCGGACGTCCGTCTTTTAAGCCGAAACGAAGGTAGAGAACCTTCCGTTCCCTGTCGGTAAGACAGGAAAAGACGTCTTCGATCTGCTCTTTCAACAGGATAAACGAGGCCGCGTCGTCAGGCGCTATCGCTTCATGGTCTTCAATGAAATCACCGAGATGAGAATCTTCTTCTTCGCCGATAGGCGTTTCCAAGGAAACGGGTTCCTGTGCGATCTTCATTATTTCCCGTACCCGTTCTACGGGAACACCCATTTTTCCGGCAATTTCTTCAGGCAACGGTTCCCTTCCTTTTTCCTGTAAGAGCTGCCGTGAAATGCGGATGAGTTTATTAATCGTTTCCACCATATGTACGGGAATACGAATCGTCCGTGCCTGATCGGCAATGGCCCTGGTAATGGCCTGCCTGATCCACCAGGTAGCGTATGTACTGAACTTGTATCCCTTGCTGTAATCGAATTTTTCAACGGCCTTTAAAAGACCGAGATTGCCTTCCTGGATAAGGTCGAGGAAGAGCATCCCTCTGCCGACATACCGTTTGGCGATAGAAACGACCAGTCGCAGGTTTGCGTCTGTAAGTTTCTTTTTGGCTATATTCCCCGTACTGATTTCTTCAGCTGTGGCTCCTTCCGCGCCGCCGGCTTCAATCCGTTTGGCCAACGTAATTTCCTCTTCAGCCGATAAGAGAGGCACGCGGCCTATTTCTTTCAAATACATGCGCACGGGATCGTCAATATTTACGCCTTCGGGAACGGAAAGACTCACTGTGACGGTTTCACTGCTCTTGTCATCATCATCGTCGTTAAGGCTTTCGTTTTCATTCATCTGTTCGGACTCTCCGATAATATCGATGCCGTGATCGGCAAAATATTCATACATTTTATCCATTTCATCGGCTGTCATATCACATTCGCCCATGGTATTCATAATTTCCGTATAGGTCAGGCAGCCTTGTATCTTGCCCTTTTCAGAAAGTTCGTTAATCTTTTCCAACACATGGGTGTGACGTTCTTCTTCCGTTATTTTCTTCTTTTCATTTTTTCTTTTGGCCGCAGACCTGGCCGTTTTCTTGCCGGCATTTTTCTTTTCGCCGTTTTTGTCAGCCTTTTTTGTCCCGGCCTTTTCCGTCAGGGCGCCTTCCGCCGCCATGGCCGCTTTCTCTTCCGCTGCCGCCACGGCTTTTTCTTCTGTATCTTTCTTTTTAGTTGCCATTATTATGCGCTCCTTTCTTTGTTGACAAAACCAGCTGTTTAATCTCATTGCTCAAATTTTTACACGCCGCCAGCTCGTCTTTAAGACGGGGATCGTCATGCAGACTGTATGCGGCGGCAAGTTCGCTGTGTTTTTTATAGTCCGCCTGTAAGGCGGCAAGACGAAACCGCATTACATAATCAATAAGGACCTGCTCATCCAGGGGCACATCTTCAAGGACAAGAATACGTGCCGCCTCATTTCTTATGTCAGGGGGCAATGCATCCTGTACGGCCGCTGCGGTATACCGCCCCTTGGCCGTATACTGCCGCTCAATTTCTTCGTATACGGCGCGCCGTTTCGGATCCGTAAAACAGGCCGCCTCAATTTTCTTTTGCACCCTGCCGTAAGCTGCAGGCCGTTCCAACAGGTAGCGGAGAATATTTTCTTCCGCGACGGCCATGGCGTTGCCGCCGCGGGCAGCGGCATTCAGTTTGGCCACATCCCGAGAAATGACAACCTGCCGCCCGCCCGCTTCGGGATGCCTGCGCACGTATGTATTATATTCACTGCGCACGGCATTTTCATCAATCTGCAGGCGTTCAGCCATCTTCTTCATGAACGCTTCGACGATAATCGGGCTGTCCACCCGGATAAGGACAGGCATAACGGCTGCGGTTACGGCGGATTTTCCTTCCAGCGTGGATATATCATACCGGCGCAGCCCTGTAAGCAGCATGTAATCCAATACGTTCGGCGCACCGGCCAAGGCCTCTTTAAATGCCTCCGGCCCGTGGGCGGTAATGTATTCATCCGGGTCCTTCCCGTCACCCAAGGTCAGGACACGTATCTTCATACCGAGAGACCGGACGATCTCCATCGCCCGTACAGTGGCCTGTCTGCCCGCGTCATCCATATCGTAGGCAAGGATTATTTCCTTTGCCTGACGCTGGAGAAGGCGGGCCTGATCGGCCGTAAACGCGGTGCCCAAAGAGGCGACAACATTGGTGATCCCCTTATTGTGCGCCGAAACGACATCCATGTACCCTTCGACGAGAACGGCCCTGCCTTCGCTGTAAATGGAACGATGAGCCCTGTTCATGGCGAAGAGCAATTTTCGCTTGTTAAAAACGGGCGTTTCAGGAGAATTTAGGTATTTGGGCTTGCTGTCGTCTAAAACTCGTCCGCCGAAACCGACTACCCGATCCCTGCCGTCAAAAATCGGAAAAATGACGCGATTGCGAAAGGCGTCATAGTAATGACCTTTTTTTTCTTTTATCAGTCCCAGTCTGAGTAATTCTTCAGGCGGCACATGTTTCCGGATAAACGCGTCTGCAAGTTTATTCCAGCTGTCCGGCGCGAACCCCAGACGAAATTCATGAATGGTTTCGTCATTCAGGCCGCGTCTGTGCAAATAAGCCAGCCCGTTTTCCCCGTAATGCGTTTTGACCAGACAGTTATGGAAAAAGTTACACGCCATCTCATTGATTGCAAACAGGCGTTCCCGTAAACGGTCCCTCTGTTTTTCTTCTTCCGTCTTCTCCGTTACGGGAAGCGGGATATGCGCCCGTTCGGCAAGACGCTGTACGGCTTCACTGAACGAAATATTTTCTTTCTTCATGATAAAGGTAAAAACATTGCCCGAAGCATGGCAGCCGAAACAATAGAAGAAACCTTTTTCGGCGGCGACACTGAAGGATGCGGTTTTCTCGCTGTGAAAGGGGCAGCAGGCCCAGAAATTACCGCCCCTCCGTTTTAAGGCGACATAGTCCGAAATAACCGAGACAATATCGTTTGCCTGCCGTACCTGTTCAATAAATTCTTCGGAAAATCTCATCGCCCGTGTCACCTGCAAATCTTAATTTACCATACTCTATATAATATTCTATACAAATATGCGAATTCCTGCTTTTTCATCAGAAAGACGGTGCAAATTCTGCAAGAGGCTTATCTGCAGGACGTATCACTTCCGTCCGGCTAACCTTGCCGAAGCCCTTTATCATCCTTTTCTTCCTATGGATTTATTGAAACCGATTTTGTATAATATAAGCTGCAATACGGAAAAACAGCCCTTTTCGGGAGAACGGACAATGCTTGAGTTTACAGTCGGACAGCTTCATACCCCTACGTCCGTCGCGGGCGTGCTGCGCCATTACGGTATTTCGGCCACACTGCGGCGGCGCATAAAAAATAACGGCATATGCCTGCGCAACGGTATCCGCACGGAACTGCGCGCCCTCGTTGAAAGCGGTGATACGATTACCGTAACCTTACCGGCAACGGAAGCGGTCAAGCCGGAAAACATTCCTTTACATATCCCGTATGAGGACGATTATCTTCTGGCAGTCAACAAACCGGCAGGTCTGCTCATGCACCAGACGGCTGGCGAACGCACGGGAACGTTGGCTAACGCGGTCATATATTATTACAAAGCAAATAAACTGCCCTTCTCCTATCATCCCATGCACCGCCTGGACAGAAACACGTCCGGTCTTTGTCTCATTGCCAAAGGCGCGCATATACAGCATCTTTTCGATAAAAAGAGACTTTTTTATGTCCGTTCGTATATGGCCTTGCTTGAAGGGAGCTTCCCCGCCCGGCAGGCATCGGTTCGCACCCCGATCGGCCGTGACCCTGCCAGTATTATCAAACGCCGTACCGATGCGGACGGCAAAAGTGCCGGTTCCGACTTCTTTCGGTTGGCGGCGGCACAGGAATACAGCCTGGTACAAATTACTCTGCACACGGGCCGGACGCATCAGATTCGCGTTCACAGCGCCTATTTAGGCCATCCCCTCGTAGGCGACGAGTTGTACGGCGGCAAACGGGAGCTTTTGCAACGTCAGGCGCTGCATGCCTGGCGATTGCGTTTTGTCCATCCCGTAACGGCTGAAATGATCACCGTAACTTCCCCTTTGCCTGCCGATATGCAGAGGCTTGTAGATAAAGCCGGTTGGAAGCTTTAATTACGTATATTGTTAGGAGGAATGACAATGCCTTTAGTAACCACTGCGGAAATGTTCAAAAAAGCGTATGCCGGTCGGTATGCCGTCGGCGCTTTCAACATCAATAACATGGAAATTGTACAGGCCGTAACGGAAGCGGCGGGAGAATTAAACTCTCCCGTTATCCTCCAGGCATCGGCCGGTGCGAGAAAATATGCCAAGCCGACATATTTAAAACATCTGGTGGAAGCCGCCCTGGAAGAATATCCGCACCTTCCCGTGGCCCTTCACTTAGATCACGGCGCAGATTTTGAAACGTGTAAAGATTGCATTGACGGCGGCTTTACCTCTGTCATGATCGACGGTTCTCAATACAGTTTTGATAAAAATGCGGAATTGGCAAAACGCGTAGCCGACTATGCTCATGAAAGAGGCGTCGTCGTCGAAGCGGAACTCGGCCAGCTCGCAGGCATTGAAGACGATGTAAAGGTGGATGCGCAACAGGCCTCGTATACTCGCCCCGAAGAAGTGGAAGAGTTTGTCACCCGTACGGGCGTGGACTCTTTGGCAATCGCCATCGGCACCAGCCACGGCGCCTATAAATTCAGACCGGAGCAGTGCACGAAAAATGAACAGGGCGTCTATGTTCCTCCCGAACTTCGTTTCGATATCCTTGAAGAAGTGTCCAAACGCCTGCCTGACTTTCCCATCGTCCTTCACGGCGCCTCCTCCGTCCTTCCTGAATATGTAAAAATCATTAACGAAAACGGCGGCAAACTCGATAAGGCCATCGGTATTCCGAAAGAGCAGCTTCGTCATGCGGCATCCCTGGCGGTGTGCAAAATTAATATTGATTCGGACCTCCGCCTTGCCCTTACGGCAGGCGTCCGCCAGCACTTGGCGCAGCATCCGGATCATTTTGACCCGCGCCAATATTTAAAAGACGGTCGCCAATACGTGAAAGACGCGGTCATACATAAAATCCGAAATGTTTTAGGTTCGGAAAACAAGGCGTAAATACTTGCGTTCCAGTCTTTTATATGATAAACTTATTTTCAGTGTTATTGTAAGCAGGGAGGTGAAACAGTTTGCCGCAAATTAAATCCAATATTAAATCCATGGAAAAAGACGCCGCTCGTCGCGCAGCCAATTCTCGCGTAAAGTCTTCCGTACATACGGCTATTCGACGCACGACGGAAGCTATCGCCGCCGGTGACGCCGACGCAGTAAAGAAAGCGTTTTCCAAAGCCAGCAGCGTTATTGACAGCGCCGCTCGAAAAGGCGTGCTTCACAAAAACACGGCTGCTCGTAAAAAATCCCGCCTGGCCGCTAAGGTCAACAGTGCCGGTAAATAATTCGAAATACCTGCAAGCCCCGTTTCCGCGGGGCTTGTTTTATATCTTTCCACGTTCGAGGGTTCCTATGCCAAGACCGCAATTACATCAATTCATCCATTTTGCGGAACTCTTCTTTCCGCTTTTACTGACCCAGTTTGCCCTCGTCGGCAGCAGCCTTTTCAGCAGTATTTTCAGCGGCAACGCCGGCACCATCGATTTGGCGGGCGTCGCCGTGGCCGCAAACATTTGGTATCCCGTATTCGCCGGCTCCTGCGGTATCGCCTTCGGCATTTCTCCGATCATCGCCCAGCTCAGGGGAGCCCATAAAGAAGAAGATATTCCCGTATACATTGCGCAGGGTATGTATGTCGCTTTTGCTTTAACGGCCGTTATTCTGCTCCTGGCCTTCCTGTTCCTTGAACCGCTCCTCGCGCTGCTTCACCTGGAACCTGCGGTTCAAGCTATTTCAAAACAATATTTGTTTGCCCTGGCCTTCGGCATTCTGCCGCTCTTTATACAGGCGACGCTGCGTTACGCCGTGGACGCGCACGGTATGACCTATCTTTCCATGGCTGTTCTTATGACAAACCTTATCTTATCGACAGCTTTATTCAGACTGTTCGTCTTCGGCGGCTTTTGTTTTCCCGCCCTCGGCGGCGCCGGCACGGGATATGCCATCACGACGGCCGCCTGGATTACATGCATCGTTTTTATCATTATCTTATATTTCAAAAAGCCGTTCCGGCAGTATCGCCTCTGGTCCCGTTTCCGCCCCTTCAGTTGGGTTCACTGCAGAGAACAGCTGCGTCTCGGCCTGCCGATCTTTGTCGCCGTATTCTGCGAGACAAGTCTTTTCAGTATAGTGGGGCTTTTAATGAGTGAATTCGGCACGCTCTACCTGGCCGCCAATCAGGCGGCTATCAGCTACTCGACACTCGTGTATACGGTTCCCTGGAGTATCAGCCTGGCCGCGACTATCGTCGTCGGTTATGAAGTAGGCGCCGGAAACAGAGAAGGGGCCCTGCAATACGATATTATCTGCGGACTTACGTCGCTTCTGACCGTATGCCTGACCGCCTTCACAACATCCACGCTCCTTGATCCTATAGCGGCCATGTTCACGCATGATGCGGAAACTTTTAAAACCATCCGCGTTTTTCTTATTTTCGCCCTCATTTTCTCCGTCTTTGACGCGCTCGGCACCCCTGTACAGGGTATGCTCCGCGGCTATAAGGATGTAAAGATCATTACGTATGTCGCCTTTAGCACGTATTGGCTGATCGCCATTCCCTCGGGTTGGATCTTAGCCCATTATACGGCGTTCGGACCGTACGGTTATTGGCTGAGCCTCGTAATAGGCCTGGCCGTCAACGCCGTCATCCTGAACGGCAGGCTTTGGCTCTATACCGGTCGCCGCCCTTTATAAGGAGGTACAATTGTGACTCATGAAGAAATGAAAAAATACGCGCAAGTGCTTTTACGCAAAGGCCTTAATATACAGGAAAAGCAAATTCTCGTCATACATGCCCCTGTCGAGGCGTCGGCCTTCGTTACCGAACTGGCCGGAGCCGCCTATGACGCAGGCGCTTCTCAGGTCGTCCTTAATTGGCGCAGCGACGATCTGACGCGTCTGCGCTATATAAAAGAAGGACTGCATAACTTTCAAACCCTGCCGGACTGGCGACGTGATTTCAGCCTTTACTATTATCGGCAGGGCGCCGCCTTTTTAAGTCTTGTCTCGGCGAATCCCCGCCTCCTGAACGGGGTTGACACAAATAAAATCGTCGCTTTTCAGAAAGCGTCCCATGAGGCGTTAAAAGAATATTCCGACGGTATGATGGCTTCTAAAGTTACATGGCTCGTAGCGGCCGTTCCCTCCCTTGTCTGGGCAAAACTCCTTTTTCCCGACGACACGGAGGCCGACGCTTTTCATAAACTTGAAACGGCAATTTTAAAATCGGCCCGCGCCGACGGACCTCATCCCCTCCATGACTGGGACATTCATCTGGAAAACCTGAAAAAACGACGCACCTGGCTTACGGCGCAGGCATTTACAGCGCTTCACTACACTAATCGCGCCGGCACGGATCTTACCGTAGGCCTGCCGAAAGGCCATATCTGGCAGGGCGGCACGGAAGAATCGGCCGCGGGTATCCCCTTTAACGCCAACATACCTACCGAAGAAGTATACTCGGCGCCGCAATACGACCGTGTCGACGGTGTTGTCTGCAGTACAAGACCCTTGATTTACCGGGGCAATCTCATAGACTCATTCCGGCTCACCTTTAAAAAGGGGAAAGTTATCCGCTCTCATGCCGAAAAAGGCGACGACCTCCTCACGGCTCTTCTTGATACGGACGAAGGCGCGCGCCGTCTCGGCGAGGTGGCGCTGATTCCCTGCGAATCGCCTGTCTCCTTATCAAATACCTTATATTATGAAACTCTTCTCGATGAAAACGCGTCCTGCCATCTTGCCCTCGGCAAAGCCTACCCTACATGTCTGGCAGGCGGTACGGCAATGGCCGATGCTGAATTAAAGGCCGCCGGGCTTAATGATTCCATTGTCCATGCGGATTTTATGATAGGTTCCGAAGATCTTGCCGTTACGGGGATAAAAGAAGACGGAACGAAAGTCCCCGTTTTTATTAACGGCAGCTGGGCCGACTGAATTACATACTCCGACAAATATAAAAGGACGCTTTGTTCCGGATAAACAAAGCGTCCTTTTACATGTCCGGTCATAGAAGGCGGAAAAGGCGGGCATTTATAAAATGTAATGGCTCAAATCCACATTGGAAACGACTTCTCCAAGTTTGGAGGAAACAAAATCCTTATCGATGAGAATATGCTTCATCTCACTGTAAGGCGCTTCGAAAGCCGTTTCTTCCAGGATTTTTTCTAAAATAGTATGCAGCCTGCGGGCGCCGATGTTTTCGGTTTCCGCATTGACTCTGTACGCATATTCTGCGATCATGTCGACGCCGTCCCCGGTAAATTCAAGCTCCACCTCATCGGCATGAAGAAGTGCCGTATATTGTTTCATGAGCGATTGATTCGGTTCTGTCAGAATCCGTTTGAAATCATCCACCGTAAGAGACTGCAGTTCCACGCGAATGGGAAAACGGCCCTGCAACTTGGGAATGAGGTCCGAAGGCTTGGAAACGTGAAAAGCGCCGGCCGCGATAAAGAGGATATGATCCGTCTTTACGGGACCGTATTTAGTATTCACGCTCGCGCCTTCGACAATAGGCAAAATATCCCGCTGTACTCCTTCGCGGGAGACATCGGGTCCGCTGCTCTTACCTTTTTCGGCGATCTTGTCAAATTCATCGATAAAAACGATGCCCGCTTCTTCCGTCGCCTGCACCGCCTTATCGACGATAACGTCCATATCCAGGAATTTACCCAGCTCTTCCTCTTTGAAAATCTCCCGTGCCTTAGCCACGGTCATTTTTTTCTTACGTTTTTTCTTGGGTATGAGATTACCGAGCATTTCCTGAAAATTATTAGTCAGTTCTTCCTGCGAATTCCCCGTGAGAATGCCTTGTACGGCCCGGCCTTCTTCTGCGACTTCCACCTCAATTTCCCGTTCGTCCCATTCTCCGGACGTTATTTTTTCAAGCATCCGCCGGCGCCGTTCCGAGCCGCCTTCGGCAGCGGGCTTAATTTCATCTTTCTGTTCGGTATCGCCGTCGCCGAACAGAAAATTCACCGGATCCGATACAGCCTCTTTAACCGCTTCCTTTTTAGGCCAGAATACCTGCAGAATACGTTTGTTGGCTTCCGCTGCCGCCGCTTCGCCGAAACGGCGGCTTTCTCTCTCCTGAACCATGCGGACGGCATTGCCGACAAGGTCACGGATCATTTGCTCCACGTCTCTGCCGACATAACCGACTTCCGTATATTTGGTCGCTTCGACTTTGATAAACGGAGCTCCTACGAGATTTGCCAGGCGTCTGGCAATTTCCGTCTTGCCTACGCCTGTAGGCCCGATAAGAAGGATATTTTTCGGAATAATTTCCTTCTGCATGTCGCCGTCCAGCTTTTTGCGGCGCCACCTGTTCCGTAACGCGACGGCTACGGATTTCTTGGCATCCTCCTGTCCGACTATATATTTATCAAGTTCCGCCACGATTTCACGGGGCGTCAAGTTTTCTTCCTGTATCATCAGTAAAAGACTGTCCTCTCTTAAATTTCTTCAACAATTACAGCATGATTGGTGTACACGCAAATGTCCGCCGCTATATGGAGCGCTCGCTCGGCTATTTCTTTAGCCGGCAAATCCGTATTCGTCCGTAAGGCTCTGGCGGCAGCCAAGGCATACATACCGCCCGAACCGATGGCGGAAATACCGTCATCGGGCTCAATTACTTCACCTGTGCCCGAAAGGAGCAAAATACGCTCTCCGTCAGCGACCAGCAAAAGAGCTTCCAGCTTGTGCAGGACCTTGTCGCTGCGCCAATCCTTGGCAAGCTCGACAGCGCTGCGGATAAGATTGCCGTTATGCTCATTCAGTTTTGCTTCAAAGCGGTCAAACAGGGAAAACGCATCCGCCACGGATCCGGCAAATCCGCTGATGATCTTGCCGTGGTAAAGACGGCGTACTTTCTGAGCCGTCCCCTTCATAATCACAGAATTTCCCATCGTTACCTGTCCGTCACCGGCAATAGCCGTCCTGCCGTCTTTCTGTACGGCAACGATAGTCGTTGCATGAAACGTCGTTTCCATTTATATCTTCTCCTTCATCAGGTCTGTTTCGGCAAGTGCCCGTTCGGCAAGCACAGTGTTTTTTTCACGTTTTTTCATCCTCTTTTTGATTTCCAACGGATCAATAATGCCGAAATTTATATTCATGGGTTGGAAATTATCCTTCGGTCCGGTCGAAATATAGCGGCTCAACGCACCTATCGCCGTCCTGCCGGAGAAGGTCAGGCACGGTTCATCATGCCACAGTTTAGCCGCATTTATGCCCGCCAGCAGCCCCATCGACGCCGATTCAAGATATCCTTCCACCCCCGTAAGCTGTCCGGCAAAGAAAATATTTTCCCGTTTTCTGTACTGTAATGTCGGCAGGAGAAGCTCGGGCGAATTGATATAGGAGTTACGGTGCATAACGCCGTAACGGACAAATTCGGCATGTTCCAGTCCGGGTATCATGGAAAAGACACGCTTTTGTTCGGGAAACTTTAAATGCGTCTGGAAGCCGACAATATTATACAGGGTCGCACTGCCGTTATCCTGCCTGAGCTGTACGACAGCATACGGCAGGATATCCGTGCCGGGAATTTCCAAACCGACCGGTTTCATAGGGCCGTACCGGAGCGTATCGATACCGCGGCCCGCCATGACTTCCACAGGCATGCAGCCTTCAAAAACGGCCGCTTCCCGCTCAAATTCATGAAGGGGCGCACATTCCGCCGTTGTCAGCGCACTCCAGAAGGCTTCATATTCTTCCCGCGTAAACGGGCAGTTTAAATAATCGGCTCCGCCTTTACCGTAACGGGCGGCGCGGTATACCTTGTTCAGGTCAAGTGAATCGACCGTCACGATCGGCGCGGCGGCATCGTAAAAACGAAAATAACTTTTTCCCGTTATCTTGCCGATGTATGCGGACATGGCATCACTTGTCAAAGGACCGGTAGCAACGACGCATATGCAGTCATCAGGAAGCGAGGTCATTTCTTCTGTTACGACAGTAACCCGCGGATGTGCCGTAATTTTTTCCGTTACATATTCACTGAATGGGACGCGATCGACGGCTAAGGCGCCGCCGGCCGGCACACGGTGCGCATCGGCGGCTGCCATGATGAGGGAACCGAGACGACGCATTTCTTCCTTTAAAAGACCGACCGCATTTTCCACATTGGCGGCACGGAAGGAATTGGAACAAACGAGCTCGGCAAACAGTCCCGTATGATGAGCGGGCGATCGTTTTTTCGGGCGCATTTCAGCGAGTGTCACGGGCACGCCCCTGACGGCCAATTGCCAGGCCGCTTCCACACCGGACAAGCCGGCACCGATAACAAGAACACTATTTTTCATTTACCGTTTCACCTTTTTTATGATTTTCACATTCCCCGTTGCTGCAGAAGAGCTTATCCTGTCCCGTTTTATAATGTTTGACAGTCATTATGCTGCCGCAGAGGGAGCATTTTTTATCCACCGGCTCATTCCAAAGCACAAAATCGCAGTCAGGATATCGGTTACAGCCGTAAAAAGGCCGGCCTCGCTTCGATTTGCGTTTAATGAGCCGTCCTTCCCCGCAGCGGGGGCAGGTTATGCCCGTATCCTCAACGATGCCCTTTGTATTACAGCATTCGGGAAAATTCGAGCAGGCAAGAAACTTGCCGAAACGGCCGAACTTATACACCATCGGCGAGCCGCAGAGCTCACATATTTCTCCCGACTCCTGACCGGAAACAGTGACTTTTTCCATGCTTTCTTCAGCATGGTCCAGCTCGGGCTTAAACACGCTATAAAACTCACGCAGCACATGCGTATACGTATCGCTTCCCTGTTCAATCCCGTCTAAAGCCTCTTCCATATGGGCCGTAAAGTCGACGTTAATGATACCGTCAAAATATTCCTTTAAAAGTTTAATCGTAACGATACCGAGCTCGGTCGGCACGAATTGTTTATCTTTCTTTTCCACATAGTTACGATTTTTAATCGTATCCATAATGGGAGCATATGTACTCGGACGGCCGATACCCTTTTCTTCGAGTGTCTTAATCAGGCTCGCTTCCGTATAGCGCGGCGGCGGCTGCGTAAAATGCTGTATCTTTTCCGCACTGACATTATGAACGGCCGTCCCTTCCGCAATAGCCGGCAATACCCGGGCTTCTTTATCCTTCCGCGTTTCTTCATAAAGTTCCGTAAACCCTTTAAAAAGCACGGTATATCCGGACGCTTTCAATTCATATATACCGCTTTGTACGGTTACGGCCATGTGTTCCGTTTCGGCCGGAGCCATCTGGCTGGCAAGGAAGCGCTTCCAAATAAGCGTATATAAACGTAACTGGTCACGCGTCAAGAAAGAAGCCACCGTTTGAGGCGTCAAAGAAAGGGATGTCGGCCGGACGGCTTCATGCGCATCCTGACTGGCGGTTTTTGATTTATAAACATGCGCTTTAGACGGCACAAATTTTTCGCCGTATACGGCACCTATATACGCGCGCGCGCCTTTAATCATATCATCATTGATACGCGTCGAATCTGTACGCATATAGGTAATCAGTCCGACATGCCCTCTGTCGCCGAGTTCAAGGCCTTCATACAATTGCTGCGCCAGCATCATCGTCTTCTTGGCGCCGAAATTAAGCTTACCGGCACTTTCCTGCTGCAGCGTCGATGTTGTAAAAGGAGGTTGGGGCATGCGTTTGCGTTTTCGCTTCTCCACCTTCGTAACACGATCCGCGTCTTGAGTTCGTCCCTTCTTTTCCCATGCCAACCCGTCGCATACGGCCCGGGCTTCTTCCTCAGTAGCCAGGCCGGCCTTTTTGCCGTTAATTTTCGTAAGCTCGGCTTCCAGCTCCGTGCCGTCATCCGTCCGGTAAACCCCCGATACGGTCCAATATTCTTCGGGTATGAAGGCGGCGATTTCTTCTTCCCGTTCACAAATAAGACGCACCGCAACGGACTGGACCCTGCCGGCGCTGAGGCCTTTGCATACTTTTCTCCATAAAAGCGGACTCAACTGATAGCCGACAATACGGTCTAAAATACGGCGTGCCTGCTGTGCGTCAACGCGTTTCAAATCAATCGGTTCGGGCGCGCTTAACCCCGTTCTGACGGCATCTTTCGTAATTTCATGGAACATAATGCGACACGGTTCTTCCGGGTCCATGTCCAAAATATGGGTTAAATGCCAGGAAATAGCTTCTCCTTCACGATCCGGGTCGGTAGCGAGATACACATTCCTGGAGCGGACATACTCACGGCGCAGCTCTTCAATAACCTTTTTCTTATCGTACATATCAATATAAGTCGGCGTAAAACCGCCCTCTACATCGACACCGAACTGATTCCGCGGCAAATCGCGGAGATGGCCACGGCTGGCAAGGACCTTATATTCTTTTCCGAGAAACTTCTCAATTGTCTTCGCCTTGGCGGGCGATTCGACAATGACCAGATTCTTCGCGTTCTTCGGCAACGGCTCCAGCTTCTTTAACGGCTCCTTCAAGGGCAGGTTGACACTGCCCCTGATGATCAGTTTTTCACCGCCGTCTTTCTTATTACGGCGTTTCTTTTTCTTTGTATCGTCAATGGTAATGGTTCGTTTAATCGGGAATTCAAGCATCTTTTTCATCCTAACTCAATATATAATCGTAAAGATATATTCAGTATTAAATAATACACTATTATATGTGCCCCTTCAAGGCGGGCAAAAGAATAATCAAAATACTTCCTTCTTCCTGCCGGTAATGCTATAATAATATAAGTTTTCCAAGGTACTTTAAAGGAGGAATTGACACATGTTATCCAGATCTGTTAAATCGGCACTCTTATGTCTTTGCGTATCTTCAGCGTTTATCTGCGCCGCACCGGCCTATGCGGCAGGCGCACAGGAAGCGGGCACCGTTTCCGTTTCCGGGTACGCGGAAGAACAGATAACGCCGGATACGGCGTATATTACCATCGGAATGACGACGGACGGAAAAACATCGGAAGAGGCGCGCATGAAAAACAATGCCGTCATGAACGAAGTGCAGCAGGCGGCTCTTGCCATGGGTATTGAAAAGAAAGATATGAAGACAAGGGGCTATAACGTATATCCTACATACGGTTCAAACCAGAAAATCACCGGGTATTCTGTAAGCAATAATCTGGAACTCAAGGTTTCGGATTTTGACCTGATCCCCCGCCTTATTGCCAGAGCAAGCCAGGTCGGCGCCAATGAAGTGCACGGAGTGCGTTTCACTAACGAACACGCCGATACGCTCCGCAGCAACCTCATCAAGCAGGCGGTTTATAACGGCAGGCAAACGGCTCAGGCCGTAGCGGAAGCGACCGGCCACCGTTTGGGCGACGTTAAATCAATTACGGTAGCCGGTAATTCTCCCTCTTACGCGGGCATGCAGCTTATGAGCCTGCGCGCTGCCGCCAAAGACGAAGCGACTCCCGTTGAACCGGGCACAAATACACTCAGTGAATCCGTCGAAGTAGTTTACTACTTGCAGTAACACTATAAAAATACGGGCAGAGGCACTTGTCTCTGTCCGTATTTTTATGCCGCAACGCCCTGTAAGAGAAAAAGTGGGCGCCATATCTGAAGAGCTTTTTCGTCCATGTACCGGTTCTTCATTCTGCATGAGAAAAAACGGAAAAAACCTCCCTGTTCGCATGGCCGCTCTTCTCAAAAAAAAGCTTCCGCGCCAATTCCCGCTCCAGCCCCTCTTTCCTTTTTTTATCTCTGAAAAGAGCAAGCACGTCATCGTGAGCGCTGATCAGAATGTCTCCTTTAATATGGTGCACCTCCGTCATATGCCGCAATTGACGCACAATATTTATATATACGGACTCGGGTGAAGCCAGCGTTCCCGTACCGCCGCAGACGTTACAAGGCGAATACTGCGCCTGATACAATCCCTGCCGTGATTTTCGGCGTGTAATTTCCACCAAATTGAGCGCCGTCATACCGAATACATGTACGCGGGCCCTGTCGGCCGCCGTCTCGCGCTGCAGGATACGCAATATTTCTTCCCGTTTTTCAGAATCGTTCATATCAATAAAGTCGACGAGAACGATCCCCCCTATATCCCGCAGGCGCAGTTGTCTGGCAATTTCCGCGGCTGCTTCCTTATTGACATGAAACAGCGTATTTTCCAACGTACTGCTGCCGACATACTTGCCGCTGTTGACATCAATGACGGTAAGCGCCTCCGTATGGTCGAAAATCAAACTGCCGCCTGACGGCAAAGAGACCTGGCGTGCCGTCAGACAATGCAATTCGTCTTCTATGTGATAATAGTCGAAAAGCGGCTCTTCTCCGGCGTAGAGTGCCACCTTGCGTTTTGCCTCCTCATCGCCGGCAAAGAACCCCGTTATACGTTCATACGCTTCTTTATTATCTACAATAACGGCCCCCACATCATCCGTAAAGTAATCCCGTATCATGCGCATCAGCAGATCCGCTTCTCTGTAAAGGATCTTCGGTTTTTTCGCCAATTTATATCGCCTTTGTATGCTTTCCCAGGTACGCAGGAGATACTGTAAATCCGCAGTAAGCTCCGCCTCGGATACACCGGCCGCAACAGTACGGACGATCATTCCCATACCTTCGGGTTTGACGGAAGCGACGACGGTGCGCAGTCGATCCCGTTCCTCTTCATCCCGTACCTTTTTGGAAACGCCGATATAATCTACAGTCGGCATAAGCACGGCATAACGCCCGGCAATACTCACGTTGGCCGTGACCTTTGCACCCTTCATAGACTGTTCATCCTTAACGGCCTGCACGAGCACACTCTGCCCGACCGAAATATGCGTTTGCTGGACTTCTTCTTTTGTGGCGGCCCGAGGAAAAAGATCGCCTAAGTAAAGAAAGGCGTTCTTTTTCCGGCCTATATCGATAAAAGCGGCCTGCATGGCGGGCAGTATGTTTTGTACAACGCCCTTATATATATGATTGACAATATGCGTTTCGTCATCCCGTTCCACGGCATAATCGCAGAGACGGCCGTCATCGATAACGGCCGCGCGCGTTTCTTCGGGTATAACGTTGGCAACTAACATTTTCATAATAAAATACCGCCTGACTGCCGGCCCGTTATTCAAAGAGTGACGTATTCACTCCGTCCTGACGATGCCATAAGGCAATGCGCCTGGCCAGCATTAATTCTTTATTTATGGGGAAAGCAAAAGTATCGGCCAATATTTCCCAGATCTGAGCGGGTTTAACGGCTCCCTCTTCAGTCTGATAAATACCTGCCGTCAGTTCCAAATTTTCTCCGTCCGTTCTTCCCGTGACAGGCGCGATGACATGTTCTTTCACGTTGATCCGCCGGGTCTTTCGCGTCTTGGGCGAATACTTTTCATACTGAACCGTATCCGCATCATTAAATGACCGTAATAACCGTGCCAGGTCCTCTTCCGTAATCTTCCCCGTCACGGGGCCGCGTAAGGTATAAACGGCATAATTGGCCGCCGCCATGAGCTTCGGTGCTTTTTGATCGATATATTTTCCGCAAAGGACGGCAAAGCCGAGAGGAGACTTCTCATTCATCCTCGCCATCACGTCATCGACGGGAATTTCTTTTGCCAATTCCAGATCCATAAATTCTTCATCAGCCGCCACACCGACGCCCAATGCCGAGGCAAAGGACAGTTTCATGTGCGGATTAAAGCCTTCGGAATACAGCACGGGAAGATCCGCTCTGATAACGATCAGGTGGACGGCCCTGGCAAAATCGAGATGGGACAGGAATTGCAGGGCATTGTCTTTTTTAATAGCTAAACGTAGTCTTGCCACTGCCGTCACCCTCTTTCCAGTCGATAACATGGACTCCCAGATTAGGACACACGCCGCAGCCGGTACACCGTCCGTGCCGGCAGTCACGGGTCAACTGTTCGTCACGGGCCTGTTGCCACTCCTTTAAAAGATAATTTTTCGCTACGCCGGGACTCATATGATCCCAAGGAAAGGCTTCGTTTTCCCGGCGCTTGCGGGACGCGAAGTAATCAACGGAAAGTCCCGTCTCGGCAAAGGCGGCGTTCCATATATCATAATCGAACATCTCCGTCCAACCGTCAAATTTACTGCCCTTTTCCCACGCCCGGTACAGGACTTTTCCCAGTCTTCTGTCACCGCGGGCAAAAGCGGCCTCCATACGCCCGGTACGGGCATCATGGTAATGGTAGGAAATATGTTTGTCCCGTATGAGCGTCTTAATAAAGCGCTGTTTTCGTTCGATTTCTTCTATGGAACATTGCGGCGCCCATTGAAACGCCGAATGGGCTTTCGGTACAAAACTGGATACGGAAACGGTAACTTTCCCGTTATTCTTACCCGTTACCCAGCGGTAAAGGTTAAGGACTTTATAAGCCAAATCGGCAATTCCCGCCAAATCTTCATCCGTCTCCGTAGGCAACCCCATCATAAAGTAAAGCTTCACCGTTGACCAGCCGTTTTGAAACGCGTTTTCACAGGCAGCCAGCAGATCCGCTTCCGTTACGCCCTTATTGATGACATCGCGCAGGCGCTGTGTTCCCGCCTCCGGCGCAAAGGTAAGCCCGCTTTTACGGACCTGCTGCACCTTTTTTGCAATATCTACAGAAAAACTGTCGACACGCAGCGAAGGCAGACTTACGCTGACCTTCCGGCCCTTAAAGGCTTCGAGCAGGAGGTCGACAAGTTCCGGCAAACGGGAATAATCAGCCGAGCTGAGGCTCATAAGGGAGATTTCATCATACCCGGAATTGGCGATAATTTCTTTGGCGAGCTCAACTAATCTTTCCGGCGTTTTTTCGCGAACAGGCCGGTAGAGAATCCCGGCCTGACAGAAGCGACAGCCCCTGCTGCAGCCGCGGAACAGTTCCAAGACGGCGCGGTTATGAACGATATCAATATTCGGCACAATCGGTTTCGTCGGGAAAAATACCGTTTCTTCGTCTGCGACGACACACTTGCGGATAACCGGTTCAGCTTCAGCTTCAGTAGGCACCAGTCTGAGAAAATCACCGTTTTCATCGTATTCATCCCGATAAAACGAGGGTACATAGTTCCCCTCCTGTCCTGCCAGTACCTTGAGGAGCCCCTTCTTTCCGCCCGGCTTCCCCGCCTCTTTCCAGGCGATGACAGTATCCGCCAGCAGTTGGACCGATTCTTCCGATTCACCGAGACAGAAGAGATCAAAATAGCCGGCTAACGGTTCGGGATTATACGCGCAGGGTCCTCCGCCGACGACGAGGGGGTATTCTTCTCCGCGTTCGGCGGCCCATAAGGGAATGCCTGCCAGATCGAGCATATTCAGGATATTGGTAAAACTCATTTCGTACTGGAGCGTAAACCCGACCATGTCAAAATCTCTGACGGCCGTCTTCGTCTCCAGGGTATACAGGGGATATCCCTTTTCCCGCATTATTGCTTCCATATCGGGCCACGGCGCATACACCCGTTCTGCCGCCACATCGTCCCGTTCGTTGAGCAGCGCATAAAGAATACGCAGGCCCAAATGACTCATGGCGACTTCATAAACATCGGGAAAGGCGTACGCTACAGTAAATTTAACATCTGCATGATTTTTTACGACACTGTTCCATTCACCGCCTACGTAGCGCGCAGGCTTAGTTACTTTGCTGAGTAAAATAGGATCTACATGAACTGTCTGAGACACGGCGTCCCTCCCGAATCAAAGAAAAATAGTGGACTGCTGGCGCATGTGGACGCTCAATACGAGAGCCAGAGACATCATATTTGTCGTCAAAGCGCTGACACCGTAGCTCATAAAAGGCAAAGGGATGCCCGTAACGGGCATAATACCGCAGGTCATGCCGACATTGACGAGAATTTCGAACGTCCACATGGACACAATGCCCGTCACCAGGAGCATACCGAACGTATCTCTGCATTCTTTAGCGGTCAAAAGAGCTCTGTAAACGAGAATAAAATAAAGGAAAAGAATAAAGAGACAACCCAAAAAACCGAGTTCTTCCCCGATAACGGAAAAAATAAAGTCCGTATGGTTTTCAGGTAAAAAATTCAGCTGGCTTTGCGTACCGTGAAAAAGGCCTTTGCCGAAAAGCATGCCCGAACCGATGGCGATTTTCGATTGGATAATATGATACCCCGCGCCGAACGGATCCGCATTCGGATTCAAAAAGACGAGAATGCGCGACTTCTGATAATCCTTCATAAAATGCCAGCCCAGAGGCGCTAAAACGATGCCCGCTACGGCAATGTTCCGCAACATCGACATTTTAACGTGAGAAACGACGAGCATCCCCAGCGCGATAGCCAGGAAAACGAGACTCGTCCCCAAGTCGGGCTGTTTCAGGACGAGTAAAAAGGGAATGCCGATATATAATCCGACAGGCACAATGTCCCGCCAGGTATTGATCTTGCCTATACGTTCCGATAAAAGCGCCGCCATACAGACGATCATTATAAGCTTGGAAAATTCTGACGGCTGCAACGTAAGCGGGCCGAGTCGGATCCAGCGCTGGGCCCCCAGGGCGGAGGTTCCCAGAAACATGACGGCAGCGAGCATAAGCAGATTAAACAGGTACAGAGGCTTTGCCAGCCGTTTTAACCGCGTATAGTCGTAATTGCCGAGAAAAACGACAAGGAGCAGATTAACGACAAAAGCCGCACCCTGTTTAGCCACAAAATCGTAGTTTATGGCGCCTTTATTGATATGCGTAGCGCTGCCGATAATACATAGACTGACGCCGACAATTAGGGACGCTACGACAAGGATAACCTTGTCCGCATGTTTCCATTCTCTTTTAAATAACACAGTTACACTCCCTCAGCGTCGCTGCTGACGCCATGCTTTTGACTGATACATGCGCGTTTTCACGGACAGCCGCTTCTTCTCTTCCCTTGTCTGCATATGCTGCAACACTTCTTCGGCGGCGGCCGCAATCTTTTCGATATTGGCCGTTACCGCCGCCACGGCGGCTTCTTCAGCCGGTATTTCACTGACGGACGGCAGATGCGTTCCCGTCCTGCCGGGATCCGTTGCGGAACCGTCCCGCTCTGCACGGCCGGGAGTGCCGTCACCTGCCGGTAAAAAGGCTTCCCACTCTTCCCGAACGGGTTCTTCACCTGTTTCCAGATAGTTTACGGTGGCTTTCAAGGCCGCATAAAAAGGCGTAGTCTCCGGCAGCTCCGCAACCATGCCTTCCTGTGCGGCGGCATGAATGTCGTCGTCATGCGGTAAGACTCCGGCAATCGTTTCAGGCATGAGAACTTCCGTCATCGGGCCTACATCGAGATAACCCGGCTTATCCTTATAAAAATTATTAAAGATAACATCATAAGCAAAATTTTTATGTTTGTTGCAGAACTGCATCACTCTGCCCGTATCGCGCAGGGAAGTCCAGGTCGGTTCCACGACAAGAAGGATCCGGTCCGCTATGGCCGTAACATATTTAAACGCTCTTTCCCGTCCCGGCGGGCAATCAATCAAGGTATAATCGTAATTCCTGGACAGTTTCTCCACAACGTATTGGAATGTTTGCGGCTCCGTCTTTTCCCAGGTCTTTTTCTGGCTGGCCGGCAGAAAATCAATATTCCCCTGCAGGGGAATAATTGCTTCCGCCGCTTTGCACCGTTTTTTCATAAGGTCGAACACATCAAAGAAAACATCGTCCTGCGTACCGAAAAGAAGATCCAGGTTACGCAGCCCCATATCCGCATCTACGGCAAGCACGGAATATCCTTTACGGGCCAAGGCGACAGCCAGCGTTGCCGTTATCAGGGTTTTTCCCACGCCGCCCTTTCCGGAGGCGACAGCTATTATTTTGGACATATACGCGGCTCCTTTCTCTACCGTTCCGAATTTTCCCCGTCCCGTTCTTCCGCCCTGCCGCCGGTACCGGCTTTATCACCGGCGGCTGCCGCCGTATCCGCGGCATATGCGCCGACATGGAAAAATTCTTCCAACATCGTTTTAACAATAGGTCCGGCCGAAGCCGCACCGAAACCGCCCTGTTCCGTAAGAACGGCAATGACAATACGCGGATGATCATACGGCGCATAGGCTACAAACCAACCGTGATCCTGACCGCCGAAATTTTCGGCAGTCCCCGTCTTACCGGCCACCTGAATGGGAAATCCCTGGAAGAGCGATCCGGCCGTACCCGACTCTTCCGCCACATTGCGCATGCCCTCCCGAATCAGGTCAAGTGTCGATTTCGATACTTCCAATGTGCCGATTTGTTCCGGCGCGAAAATCTTATACGGCGTACCGTCCAGATTATCGATACGACTGACGATAAACGGCTTATACTGAATGCCGCCGTTAGCGACTTCACTGACGATCATAGCCGCCTGCAAAGGCGTGACAAGCTGAAAACCCTGACCGATGGCCGAGTTGAAAGTATCACCCAAATACCAGTCCTGGTGGTAATTTTTTTCTTTATACGCCTCACTCGCCACAAGGCCGTCAGATTCCCCGTGCATTGCAATGCCCGTCTTCCGGCCCATACCGAACATTTTGGCATATTCTTCCAGTTTATCAATGCCGACACGGCGGCCGAGCTCATAAAAATATACATTATCCGATTTGGCCAGGGCTTCCGTAAAATTAATCCAGCCGAGCGCTTCTCCCCCCGCATTGCGCATATCCACCAGCCAGTGCCGGCCGCTGTCGTAAATCATCTCATCGGGAGTAATCTTTTTTAATTCCAATGCGGCGGCGCCGGTTATAAGCTTAAATGTCGAGCCCGGCGGATATTCGCCGGCAATAGCCCTGTTTTCCATAGGATGATTGGGATTGTCGTTGATCTGCCGCCACTCCGCCTCCGTAATGCCCCGGGTAAACCAGTTCGGATTATAAGCCGGACGGCTGGCCATGGCGAGAACAGCGCCTGTATTCGGGTCTATGGCAACGGCGGCGATACCGTTCACCCCGATGCCGTTGGCTACCTGCCTGTCCATCGCCTGTTCAAGGGCCTGCTGCAAATTTACGTCAAGGGTCAGGTGGATATTATGACCGGGAACGGGATTCTTTCGTTCCAATTCTTTGACGGGACTGCCCGACGCATCGACCTCCACCTGGCGGCTGCCGTCTTTGCCGCGCAGGAGATTATCATAATATGCTTCCAGCCCGGCGCGGCCGATCTGCGTAATAACGGAAACGCCGTCCTCATCTTTCAAGCGCTCCATATCTTCTTCATCGATCTGCCCGACATAACCGAACACCTGAGCGGCCATCATATTGTAGGGATAATAACGAATCGGCTGCACATCCACGGATATACCGGGCAATTCGTTCCGCTCTTCTTCCACCCTGGTAACGATATCCTGCGTCAAATCCTGCGCCAGCACGGTGGGAATATAAGAATTCTTTACTTTTGCGACTTTTTCCCGTAATTTCTCTTTCGGCAGATTCAACAGCCGCGATAATGTATTTAACTCTTCCTCAGTCATACTGCCCTGCGACGGCATATACGTAACCGTAAAGGAAGGCCGGGAACCGACGAGTATCTGGCCGTTCCGATCGTACATGACACCGCGCATGGCTGCCAGGGGTATGGCGCGTAAGCGGTTTCCCTCCGCCAGCGAATTATAATAATCGCCCTGAAAAAGCTGCAGCCAGACGAGTCGCGCGACAAGGGCCGCGAAAACGACCAGTATTACCCAGTACACATAGCGAAAAGGGCCGTCATTATTCTTTTTCTTCAATAATGCTTCGAGCATGTAAACCTGCCCTTTCTATCCGTAATAACTCGTAAAGCCCAGATACATCTCTTCATTTCGCATTTTACGTACCGCTTTATCCGCCGGCAGCACCAAAATACCGTGATAAAGCAATAAGGGGATACTGTACTGAGCAAGGTACGCAGGCAGGCTGATAAATTGTCCCGACAGGGCCAGCACGGCATAAGTCAGGACAAGATTCAGCTCGGTCGCGACCAAAAGCAGGAGTATCACCAAAAGGCGCTGTCCGTCCTCAACCACGCGGCCTACATAAGAGGCGGCAAAAGCCAGAACCAGATAAGGCACTATATGAATGCCGAAAAAATTGCCGATGACGACATCCTGCACAAAGCCGCCGATGAGAGCCGCCCCGATACCGATTCGTTGTCCGAACCGCAAGGCGACGAGGACGACGACTATAAAAATGAGATTAGGCTGTTCGACGCCGTTAAAAATCCGCGGCAGAACGACGCTTTGCAGAAGGAAAACGATTACCGCCGTAATAAATGTATAAACTCTTCTCATAGCGCCGCCGCCCCTTTTACGCCTTCCACCTTATCTCGTTGGGTTTGCGGCACAAGCTTGGGCGCCACATCCGGTTTATCATACGAATTACTTGACGACGTCCCCGTGATAACGAAAACTTCTTCCAGTTTAGAGAAATCGACACCCGGTTCGATAACCGCGTATTTAACAAAATCGGAATCATCCATATGAATGGAAACGATCTTGCCGATATACAGCCCTTTCGGATAAATAGAACCGAAACCGGATGTAATCAGAGTATCTCCTTCAAGGATGTCCGCCTCCTTAGCCACATTGACAAATTGCGGCTCCAGCGGCATATTGCCGTTTCCGCGCACGACGGAAGCCACCCGCGATTCGGGCCGCTGCACAACGGCCCCGACGCTTGTACGCGGATCGGTCATGAGCTGCACGCGGGCCGAATCGGAAAAAGCGTCGCTGATAAAACCGACCACGCCGTCAGGCGTAATAACGGCCATATTCTCTTTAATTCCCTGATTGGAACCGGCCCCGATAACCATCGTATTGGTCCAGGTCCCGTAATCCCGGGAAATGACGGCAGCCGCTACGAGCTGCAGTTCTTTATGAGCCGCACGAAAGTCAAGGAGCCTGCGGAGGCGTTCGTTTTCCGCGGCCAACTCATCATAATCAACCGTTTTTTTGCGTAAGTCGGCATTATCGTTTTCCAGCTTTTCCCATTCAACGCGGTTCTTCAGACTGATATCGATTATACGCTTAACCGCGGAAATACGATCGGCTACCCAGGAAAGCCCTTCTTCCAAAGGTGTAACGACGGTCTGCAGCGGTCCCGTCACATAAGGGATGGAATTATGCTGCCGCCAGGCCCAGCCGACTATGCCTATGATAATGAATAAAATGAAAGCGACTATCATGCTTTTCTTGCCGAAGGAAAACAATGTCAGAATCTCCTTTTATAAATGGTCTGTACGCCTTGTACCAGTGAGTGTAAGGTTTCTCTGTGCCTCAACGCCATCCCCGCGCCTTTAGCCACCGCCGTTTCCGGTTCCGCCGCCACCGTGACGGGCACGCCCGTTTCCTGTGAAATAAGCTGGTCCATCCCCTTTAGCAAGGAACCGCCGCCCGTAAGCACAATACCGTGCTCCATAATATCGGCGGCAAGTTCAGGCGGAGTTTCACGCAAGGCCTGCCGTATGAGTTCTAAAATTTTCAGGAGCGGTCGCCCCATTACTTCGTAGATTTCACTGGATTTGAGTGAAACTTCTTTTTCCAGGCCGTCATCGAGGCTGCGGCCCCTAAAATAATAATTCCGATCTTCAAGCGGCAGGACGGCCGATCCGTTATACACTTTCATTTCCTCCACGGTTGCGTCGTCCGTGACGATTGCATAGGTTCCGCGCAGATACTCTTTTAACGCCGCATCCAGCTTCTGTCCGCCGCTGCGGAGCGACTCGGATACGACAATGCCGCCCAGGGAAAGAACCGCGATATTCGTGGTACCGCCGCCGATATCGACGATCATGTTGCCGAGCGGATCGAATACGGGAAGACCCGAACCGATGGCGGCAGCCGCACCCGTTTCGATAAGGTAAGCCTCTTTCGCGCCGGAACGAAACAGCGCTTCCAATACGGCGCGCTTTTCAACATCCGACGCAACGGCCGGCACACCGAGCATAACACGCATACGCCGTACAGTACGAACGGTCTTGCTGAGAATATAATTAAGCAGGGTGCAGGTAACGGAGTAGTCCGCAATGACGCCGTCCACAAGGGGTCTATGAATCTTTACCACCTCCGGCGACCGGGCCAGTAAGGTTTCCGCATTGCGTCCTATGGCCACAACCTTTTGATTGCGTTCATCCGTAGCGACGAGAGAAGGCTCGGAAAGGATTACCCCTCTGCCCTCCACGTATACCTGAGTCGTAGACGTGCCTAAATCTATCCCTATATTTTTTGTCAGCGGTGAAAAAATTGAAGCCATTCTGCAATCCTTTCCGAGTCATACTACAGTCGTTATTTATTTTACCACAAAGAGCCCTTACCGTGAATACGCCGGTGCCGTCAGATTTGCGATTTTTACCGCAGTTTTACGCAAAAATACGGCCTTGCCGAAAAGGCAAAACCGTATCTGAACCAACCTGTAATAACCGCATTTATTTACTGTCTTTTGTCACTTTAAAAGCGGCAGCGTACATGACCGGCAGGACGAGAAGCGTCAGTACCGTAGCTATAAGCAGCCCTGAAGCGATGGCCACGGCCATAGGGCCCCAAAAAGCGCTGGGCATAAGAGGTATCATACCCAGGATGGCTGCCGCGGCGGTCAGCATTATCGGCCTGAAACGCATGACCGCCGAATCGACAATCGCATCCCAGGGCGATTCTCCCGCCGCCATATGTTTTTCTATCTGATCGATGAGTATAACGGAGTTACGGATGATCATGCCGCTTAATGCAAGAATGCCCAGGTAAGCGACGAAGCCCAGCGCCTTACCGAAAATGAACATGCCGAAAGCGACGCCGATAATACCCATAGGCGCGGTAACCAGCGTAAGCGCCATGAGGGAAATACTGCGCAGCTGGAACATGAGCAGGGTCATGATAATAAAAATCATGACAGGAACGGGCACAATAAGATATTTCAGTGATTTTTCACTGTTTTCCAGGTCGCCGCCTTTTTCAAGAGTATATCCGAAAGGCATTTTATCACGCACGGCCCCTGCGGCATCATAGGCTTTCTGTGTCGCATTATCGGCCGTACCGCTGACAATGTTCCCTTCTACGGTAACGGTCGGTTTTAAATTGCGCCGCCAGATTTTCCCCTCTTCGGCCCCGTACGATATGATCCCTATCTGTTCGAGCGGCACCGGGCCGTGCGGCGTATAAATGACAATATTCTTGATCTGTGAAATGTCGGTGCGGTTGTTTTCACTAAGGCGCAGCTGAATCCCGATAGTTTTATCGCCGGCATAGTATTCGGCGACAGTCGCACCGCTGAGCTCCGTATAAAGCGTCTTGGAAACATCGCCGCCGGAGATGCCGAGATACCGCAGCTTGTTTTGGTCCAGATCCACCTTCAATACCTTGGATTTCTGGGCCCAATCGAGATGAATATTACGTAAATTTTTATCTTCCGAAAGTACGGCGGCTATTTCCTGTGAATAGGTTTTGACCTTATTAATATCAAACCCGGAAACGCGCAGCATGACAGGATAATCCGAAGGCGGCCCCATTTGAATGTACCTGATATTCGGACGTACGTCCGGTTCGTGCTCGGCAAGTTCCCGCCTGATCAGCGAAACAAGTTCTTCACGGGTCCCCGTGTCTTTGGCGACGACGACGAACTGCGCATAATTACTTCCCGGCAGAACCGGGTCCGTCGTCAGGACAAAACGCGGCGCTCCTTCACCGACATAGTAGGAATAATCTTTCAAAAGGTCTTTCCGGCTGTCCAGAAACTGTGAGAATTTCGTCGCCTCTTTTTGCGAAGCGGCAAGGGACGAGCCTTCGGGCAGCGTCATTTCGACAATAATTTCCGGCCGCAGTGACGGCGGGAAAAATTCCTGCGGCACCAGTTGCAATACGCCCGCAGAAAGGAGGAACAGCCCGGCAGTGCCTGCCAGCACCGTCTTTTTATGAGTCAGGAACGCATACAAGACACGTCTGAACAGCCGGTAAAAGCGATTATCATACAGATCTCTTTCCGGCCCGTTTTCTTTTACCTTAATGAGATAATAGCCGAAAAGGGGCGCCACCATAACCGAAACGATCCAGGAAAGGAGAAGAGAAGCCGTAATTACGGGAAAGAGGGCCTTACAAAATTCCGCGGCGGCTCCTTTCGAAAAGGCGACGGGAATAAAGCCGGCGCAGGTAACCAGGGTGCCCGTAAGCATCGGTTTCGCCGTTTCTCTGAAAGCGGCGCAGGCCGCTTCTGTCCGCGATTTGCCCCGCTCCAGCTGGACGCTCATCATTTCCACGGCAATAATGGCGTCGTCCACAAGAAGACCCAAAGAAATGATAAGCGCGCCGAGAGATACTTTGTGCAAATCAATTCCGCCTATCTCCATGATGCAGAATACGCCCGTCAGAACGAGGGGGATGCAAAAAGCGACGACCATGCCCGTGCGAATGCCCAAACTGAGAAAACTGACCACGAGGACGATAATAATGGCTTCCCGCAATGTACCGACAAAATCGCTGATAGATTCGTCGACGACCTTAGGCTGGTCCGATACCTGATGTATTTCCATACCTGCGGGCATATCGCCCTGCACGGATTTTACAATCTTTTCCAGATTCTTACCGAGCTTCAATATGTTGCCGCCGTCTTTCATGGAAGCGGCGACGCCCACTGCAGGCTGACCGTTATAATACATTTTCGGATCGGACGGTTCCGTATACGTGCGTTCGACTTTTGCAATGTCGCCCAGACGGAAAACGGCGTTGTCCCCTTTTACGGGAAGGTTTTTAATCGCTTCCACATCTTCAAAGGTACCGCTCACACGCAAATAGACGTTGTCCGTCTGTGTATTGACCATACCCGTGGGAGTAACGGCATTCTGTCCTTTCACCGCTTCGGCAATAGCCGTCGGCGCAATGCCGAGAGACGCGAGTTTTGCATTTTCTATTTCAACGTATACTTTTTCAGACTGTTCACCCAGGATTTCCGCTTTACCCACATCAGGCACGCCGAGGATTTCCCGCCGCAGGAGTTCCGCTTTTTGCCGCAATTCTTCATAAGAATACCCGTCGCCCGTCACGGCGTAAACGGAACCGTACACGTCATCAAAATGGTCGTCATAATATGGACCGTACACGCCCTCCGGCAAAGTGCGCTTCGTGTCTTCCGCAAGATTGCGTACTTCCTGCCACACGGAACGCACGCCGGACGATTCTATATCATCGTCAAGATTGACAAAGATAACCGCCTGTCCCGGTTTGGAATAGCTTTTAATATAATCCAGATGCGGCGTATCCTGAAGCTTTTTCTCAATTTTATCCGTAACCTGTTCTTCCATCTGCCCGGCCGTAGCCCCGGGCCAGGCAACGGTTACGACCATCTGCCGCACCGTATAGGACGGATCTTCCATCCGCCCCAATTTCATATACGAAAAGGCGCCCGCCAGGGCGATGACAATAATGAAATACCATACGAGAGCCTTATTGCGCAGGGATATCTCCGTAAGATTACGCATTACTCATCCCCCTCCGTGCGGACGGTCTGTCCCTGTGATAAAACATGAACGCCCGCCGTAACGACTGTGTCACCCTTCTGCAGTCCCCTGACGAGAACGCGATTCTCATCAAAAGCTTCAACCGTCACCGTCTGTAAAAACAGCTTCCTGTCTTTTCCCACTACCCAGACCTGCGGTACGTCGCCGGTCTGATAAATGGCGGATAGCGGCAGAAGGCAGGTCGTACCGTCGCCTATTTCATTGACCTCTTTCACAGTGGCCGTCATACCGAGCTGCAGCCCCTGAGGCGGTTGCAGCAAAGACGCCGTTACTTTATACGTACGCGTGGCCGCATCCGCCAAAGGCGCAATTTCCCGTACTTTTGCGGTAACGGATACGCCTTTTAATGCCCAAAACGATACGGCTACATCTTTACCGACCTCAAAATCTTTTATTCTATTTTCGGGTACGTTGAATTCGACTTCCAGCGCATCGCCCTTGACCAGGGTCAAAACGGTCTGACCCGGAGACACCACCTGACCGGGTTCACCGCTTACAGCGGCAATGACGCCGTCGGCATCGGCCGTAAGCTGTGTATAAGCCAGTTGATTTTCCTGCGCCGCCGCCGCGGCAGACGCCTGGTTATACTGTGCCGCCGCCTGATCATAAGCGTTCCGATATTGATCCAGTACGGCCGCGCTTACCGCATCCTGCGCATACAACGCCTGATACCGGGCCAGATTCGTTTCCGCCAATGAAAGTTGAGATGCGGCAGCCGTTACAGCGGCCTGCGCCTTAGTCACGCCCTGCTCAACATCCTGCGGGTTAACGGTCATGAGTACGTCACCGGCATGAACGATACTGCCCAGCTGAACGTTCCTGGCCGTAATACGCCCGCCGACCTGGAAAGCCAGCTTGCTTTCGTAACGGCCCTTTACGGTCCCTGTATATTCGAATGCAGCCGCTCCGGTTTGCGCACCTACCGTTTCCGTCTTTACGAGCTGAGCCTTTTCCAGTTCGGCCGTTTTGCCGCAGCCGGCCACTAAAACACCTGTCATTACCGCTATTGCCAGCGCAACCGCTTTTTGTGAGAATCTCATACTGCCCTCCCGCCGTCTTTCGGAAATGAAATCAGGAAAATATTCCGTCTCCCTGTAAGCCGTAAATCCGTACGGCATTATTATAAAAGACATCATCCCATTTATCACGAGGGATGACGGCCTTTACAAAATTAATGTAATCGTCAAGATTGGCCAACGGCCAATCCGTCCCGAACAGGATCCGGCTGTAGTCCCCCATATACGAAAATAAATCGTACAGTCTGCGGATGTAACCGTATTTTTCATAGAAAAAACGTTCCGTATCGGAGATTTTCCCTTCCAAAAGACCCGACAAATCGGTGCTGACATTATGATTTTTTTCCAGGACGGCGACGGCCTCATCTAAAAAAGGATTGCCCATATGGCACATAACGAAGCGAACATTTCTGAACTTTACGGCCGCTTCGTCAAGCGTGAAAGGATGACTGTATTTCAAAAGTCCCGTTTCCGTTGCCGTAAGCCCCGTATGAACGGCGACGGGCTTGTCGTATTTTTCCGCCAATTCATAAAAAGGTGCCAGTCTGTCATCATATACATAAAAACGGTTATATCCCGGATAAAGCTTAATTCCGACGCATCGGGGCCGCTTCAGGTTGGCTTCCACCAATTCGGCCTGTTCCCGCAGGGACCGTTTGTCATCATCAAAATGATCCAGGCCGATGCAGTAACTTATAAACTCGGGATAACGGTGTTCTTCCGGATAAAGGGAGCGGTTGCTCATGACGATACCGTGGACGATGCCCGCACTTTTATAGGATTGACGCAGGTTTTCTTCAGTATTTTCATGTCCCGCCATACGCGCGAGTTTGTCAAAATCGGAAAAATCGGCGAAATGAAAATGCGCATCTATGATTTTCATTGGTTCTCCCCTTCTCTTTTCACCCGGTTTGAAAATTAAACCGGACATTTGCTTCCTGCAACCTCTTTATCATACACGCTTAACGACGGTTAAACAAGCAGGAGCATGACAGATCCCTTCCCTCGGCAGGAAAATGCCGGTCCGTAAAATCCGCCGTTATCTGCCGTGCCGGTTCACGGGAAAAATACGGACTGTACGAAAAGGACGGCTAAACGGATTCCGTAAAACAGAATAACCAGGCCGCAGGCGATATTGAGCAGACGCAGCAGCCGCGGCGTAATGAAATTGCCGAAAAAACGCACGGCTGCGGTTATGCCGAAAAACCAAAAGACCGAGGCGGAGAGGACGCCGCCCATAAACGCAAGACCCGCGTCACCGGGAAAAGACGCACGAAAGGCGCCAAGCAGCATAGTCCCGTCAATAAGCGCCTGCGGATTCACCCACGTAACTAAAAAAGCCGTAACCACGGTCTTTTTACCGGACGAGAGACGGCTGTCGGCGGCAGGAATATCACGGGCCCGTAACAAAGAAACGGCAATAAAAATGATAAAACAGCTGCCTGCACCCAAAATGATATGCCCGGCCTGCGGATAGAGATACAACACATTGCCGACGCCGAAAAAACAGGCCGACGATAAAAGGATATCAAAGAAGGTGACACTGACCGCCGCCGTCAAGGCGCGGCGCAAATCGGCAGTCAGTGCGCGGTTAATAATAAATATATTCTGCATCCCTATAGGGGCCACATAGGCGAACCCGAGCAGAATGCCCTGTATATATATTTGTCCCAAGGCCGATACTCCTCATTTTCTTCAACTACTCTTCCGTCAGAAGGCGGCGGCTGAAATAATAATAGCAGGCCGTCGTAAAAACGCAAGCGACCACCCAACAGAGGGGACTTGCCGCGCAAAGTCCCCTGTAGGCCCAGACGGAGGCAAGGACCAAGGCGGCGCCGCTGCGGATAACCAGTTCCAGAAGACTGCTTAACAGAGGTACGATCGATATGCCCATTCCCTGGAGAGCATTTCGGTAGACAAAGATCTGCCCCAGGAAAAAATAAAAGGGGACTGTGAACATGAGATACAATCGGGCCTGTTCCAAAAGAAACGGGTCTTCTTCCGAAGTAAACCCCGAAACCAGAGCCGTGCCGAAAAAGTACATCAGTACTACCGCTCCCAGGCAAAGGCCAAAGGACAGGTACGAACATTGGCGTACCCCTTTTTTGATACGGTCAAATTTGCGGGCCCCATAATTTTGCGCCGTATAAACGGCCATGGCAATGCCGAAGGAAATCATGGGCTGCATGGCTACCTGTTCAATTCTCGTCGCCGATATAAAGGCGGCTATAGTTTCGGGGCCGAACGTGTTGCAAACGGCCTGTACGACAATAATGCCCAGAGTAATAATCGAAAATTGCATGGCCATGGGCATTCCGACCTTCAAATGCCTTGCCGCCGCATCTTTGTCGAAACGCCAGTCTTCCCGTCGGAGACGAAGGAACGGGAATTTATGACGCATATAGAAGAGACAGAGGATCGCGGCAACGCCCTGCGCTATAACCAGGGCAATCGCCGATCCGGGAACGCCCCAACCGAAAGAAACGATAAAGAGAACGGCCAGCCCTATATTCATGAGTGTCGAGAGAATGAGAAAATACAGGGGCGTCCTGCTGTCTCCCAGGGCGCGGCAGATACAGGACAAAAGATTATACATCATTGTGGCGATAAGGCCGTACGAAACAATGATAACATAATGATACGCATCGTCATACAGTTCATCCGAAATATTCATAAGATAGAGTATTTTAGGCATGAGAAGGCCGGAAATAAGCATGAGCGCCAAGGTAATGCTGCCGGACAGCATAGCCGACATGGCAACGGAACGGCGCACGCCGTCAAAATCGCCGGCGCCGAACCGCTGCGCCGTAATAACGGTAAAACCGGAAGCCAGACCGATAGTAAGCGCCAGAAGGCCCATAAAAAGAGGCGCCGTGGCCCCGACAGCCGCCAACGCGCGGATCCCGATAAAGCGGCCGACAATGATAATATCGGCAATATTATAGAATTGTTGAAATATATTCCCTATAAGCAGGGGTACCGTAAAGGCGGCGATCAATTTAATCGGGCTGCCTTGTGTCATATTTTTAACCATCCGGATCCCTCCGTTTCGAAAGCATGCCGGCTTTAATACATTTTTAATCGGATTCTAACTGTCTTTTAACAGCCTTTTCATCTCGTCGTGTCATCCTGTAAAAGGGTGATAAAAATGAGCATACAGCAACGGGCGGTAAGTAAATCTTTCCACCGTAAAGGAACTTACTTTTTTACGTTATGCACCGCCGACAGAAAGCCTCTCTTCGGCACCGTCGAAAACGGGCTCTCCGGCCCGTATTGGCGGCCTCATGCGGCGGGAACCGCAGTGGCGGCCATGCTTGAGCGCATAGGCCGGACCAGACGCGACATCGAGCTGACCGACTTCGTCGTCATGCCGAACCATATTCATCTCATCGTTACCCTGAAAAACGGGGACAGCCGCACTATCGGGTGGTTCGTCACGTACTGCCGCGGCATCCTGGAGAAGCAGACGGCCATCGACTTGGTCATATCGGCTAAAGACTCGCTCGTGGAAGAGCTGCATACTGACTTGGCCTTTCGCACGGCACGTTTAAGTTTGGAACTGCATCATCAATACTGGCAATACGACAGGCTCTACGTGACGGAAACGCCTTCCTCTTACGGTAAATAGCCGCCTAACGCAGAAGCTGAAGAGATTTCAGTTCCCTTTCACTGCATTCGCTTACATAGGAATACAGAAATTCTTCTAAATATTGCAGTGCCGCAGCCGTAAGGCGAAGAGTCGTCCCGCGCTCCCACGTATACGAGCAGACGGATTCCCATTGCTCTTTTAAAACGGGACTGAGCCTTTCCGACAGCCGTCCTTCCCGGCGCGCCGTACCGATGTGCCATCGGCGCATACCGTTGCCATAACGGCCGTCCCGATACACATATACGTTTTCCGGATCGGGAAAGAGTCCGGCCAGCCCGACGAGCTGCCAGCCGGCAACAATGGTGGCCGTACGTACATCTTTGGTATTGATGCCGGCACAATAAGCCCGCAAAAGAGCGAAGACCCGCATATCGGCCTCCGCTTCGGGCAAAAGAGCCAGCGCGATATCCGTGAAAATCTGACTGTACACGTAGGTTTGCCATTCCAGGTCCAGCATAGCGCGGCTGTTGCGGCATTCATATTCGCTTAACGTATAGCCTCCGTCTTTTTCCCACGCCTCAAAGGATATGTCGCTTAAAAGTAAGAACGGACTGCCTCCCTGTTTTGCCGTTTGTTTCACTGTACCGGCAAAAAGACGGATAAGGCCTTTCTGCGCCGTAAAGACAGTAAGCACACGGGTTCCTGCCGAATTCTTCCTGATGCGCAAGACTACGCCGTCATACGATCTTGCCGGACCGTGCTTACTCCGATTCATGGGTGTCTCCCGCTTCTTCCGGAACAACGCCCGGCACGGCGCGGAGCCGGACAATACGAAACCCCTGTATCTCCATCACCGTAAAGACGTAGCGGCCGATAGTCACTTTATCCTTAACATGCGGCGTATGCCCGAGCAAATTGAAGACATAGCCTCCAATCGTATCGACATCAAGATCGTCTTCAACGGGGATATGCAGCAGCTCTTCCACATCATCGAGAAGAACCGTACCGGCAAATTCATAGGCTCCATGCGGCAGTGGCTGGATTTCTTCCTTCTCCGCCGTGTGCTCGTTGCGGATAGTACCAACAAGTTCTTCCATAATATCTTCCAACCCGATAAGACCGACCGTACTGCCGTATTCATCAACGACAACGGCTAAATATGTCCGCCTTGCCCGCATCAACTGAAGAAGCTTGGAAACAGGCATGATTTCAGGCACCATGAGAATCGGCCTGTTTATAAGCCGCAGATTATTGCGCCTGTTAATATGCAGATCGAGGACATCCTTTATATGCACAAGGCCCAGAACGTGATCTTTGTCTTCCTCACATAACGGGTACCGCGTGTGCCGTGAAGTATTGATAGTCTTTAAATTTTGAGCCATACTTTCTTCCGCGTAAAGGCAGACGATCTCCTGTCTCGGAATCATGATCTCCTTGGCCAGAAGATCGGAAAAATCAAAGACATTGTCAATAAGTTCGCTTTCCAGTTTATCAATTTTCCCCTCTTTATGACTGGCCGTAATGAGCATACGGATCTCGTCTTCGGAGTGAACCATATCGATTTCATTGGTAACGTCAAGAGATTTGCCGCTTAAAACAAGCTGTCCCAGCTTCATGCCCGCCGCCAGGAGAGGATAGAAAATTTTGCTCATGCCGTATATGGCGCCGCCGACGACGCGCAAAGTCTTTTCAGGGACCTGCATGCCTACCGATTTCGGCACCAATTCGCCGAGGACCCAGAACAAAAGCGTCAAAACGGCAATAACGGCGCCGTAAATAAGTACATGGAGAATATAAAAGGGCGTCAGCACCCCCCACTCTCCGTACGTATAAACGAGGCCGTAAAAAAGGGTGGCACCGGCGGTAAATGCCGACAAAGAAACACCTGCCTGCGCCATACTGAGAAAAATACCAGGCGCGTCGTAATAACGAAGCAATTTCCGCGCCGACATATCCCCGTCGCGAACCCTTTCTTCAATGGATTCCTTGCGCAATTGCACGAACGCAAACTTGCCCAATACACAGAAACCGTGTACGGCCAAGGCGGCAAAAAAGATAAGAACGCACGTCACAAGCGTGCCTATTTGCTCTTCCATAGACTCCGATTATCTCCTATTCGTCTTTATAACCGAATTCACTCAGGACGGACGCTTTATTGCGCCAGTCGGTCTTTACTTTAACCCAAATGTCGAGGAACACGGACGAGCCCAAAAGGCGTTCGATTTCCGTGCGGGCGAGGCGGCCGATTTCTTTTAAAACCGAACCGTTTTTACCGATGACAATACGTTTCTGCGAATCCCGTTCAACGTAGACGGTAACGCGAATATATACTTTATTATTCTCCCGTTTCGCCATTTCCTCCGTATACACCGCCAGGGCATGAGGCACCTCTTCACGAGTCAGCTGTAACAGTTTTTCCCTGACAATTTCCGCGACCAGCAGCCGTTCCGGCCGGTCCGTAATCATGTCGTCCGGAAAGTATTTAGGTCCCGGCGGCAATATTTTTTTCAATTCCCCCATAACGGCGGAAACATTCTCCCCCTTTAACGCGGAAACGGGAATGATCGCGGCAAAATCACAGAGCGACGAATAGTCGGCCATGATCTTCAAAAGCTTTTCTTTGTCGAGTTTATCAATCTTGTTGATAACGAGAAAAACCGGCGCATGTATATCTTTAATTTTATGGAGAATGAACATGTCGCCGGGCCCGCGTTTTTCATCGGCGGCGACGAGAAACAATACGGCATCGATATCTTTCAGCGAACCGTAAGCGGCTTCATCCATAAACCGTCCCAATTTATGTTTCGGTTTGTGAATCCCCGGCGTGTCGAGAAAAATAATCTGACTGTCCGCGTCCGTATGGATGCAGAGAATCTTATTCCGCGTCGTCTGTGCCTTATCGGAAACAATGGTCACCTTCTGCCCGAGGATCCGATTGATAAGTGTGGACTTGCCTACGTTAGGCCGGCCTACAACAGAGACAAAGCCCGATTTAAATTCTTGTTCCATAAATCCCCCTACAGTGAAAAAGGCTGCGGCAGCAGTGAATCCAAGGCGGCACATGTATAGGTCCCGTCCTCTTTCGTCAGGATAACCACGGGTACCCTGAACTCCGCCAACACCTGACGGCATGCGCCGCAGGGCACGGTATAATCAGCCGTACCGGCCAAGGCGACGGCATGAAAAGTCCGGCACCCTGCGGCAACCGCATTAAAAACGGCATTGCGCTCCGCGCAGGACGTCAGCCCGTACGACCCGTTTTCAACATTGCATCCCCTGTAAATCTTCCCGTCCGTTCCCAGTAAAGCCGCGCCGACCTTAAAGCGGGAGTACGGGGCATATGCGTTTTCACGCACTTCACGCGCTGCTTTAACCAGTGTTTCTACAGTGTTTTTATCCATTATAACGACTCACCTTCACGTACATAGCCGAGACGCCGGAGAATAAACTCTTCTTCCCTGCGCATTTCCGCCTTATCTTCCTCCGTCATGTGGTCATATCCCAGAATATGTAACATGCCGTGTACGGTGAGATAAGCCAATTCCCGTTCAAATGTATGGCCGTACTCCTCAGCCTGACCGGCCGCCTTATCAAGAGAAATGACGATATCACCGAGCAGGGCCGTATCGGGGCCGTCATAGCCGTCTTCTTCCCCTTCGTTTAAGGCAAAGGAAAGAACGTCCGTAGGGCTGTCCGTATTTCTGTATTTATTATTAAGGCCGCGTATATAGTCATTGCCGCAGAGGACAACGCTCAATTCCGCATTCGGTCCGAGGCCGTAAATAAGAGCGCCTTCATTACAGACGCGTTCAATAATTTCCTCATACGTGTCCCGTTGCAATTCGTCTTTTTCATAAGTAATGCGGACATTCATCGCCTCGTCACCTCCCCGTCCGTATAAAACCGTTCATAAGCCCGTATAATACGCCCTACCATATCATGCCGGACGACATCTTCATCCGTAAATTGCATTATACCGATGCCCGGCACGTCCCGCAGTACGTTCATGGCTTCGACCAGGCCTGATTTACTGCGATCCGGCAAATCTATCTGTGTTATATCACCGTTGACGACGAGGCGCGAATGATTGCCCATGCGCGTCAGAAACATTTTCATTTGTTCACGCGTCGTATTCTGCGCTTCATCAAGAATAACAAAAGCTTCTTCCAACGTGCGTCCGCGCATATATGCCAGCGGCGCCACTTCAATGCTGTTTTTGGCAAGCATCTTCTGCATTGCGTCAAAGCCGAACATATGGGCTAACGCATCATAAAGGGGACGCAGGTAAGGATCGACCTTTTCCTGCAAATCACCGGGCAAAAAGCCCAGCTTCTCACCTGCTTCAACGGCAGGCCGGGTGAGAATAATCCGTTCCGCTTCGCGGTTTTTCAAGTAATATGCCGCCAAGGCCACGGCCAAATAGGTCTTGCCCGTACCGGCCGGGCCGATGCCGAAAGTGACCGGATTTTTCCGGATATAATCAACATACTGCTTTTGTCCCAATGTCTTCGGTTTAATCAATTTACCGCCTGCGGAAATGCTGATCGTATCACTGTAAAGTGCGGTAAGCGCGGCTTCCTGACCCCGGCGGATAAGTTTCGCCGCATACCGGACATGCTGCGTCGTCGGATAGACTTTTTCTTTATTAAGCCCCCGCATCTGTAAAAGGACGCGTTCCAGCAAAGCGATCTCTTCAGCCGGGCCGTTCAGGAATAAATCCAGTCCCCGTGCCGTCGCTTTCACGTGAGAGAATTCCTGTTGTATTGCTTTCAGCAGCTCATCGTGCATGCCCAGAAGATGGCGCGCTTCGGACGGATCGGAAAATGTAAAAATCGATTCTTTCAAAATTATCTCCCCCGGTCTGTAAATTGGCGCACTGCCTTGCCGTGTAAATAATCACATTTTTTTCCCTGCCACGTATGGCGAAGAGCCAGCTCGCTGTCAATCATATCACGAATGCGCCACCACCCCATGCCCCAATTGGCAAATTCCACCGCTTCTTCGGGCGCTCTGCCGATAAGCCGTTGGAAGATTAAATCGGGCCGCGAGTATTCAAGAAACGCAATGACTCTGTACACGTATTCCTCCACTGTAATAAGCTTAATTTCACCCTTTCTGTACCATGCGGCCATAGGCGTATTTTTGATGATATAGAGGGCATGAAGTTTTACTTCATGCGTCGGCAGGGCTGAAATAATTTTGGCCGTCTCGACGGTATCTTTCCTGTCATCTCCGGGAAGCCCGATAATCACATGCGTACAGTTACGGAAGCCATAGTCCCGTAACATCATAAGGGCATCTATATATTCCGCCACCGTATGGCCGCGATTGATTTTTTCCAACGTTTTATAATTTACCGTCTGTAACCCTAATTCGACAAGTATATCGACACCGTGCCGTTCACGGATACGCGCCATAATATCCAAATAGGCCGGATTGAGGCAATCCGGCCTCGTAGCCACCGCAATACCGACGATTCCGGGTTGGCAAGCCTCGTCCAGATACTCTTCAAAGAGCTTCGGCTCCACATAGGTGTTGGTAAAATTCTGGAAATAGGCAATAAATTTGCGGGCCTTATATTTAGGGCCGATATGCGCTCTGTTTTGCTCCAACTGCTCCCTTACGGTCACCGATGACGGTAAATTTTCATAACCGGCTCCAATGGAGCCGCAAAAGGCACAGCCGCCCGTCCCCAATCTGCCGTCCCTGTTCGGGCAGGTATCGGGAATACTGACGGGTAATTTATATACCTTTTCCCCGTATGTGTGTTTTAAATACGCTGAATATACGCGATACGGCGTGTCCATAATTATCCTCCGGCTATTGCTATAACCTTGTGGGAGTCCGCCGCACAGCGCCAAAAACGTTGTTACAGTGCCGCCTATGGGTCGGGCCGGGCCGCAGAGGTAAACGAGAGAGCTTAGTGTGTATATTATACTGCAAATACTCCGCCTGTGGAATATATGCACGAAAAGAGAGATAAGCGGTTATCTCTTATCCCTCTTTATTCACGGCGGCCCGTGTTTTTATATCTGTAAATTAAATAGGCGGCAATACACACGGCCAGAACGGCAGCCAGTCTGTCCGCATGCTCGGCTATATGGACGAGGTCGTGTCCCAAAAGGACTTCGACGGCAACTGCCGGAAGCTTGCCGATAAAAGTGGCTATCGCATGCTCGGTAAAAGCAACGCTGCTCGCCGCCAGCAGCGCCGTTAAAACAACATTGGGCGTATACGGCAAAGCACGGGCAATGAGAACGGTGCGAAAACTGCTGTATGAGTCCAGCCGGTTTAATCGCCTGCTCTTAGCTATGATCCGTTTGGCCAAACCGCGAAATACCGTACGCATAACCGCAAAACCTGCAGTACAGCCGACAAACTCCCCTATCCAGGAAACAATAATGCCCGGTATAAGCCCGAAGACAAGGCCGTTTACAATGAGTATGGGCAGGGACGGCAATCCCGTCATATTGGTCAACGCGATCATAAGGATGCTGACGGCCATCGCACCGTACCCGAAGGAAAGGACATATTCCTTTAAACCGAGTACATTCCCCGCAAGGGCCAACTTCCACAGTGTCTCATAAAAACCGGGAATAAGAACGTGCACCGCCCCCAACAGGCATCCTAAAATCAAACAGGCATATATTTGCATCTGACGCTCGGTCATCGATTTCAACTTATTCATATAAACTCCCCGGGAGTGTAAATTAACTGTATAACGGATTTATTATACGCCGGGAACGGCCGAATGTCGACAGTACAGATAAAACGGGCGCAGGCAATGAAGCTGCCTGCGCCCGTTTTCCTGCGGAATTAAATTTTACCGACCAGATCAAACCCGGGAGTCAACGTATCTTTGCCGGGAGTCCATTTTGCCGGGCACACTTCATCACCGTGTTTATGAACGAATTGCGCAGCCTGTACCTTGCGCAATAATTCATCCGCATTACGGCCGATATTTCCGGCGCTGACTTCATAGAGGACAACCTTTCCGTCCGGGTTGATAACAAAAGTTCCCCGTTCCGTAAGGCCCGCGTCTTCAATATATACTTCCAGATCTTTTGCCAATAACCCCGTCGGATCTCCGATCATGGGAAATTCCACTTTACCGACAGTGGCGGAAGAATCATGCCAGGCTTTATGAACGAAATGGGTGTCGCAGGAAACCGAATAAATTTCACAATCAATAGCCTTAAAATCGGCATATTTTCCCTGCAAATCACCTAATTCCGTGGGGCACACAAAAGTAAAATCGGCAGGATAAAAGAACAACACACTCCATTTGCCGGCCAAATCCTTTTGCGTCACTTCTTTGAAAGCGCCGTTTTGATAGGCTTGAAGAGAAAAATCAGTAACTTTTTTACCGTTGAGAGACATATTAAACCCTCCTTTAAATAATATTTAACTTTAAATGATACTTATTATCATGTGTATTATTGTAAAGGATGGATTGTAAATTGTCAAGAATCATTATTATTTAGAAAAGTCATAAAGCCCCTGCCGCAGCGTCATATGTTCGGATTTATCAAGCATGCGGCCGCCTTTATCAATCATGATCCATACAGGCAGCGCTTTGACGGCATAGTCACGAAGTACGCCGGCATCTGCCGTGTAGGTAAGAAAGGTATATCCCTTCTTTGCAATAAACCGATCGGCTTCTTCGCGCCGGCCGGTTAAGGTGACGGCGCAGACATAAACACCGTCCCCCCATGTATCCCGGAATTCCTGAAGCATTTCGAGCCCGTCTGCCGTATTGGCATTCCAGGGGTGCCAGAAGTAAAGACAGACAGGCCGGTCATTGTATAAGGTCCTCAGTTTGACCCGACGTCCGTCCCCGTCGGTAAGGACTATATTCGGGGCCAGTACTTCCGTTTCGGCCCGAATAAGGGGCGCCGCTTCTTTTCTGCCTTCACGCGCAAGCCGTTCCGGCGATTTCCCGTTCCACCAGGCAAAAAGCAATGTCAAACAAACCGCCGCCGCCAATATTAAAATTAAATTTTTACTCTGAACGGAGTTATGCTTCATTATTTCCGCCTGTCCCGAAAAATTTTTATACAGAGTCCTTACTCTGCACGGATACACGACCACGCGTCGGCAAGAGCGGCGAATTCCTCCAGACTCAGGGTTTCGCCGCGGCGGCTGCCGTCAATACGGGCCGTATCCAGAATATCCCGGACCTCCTCGGCCGCAATGCCGCCGCCTTTTAATGCGTTCGCTAAAGTCTTGCGGCGTTGTGCGAAAGAAAAGGCGACGATCCGGAAAAATCTTTTTTCTTCTTTTACTTTCACTGCCGGTTCAGGGCGCACATTCATGGCAACAACTGCCGATGTCACCGCAGGAGGCGGTAAAAACGCCTTCGGCGCGATCTCAAATTCTATATGCGGCTCCGTGCGGTATTGGACGGCAACGGAAAGGGCTCCGTAGATTTTGCTGCCCGGTTTTGCCGTCATCCGTTCGGCCACTTCTTTCTGCACCATGACGACCATGCGTCTGATAGAAAGTTTTTCTTCAAGTAAACGCATAATTACGGGCGTCGTAATATAATAAGGCAAATTGGCGCAAACCGTAAAAGGCTCGTATTTCATTTCCGCCGCTATATCGGTTTTCATGATATCGCCGTGAATGATACGCACATTGTCGTATTTTTCCAATGTTTTAGCCAATATCGGCAACAAACGGCCGTCAATTTCGACGGCCGTAATGTCGGCGCCCGTCTCGGCAAGGGCCTGTGTAAGCGTGCCGATACCCGGACCGATTTCCAGGACCGGATCGCCGTTCCTCACACCGGCAGCCGCCGCAATATCACGGACAACCTGAGGCCGGATGAGGAAATTCTGCCCCCACTTCTTACTCGCCCGCAGATTGAACCGCTTTACTATATACCTGACAACGTCGGGATTTGCTATTTCCGTTTCTTTCATCTCAATTCTCCTCATCCAGATCTGCCAGCGCGGCTTCCCATTCGGAGCGCGTCACGCCGTAATGATTCAGGCGGCGAAGAAACTGTTTGGCGTTGCCGTAACCGATGCCCAGAACGGCGCCTAACGCGGCTCTTCTGCCGGCGGCCGCAGCCGTGCCGTTCAACCCGTGGGCCCGTAAATCGGCAAAAGTAAATTCTTCCTGCGGCTCAAATACGGCACACCGTGTTTTTTCCAGGGCCTTACGGATGGCTTCCCCCGAAGCCTGTTCAATACCGAGATCATTATTGCCTATCGCCTCTTCACGCGGCACAAAAGCATGTTTGGCACGGGGAAACCGTTCGGCTAGATAACTGCGGATCCGTTCGCCCGCGCTGTCCGGATCGGTCAGTATGATAACGCCGCGGCGTTCATAGGCATGTTTAATCTGCTCCAGCGTATGCGGGTGAAGATTGAATCCGTCTGTCCGAATCATATCGACGTCAATTTTACTGGCCCTGATGCGGGCTTCATCGGCACGACCTTCGACAATCAGCACTTCTTTGATCATGACAGCGGCCCGCCTCCTGCTTCACAAATAAACCGTGCCGCCTGCAAGACGGCAAGAATATTATGTTCAAGCACAATACCGCCTTGGAGATACACAAGGTACGGCTCGCGCACAGGGCCGTCCGCCGAAAGTTCAATGGACGACCCCTGCACGAAATCACCGGCCGCCATAATAATTTTATCGGCGTAACCGGGCATATCATCGGCAATCGGAGTAACGTGCGCATCTACGGGAGAAAACCCCTGGATTCCCCGACAGAAAAGCTCCATGTTCCGCCTGTTTTTCAGGGCGATTGTCTGGATGAGGTCGCATCGGGGCGCCGCGGCGGCCGGCGATACGGAAAACCCCATACGGGAAAATACGGCAGCGGCAAAAACGGCTCCCTTAATGGCTTGTGCCGTAACATGAGGGGCCATAAAAAAGCCCTGGAAAAAAAGCCTGTATCCCGAGGCATACGAACCGAGCTCATCACCTAATCCCGGGGCTGTCAGATAATCGGCGGCTTTTTCTACCAGATCGGCCCGCCCCGCTATATAGCCGCCTGTCGGGGCAATCCCGCCGCCCGGATTTTTAATGAGGGAGCCGGCAATGATATGCGCACCCGCTTCAATCGGTTCTTCCCCGGCGGCAAATTCACCGTAGCAATTATCAACAAAACAAATTGTTTCCGGACTGACCTCTTTAACGACTGCCAGGATTTCACGAATATCTTCTATCCGCAGGGACGGGCGCGTGCTGTAGCCGCGTGAACGCTGCAAAAGCACCATCCTGGGACGCTCTTTCAGTACAATTTTACGAATGGCCTGTAAATCATAAGTGTTGTCCCGCAGGGGCACTTCCCGGTAAAGGACGCCCTTTTTTTTCAATGAGTTGCGGCTGTCGCGGGCGTACCCGATAACGCCCTGCATCGTATCGTAAGGCGCCCCGACAAGGGAAACCAGCATATCCCCTTTTTCAAGAAGCGCGCAGAGAACGGTTGCCAGGGCATGCGTCCCGGAAACGAAATGCGGCCGGACAAGGGCCTTTTCCGCCTTAAAAACGAGGGCAAACACTTCATCCAACTTCTCCCTGCCCGGATCATTGTACCCGTAACCGGACGTACCGGCAAAATGAAAGGCGGATACGCGGGCTTCTTTGTAAGCCGCTAATACCTTTTCCGTATTTTTAAGACTGACGGCGTCGATGCGGGCGAATTGCGCCGCACATTCACGCAAGGCTTCCGCTTTCAGTTCTTCCATATTAATTGACACTGCATGCACACCTTTCCGTCGCGGGAGATTTATAATAAGACTCTATATCCGAAATAACACGGGAAGCCAGGGCGGCTTCCGTAGAAAATGTATTTTTTTCATACCAATGAATGTACGGCATTCTCCTGTACCATGTCAACTGCCGTTTTGCAAAACGCCTGGTGCGTGTCTTGATGGAATCCACGACGGCAGCCAGCGCCGTTTCCCCGGACAGATACGCCGCCAGTTCCTCATAACCGATAGCTTTCATAGCCTGGCAGTCTCTGCGTACGCCCTGCCGGAGAAGCCGCCGCACCTCATCAACCCAGCCCTGTTCCAGCATGGAATCAATACGTCTTTCAATGCGTTCATACATGACGGGACGCGGTAATGTAAGGCCGATAACATACGCGTCATAGACGGGAGAGCGCTTTTTTACCGGAGCCGCCGCCGTCCTGCCTTCACCGGCCTCAATTGCCGCGACCAGGCGAATAAGGCGGTGCGTATTGGCAAGAAATTCATGCCAGTCGGGCGGTTCCCACCCCGTATTTCGAACGATATACGCCTGCAATTCAGCTGCAGATAGTGTCTTAACGAGCGTTTCGGCATGCGCTCTTTCCGTCGGGGATACTCGTTTCGCCGCAAAAGCGTACCCTTCCAGCAAGGACTGGATGTAAAGTCCCGTACCGCCGACGAGAATCGGAAGCTTATGCCGCTCCTGTAATTGTTCGATCTTTTCAGCCGCCATGGCCTGAAAGGCTGCAGCCGAATACGCTTCGCCCGGCTCCGCTATGTCGATGAGATGATGCGTGTAGGTGGCAAGCTGCCGTGCTGTCGGCTTGGCCGTGCCGATATTCATGCCTTTATAAATTTGATAGGCGTCACATGAAATCAGTTCCGTCTTAAAGTACGCGGCCAGTGAAAAGCTGAGAGACGTCTTTCCCACCGCCGTGGGGCCGACGACAGCTATTACATTATTCATATTTATCGGTCACACTCCAAAACAGCATACGCAATACGGCTGTATTTGCCGCCGTACTGTTTCATCTGCGGATATACGCGGCGAATTCCGTGCAGATCGCGCCCCTTTATGACGACGCGCCGGCGGGCAACGGACAGAGCCCGCTCCAGTATGCCGTAAGTCAATGAGCCGTGTTCCATGACGGCACGTACAGGCGTAAAGCTGCAGCTTTCGACAACAGGACGGGAAAACATGGGATCAAAATAAATGACATCATACGATTTTTCGGCGCAGCGCCGCAAAAAGTCTTCATACGTACCTAGATGCAGACGGATACGGCGCAGCGCCGCATTGACGTCGTCCCGTTCATGCCGGAAACGGGAGAAGCCCCAGGCCGTCACCCGGCCCAATACCGGAGACGCTTCCACGGCATCGATCCGGGACGCCCCGTCGAGCCAAAAAGACGCGACGGCCGCATCGGCGCCGAAGCCGCACGTGCAATCAAGAAAAGATATGCTTTCCCGTGCGCCGACGGCCTCAAGAAAATGATCCGCATCACCTTCCCGTATGTGTTGAATACGCAGCTCCGCCATGCTCAGATGAAAGCGGTGGATACCGGCTTCGCTGTGAATTTCAGGACCTCTGTCCGTATAAATCAGAATATGTTTATACGCGTTCTGCAGTTCCGTCACGCTTCTGCCGCCGCGGGAAACATATACGGCCCCTGCGGCGGCCGCCCAGCCGGCCGCTTCCCGACGCAGCTCTTCGGACGCCTTCAAAGACGTCGTTACATACACCCGATCTTTCATTTTCTCAGGTCCGCTTAAAGAGTTTTGCCAATTCAGCCGGCGTAAAGCGTACGATGACAGGCCGGCCGTGAGGGCAGACATAAGGCGTTTCCGTATGGAACAGGGCTTCCAGCAGCTCTTTCATCTCTCTTACAGTCAATCTGTCTCCGGCTTTAACCGCGCCGCGGCAAGATAAATAAGCCAGCGAACGATGCCGTAACACGGCCTTGTCCGTCGTCGGGCTTTCATGAAGGATACGGCAGATCTCCTGAAGGGAGTCGGCTATACACGATGTCGGTAAATCGGCGGGTACGGCCTCTATGCGCAGTGTGGCGGGACCCGCTTCGGAATACGTATAGCCGAGATCGGTAAAAACATCGGCCCGTTCCGCAAAAAGCTCCATATCATGGGCGTCCACCTCGACGAACTCGGCTGTCAGCAGCTGTTGACTCGGCATTGTGCCGGCCCGTCTGCAAAATTTATCATACCGCACCCGTTCGTGGGCGGCATGTTGGTCAACAATATACAGATCTTCCCCTTTTTTGGCAAGAATATAGCAGTCCGCAACAACGCCCAAGGGCACAAAAAGTTCCGCATCTCCTTCAAAAGCAATACTTTCTTCTTTTTCTGCCGGCACAGGCATTTCCCGGCGTCCTTCAAGGACATCGCTGAGCGTGTTGCCCGCCGCATAAAGCCGGACATGCGCCGCAGGGCGATACGGTGCTGCGGCATCCTTTTTTAAAGGAACATACCCGTGCTGTAACGCGGCTTTGTCCCCGGCAGGCATCGGCCCGGTCTCCCGGACGATATCCGCGGACGTGTTTTGTCCGGAAAAAGCGAATTCCGTCGGCGCTGCCGCAAGTTCCGCCTTTAAAACCTGCCGCGGCGAAAGATTTGCCGGCGTAGCGACCTGTTCCGGCTTTTCCTGCCCCATAAGAGCCGTAATAATGCTGTGATACACGGCACGGTACACTCGCTGTTCATCGGCAAACTTGATTTCCGTCTTTGCAGGGTGAACATTTACATCAATGGCCGCCGGATCAATATGGAGATACAGGAGGGCGAAAGGATAGCCCGTTTTGGGCAGCATGGCGTGGTACGCATTTTCTATCGCCTTGAATACGACGGCATTATGGATAACGCGGTTATTGACAATACATGTCTGCCAGGCGCGGCTGCTCTTTAACAGCGACGGCTTGCCGATGAAACCGTCCAGAGTAATATCGTCGGCAGCGTATGCAACGGGAAAAACTTCTTTTGCCACGGACGCACCGTACACGGCGGCGACCGCGTCAAGAGCGTTGCCGTTGCCGCCCGTATGGACGGACGTACGGCCGTTATTAATAAACGTAAAAGAAACGTCCGGCCGGGTCAGGGCAAGCTTTGTCAAAATGTCACTGATTTTCGAACTTTCCGTCCGTTCACTTTTCATGAATTTTTTACGGGCCGGCGTATTGAAAAAAAGATCACTCACTTCCATAGTCGTACCGACGGCGGCGCCGGTCTGTTCTTCTCCCGTCACCGTCCCGCCGGCTAACGTGAGCCGGAAAGCGAATTCATCATCTTCCGTGCGCGTGGTAATCGTCAAACGGGAAACGGCCGCAATACTCGGTACGGCCTCACCGCGGAAGCCGAGAGAGCTCATGGAAAATATATCTTCAATCGTACTGATCTTGCTGGTGCCGTGCCGGATAATACATTTTTTCGCATCTTCCCGGCTCATACCGCTGCCGTTATCGCTGACGCGCATATACGTCTGGCCGCCGTCGGCTATCTCGGTTTCTATCGCCGTCGCCCCCGCATCCAATGCATTTTCCACCATTTCTTTTATAACCGACGCGGGACGTTCTACGACTTCACCGGCGGCTATCTTGTTGGCCGTCGCTTCGTCCAGCACATGGATGATCGAGCTCACGTAATACCACTCCCCTCTTCCGCTTCTTTTTGTAACGTATGTAAAAACGATATGGCTTCGATCGGCGTCATGCTCATAATGTCGACATGTAACAACTTCTCCGTAACGGGGTCGGCAAAAAGGCTGTCGCTCCCGTCAGCCGCAACGGCTTTTGAAGGTTCGGGCCGTACAGGCACGGCGCCGCCGGAGCTTTCCAGGTCGGCAAGAATGACCTCCGCCCGCTTCAAAAGCCCTTCGGGCAGACCGGCCAGGCGGGCGACATGCAGGCCGTAGCTGCGATCGGCACCGCCCGGAATAATACGGCGCAAAAACTTGATAGTCTTGCCTCTTTCTTTCACGGCAACCGTATAGTTTTTGAGCTTCGCCGACTCGTCCGCCATGGCTACAAGCTCATGATAATGCGTCGCAAAGAGTGTAAACGCATGGATGTTTTTCAGGCAGTACTCAATAACCGCCTTGGCGATGGACATGCCGTCGAAGGTACTCGTGCCGCGGCCTATCTCATCAAGAATCAAAAGGCTCCGTGCCGTCGCATGCCGCAGTATATATGAAACTTCCTTCATTTCCGTCATAAATGTACTCTGGCCCGCTAAAATATCGTCGCTTGCGCCGATGCGCGTAAAGATACGGTCCACCGGGCAGACGGAGGCGCTTTTAGCCGGAATGAACGACCCTATCTGCGTCATCAAGACGAGTACGGCAACCTGACGCATAAATGTCGACTTGCCGGCCATATTCGGACCCGTTATCACGAGGACTTCATGATCTTTGTGATTTAACGTCACGTCGTTGGGGACAAATACTTCATCCCGCGAATACTGTTCAATAATAGGATGCCTGCCGTCATCAATGCGGATAATGTTATCCCTGTTAAGGGCGGGGCGCACATAGCGGTTATTATGCGCCGCGCAGGCCAGGCTGTAAAGGCAATCTATTTCCGCAACGGCTCTGGCCGTTACCTGCATGGCTCCGATATGCGCCTGTATGCGCTCACGCACTTCGCCGAAAAGTTTATGTTCCAGCGCAAGAAGCCGTTCCTGTGCCGTCAATACCTTAACTTCAAAATCCTTCAATTCGGGCGTAATGTACCGTTCCGCATTGACAAGGGTCTGTTTGCGCACATAATACGGCGGCACGGGCTTGGTATTGGCGTGACTGATTTCAAAATAATAGCCGAAGACCTTCGTGTAGCCGATTTTCAGCTTAATGCCCGTACTTTCCTTTTCTTTTTCTTCCAAATCCCGTAAGAAGGCATGACTGTTTTCAGAAATACTGCGAATTTCATCAAGCTCTTGCGAATAGCCGCTGCGGATAACTCCACCGTTGCGCAGGACCGCCGCCGGCTCATCTTTTATGGCGCTGTCGATTAAATCATACACGTCCTCATGAAGGGATACACGCTCATGCAACGACGTTAAAAGACCTGCCGCGCTCTGTCCCAGCACGTTCTTCAAAGCGGGGAGAACACGCAGCGATTCGCGCAGCGCCACTAAATCCCCGGGGCCGGCCGTGCCTGTGCCGATACGCGTTAAAATACGTTCGAAATCATAGATACTGCGCAGTGTGTCACCCAGATCCTGACGCATAATCTCATGATTAAGCAGGTCTTCGACGCCGTCCTGACGGGCAGCTATATCAACGAGCCGCAACAGCGGCGCTTCCAGCCATTTGCGCAGAAGCCTTCCGCCCATAGCGGTTTCCGTCTTGTCCAGTACCTCGAGGAGCGTTCCCTTCCGTCTGCCGTCACGCACGTTCTGCGTAATTTCCAAATGACGCAGGCTCGAAGCGTCGATGAGCATCTGTTTTTTACAGGTAAGAGGGTGCAATACCGAAATATGTGATACATCGGCTTTCAGTACTTCCCTGACATAGGTCAACAGAATGCCGACGGCACGGGCCGCCCCCGCGGCTTCGGCCATAGCCTCGGCCCCGTAGTAAGAGGTACCGACACGTTCATACGCAACCGTGTCATCCGCTTTATACGGCGTCAGGGCGCACCGCTTGAGTCTGCTCGCAATAAACTGTTCTAAAGCCGCAATATGTGCATCTACATGAGCATATACCAGTTCCGTCGGTTCATACACGGCAAACACGTCAAAAACTTTATCTTCAAATTCCTCTGCCGGGCAGGTCAGCCACATGGTCTCGCCGGTGGTGACATCCGCCAGGACGGTCTGCACCGTGCCGGCCTCTTCCGTAACGCAGGCGATATAATTATTTTTCTTCGACGATACGGCATGCTCCAGCGTAACCGTGCCGGGCGTGACAACACGGATAATCTCGCGTTTCACGATCCCCTTCGCCGCTTTCGGATCTTCCATCTGCTCACAAATGGCGACCTTATAGCCTTTGTGGACAAGCCGTTCTATATACGTTTCCGCCGAATGGAACGGCACTCCGCACATAGGGACCCGTTCTTTATTGCCGCCGGCCCTGCCGGTCAGCGTTAGATCCAGCTCGCGGGAAGCCGTCAAGGCGTCATCAAAGAACATTTCATAAAAATCCCCGAGACGGAAAAACAACAACTTATCTTTACATTGCTCCTTGACCTCCAAGTACTGTTGCATCATAGGGGTCAATTTCGTCTGTTCAGCCAATGTATGCCTCCTGCTTCAGGGTATGCCCTTTCAGGACCCATGTCTGTCCCTTATCGACATGTACGGGTACCGTATCGCCGACAGCGAGGGTACCGTCATTTTCCCAGATAATCATTTTATTGCCGCTTGTTCTGCCAAACCAATGATTCTCATCGTTCTTCGTCGGCCCTTCGACAATAACCTCATAATCACGGCCTTCCATTTCTTTGTTGCAGGCGAGGCTGATCTCATTTTGCACGGCCATCAGCCGCCTCAAACGATCGCTTTTCACTTCCTGCGGGACCTGATTGCCCATTGTTGCCGCCGGCGTTCCTGTCCGCGGTGAATAGATAAATGTATAAGCCATGTCATACCGTACTTTTTTCAAAAGCTTCAGCGTGTCTTGAAACATGCCTTCCGTTTCACCGGGAAACCCCACAATGAGATCCGTCGTCAGGACAACGTCGGGTATTTTTTCACGGACATATTCGATTAATTCCAGATAATGTTCGGCCGAATAGCCGCGGTTCATCTTCTTCAGCAGTTCTGTCGAGCCGCTTTGAACGGGTAAATGGAGATGGGTTACTACCTTACTGCACTGAGCGATGGCGTCGACCATGGCAAAGGTCATGTCCTTAGGATGGCTCGTCATGTACCGTATCCGTTCGATGCCGTCAATGTCTTCAACGGCATACAGGAGTGCCGAAAAATCCGTGCCGTCTTTAAAATCAAGGCCGTAGGAATTGACGTTCTGTCCGAGAAGCGTAATTTCTTTATACCCCTCATCGGCAAGATTTCTTACTTCTTCAACAATCTCTTCAAGAGGCCTGCTCACTTCTCTGCCCCGCACATACGGGACAATGCAGTAGGTGCAGAATTTATTGCATCCGTTCATAATAGGCACCCAGGCAAAAAATTTCTGAAACCGTCTGGTAGGGATGTCATAAAAAACATTGCCGTCCATATCCGTTGCCAGGGCGTGTCCCCGTTTTTCCTCCCGTTCCTTGATGAGGTCGATAAGTTTATGAATATTATGTGTGCCGATTACGAGATCAAGATGAGGGGCCCGTTTGAAGAGGCGTTCCTGCCACTCTTGAGCCATACATCCGGTAACGGCGATGATCAGATCGTTATTGCGTGCTTTCAGGTGCTTGAACTCGCCGATTTTGCCGAGAACCTTGTCTTCCGCCGTTTCACGGACACAGCATGTATTCATCAAAATAACATCGGCCAGTTCCGCATCCTCCGTCATCGTATAGCCGAGCTCTTCAAGCTGTCCGGCATAACGCTCCGAATCGGACGCATTCATTTGACATCCGTATGTAATGAGACAATACTGTTTATTGGTCAGCAAATCCATTTCTATATACACTCCGTTTATTACAACATAAAGTTCGGTTTTACATTTTATAATACCATATACGGCGTATATTCACCAGCACAGACAACAACTCTCAAAATTAGATGCGGCAACACGCGAATTTCCTTCCCTTCCTGTTTTCGGTAAGAAAATGCGGCCGCCCCGACAGGATAACGACCTCCGTACACCGCTCCCGTCGCTGCTTCGGTCATGCCTGCCTGTAACGGGTATACAGAAATTTAAAGCCATACTTCCGCTTTTGCCAGGCAATGCCGATTATATACTCTGCCGAAAGAATATCGTTTTCCGGTAACGGTCCCGTATCAGGCAATATCTAAAGCCGCATACACTTTTACCGGAGCGTGTGCAGGGTTGGTTTTACAGTCCTTTCGCTTGCATTATATACTGATAGAGGGTATATTACTTACATATCCGCATATATGCGGAATCGCTTTTATTTAACTTGCCGCAGTTCTCACTGTTCCGGCAACATTCTATTGTATTAACACTGAAAGAAGGAATCTTCCATAATGATCGAAAATCCGGCAAATCAAAAAAAAGCGAAACTTATGCTGCTCACTGCCATGATTCTTTTCGGAACGCTGGGGCTGTTTATCCGTTATATCGGAGAAATCCCTTCCTCCGTAATCGCCCTCATACGGGCCGCCGTGGGCTGTCTCTTTTTACTCGTATTCATACGGGTAAGAAAGATTCCCCTTTCAAGAACGGCCCTCAAAGCAAATCTGAAACTGCTGACCGTATCCGGGGCTTTTTTAGGGTTCAACTGGATTTTTCTTTTTGAAGCGTTTAAGCATACGAGTATAGCCGTAGCCGTTATTTGTTACTACATGGCTCCCGTCATCGTTATTCTGGCATCACCCTTCACACTCGGTGAACGGCTGACGCCCCGCAAGGTTTGCGGTGTCTTCGGGGCATTGCTCGGAATGATTTGTATTTCCGGAATATACCGCACGGGCTTTTCCGCCGCTGCCGATATATCGGGTATTTTCTTCGGCTTGCTGGCGGCCTGCTTCTATGCCGCCGTAATTCTTTGCAACCAAAAAATCAAATCTGTCGCGTCATATGACCGTACGATTATCCAGCTTTTTATCGCCTGCCTGGCTTTGCTGCCTTATACGGTTTTAACGGAATACGGCACACCGATATACATTACTCCGTTTTCACTGGCTGTACTTCTGTTTATCGGTATCGTTCATACCGGAATTACATACGTTCTGTTTTTCAGTTCCATGAAAGACCTTCCCGCTCAATCGGTCGCAATATTTACATATTTAGACCCCATTGTCGCCGTTCTTCTTTCAGTTCTCTTCTTAGGTGAAAGTTTAACCCCTGTCGGTGCACTCGGTGCATTCCTCGTATTAGGCTCAACCTTTTTCAGCGAACAAGAATAAGACGGCAGTGACTTACCCGCTGTTAAACGCCACGCCGTATCTTCTATCTCCCAGTAAAAAGACATGCCTGCCGGCATGTCTTTTTACTGGGTCCCGCCGACGGTCACAACCGGAAATATCAGGTAAACCGTCGGTAAAACGGGGCCGGACGTTTTTATTGTTTTACCGCCGACACGGCGCAATGCGTTAAACTGATCGCCTTGCCGCTTTTACGGTGCCGGAAACACCGTTACGAAGATCCTATCTGTTTTTTACCGCCGCAACGATACGCTTCAGCCCTTCCGCAAGAAGGGAACGGGGCATGGCCAGGTTCAGGCGCACATATCCTTTCGCATTGTCGACAAAGAGCGCGTCTCCCCCTTCGAGGAGAACTCCCGCCTTATTGGCGAAGAAATCGGGAATATCTTCTATATCACCCATATACGGATTAAGATCAACCCACGCCAGATAGGTAGCTTCGGGAATTTCAAAACGGGTCTCCGGAAGGTCTCTGTCCAATGTCTCTTTAACAAAAGAAAAATTGCCGTCCAAGTACGTCTTCATCCGGTCAAGCCATTCGTACCCGTGTTCATACGCGGCCCGGTGAGCCGCAATAGCCAGCGGGTTGATATTCATGGCATATGAATTGGTGTAAGTAATCCATCGGTCTTTCAAATCCTGGTTGCGGATAATTATTTCCGCCAACATCAGACCGGCCATATTGAAGCATTTCGAGGCGGACGTGCAGACAATAAGCCTGTCATAACCGGGCATGATCTTAGCCATGGGAATATGTTTCCGCCCCTGGCGCAGGAGATCACAATGGATCTCGTCGCTTATAATCCAGAGATTATATTTTTCCACAATGGCCGCCACCTTTTTCAGTTCTTCTTCCGTCCAGATACGGCCCGTCGGGTTATGAGGACTGCACCAGATGAGAAGCTTTGCCCGCGGGTCGGCCGCATCCCGTTCGAGGGACTCGAAATCAATCCGCCACCGGCCCTCTTTATCCTTATACAGATTGTTATATATAGCCTTTTTCCCGTTGTAGTCCAGGGCGTTCCGAAAATAGCCGTACGCCGGCGTATTGACGACGGCATACTCGTTATCGGTCAGCAAAAACTCCGTCAACTTGTATAAGGCGGGAATGATACCCAGGGAAAAGCATATATCCCGGCGCGGATACGTCCAGCCGTACATCTTTTCGTTCCATGCATTGTACGCATCATAGAAGGATTGCTCGAATACCTGGCTGTAGCCAAGAATACGCTTGTCCAAACGTTCTTTAACGGCATCGATAATGGCGGGGCACATGGCAAATTCCATATCGGCAATCCACATCCGAATAAATTCTTCATCTTTAAAGGGAAATGTCTTTTTCCCTTCAAAGTCATGGAAAATATACCCGCGGAACCCGTCCGTATTAAGGGCATTCGTATGCCTGCGGTCTATAATTTCATCAAAATCGTACTTCACTCTTTTCCCTCCTTTACAGCGGCATCAAAATAATTATGCAGATTAATTTTATGATAACAAACAGTAATCAATCATGTCAAAAACATTGTGCCGAATTATAAATGCCGTTTTGCAGGCCTTACTGCCGCCGGCAGGGCACGGACGGCGGCAGTTTTACCTGTATGCGTGATCATCTTAGCTTTACACCGGACCCTCCGTCCTTTTCCCTGTAAAGGGTATATGAAAAGAGCCTCTCTTTCTGAGGTACCTCCAAATGTCCAGCTTTTTTGGAGATATCCCACTTCCCGAGAGACTCTTTTTTTATTGTCCGGAAAAGGTTTTTACCACGTCAAGGCGAAGAAGGGCCCTTTTCAGCGCCAGTTCGGCGCGATCATAGTCGACGCCTTCGTCTTTACTTTCCAGACGGCGCTCTGCACGGGCTTTTGCCGCTTCAGCACGTTTTACGTCAATGCTTTCGGGCAGTTCCGCCGCCGGCGTGACGACAGTAACTTTGTTGTCACTGACTTCCATAAAACCTTTAGCTACGGAAATTTTCTTTTTTACGCCGTTCTGCGTATACGTGAGCGGCCAAATGCCCAAGGAAGCGATAAGCGGCGCATGATGGGGCATAACGCCGAGATCCCCGTCCAAAGCGCGGACAAGGACAAATTCCACGTCATCGTTAAAGACGAAAGCGTCCGGCGTAATAACCTCCAGTCGAAGTGTTCTGCTGTTTTCTTCCATAGACTATTCTCCTTTCAGAGTCTTAGCCTTTTCGTATGCTTCCTCAAGATTCCCTACCATGTAGAAAGCTTGTTCCGGCATATCGTCACACTTGCCGGAAAGAATTTCTTTAAAGCCCGCGATTGTCTCTTTCAGCGGGACATAACGGCCTGCCTGTCCCGTGAACTGTTCCGCAACGGCGAAGGGCTGGCTGAGGAAACGCTGTACCTTACGCGCACGGGCAACGGTAAGTTTATCATCTTCCGATAACTCGTCAATACCGAGAATAGCGATGATATCCTGCAAATCTTTATATTTCTGCAGGATAGCCTGTACTTCACGGGCCACTTCGTAGTGGTCTTCCCCGATGATATGCGGATCCAAAATACGTGACGTCGAATCCAGGGGGTCAACGGCGGGATAAATACCGAGTTCGGCGATCTGGCGGGACAGTACCGTCGTTGCGTCCAGATGAGCAAAAGTAGCTGCCGGAGCCGGGTCGGTCAAGTCGTCGGCAGGTACGTACACGGCCTGTACGGAAGTGATGGACCCCTTTTTCGTCGAGGTAATGCGTTCCTGCAGCGTACCGACGTCCGTACCCAAGGTCGGCTGATAGCCGACGGCGGACGGGATACGGCCGAGCAGGGCGGAAACTTCCGAGCCTGCCTGTATGAACCGGAAAATGTTATCGATGAAAAGAAGCACGTCCTGATGTTCCTCATCGCGGAAGTATTCCGCCATGGTAAGTCCCGTAAGGCCTACACGCATACGGGCTCCGGGCGGTTCGTTCATCTGTCCGTAGACCAGCGCGGTTTTGCTGATAACGCCGGATTCCTTCATTTCGTTCCATAAGTCATTGCCTTCGCGCGTACGTTCCCCTACGCCCGTAAATACGGAGTAGCCGCCGTGTTCCGTCGCGACATTGTGAATCAGTTCCATAATAAGTACGGTCTTGCCGACGCCGGCGCCGCCGAACAGACCGATTTTACCGCCCTTGGAGTACGGCGCAATGAGGTCGACGACCTTAATGCCCGTTTCCAAAATTTCCATTGTCGGAGACAGGTCGTCAAATTTCGGGGTAGGTCGGTGGATGGGCCAGTAGTCGTCAGCTTCAACCTTTTCGTCAACCTTATCCACCGTTTCACCCAAAACATTGAAGATACGTCCCAGCACGCCCTTGCCGACGGGAACACGAATGGGTGCGCCCGTATTTTCAGCTTCCATACCGCGTACCATGCCGTCTGTCGAACTCATGGCAACGCAGCGCACTACGTCGTCACCCAAATGCTGCATGACTTCCGCAATAAGGTCTACGGCCTGGTCTCCTTCACCGCCTCTGACGTGAATAGCGGTATAAATCTGCGGCAAGTCTTTTTCTACAGAAAACCGAACGTCAATTACCGGGCCGATGACCTGGATGACTTTACCAAATTTATCACTCATGAAGAGGTTCTCCTCTCTATTCTAGACTAATATCCTACTGCAACGCATTCGCACCGCTGACAATTTCCGTCAATTCACTCGTAATGCCCGCCTGGCGCACTTTATTGTAGTGGACGGTCAGCCGTTCAATCAGTTCACCGGCATTATCCGTCGCCGATGTCATGGCCGTCATACGTGCGCCCAGCTCGCTGGCGGCGGACTGCAAAAGCGCATTATAAACGAATGATTCCAAATAGGTCGGCAATAACGCTGCCAGAACCTGTTCTCCGCCGGGTGCAAAGATATATTCTTCCTTCGGCCCTTCCGTATCGGCTGCTACGGCGTCAATAGGGAGCAGTTTGGATACAGTTACGTCCTGCATCAGGGCAGAACGGAATTTTGTATACACGACATGCACTTCGTCGACTTCGCCGTCAACAAAGCGTCTGACCGCTTCTTTCATAACGGTTTGGGCGTGATAAAACTGAGGTTTATCAGAGAACCCGCTCCATCTTCCTTCAGGCGTAACATGAAGCCGTTTCAAATACTCAAGCGGTTTGCGGCCCGTCACCAGAAAGCATGTGCCGGACTTTCCTTTTTCCATGAGAACGGCGGCCATGGCTTTGTTGATATTCGAGTTGAACGCGCCGGCCAAACCTTTATCGGCACCGACGATAATATAGCATGTCCGCTTCACTTCGCGTTGTTCAAACAAAGGACTGACTTCGCTGCTCGCCGCAGCAGCCAGACGGTGCAGCATGCCTTCTATCTTATCCGTAAAAGGCGCCGTCGCCATGGCGCGCTCCTGTGCACGACGCAGACGTACGGAAGACACCATCTTCATGGCCTTCGTGATCTGTTGAGTATTCGTTACGGATTTAATCCGCCTGTTAATCTCGCGTGCACTCGGCATAGACTATTCCTCCTCTTTAATGAGTTCGTGCTTAGCGCCGAAGAGCTTCATAAATTCTTCAACCGCTTTTTTGAGGATAGTTTCGTCTTCTTCGCCGAGCTGCTTCGTTTCCTTAATGCGACTGCCCACATCGGGATAGTTTGTATGCATGAACTTGATGAACTGATCTTCAAATTCAGAAATATCTTCTACCTTTACAGGCATCAGGAACCCTTTGACAGCCAGGTAAATCTGCATGACCTGATCCTCTACGGGCATCGGCTGATATTGCGGCTGAACGAGCATCCGCATCGTCCGTTCACCGCGGTCGATCTGAGCCTTCGTGTTCTTATCGAGGTCGGACCCGAACTGGGCGAATGCGGCCAGTTCGCGATACTGAGCCAGATCCAGACGCAGCGTACCTGCGATTTTTTTCATGGCTTTAATCTGCGCGGAGCCGCCGACACGGGATACGGAAAGCCCGACGTTAATGGCCGGCCGTACGCCGGAGTTGAATAATTCCGTTTCCAGGAAAATCTGGCCGTCCGTAATTGAAATTACATTCGTAGGGATATAGGCGGAAACGTCACCTGCCAACGTTTCGATGATCGGCAGGGCCGTAATGGAGCCGCCGCCCAATTCGTCGGAAAGCTTGGCGGCGCGTTCCAGCAGCCGGGAATGTAAATAGAATACGTCGCCGGGGTACGCTTCGCGTCCGGGCGGGCGGCGCAGGAGCAGGGACATGGCGCGGTACGCCTGCGCGTGTTTGGACAGGTCATCGTACACGCAAAGAACATCTTTGCCCTGTTCCATGAAATATTCACCCATGGAAACGCCTGCATACGGGGCCAGGTACTGCAGCGGCGCACCGTCGGCAGCGGTTGCGGCGACAACGATGGTATATGCCATGGCGCCGTGTTCTTCCAGGATACGGACAACGCGCGACACAGTGGACGCTTTCTGACCGATGGCAACATATACGCAAATTACGCCGCTGTCTTTCTGATTGATGATCGTATCGATGGCGATAGCCGTTTTGCCGGTACCGCGGTCCCCGATGATCAACTCGCGCTGGCCGCGGCCGATAGGAACCATCGAGTCGATAGCTTTAATACCGGTCTGCAAAGGCACCTTTACAGGCTGGCGGTCGGCGATACCCGGCGCTTTGACCTCGATAAGGCGGGATTCTGTCGTACGTATTTCCCCCTTGCCGTCAATCGGTATACCCAGAGGATTGACGACACGGCCGACCATGGCATCGCCGACGGGCACACGCATAACGCGGCCGGTACGACGGACCGTATCGCCTTCTTTGATCAAGTCGTCTTCACCGAGCAATACGGCGCCGACATTGTCTTCTTCCAAGTTTAAGGCTAAGCCATATACACCGTGAGGCAATTCCAATAATTCCCCGGACATGGCCTTATCCAAACCGTAAATATGGGCAATACCGTCCCCTACTTCCAGGACCGTGCCTACATCGTCCACATTCGTTTCGACATGGTAGTCTTCGATTTGTTTTCTGATTATAGCCGTAATTTCTTCAGGCTTAATATTCATTTCTAATCCGTCACCTCGTTTGCTGCACTGCCTTGTAATAAGGAGTGTTCCATATTGCGGATTTGTCGCTTCAGGCTGCCGTCGATTACTTGGTCGCCGATACGGATGACCACGCCACCGAGAATAGTCGGATCAATATAATACAACGGTTCGATCTTTTTACCTGTCAGCTCTTCCAGTTTAGCGACAAGCGTATGTTCTTCTTCTGCCGTCAACGGCTTGATGAGACGTATCTTTGCCACTTCGATATTTTGAGCGGCCCGGGCCAGATCAATGAAACAATCGACGGCTTCCGTCATCGCCCCTTCTCTGCGGCGATCCACCATAACGTAGAGAAATTGGCAGACAACAGGCGCAACGGCGCCGGAAAAGATTTGTTCGAGCGTTTCTTTCTTGACCCCGGCGGTTATGAGAGGATTGCCCAGGAATTTACGAAGATCTTCATTTTCCCGAAGGACTTCACGAACGGTCTTCATATCCTTGACCATCGTTTCAAGTGAATTCGTCTTCCCGGCAATATCGAACATGGCCTGGCTGTATTTTCTGTATACGGATTCCGGTATCATATGTATCTACCTGGCGAGCTGCTTCGCATCCATGCGTTCCATACACTCTTTGATGAGTTTGGAATTCATGTCCGTATTCATATTTTTTTCAAGTAATTTTTCTGCCACAGCCAGAGACAGGGAAACTACTTCTTTTCTCATTTCACGAACGGCCGCTTCACGCTCGCTGACCATTTCGGCATGGGCCATTTCCTTTTCACGGGCTATTTGCTGACGGATGGCTTCAAGCTGCACCCGGCCTTCCGCTTCAGCCTGTTTGACAGCTTTGTCTATAATGGCTTGCGCCTCCGTCCGGGCCGTCTGCAGCTGTTTTTCATAATCGGCCTTCAGCCGTTCCGCAGCCAGACGCGATTGCTCTGCACCGTTTAAGTCGGACGAAATTTTATTTCTCCGTTCTTCCAGAACCTTCAACATCGGTTTATACGCGAATTTTGCCAAAACGGCAACCAGAATAAAGAAGTTGAGGAATTGGAAAAGCAACGTACCGTTTATACTGATCAATAGTATTCCCTCCCCGTTAACGTAAGTTTACTTCCTTATTCCGAATTAGAGCAGGCTTATGAACGGATTGGCAAATACCAAAACGATAGCGATAACGGCCGCGATGATAGGGATAGATTCGATCAGGCCGATAGAAATCAACATGTTGGTGAGAAGTTTACCGCCCATTTCCGGCTGACGCGCCGTACCTTCCAGCATCTTAGATGCCGCGTTGCCGTCCGCGAGCGCCGCGCCCAAAGCGGCCAACCCGATACAAAAGCAAGCACTGAATGCGGATACTGCCAAAACAATTGCCTTTTCCATAAGTAAAAACCTCCTAATATAAAAACAGTGTAAGTTAGTGTGACCCGCGGAATGACGGAGCCAGGTAAGACGTTGTCAAAATCGTAAAAATAAAGGCCTGAATCAAGCCGATAACCAGGCTGAACACGAGCCAGATCACCGGCACTCCGAACGGAACCAGTTCGTAAAGGACTTCCATCAGAATTTCACCGGCCAGGATGTTTCCGAAAAGACGGAAAGACAATGTCAGCGGCTTTGTAAATTCTTCCATAATGTTAATGGGTAAGAACAGGGCGAAAGGCTGAAAGAAATGTTTGAAATAATTGCCCGCGCCTTGATTGCGGATGTAAAGCACATGCGTCAAAAACGATGCGACCAACGCCAAAGCGACAGTTGTATTCAAATCGTTCGTCGGGGACGAAAGCACGCCCGGATTCGGTAACAACCCGAACTCATTGGCAAAGAAAATAAACAGGAACATCGTCAACAGGACGGACGTAACCTGACCGTACTTGGGCCCCAGATTCTCCTTGAACTGGTCCAGCAAGGCCTCTACGATCATTTCCATACCGTTCTGCAATCCGCTCGGCACCATGGAACGCCCCCGCGTAGCGAGAAGTGTGACGACGATGACAATCGCGGCTACTATCCAAGTCATGATAAGCGTATCAAGATTAACATTCAAGCCTAACAACTGGACAACCGTATGATGCCCCGCGTGTAACTCCATAAGCTGCACCTCCCTTCTTACTTAGTATGTCGTAAAGCACTGATAAGGGTTTCTCCGAAAATCAGTATCCTGTACATCATGACGCCCGCCACGAACGGCAAAATTCTGATTTGCGGAAATTGCAGTACGACAATCAGCACCAGCGCGATAAAAAACAGGCGAACGGCCGCTCCTCCCCGAATGAACAGGAGCGCTCGTTCAGGCGCCATTTTTGAAGATTTCGCCAGGCGATTGCTGAGCATGATAAAGTAAAGCAGGTTAACCAGATTGCCGATGAGCCATCCGGACAGGTATATGCTGTAACCGCTTACGGCTATAACAACCGTGCCGGCAAGAGCCATAACGAGGAGTCGAACTATTGTATGCTTTACATAGGCAACAAATTCTTCCATCGCGTGCCTTTCTCTTCCCGACTACTTGATCTTTTCGTCCAGGTTTCCGGCCTTTCTGTAAAGGGACCAGAACCCTGTAACGGCGCCTAACAGGGAAAATCCTATCAATCCGAAAGGATTGGTTTCAAAACAGGAGTCTATAAAGCGGCCGATCAGGACGCCGGCAAAGATATTCACAAAAAGCGTCAGCCCCAACGATCCGGCCGCGGCAACAAGCTGCAGCGCGGTCATCGTATTATTTCCGTTCCGGGTCCTGTCTTTTTGATCCTTACCGTCACGCATAGTTTCCCGAACTCCTATCAGGCGATTGCAGCAGAACAAGGTGCTTTTCCCTTGTTATTTCCCACGTCTGCGGGAAATTATACTACGATTTTATTCTACTCTTTCCCTATTGAAATTGCAATAAAATAAGCGGCCGCCCAAATTAAATAAATATAAAAAAGAACGGCTTGTCGGGGCCGTTCCTTACTGTTTTTATACAAATCCGTAAATAAGTAATCCATATTTTTACATAAATTCATCCGGCCTGCCGCCTTTTCCGGAAAAAACGTGAAGGATGGCACGCACGATCCGTTCCGCCGCCCTTCCGTCCCCGTACGGGTTAACGGCGTTGCTCATAGCGTTATAGGCGTCTGCATCGGTGAGGAGTGTCTTCGTCGTATTGTAAACGGCATCCTTATCCGTTCCTATGAGGGCTACGGTACCCGCTTTTACGGCTTCCGGCCGTTCCGTCGTATTACGTAATACAAGGACCGGTTTGCCTAATGACGGGGCCTCTTCCTGAATGCCGCCGGAGTCGGTAAGGACAAGATAACTGCGGCTCATGAGATTGGCAAAGGGCTCGTAATCAAGCGGTTCAATGAGGTGAATCCGCTCAGCGCCCGCCAATTCCTCATTGACGACTTGCCGCACAAGGGGATTGCGATGGACGGGGAAAACGATTTCCGCGTCTTCCGTCTCCCCGACAATGGATCGCAGCGCTTTATATATATGACGCATAGGCTCGCCGAGATTCTCCCGCCGGTGCGTCGTCAGAAGAATGATACGGCGTTTCACAAAATCTATACTGCGCAGATCTTCATCGTCAAAGCGGTAATCCGGGCGGACCGTCTTCATCAGCGCGTCAATAACCGTATTGCCGGTCACGTACACGGCGGTCTCCTTCACTGCTTCACGCAGAAGATTTTCCTTCGCCGTCGTCGTCGGGGCAAAATGAAGGGCCGCCACGGCGCCTGTCAGTTTACGGTTCATCTCTTCCGGAAAAGGCGAATATATATTGCCTGTCCGCAGTCCCGCTTCCACATGTCCGACAGGGATCTGCTGGTAATACGCGGCGAGCGCGCCGGCGAAGGTCGTCGTCGTATCGCCGTGTACGAGGACGAGATCGGGTTTTTCTTTTTCCAGGACGGCCTTGAGACCCATCATGGCCCGCGCCGTAATGTCATAGAGAGTCTGCCCCCGGGACATAATGTCCAAATCATAATCGGGAACAATGCAAAACAAATGCAGTACCTGGTCCAGCATCTGACGATGCTGTGCCGTTACGGCCACGACAGTCTGAACGGAATCTGTGTGCTTTTTCAGCTCCAGAACGACGGGAGCCATCTTGATAGCTTCCGGTCGCGTACCGAACACGGCCATTACTTTAATCATGGAAGCGCCCTCCTCTGACGGGTAACCCCTTTATTTTTTCGTCGTATTGCAATTATCGGACCGGCGGAGTACCCCGATCCTGCGCGCCGAATAAATACAGACGGCTAAAACGGCGGCTATCGTTACGATACCCGTCTTATAGCCCACATTGGCAACGAAAACGGCGACGAACCCCAACAAAACACTGACCATGTACATGCTGAGCACGGCCTGTTTCTGCGTCATGCCGAGCGCCAGAAGGCGATGATGCAGATGGCCTTTATCGGGCTGGAATACGGGCACGCCGCTCATCTTACGGCGAATGATGGCAAACAGCGTGTCCATGATAGGCACGCCTAAAGCGATAATAGGTACGATAAGAGCTACTGTCGCAGCCGTTTTAACCAGCCCGAGAACGGCGACGACGGCCATTGTATAGCCGAGCAGCATGCTGCCCGTATCACCCATAAAAATTTTGGCGGGATTAAAATTATACTGCAGGAAACCAAGTGCCGCACCGGACATGGCAACCAGGATCATGGCGGGCAGATATTGATTCATACTGACGGCCATGAAAAACATGGAAATCGACGCGATGACGGAAACGCCCGCCGCAAGGCCGTCGAGGCCGTCAATAAGATTAACGGTATTCGTGAAACCGACAATCCAGAAAACAGTAACAGGGACGGCCAGCCATTCGGGGATGATCAGGATAGTCCCGAACGGGTTCGTTACCCACTCGATCTGCACGCCGTATGCTACGGGGATCGCGGCGGCAATGATCTGTCCGGCCAATTTCACCCTGGCCGGAATATTGCGGATATCGTCCCAGATACCGAGCAGAACAATGGCGGCGGCTCCCAAAAGGAAACCGAAAAATTCCGAAAACACGGGCATGGAGTACAAAACGGCCGCCATAAAACCGATATAGATGGCCAGTCCGCCCAAGCGCGGAATGACATGAGTATGCACTTTACGTTCATCCGGTTTATCAATGGCACCGATTTTGATTGCCAGTTTTTTTACACCCGGCGTCACTGCATAGGAAACTATTAACGCAATAAAGAAAGGCACAACATACGCAAGCACCGAATACGCCTACTTTCCGTTCGAGTTATTAGGCCGGAAACAAGGTAACCGTACGTTCCCGGCAGATACACGCAGCGTGTACGTCCATGGACATTATAGCACAGGTATTCCGAAAAATACTATAACATTATGACCGACGCCTACTCCGCGTTTTTTATCGCCTTATCGATGAGTTCCCGCCCCGCCGCCAGGAGCCGTTCCGCATGCGCGGCGGATACATAGCTTTCTCCGTACAGCTTGTACAGGTCTTCGGTTCCCGACGGACGGGCGGCAATCCAGCCGTCGTCGGTGACCACTTTGATGCCGCCTATGGCAAGCTTTCCATAAGAGGTTTCCGTGCATTTCGACGTGACAGGTTTACCGCAAAGCGATACGTCTTTAATGTCCGCTCCTCTTACGGCGGCAATGCGGCTCTTTTCTTCTTTGGTAGCCGGCGTATCGCTTCTTGACGTAAACGCCGGGCCTATATCCCTGCAAAGGTCGGCATAATACGCCGGCAGGCTTTTACCCATAACGGCCGTTATTTCACAGGCTAAAAGACACATGACAATACCGTCCTTATCGGTCGTCCAAAGAGAGCCGTCCTTTTTAATGCACGTCGCGCCCGCACTCTCTTCGCCGGCAAAAAACACGTCGCCCCCGGACAAAAGCTCGACAAAATACTTAAACCCCACCGGAACTTCATAGCAGGGAACATTAAGTTTTACCGCAATTTTATGCAATAATTCCGTCGTTACGACGGTTTTGCCGATACCCTTGCCGGAAAAATCGCGATGCGTAGCCAAATAATGGGCCGCTACCGTAAGAAAGGCATTGGGCAAAAGCATGCCGTCGGGGCCGCAGACGATTCCGAAGCGGTCATAATCGGGATCATTCGCCAGGATAAGGTCATAAGCGCACCCGCTTTTCATGACGCCGGCCATCACATACGGCGAGGAGCAGTCCATACGCACCCTGCCGTCATGGTCATAAGTCATAAAGGTAAATTGCGGATCGTAGCTGTCATTGATAAAATCCAGGGAAATATCATATTTCTCAGCTATTTTGTGCCAGTAGTTCATGCCGGCGCCGCCGAGGGCGTTGACCAGAACAGCCAGCCTTCCCGTACTGACGGCACGCATATCGATGACTTCATCCAGCTCGTCCACATACAACGCCTTATAGTCGTACCGTTCACAGGCCGCATCGATACGTTTATCACCGCCGGCATAACGGCGTACGCCCTTATTTCCCGCCGCCAGAAGCCGGTTGGCCTCCGCTTCAACGGCTTTCGTAATCACCCCGCCGGCAGGCCCGCCCGTAACGGGATTGTATTTGATCCCGCCGCAGTCGGGCGGATTATGGGAAGGCGTAATAAGGATGCCGTCGGCCAATTTATCCGCCCGGCCTTCATTATACCGTATGACGGCACGCGATAAAGCCGGCGTCGGCACGAAGTCGCGCTCGGCATCTATGCAAACCGTGAGTCCGTTGGCCGCCAGAACCTGCAGGACCGTTTGATAGGCCAACTGGGAAAGATAATGCGTATCCGCGCCGACAAAAACGGGGCCGGTCGCGCCGAACCGTTCACGGAGAGTGCAGATCGCCTGCACAATAGCCGCCACATGAGCGTCTGTAAAGCTGCCGTCGGCCGCCTTTCCCCTGTGTCCGGATGTGCCGAAGGAAACCCGTTGTTCTCCCGAATCGGGATCGGGAACTATCTTTTCATAGGCCTTTTTTATCATTTCCAAGTCGGGATAATCCGCCGGCCGCACCTTCTGCCCGGCCAATTGATGAATGGACACTGCACGCACACCTTCCTTTTGACAAGGCCGTTAATCTTATATACACTACAATAAGCGGCCATATCATTAATTTAAAAAGCTATATTATTATACCAAATTACATGTACCTTGTTAAAGAAAGGAAAACTGCAATGAAATTTATTTCTTGGAACGTCAACGGCCTGCGGGCGGTTATGAAAAAAGGGTTCCCCGAAATATTTAAAGAACTCGACGCGGATGTCTTCTGCCTGCAGGAAACAAAACTGCAAGAAGGACAACTCAGCATGGATCTGCCCGGTTATGAACAGTACTGGAATTATGCCGATAAAAAAGGGTACAGCGGCACGGCCGTATTTACGCGTATCAAACCGCTGTCCGCCGCTTACGGCATGGGTATTGACGAACACGATCACGAAGGCCGCCTCATTACCCTCGAATTCAACGACTATTATTTCCTTACCTGTTATACCCCCAACAGCCAGAATGAACTGGCCCGCCTTGATTACCGCATGCGCTGGGAAGACGACTTCCGCAATTATCTGCTCGCCCTCAACGCGAAAAAACCCGTTATCTTCTGCGGCGATCTCAATGTGGCCCACGCAGAGATCGATCTGAAAAATCCGAAATCGAATCGCAGGAACGCCGGCTTTTCCGACGAAGAGCGCGCCAAAATGACGGAACTGTTAAACGCCGGTTTTACTGACACATGGCGCTATTTTTATCCTCATAAAGAAGGCGTTTACTCATGGTGGTCCTATCGTTTCAAAGCCCGTCAAAACAATGCGGGCTGGCGTATCGACTATTTCATTACGTCAAAGGCTCTTGACGGCCGTCTGAAAAAAGCCGAAATTTATACAGCTGTCGAAGGCAGTGACCACTGCCCGGTCGGACTCATTATCGACTGACCGGATTGACGTCTGTAAAATGACCGTGCTACAATAAAAAACGGTCATGCGAGTGTGGCGGAACGGCAGACGCACCAGACTTAGGATCTGGCGTCTTACGACGTGAGGGTTCAAGTCCCTCCACTCGCACCAGCGGGACGGCGTCTTGCCTTGCAGGGTGCCGTCCGTTTTTTAAGCTGTTCATACTCTGCTTTATACCCCTGTTTTCAAGGCTTTCGCCTTAAAATATATTGAAGGAGTGATCCCGATGAATAAGAAAAAAATCAGCGCTCTCGTTATGGCCGGCTTTTTGGCCTGCACATTTATGGCGGGCTGCGGCAATACGGCCGGCGATAACGGCGGCGGCAGTGCGAAACAGGAACAGAAGAGCCCCGAAATGCAGGCATATGAAAATTTCCTGACCATTCCCATGGGCGCATCGTATGATGATGTCAAAAAAGCCTTGGGCAGTGACGGTAATCTGACAACGGAAAATGAAATTGCCGGCATGAAAACACAGGCGTACGAATGGAAAGAAGGTTCCACGGCCGTAACCGGCCTCTTCCAGAACGGCGCGTTGATCACCAAGGCGATAGTCAGCCCGAGCGTCTTTAAAACCAACGGTGAAACGATCAAACTCGCCCAGTTCGACAAGATACAGCCCGGCATGACGTACGAGCAGGTAAAAGAAACACTGAACAACCGTGAAGGGTATCTTTTAAGCGAAGCTGAAATGATGGGTACGGGCGCCAAGGTCTACATTTGGATGAACGATGACCAGTCGAGTGTACAGCTTACCTTTACAAACGGCACGGTCAGCGGCAAAGCGCAGTCCAACTTAAAATAATTGAAATAAACGGGAAAAACCGGCTCGGTCAGTTGACCGAACCGGTTTTTATCATTTTGTATGACTGCTCAGGGTTTATGACGGGAAAACTCTTTTTCCAATTCAGGCAGCGCCGCGAAAAGATCGCCGACAATACCGTAGTGCGCAAATTCAAAAATAGGCGCTTCCGGATCCGTATTGACCGCTATAATCATAGGGGCTTCCGCAAGGCCGAGCTTATGCTGAATGGCGCCGGAAATACCGAGAGCGATATAAATCTTCGGCGCAATTTTTTTGCCTGTGATCCCGATCTGCCGGTCATGTGTCGCCCAGCCGTTATCTACCAGCGGTTTGGAAACGCCCAACGCAGCGCCGATCGATTTCGCAAAGGCCGCAACCTTGGCAAAACCTTCCTCATCGCCTACACCGCGGCCCGCACCGACTACGATATCCGCATTTTCAACGGTCAGCTCCCGTTCTTCAGCCGGTATCGGCGTGAAGCTGATCAGTTTCTGCATTGCAGCCGCGCCTTGAAGTTCGGTCGTTTCATGGATAATTTCACCGGTTCTCGACGCGTCGAATTCAGTGCCTCTGAATATTTTATCGCTGACCGTGGCAAGCTGCGGTCTCGTCGTCGTCAGAATCTTAACATATACCTTGCCTGTAAAAGCGGGCCGAATCCAGGTGATCGAGTCGTCATCACCTTCATAGGCGCAATTGATACAATCCGCCACAAGGCCCAAATTCATAGCGGCTGAAAGACGGCCGCCCAAATCACGGCCGTTATACGATGCCCCGATAAGCAGCACATTCGGTTCATATTTCTTAATGACGCCTGCCGCGGCTTTTGTATATAGAGAAGATTCATAGTCCGCCAGTTCCGCATTATCAAGGACTACAGCCGCGTCGGCGCCGTAGCCGACGGCCTCCCGGGCGATCTCTTCGCCGCCCGCAGGGACAAAGGCAACCAGTTTTTTCGCTTTGCTGTCGGCCAGTTCCCTGCCTTTTCCGAGTAATTCCTGGCTGAGCCGGCTGACCCTACCGTCCTCGGCTTCTATATACACCCACACACTCTGTTTGATATCCATCAGTCGGCCCTCCTTACAATACCTTATCGGCAACGAGCTTACCGATCAATTCTTTTACCGCGTCTTCTTCGTTACCCGCTTTGATCATAACGCCTACGGCATGCTTCTCCGGAGCGAACACGCCGGATACGACCGTTGCGGATCCGGATTTTCCGACTTCTTCCGGTGCAAGCCCCAAATCTTCCAGACGCCATGTAGCAAATATGGCTTTTTTCGCATTCATTTTACCGCGGATATTCGCAGAACGGGGGGAATTGGCCTTTTCCGTGACGGAACACACGGCAGGAAGAGCTGCTTCCACGGTTTCCTCACCGCCGCGGGTATGACGGACCGCTCTGACGGCTTTCTCATCAACTGTAATTTCATCGGCATACGTAAGTAAAGACATTCCCAAGCGCTGCGCCACTGCCGGGGGGATCTGCCCCGTATCGCCGTCCGTAGATTGACGGCCTGTAAATACAATATCTACGGGACCTAATTTTTCCACGGCTTTTGCCAGGATCTTACCGGTAGCCAGCGTATCGGATCCCGCCATGCGTTCGTCCGAAACGAGGATGCCCGTATCGGCGCCCATGGCGATGCCTTCCCGCATAGCTTCGGCAGCCGTTGCCATTCCCATGGAAATAAGAGTGACGGTGCCGCCTCTTGCGTCTTTTACTGCCAGGGCCGCTTCAATTGCATGTATGTCAACGGGATTTAACATGGACGGAGCGCCGATACGGACGAGATTATTCGTCTTCGGATCGAGCTCGATATCCGAAACGGACGGAACTTGTTTAACTAATACGGCAATATTCATCTTTTTTCCTCCTCTTGCAGAATGTTTATATTCCTGTTGTGTATAGTATATGCTATCCTCCTGTTTACCTCAACCGATACCCGTTACTTTAAAATATACCTAATTTGTATGTAAACGCCTTTAGCATGAGAAAAACGTATTTTTCGTGTAAAAGACGGGATCCGGGACCCCGTCTTTTACATTACAATATTTTCGATAAAAATTCTTTCGTCCGTTCTTCCTTCGGATGAGCAAAGATCTCATCCGGCGTACCCTCTTCCAGGACAACGCCGTCGTCTATAAAGAGGACTCTGTCGGCTACCTCTCTGGCGAAGCCCATTTCGTGCGTGACGATAGCCATGGCCATCCCCTCTTCAGCCAGCTCCTTGATGACATCCAGCACTTCGCGCACCATTTCCGGATCCAAGGCGGATGTCGGTTCATCAAAAAGCATGTATTTCGGTTTCATCGCCAGGGCTCTGGCGATGGCGACGCGCTGCTGCTGGCCGCCCGATAAGGTTTCCGGATAGACATCCTTCTTTTCGGCAAGTCCTACTTTTTCAAGAAGCCTGACAGCCGTTTCCGCGGCTTCGTCTTTCGGCATGTGACGTGTTTTCATCGGGGCGAGAATGATGTTTTCCAATACCGTCATATGCGGGAATAAATTAAAGCGTTGGAACACCATGCCCACTTCCATGCGGACTTCATTGATTTTCTTTGCCGAGTCCATACTGATGCCGTCAACGACGATTTCTCCCGAAGTCGGTTCTTCCAGATAATTGATGCAGCGGAGAATCGTACTTTTCCCGGAACCGGAAGGCCCGATGATGACGACAACTTCCTTGTCCGCGACAGTAAGGCTGACGCCTTTTAAGATCTCGTGCCTGCCGAAGGATTTCCTCAGTTCCTTAATCTCTATCATCAGTCGCAAACCTCCGTTCCAAGTAGTTGACCAGCCGCGCGATGCCGAGGGTCATAATCAGATAAATGACGGCAACGGCCACCCAGATTTCCAGGGAACCGTACGTCTTGGAGATAATCAGCTGGCCCCGGCGCGTAAGCTCTTCAAAGCCGATAACGGAAACCTGAGACGTTTCCTTCGTCATGGAAATGAACTCATTGCCGAGCGGCGGAATGACATGCTTGAAGGCCTGCGGAATAATGATATAAATCATCGTCTGCATCCACGATAAACCTAAAGAACGGCCGGCTTCCATTTGGCCCTTATCCACGGACTGGATACCGGCGCGGAAAATTTCCGAAACATAGGCCCCGCTGTTAATGGAGCACGCCGCCACGGCCGCCAGGAACGGATCGATCTGATGGCCGATGACGCGCGGCAGGGCGAAATAAATCAGGAAAATCTGAACCAGAATAGGCGTGCCGCGGATAATGTTGACATAGCAAACGCAAACGGCATTGAGCAGTTTAATGCCTGACATGCGGCAAACACTGACAACAAGCCCTAAAAGGAAGCCGAGCCCGACGGAAATAGCCGTAATCTTAATGGTGACGCCCGCACCTAACAAGAGAAGAGGCAGGTTGTCACAAATTAAATTAAAATTCATACTCTCTCCACTCCTTACAACTTATCTCCCTAACTGATGAATGAGCCGATATAAATTCTCATCGAAAACGAATTTAATTTTACCCGCTTCCCCGTAAGGGGTAGCGACTATCCTGCCGCCGTCGGAGCCGACGACGCAGTTATACTTTCCCGCCAGGAGAGTGTCGATCGCCTTTTGCGCGAAAAGGCCGGCCATAACGGAGTCGTACGCGCTGGGAGGCCCGCCGCGCTGCACATAGCCGAGGACGGTCAGATTGGCTTCCAGATACGTATGCTCCTTAATATATGCAACCACGTCCGTACCGCGCGCCGCCCCTTCGGCGACAATAATAATACTGCTCATCTTATTCATTCGGTGCGATTCGAGGAGATGCTCACAAAGAGAAGGAAAATCTGCGGGATGTTCCGGCGTCAAAACCATTTCCGCTCCGGCGGCCATGCCGGCGCGGAGGGCAATAAACCCGGCATGCCGGCCCATGACCTCAATAACGGCCACGCGGTCATGAGAAAAGGCGGTATCCCGAATTTTATTGACCGACGCGAGAACCGTGTTAACAGCCGTATCAAAACCGACAGTGTAGTCCGTACCCAGCATATCGCCGTCAATCGTACCGGGGATAACCACGGTGGGCATGCCGAAAGCACTGATCGCTTCGGCGCCTTTCATGGAGCCGTCGCCGCCGATAACGACCAGCGCGTCAATATCCCTGGAACGCAAAAAATCCGCCGCCTTTTTCTGTACTTCAGGTTTCATAAATTCAAGACACCGGGCCGTGCGCAAGAACGTACCGCCGCGCTGTATAATTTCCCCGACGGAGCGCCGGTCAAGGCGGCGCATGTCTTCATCCACCAGGCCGCCGTAACCGCGCACGACTCCTTCCACGTCCAGGCCGTTATGAATAGCATAGCGCGTAACGCCGCGGATGGCCGCATTCATCCCCGGCGCGTCGCCGCCGCTCGTCAATACCGCTATTTTACGTATTTCCACCATTTTCCGTCCTCCCTTCCCGTTTCGCAAAACGAAGATGCGCGTCATGGATCGCTTTAACGATCATTTCAACAATCTGAGAGGCCCCGCCGCAGGTCGTATCGATGGTAAAATCACAGTACGGGTATACTTCTTCCCACTGCTTCATCATAAGGCGCACGAAGCGGTGTAAATTATCGTAGTCGACAGTGGGCCGTTTACCGATATGCCTGCTTACCCGCTCTTCCACGCGGTACGGTTCCGAGGCAAGCGCCACGATGACGCCGTAACGGTGCAGGATACGGTACGTATCCACATTCATCGGGAAATTGCCGCCGAAAGAAATAACCGCTTCATGATATCTGCTGACCTGATGCAAAATATTTACTTCTTTTTCCCGAAATACTTTTTCTCCAGCATATTTGTAAAATTCCGCAATAGACATGCCTACACTCCGCTCCAAACGACGGTCCGTATCGACAAATTGCCATTTCAGGCGGCGGGCCAATTTGCGGCCGATGTGACTTTTCCCGCTCCCCATCATGCCGACTAAAACAATATTGCGTTTCATCATCTGTTCCCCCTTGCGCAGACTCTGAAAATCTATACGTAACACATGGCTAATATTATAGCAAAAATCACGGAAAAATAATACACTCAAATTAAAAAAGCAGTGTATTTTCTGCATACTTTTCTTATATGTATGCATAAATTCACTGCTCCGGTTGAGCCGGGACGGTCATCGTTTTATATTTCTTTGTTTTACCGTAAAAACACCTTCTGCGGCACCGTCTTTGTACGTCAGTTCGTCAAGTTCCGTTGTAAGGGGAGGAAAAATCATATCCACTCCGTTAAGAAAGCGTATTATGCCGCCATAGGAACCGCGTACGGTAAAGGTATAGGACTCGCCGGACGGGGAATTGCCGGCCACGTCGGTAAGGGTTACTTCGGACCCGGCCGCCGCCTCCTCCAGTCTGAGCGGAAGCTCCGTAACGGCCGCAGCGGGGAACGGCTGCGCCTTACGGGAGGACGCCCGGTCATCATACTGCCGCAGCAAAGTATTCCGCCGTATCAAAAGAATACAGTGTTCATAAGCGACCCTATCCCTGTAGGCTAAAAACAAGGTAAGCATAACGGTGGCGGCGAGTACGGCAGGCATATAGTTTCTTATGAATCTACGGACGTTCTTCATGTCCGGACTCCAAAAGCAGTTCAAAACGCCAGCGCGTATCCTTCGCTTCCACATGTTTAACACCGATATTCCCCGGTACTATCTTTTTCGCCAGTTTTCCCTGCCACAACGACAGGGCTTCTTTTTTGCCGGCCGTCCCCTTTATGATAAACCCGTTTTGTCCGCGGGAAACGGACTCAACATATATATCGGGCGGTCTCGTTTCGGCCAGACAGACGAGCAGGCCGGCCGCGCTCATGCCGTCAGGTTCGCTTCCTTTAACGGTTTCGGCGCGTTCGGCCGCAAGTTCGGCCGTCCTGTTCCCGGCCGCAACCGTCTCCGCTACGGACTTATACCGTTTTTCATACACGGACGCTTCGTTTTCGGCGTACCGGATCACGGCCTGCCCGTACACGCCGAGGATAACACCGGCCGTGACAAGACCGATCTCTATATAAGTCAGCCATTTTTCCTGTCTTACGGACCGTCTTTTTTCCTGTACTTCCACAGGGAGGAGATTAAATTTCACGGGCTACACCTGAATTCTCACGGCCAATACCATATCCATGCCGGTAAGGCCTAATTTTTCGGCTTTTTTTACCTGCTTCCCGTCACCGCACGAACGGAGCAAAACAGCCGCCTCATCGGGCGGTGTCCCTTCATTTGCGGCGCGGCAGGCGTAAGCTTCTACGGAGGCCGCCGATAAAACAATCGAATATACCTCTTCGTTATCACACATGGTCAGCGTCCCTTCATAAGCGGGACAAAACTCTTTGATGAGAGCCGGCAGAATATCGACACGCGTCAGTACGGCGCCTTCTCTGCGGCAGGCTGCCGCGGCCGCCTCGATACAACCGCGCTTATACGCTGCCGCAAGCCACTCATATTCATTACTGCGGGCATCTTTACGAACAAGAACCGCATCAAAAAGATATTCTTCCGAACTGTCCAGGAGCATGCCGCTCCAGGCAATGGACTGGCAGGCTTCCTTATAGTTGCGGGTAGGCAATGCTATTTGTTTCAAAATAAGATTTTCATCGCCTATGACGAGGACGATCTCATAGCCCCGCAGCCCGTATACACGCATCATATCGGCGAGAACAGCCGCCGGGAACGGGTCTGCCGCCTCCTTTGCCCGCGCCGGCGGATACTCATGATAAAGACTTTGACACAATATCATTTTCCGCCATACATTCCGTTCGATTTTAAGGATACGGGCGCCCTTCTTCCCGGGAAGAATGACGGCCTTACGCCTGCCGAGCCAAATTGTACGTCCGCCTATTTCCATCAATACCAGATCCATTCAATACGATTATTTTTCATGTCCTTGTCCTTTTCGCCAAATTTAACGGCGCAGGTTTTACCGATTCTCTGTTCCGCCGTAACGGCATATGCCCGCAATACGGTTTTACCTGTTGCAAACCGCTGCACCCCGGCGCCGAGGACGTCGCCTTTTTCAGAAATGCCGTATATGTCGTGAACCTCCCGCGTTCCGCCTGCAGGCAGGCTGTCCGGATCGTCACAGCTCATGAGCAAAACGCTTTCCGCTTCATAAGCGCCTCTTACGGCCGCATAAAAAGCTTCGGCCTGACGGACTTCCTGCAAAGCCAGCCGTGCCGTTATCAACGCGACGGAAAGGACAGACAGGCCCAGCGCTAAAACGGTATATGTCATAAATCCGTTTCCATGAAATTTCATTCGTCTCTTCTCCAGATACGGGGCAGGGGCCACACGGAAATACGGCAGATCTGTTTCACGTTCGTCTTTCTGTCGATAAGCCGGAACGCCGAAGTCACCATGCCGTCAGTCTCCGAAAAATACGCCGTCCCCTGAAGGGGCTCCATAAAAACATCCGTCTCACCCGGCTCGCCGGCATCATTTCCCGTAATCGGCTGCCCCGTACCGTTGGATAACCGTTTATACAGTACCCGATTACGCACAAAAAAGCCGTTCATCTCCCCGTTGCCGTCGCGATACCGCACTTCATTCGGCGCGACAACAATATCCGTACCGTAGCGCAGGGAAAACCAGACCGTTTCTTCACAGACAACGGCCTGACGCACCAGATTCTCCCGTGCGACGGCCTGCCGGTACAGTCGTACGGCCTGAACGAAGAGTGAAAAGAAAAGGGTAAGGCAAAGAAGGGCCAGCCCGATGTATATCACCGTTTCCGTCAGGAAAAAGGCGTTTTTATTTCTTTTCAAGAACACTGAATTCATATGTCTTGCCATAACCGTCAGTCACTGAAACGGCTCGTTTATTATAAGGGCCGGCAGGACGGAGCGTCGTCCGCACGGACAGATTATATCGCTTGCTCAATCCGTCAATTTCAGAAACGGGAAGGCCGGCACGGCTTTCTTCCAGCGCCGTCCTTCCCGCCGTAACGGCGGCGCGGACAGTTTCCGCCCGTTTCATACACTGCAGGGCCGTCCCGAAGGTAAGAAATGCCGCCGCAAACACCGTCAGTCCCGCCGTAACGGCAATAAGCATCTCACAAAGAAGAAAACCGCCCGTTTTATTCCATACGGATACGCCCCGTTTGCGCGGCAATAATGATATCCCGTTTATACGCCTTATCCTGCGACTCAATAACGATATGCATCGTCTTTCCTTCCGGACGCCCTGCCGCATCAAAGGATACAATCCCGTTACCGTTTGAGCGGGAGCGGACGGTTTCAGGAAAAACCTTACGCTTTTCAATACTGAAAACACTGTTTGTAAGCACATACTCTCCGGAACGGACATATATTTTTTTCACCTCTTTCGCCGCAGCCTGATTACCAATCGAGTGGGTGCGTAAAATCTGTAAATCCGATACGAGTTCCCGCGCCGTTTCATCAACGGCATACTGCTCATGGCGGCGGTGCAGGGCAACAGGTACCGCCGCCGTCATAAGCAGGAAAAACAACACCGCGCAAATCAGCAGTTCAGTCAGCATATACCCTTTCTCATATACTTTCAGACGCACAGCCATGACAGCCACTCTTCATAAAAGATCAGGGAAACCCACCACCCGGCCAATAAAAAAGGAGCGAACGGCACGTATTTAACGGACCACACCACGCGTAACGGCACGGCGACGAGCGCCCCCGTCAGAAACGCAAAGACAAGCATACCGTAAGCGCTTATGCCGTTACAGCCGATTACGAGAGGCAGCAGTAATTTCAGATCGCCCCGTCCCATTCGCCCGTGCGATACGGTATACAGGACAAGCATAAAAATCCACACACCTGCCGATACGTACGGGTCGGGCCGAACGAGCCCCGCCCGCAACGCCGCAAGCTGAATCAATATAAGAGCCGCGACAGCTGTATCGGGTACCCAATACCAACGCAGATCGGTCAGGGAAACAATCACCGTAAATACCCCCATAAGCCACGGATAAAGAGAGGCATATACATTGCCGAACTGTTCCATCATCCGCGCCTTTACTGTCCGCCGCCGTTCTTAATATCCTGCATCTGTGAATTGTACGTCTTCCCGTCAAAAGTGCCGGATACAACACCGTCCGCACTGATTGCGTATGCTCCCCCGTCCGGAAGTTTAGGTTCGAACTGCAAATACGCCTTGCCGTCACTGTCTTTTTCCGCCAATGCGGCGACACTGTCCGGATATTTCCCCTTGTCGATTTCATACAGGGCGGCGGCATTGTCAATCGTGCGGATATCCGCACTGATTTTGGCGATCTTGGCGGTCTTGCCGGTGGACATGAACTTCGGCACCGCCACAGTCGCGAGGATTAAAATAATACCGACAACAACAAGCATCTCCAAAAGAGAAAAGCCGTTTCGTACAGGTTTCCCTGCTAATTTACGTATCTTTACCATAAGTTTCTCCTTTCTCATTCACCGACAGCAGTAACCATATCCAAGAGGGGCAGTAACAGGCCCAAAACAAGAGCGCCCGTTACGATACCGACAAAAACAAGCATAAGCGGCTCCGTTATTTTTTGCGCCATTGCCGCCGCTTCACGCAGCCGTTGCCCGTAATAGGCGGAAATTGTCCGGAGAGCCGTATCATATTCTCCCGTCGTTTCACCGACACGAAGCATTGTCTCTACGTAAGATGTCCCGAATCTTCCCGTTCTGACGGCTTCACTGAAAGACATACCGTTCTCCAGACAACGAGCCGTACGCGCAATATGGTTTTGAAAGGTCACCAGGGGTATCACGGACATACTGTCCCGAATCGCCGAAAGAATGGGAATACCGCCCGCCATCTGAACGGACATGACCAGACTGAACCGTTGCCACGACCAAATCGCACATAATGCGCGTATCCGCGCGACTCTGCAAAGTAATTTCTCCACTTCTTCTCTATATCGCCTCCTTTGTAATGCACAGTATATTGAAACACCTGTGGCCGCGAATATCCCCAGCAGTAAGGGGCCGTACGCGTACAGGAAATTTCCCGTTGCCAGCAACATGCGCGTTCCCGCCGGCAAGGGCGTCCCCATTTCGGCGAAAAGCTCGGCAAAAACAGGCAGGATAAAAAAGACGGCGCCGAAAAATACGAGGTGTATACAGACGAATAAGAAAGCGGGATAAATTAAAATACGCCGCACCTGCGCCCTCTGTTCCCGCGCCGTTTCATAGTAATCGCCCGAAAGGCGGAGCATCTCATCAAGCCGTCCCGAATGTTCCCCCGCCCTGACGAGCGCACAGGCAAGGCGGGGGAAAAGGCCCGATTCTTCCATGGCCGCAGCCGCCCTCTCCCCGCCTTCCATTTTGGCTATGCAGGCCCGTAAAGAAGCTTGCTGTTCCCGCTTTTTTATATCGTGGGCCAACAGCTTCCAGGCTTCCACGAAGGGAATCCCCGCCGCTGTCAGGCGGGCGGACTGGTCAAAAAAGAAAGACAGTTTTTCCGGAGACAGGCACCTGCTTTTCGTCAGACAGTCGGAAACGGTTCGTTTTTCATCTACCGACAAAAGGTCTATGCCTTTCTCTCCGGCCCTGGTCAGGACTTCTTTTTTCGAGTTTGCGAAGACGATGCGCTCAACCTCCCGGCCCGTATCGTCTACAAACCGCAGTGAAAAACGCTTCATCTCGCCGTACCGCATCTTCTCAAAGCCTGCTCCATCGTCCTCATCCCGTCGGCGCCGCCGGTCTGCATCAGCGTCTGCAGCTGATGCTCTTTACCGCTGCGGATAAGCTGCGCCGCCGCAGGGGTGCGGACAAGTATTTCCCGGCAAATCCTGGCCCGTCCTCCCGCAAAAAGGCGTTGCTGGGCCAGGACGGCCCGTAACGACAACGACAGGCGATAGCGAAGCGCGTCTTCCTGCCCTCTTTCCCCCATTGCGGCAAGGCGGGTAATCGTCTGGACCGCCGTCTGTGTATGCAGGGTGGAAAAGACAAGATGTCCCGTTTCGGCAGCCGTCAGGGCGGCTTCCATGGTTTCCCTGTCGCGCATTTCGCCGACCAGGATGACATCCGGATCCTGCCGGAGCGCGTCTTTCACGGCTGCGGCAAATGAATCGAAATGACACTGCCACTCACGCTGCGCCAAAAGGGCCTTTTCACCCGACACGACGTATTCGATCGGATCCTCAAGCGTAATAATATGGCATGCTTTATGACTGTTCAAATAGGACAACATGCGCCAAAGCGTCGTTGTTTTGCCGCTGCCCGTCGCACCCACGGCGAGTACCAGTCCTGCCTGCAGCCGGCTCAGACGGGCAAGAAATTCCATATCTTCGTCAGGAGGAAGCTCCTCAAGAGGATATAATATCCGCAACACACCGTGCAGCCCCGCATACTCAAACGACCAGTGGGCACGGCAGCGCAGGTTCCCGGCAAAACGGAAAGAAAAGGACAGGCATTGATTTATCTCCACATCCTTACCGCGCCGCCGCAGCCAGTCGAGCAGGTCACGGCGTACCGTAATTTCGTCGCCTGCCGCTGTGATTGCCCCTGCTTTGCGCATGAGCGGAACACGCCCTTCCTGCAAATGCAAATCACTGGCACCGGCGGCGACGGCTCCGGCCAATACTTGATCGATATCCATAGCTTACTCCTTGTATACGCGCCGTATCTCGGCCGCATCCGTAAGGCCCGAACCGATACTCCGGCGGATGGATTCGGAAAACAACAGCCCTTCACCGGCAAGACGCTGCATTTCTCCTTCGCTTTTTCCGCTGCGTATGGCGTTACGCAGCGGCGCATTCATCGGCACGACTTCGCTGATACACAGGCGGCCGCCGTAGCCGCTGCCGTGACATGCTTCACAGCCTTTGCCGCCGCAGACAGAGCACTTTCTGCGCACCAGCCTCTGCGCCATAAGGCATAACAGGGCGTCTGCAAGCAAATACGGTTCAATCCCCATGTCTATAAGGCGTCCCGGGGCATGCAGCGCCGTTGCCGCATGCAGCGTACTGAGAACAAGATGTCCCGTTAACGCCGCACGCACGGCGATGGTCGCCGTTTCGCCGTCCCTGATTTCACCGATGACGAGGATATCGGGATCCTGCCGCAAGAGGGCGCGCAACCCCTGAGGAAATTCCACACCGCCCTTGGCATTGACCTGGCTTTGGCTGAACCCGTTTATCTTATACTCTACCGGGTCTTCAAGCGTGGCTATGCTGACGGCATCACTGTCCAGTTCGCGCAGCGCCGCATACAACGTCGTCGTTTTCCCGCTGCCTGTGGGGCCGCAAATAATAACGAGGCCGTTTGTATACGCCAATGCGCCGCGTATAAGAGCCACACCCCGTTCGGGCAAGCCCAGCCCGTCTAAACTAAGATCTGCCGTCCGGCTGCCGAGAATACGAATAACCGCCTTTTCACCGCGAACCGTCGGCATCGTGCTGAGCCGAAGGTCCGTTTTCACCGCCCCGTTCTCCCAAAGGATGCGCCCGTCCTGCGGCAGCCGTTTATTGGCGATATCAAGGCCGGCCATGATTTTCAGGCGGATCAGAAAAGGTTCGCCCTTTTCCGGCGGCGCCGCGGCCACCGTATACAGAACGCCGTCGAACCGGCACCGCACTCTTACACTCTCATCCAACGGCTCAATATGAATGTCACTGGCCCCTTCCCTGACGGCGTAGCCGATAAGCCGATCCAATAAGTCCTGCGCCGTACCGGTTATGCCCTCTTTCTCCGTCCATATGCAGTTCTCCATATGCTTCACCGCCCTACACCTGCATCATAACGCGCTGCGGGCTAAAATTGCGGATTTTAAGTAACTTCTAATCCGGGAAAGGGAAAGTTTAATTTCCCCTTAATCTGCACGGTTCCTATGGTATAATAAGTCGTACATCTTCTTATTTTGAAAGTCGTGAAACCTATGAAAAACCCATTTTCCGAAGGACACCGCAGGACACGCGCCTGGGGTAAACGGGCCGCCGTTATCTTCAGCACGGCGGCGGCGGTCCTTTTTATCCTGGCTCTGTCCGCTTCGCACGGCGCAGCCTTTATTTTTAACCGGGTCATGGCGGATCAGTCGGTGGTCAAGGGTACGATTACGGTAAACACCCTTTCCGCCGATATCCGCGGCCGTGTTAATTTTACCGATCTTGAATGGAATACGCCGGACGGCAAACGTATTCTCTACGTGCCGTCCGGCAGTTTCCGCGTTAATCCGTGGGACTTTATTCTTCACAAACGCATAAAGACGACAACTTTGCGCGAAATAACCTTAAACGACTCCGTCGTCTCCGTACAGTTCGACAAAAACATGCAGGCCGACATCATCCCCCGCCCGGACGACGCTGAAAACGGAGGCGGCACGCCGAAAACACTGGACGAGAAACTCCGCAATCTTAACGTAAAAGGGAAAAAATTCAACCTCCTCCTTACCCTGAATAATTGCCGTTTTGAAGCGTATCACGAAAACCGCTATTACGCCATGTCTTCCGTCGATGCGTCCATACGCTTAAAGTCGAACGAAGTGCTGAGCGTGGACTTTACATCCGGCCCGTTCCAGGGCACTTCCGTCGGTGACGGCATTACCGTACAGGGCCGGATCAATTTACGCCCGGATATGCCGGAACTGGACCTGTCCGTGAATTTTCTCAATGTCGATCCTTCTTCCCTCGGTTTCGGCCGGGCCATTCATGATCCGCTGACCCTAAAAACATATTTCACCGGTCCCGCGGCTCATCCGCAGGCAGCGGGAAAACTGTCCATGGAAAAGCTGTCCATTCCTGCTCTGGACTTTACAAATGTCAACGGCGACATCACCTACAACGACGGTATTTTCACATTTACAAATGTCACCGCCGATGTATACAACGGTAAACTCACGGCCCACGGCGATTATGACATCAGTACGCGGGCTTACCATATATGGGGCAGGGGCACAGGCCTTGACAGCCGCGTCGCTTTAAAGCGGATAGAGTTCAAATGTTTTGTAGATATGGACATTACCATGGAATGTGACGGCAATCCGGAAGATCTCCTCACATACGGCACCTTTTCTTCCGGCAAGGGCCACTATTCCCTCATCCATTTCAACTCCATTACCGGGAGTTTCTCGAACAGGCGGAGGCATCTCGATTTTTACGATATCGCCATCAATACAAAATTCGGGCTGATTACAACGGATGCGCTTCATATCATTAACGGCCACGTCGTTCTCAGCGACATTAATGTCGTCTTTCCCGGCGAGCTCCGTACCTTTAACCTTTTCTCACCGAACAGCTCCGACGATACGTGGCAAAACACGAAAGAGAACATGAAAGCCGCCCGTGAAAACATAAAAAGCCTGAAAGAAGGCATGCGCCGTTTTAAAAATACTGAGGATCAATTAAAAGAAGATATAAACGCTGTCAAAGAAAATAAACGGCGCATAAAAGAAAGCCTGCACCGCGCCGAATCGGCAATTTCATCGTAATCTCCACATGGCCGGAACTCCGGGCCGCACCCGGACAGAAGGAGGATTATAAAAACCGTCAGTATGACCTGCTAAAGTCATTAACTGACGGTTTTCTATACGTTACATTTAAACACGTATTGCAGTGCCGCTTCCGATTGCAGACCAAAAAGAAAGGCTGTCAACGTAACTGCTTGTTTACATTGACAGCCTTTCATGGGAGGAGCATATACTTGTTACCCCTCTATTTTGTATCTGTATACTCCTGCCTGATTTAAGTACAATGGCGGAGCGGGTGGGATTCGAACCCACGAGACCTTTCGGCCTAACTGATTTCGAGTCAGCCCCGTTATGACCACTTCGATACCGCTCCGTACATACTCTGACAGTGTATCATGCTTTGAAATGGACGTCAAGCAAGGGCCCGCCCGAATAAAACGGGTTCGTATTAAAGTTTGTGCGCACATTACAACGCGGCATACAGCCGGTAAACGTATACGGGAAAACACCGGGACCGTCCGCCCGTGAAGTCATGCTCACAAAAACGGCCGCTCTTTCGAGCGGCCGTCCTGCAAATTCCATCATTTGCTTAGAATGCGAATACGAATTGCGCACGTGTGAGTTCACCGGGATCCTTGGTATCGTCTTTCGTCTTGGAAGAGAAGGACTGCATAACCTGGAACTGCGCATTTTTGGCAAAGGTGTAGTCCGCACCGACACCCCACGTTTCAATACCGTGTGACTTACCGAGAAGGCTGTCCGTTCTCCAGTTGCCGGTAGAACCGTAAATACCGTTCTGTTCGGCATTGAGGTAATCTACCCAGAGGTCCCACGATTTCGGCTGCGCGAAGGTCGCCTTGCCGTACTGGAGTTTTGCAAGGTATACATCGGCGTCTTTTGTGTTGTCCCTATTGTTTACGTTCTGGTATTCACCGAAGAGATTCCATTTGTTGCCGAAGTTCATGCTTGCATATGCGCCCCAGAGGTCATCCGGGCTGTCTATCGGAGTGCCGGCCGGCTGTCCGCTGACGTTGAAGCTGTTATAGAAAACGCCCAGCTTGGAACCTGCCGCGGAACCGCCGCCGAAGAAGCCTTCCAATTCACCGTACCCTGTCTTGACATTGTTCAGGCCGCCTTCTTTAAATTTACCGTAGCCGGCGGTTGCGGCGAACTTATCGTTCTGATACTTCAATTCCGCGCCGTCGAATACGTCGCCATACTGAATACCGGACGCATTGCCCAGTTCATAATCATAACGGCCCGCCATGACATTCCAGTTCTTGTCGCCGCCGAGTTTGTAATTGACATAAGCGCGATCTACAAAGAAATTGTCATTGTCGCCGGACGATGCGGAGGAGTCGTTGCTGAAATTATTTCTGTACTGGATCCCCAGGACCGCATCGGCACGGTCGTTGATGCGCGCGTTGGCACGGAGACGGCCGCGGAACTGCCAGGAACCGTCATCCTTGTTGGTTGTGCCGTTCTGGTTCATGTAACGGATACGGGCGTCACCCGTCAGTTTAACGTTGCCTACGCGTTCTTCCAGATTGGATACGCGCACGCCGAGGTTATTGAGCTCATCGGAAAATTCGTTCGCCAGTTTGTTGATAAGGGCGCGCTGTTCCGCGTTGGCACGATCTTCGTGCGCCATCGCTTTGGCCACGATTTCCGCCGCTTCATAGCGGGTGATATTTCGTTCACCCTGGAAGTGGACGCCGTCCACGCCCTGGATGATGCCGGAATTTGCGAGCTGTACTACGGAGTTGTAAGCCCAGCTGTCCTGCGGTACGTCTTCAAACGGATTGGCTGCCAAGGCGGTCGTGCCTACAGCCATGGTTGCTACGAGTGCTGCCAGAAGTTTCTTGTTCATAGTAAAGTCTCCTTTTCAGTAAATGTATATTCTTGCATAGTTACAGTTCGGAAAATATACCTTTACCGTCAGGGGTCATCGGCGAGTTGTCCATGTTTCCTCTCTTTTACTGCCTGACTCAAGTATGTTCATTTTCCTGATGATCCGTTGCCTGAACCTTGTCCACCAACGGATCTTGTAGTGAGTATACCGCAGAAAAGAAAACTTGTCAAAGCCTTTGAGTTTCCATGTTCATGTAATTTCTGTCACAGGTTTATTCTCTTTTATACAGGAATTTTTGCATAATCCATCATTGCCCGTATATGTGGAAACTTTTCGCACGGCATAAGTACCGCAGCCATGCCTTTTTCACGCTTGTTATATTTCTGTAAAATATGTGCAAAAAGACCGCCCATACGGGCGGTCTTTTTACTTTCAAACGATTGATTAGAATACGAATACGAACTGTGCACGTGTGAGTTCGTCACGATCTTTATCCGTGCTCTTAACTTTGGAATTAAAGGTCTGGAATACCTGGAACTGCGCATTCTTGGCGAAGGTATAGTCCGCACCGACACCCCAGGACTTCGTATCGTCTACGTTGTTTCTCCAGTTGCCTGTCGCACCGTCGTCTGCCGTACCACTAGCCGCATTGATATAGTCGACCCAAATATCCCAAGACTTCGGCTGTGCAAACATAGCCTTGCCGTACTTCAGCTTGCCGATATAAGCATTAGCATGTTCGGAATCATTCTTTACGCGATAGCCTTCGAAGTTGAAGTTCCAGTTCTTCGCAAAGTTGATACTCGTGTAAGCGCCCCAAAGATCCACATCCTCAGGACCGTTGTCGGAGAAATCATTGTAGTACACGCCTATGCGGGAACCGGCCGCGGAGCCGCCGCCGAAGAAACCTTCCAATTCACCGTAACCGGTCTTAGTATTATTCAGTTCACCTTCTTTAAATTTGCCGTAGCCTGCCGTTGCGGCGAATTTATCGTTTTCATATTTCAGCTGAGCACCGTCAAACGCTTCACCGTATAAGAGACCGCTGTTGTTGCCCAGTTCATAGTCGTAGCGGCCGACCATGACATCCCAGTTCTTGTCGCCACCGAGCTTGTAATCCACATAGGCACGGTCAACATAGAACTTGTCTTTGCTGTCCGATGGCTCGGACGCAGGCGTATTATTGCTAAATTTATTCACATAGTTTACGCCCAATACGGCCGTTGCACGGTCGTTGATCATGGCATTGGCACGGAGACGGCCGCGGAACTGCCAAGAGTTGTCATTCTTCTGGCCTGCGTCCTTCTGGTGCATGTAACGGATACGAGCGTCACCCGTCAGTTTAACGTTGCCTACGCGGTCTTCCAAGTTGGATACGCGCACGCCGAGGTTGTTGAGTTCGTCGGAGAATTCGTCGGCCAGTCTGTTGATGAGCGCGCGCTGTTCCGCATTGGCACGGTCTTCATGAGCCATCGCTTTAGCCACGATTTCAGCCGCTTCGTAACGGGTGATGTTGCGTTCGCCCTGGAAGTGGACGCCGTCCACACCCTGGATGATGCCGGAATTAGCCAATTCTACAACCGAATTGTACGCCCAGCTGTCAGCCGGTACATCGACAAACGGGTTGGCCGCAAATGCCGTGGCGCCTACAGCCATGGTTGCCACTAAAGAAGCGATAAGTTTTTTGTTCATTGTAAAAACTCCTTTTCAAATATACTAGTATTCTTCCTGCTTCGTTACGGTTCGGAATACCGGAAATATTTGCAAGGGGTCATCGGCGAGTTGTCCATGTTTCCTCTCTTTTACTGCCTTGCATCTATTTCTTCCATTCCTGAAGCCTACTGCCTGACACACCGCCACCAATAAGCTGTGTATAAGTTTACCTTATTTCTTCATGTTTGTCAAAATTTTATCGGCTGTTTTTCAATTCTTTACGATATTCCCGTTATATTTTTGTGTTTTTATGAATTTTCGGCCGTTCCCCTCCCATGCCGCAATCCTTCTTGTACAGCCGTTTTCCGGGAACGGGCTCTTTCATTCATGCAAAAAGAGCAACGAAATTAAATTCCGTTGCTCTTTTTGTATGTGTTTCTCTTAGAAGAAGAAATCCAGTTCGGCACTGGTGTATTCTTTCTGTTTCGTGCCGTCACCGTCCGTATTCTTTGTACCGAAAGTCTGCCCAACGGCAAGTACGACATTCTTGGCAAGAGCATAGTCGAAGCCTACGCCCCAGCCCTTCACGCCGTGTTCGTAGCCGAGATAGCCGCCGTCGCGCCAGCCGGCCGTGCTGCCGTAGTAGGTGCCTTTGTCCGCATGGACGTAATCAACCCATGCGTCCCAGCTGCCCTTTTCTTCGGGAACGGCTTCACCGTACTGGAGTTTGGCGCCCCAGAGGTTGCCGTCCTTATCGGCGGAAGTTTCTTTGTCCTTGCTTACGCGCTGGTAATCGCCCATAAGATTCCATTTTTCACCGAACTTGAAGGACGCGTAGCCGCCCAAAATATGATCCAAGTTCGCGGCATCCGCCTTTGTATCACCGAACTGGTTATAGTAAACGCCGACGCCGAACTTATCCCACATGCCGTCCAGGGATACATAGCCCGTTTTTACGTCAAGGAGACTCGGATCTGGAGCTTCCGGATCAGCTTCTTTAAACTTACCGTAGCCGCCCGTCAGGGACCAGTGATCGCCGCCGAACTGCACCTGCGCACCGTCGAAAGTATCGCCGTACTGGAGGCCCATGCCGTTGCCGATCTGGTAGTCATAGCGACCGACAAGGATATTCACGTTCTTGCCCGCATTGTATTCGACATTGGCGTGATCCACATAGAGCTTGTGATCTTCCCCGCTCGACGCGGAATTTTTATCATCAAAGCTCATATCGTCCGTGCTGAGGCCGAGGTTGACGTTCATCCGGTCGTTCACCTTCGCCGTAGCGAGGAGATGAACCGCATATTCCCAAGAAGCGTCATCTTCAATATTGCCCTTCTGGTGCTGGTAATGGATATTGGCGTCACCGGTCAGTTTCACGTTGCCCACGCGTTCTTCCAGGTTGGATACGCGCACGCCGAGCGTATTGAGTTCATCGGAAAATTCATCGGCCAGCTTGTTGATGAGCGCGCGCTGTTCCGCATTGGCACGGTCTTCATGAGCCATCGCTTTAGCAACCATTTCCGCCGCTTCGTAGCGGGTAATGTTGCGTTCGCCCTGGAAGTGGACGCCGTCCACACCCTGGACAATGCCGGAATTAGCCAATTCTACTACAGAGTTGTACGCCCAGCTGTCCTGGGGAACGTCTGCAAAGGGGTTGGCCGCCAAGGCGCACGTAGCCGTAACGGCCATTGTAGCAACCAATGATGCAAGTACTTTCTTTTTCATAATTTCTGCCTCTTTTCTTAAATAGTGTTCTTTCTTCGTCACAGTTGAGACAGTATACTTCACGGCTTTTACAGGCGAGTTGTCCATGTTTCCTCTCCGCGTACCGCCGTAACCCATACACTGTCCGATTGCAATCGCCTACAGATGTACCGATTTGCACGTATAGTTTACTCCATTATGATAAATAATGTCAAATAAATTTAAGAGATTTTTTCTCATAAAAAATACATAACCGACACCGTTATATGTAAAAAATCCCCCGGCACAGATTATTCGTCGCCGTTTTCCTTGCCGCTCATTTATCCTTGCTCAACATCCATGTTGACCTCAAAAAATCCCTCTGTCATTTCGATCAGAGGGAAAAGAAGAGGCCCCTGCCGGGCCTCTTTTCGGGTGCGCTATGCTGTTTGTACGCTACATTTTCTGTATGAGTTCCACACAGTGTTTCGTGATCTGTGCAGTCATGCCCCAAATACGGTAGCCGTTATAACGGTACACATACACAAAATAGGATTTGCGGCGGCGCCAGTCCATAGGGTTTCCGGGATAATAAATATCCACGGGAAAATGAGTGCCCGGACGGGTTGCCAGATCCATGTCCGCTTTTTCCGGCTGATGGTTCATGAACCAGCGTATCGGTACGGTAAAAAGATGATCCACTTCGGCCGTGCAGCGGATATTTTCGTATGCATCCAAATGGGCCGCAAACGGATATATATCGACCCCCGTCACGGATTCCACGTAATCAAGCGGGCTGAGAATATGTATATCTTCCCTGCGCACGCTCAGTTCTTCCATGGTCTCCCTGATCGCGGCCGCTTCCGCGTTACTGTCGGACGGCTCGATTTTGCCGCCGGGAAAGGATATATCGCCCGGCTGCCAGTGCAGCGCCATGCTGCGCACTTCATATAAAAAGCGTAACTCCCCGCCCACTTCCACAATAGGCACCAGTACGGCGCTGGGCGTATTGTTGAAGCTCGACATGTGCCGTACTGTACGCTTGGGCCAGGGAGACAGGATCATATTTTTGTCCATGGCACCCTCTTTTATTTCACCACAATATTGATGATCTTACCGGGAATTACGATGCATTTTACAATCGACTTCCCCGAAAGGAGTTCCCGTACACGCGGCAGCGCCAGCACCTGTTCCTTAATGCCGTCGGCGGAGCTGTCCGCGCTTACCTGTATCCGTTCGCGGACCTTACCGTTAATCTGAACGGGGAGTTCCACTGTCGTTACGGCCAGGGCCTCCGTATCGACTTCGGGCCACGGCTGCGCGTGCACGCTGCCTTCCCCGCCGATTTCATGCCAGAGCTCTTCCGTAATGTGCGGGGTGAACGGCGCCAACAGGCGCAGGAGAGTTTCGTTGGCTTCAGCGGCAACATCGGCATGGTATACGCTGTTGCCTTCACCGACATAGGCATGCATGGCATTGACAAATTCCATAACGGCGCTGACGGCCGTATTGAGAGCATAAGCGCCGTCTTTGCCCGTCACATCCTCCGTAACCTTGGCAACGGACGTATATTCAACGAAACGCAATTTTTTATCTGCCGCTGTATACGCGCCGTTCGCTTTTTCTCCCGTCCCGGCAATTGCCGCGAACTGCCGTACAATACGCCACACGCGGTTGAGGAACCGGTACGCGCCTTCCACGCCCTGCTCGGACCATTCGAGATCGCGTTCGGGCGGAGCGGCAAAGAGGATGAAAAGCCGGGCCGTATCGGCGCCGTATTCGGCAAGGATCTCTTCAGGCGAGACGACATTGCCTTTTGATTTGGACATCTTACTGCCGTCCTTCAAAACCATTCCCTGTGTGAGGAGCCGTTCGAACGGTTCCGATTCTTTGACGAGGCCGGCATCGCGGAATACTTTCATAAAGAAACGGGAATAGAGCAGATGAAGGATAGCGTGTTCAATACCGCCGATATACTGGTCGACATTCATCCAGTACTCGGCTTTTTCCGGATCCCACGGAGCATCGGTATTGCGTGCGTCCGTATAGCGCAGGAAATACCAGGACGAACATACGAAGGTATCCATCGTATCCGTTTCGCGTCTGGCGGGGCCGCCGCATTTCGGGCAGGTACAGCGGACAAACCGTTCGCTCGTGGCCAGAGGCGACACGGCGCCGGCCGTAAATCTGACATCTTCCGGCAATTCTACGGGAAGCTGATCTTCGGGGACCGGCTGTTCGCCGCATGTATCACAGTACACGATGGGAATGGGCGCCCCCCAGTACCGCTGGCGCGAAATGAGCCAGTCGCGCAGGCGGAAGTTGACCGTACCCTTACCGACGCGGTGCGCTTCCAGCCATGCGGTAATGGCCTTCTTGCCCTCTTCGACGGTAAGACCGTTGAATTCACCCGAATTCATGAGACGGCCCTCACCGACGTAGGCCTGCGGGCCCGATGCGGAATAATCATATTCGCCTGTCGGATCTTCGATGACGAAGCGGATGGGAATACCATATTTTTTGCAGAATTCGTAGTCGCGCTGGTCATGGCCGGCAACGCCCATAACGGCGCCCGTGCCGTAATCGGCGAGAACGTAGTTGGCGATCCAAATGGGGACTTCTTCATGATTCACGGGGTTTACCGCATAGGCGCCGGTGAACATGCCGACCTTTTCCGCCTCGTTGGAGGTACGTTCCATATCGCTTTGATTTTTCATGCGCGTAATGAATTCCTGCAGTTCCGCTTCATTTTTCCTGCCTTTGATCAAACGCCGGACAAAGCGGTGTTCCGGCGCAAGGACCACAAAGGTCGTACCGAAAATGGTGTCGATACGGGTCGAAAACATTTCCAGCTTTTCATTGATTTCCGGAATAAAAAACGCGAAGTCGGCCCCTTCGCTGCGGCCGATCCAATTCTTCTGCATCGTCTTCACGCGTTCGGGCCAGCCGGGCAGGAGTTCTAAGTCGGCGAGAAGCTGATCCGCATAGTCCGTGATCTTGAAAAACCACTGTTTCAAGTCTTTTTTAACGACATCGTTATCGCAGCGCCAGCATTTACCGTCAATAACCTGTTCATTGGCCAGGACGGTATTACAGGTGCCGCACCAGTTGACCTTCGCTTCATTGCGGTACGCAAGGCCGCGTTTGTAGAGGAGTTCAAAGATCCACTGCGTCCAGCGATAGTATTCACGGTGACAGGTAGCCACTTCCCGTTCCCAATCGTATGAAAGGCCCAACGCTTTCTGCTGGCGTTCCATATTTTCAATATTGCCGTACGTCCATTCTGCCGGAGGGATATTGCGTTTAATGGCCGCATTTTCCGCAGGCATGCCGAACGCGTCGAAGCCCATGGGATGGAGGACATTGTACCCGTTCATGCGCCGGTACCGGGCAATGACATCGCCGATCGTATAGTTGCGGACATGGCCCATATGGAGGTTGCCTGACGGATACGGAAACATTTCCAGTACATAATACGGCGGTTTGCCGTTGTCGTCGGGAGTCCGGTCGGTGCGGGACTCCGCCCACTGGCGTTGCCATTTCTTTTCAATTTCCTGAGGAATATATTTTTCCATTGATAAGCCTCCTATATCAAACTGCGGACAGCAAAAAACGAATTATTTTTATTATAGTGTTCCCGTCATGTCAAGTCAATCAACCGTCCGCCCACGCATCACGGAAAGACTCGCTTTCAAAGCCTTTCCGCCAATAGGCTCCGCCTGCCAAGTGATAAGCCCCGATGAGGTTTCTCTTATTTTCCAAAGACATGTCGTCTTCAAACCAGACCTGAACCACGCCCTTCGGCAGGGGCAGATTCAGGTAAAAAAGACCTTCTTTTTCATTCCAGCCGATGTAGGCAGCATACTTTTGTCTGAATACCGAACTGTCCCGCATGGTCAAGGTCCTCACCTTCAAGGATTTATACGCCTTGTAATTGTCCGCAGGTCCCGGTTTATCACTTACCGGATCAGGCCACTCGTCTATATTGACAGGCAGCATGTCTTCGTCGTTTGTGCTGTACCAGATGCGCATATACAAAGGCATGCCGAGGACAAGCTTATCCGCTCCTACGAGGGGCACGGTCACGGCCACGGCCCTTTCCGTCCAAGGCTGAGTCGCACAGGGGCCCGGCACAGGGCTGGTCCGACCGAACTGATCGTACGCCATGAGCATGACATAGTCCAAGTTGGGAGCCAAAGCGGCGCGATCGTACACTTGTGACCAGTTTTTACTGTCGGAAAGAGGCGTAATGTCCATAGACAGCTTTATGCCGTACGCATGAGCAGCCTCGGCAAAATCGGCAACGAAACGCGTCAGCCTGTCCCGATCGGCATAATCAACATTTTCGAAATCAATGTTATACCCGTCGAATTTATACAGGAGCGCATACCCGATCAGCGTTTTAACGGCTTCCTTCTGAGCGCGCTCATCCGTCAGAAATACATGCGTCTCCGCCGGATCAAAATTATTGTCCACTAAAGGCCAGACGGAATACCCCGCCTGCGTATAGGAGCTTATATAGTCATCGAAATTTTCTTTGCGCAAGGTGACACCCGTCCCGGCTATCCGGAACGCTGTCGGCGAAATAACCGGCAGAGCCGCGGCCGGCTTATGTATGTTTCCGTCCGTCTTCATATCGGGGTCCCAGAACAGAACCATACCGAGGCGCCCGTCTCCGGAAACGGGTGGCTTTTCGGTAAGATCGCGCAGAACGGGCATTCCTGTCGAAGACGGGACGGTATCCCCGGCAGCATCACCCTCTGCAAAAGTAAGGCCCAGGGATGAACGGATATGGGTCACATTGATAAATGACTTCCCGCCTTCTTTGACAAGCGGAAAGGTCAGGACTACGGACTTGGCATCACCTAACGGCCAGGCAGCGTGTTCCGGTAAAAACACCCTGTACTGTCCGGCCTTGCCGGCTACGGGATAAATGCCTGCGGTGCGCAGGACACGTTCACTCACGAAGAGCCGCCCGACTGCTGCGGGCGCGCCGTCGCTTCGGTCTTCCGGAACACGTTCTTTTATATGAGGTGTCTCTTTTTGCACGACATGAACCGCCGTTTCAACAGCCGCCCCTTCCGAGCGGATATCCGTTAACGTCGGCGCCGCAAAAACGGACGCACTCAGACAACCCCAACAAAGTAATGATATAAGAGACTTTTTCCATAGGAGCATAAATTTCTGTTCACGACCTTTATGAGTATGTATAATATATTTAATGTAGCTTTTTCATTATATCACACGCAAGGGAGTCTTTCGGCATGCATCAATATCTCTTTTATATCGGGACCTTTCCCATTCGCGCCTACGGCCTGCTCTTTATGCTCGGGATCGTATCGGCAGGCATCACGGCCTTTTACATTATGAAAAAAGACGGCCGCGGCTGGCATCTTCATATTTTCGACTTTACCCTCTGTTGCGGCCTCTCCGGCATCGTCGGCGGCAGGCTCTGGGACGTCTTCTTTTTTGACTGGCCGTACTACCACAATCATCTCACCGAAATCCCTTACGTCTGGCAGGGCGGCATGGCTATCCAGGGCGGCCTGCTCTTCGGCGCTGCGGCCGGCATTATATACACGCGGATCCATCATATTGACACCTGGGCTTTCGGCGACCTTCTCGCCCCGGCCGTTATCCTCGGGCAGGCGGTCGGCAGGATGGCCAATTTCATGAACGGCGACGCCTTCGGCCATCCGACCGGCGGAAACTACGGCATCGTCTATCCCGATACCACGCTGGCCTATCGGACTTACGGCAGCCGGCCCCTGTGGCCCGCGGAAATCTGGGAAGGGCAATTGGATATTCTCATCTTTGTCGCGCTCCTTCTTTACAGCGTTTTTCCCCATAAAAAAGGGCAGGTATTCTGCGTCTATGTCATGCTCTACGCACTGGAACGATTCTTTTTGGAATTCCTGCGCGGCGACTATTCAGTCCTCGCAGCGGGCCTGAAATCGGCGCAAATAACGAGCATTACAGCCTTTGTCATAAGCTTTGCCATATTTTTATGGCTCCACTGCAAGGGCACGGAAGACACGAAAACGGAATAGCCCGAAAGAAACGGCGCGCGTTACAGCAAGAACGGCAACGCCTTTCATGCCTGCCGTTCCGCCGTCGGCAGGCACATAGGCTTTCTCACGGCAACTTTCTCCCCGTATGACACGAACTACACTTACTCAACCTTTTTCCCTAAGTCGGGCCCGGCCTCTTCAAGGCGGTGCAATATATCGCGCTCGATCCTTTTTATGAATATATTCACCGTTATGGCCGCAATCAACAGTAAAGGAAGCAGGTCGATAAGGAAAACAGGCAAGGCTTTAATACAAACGAGCAAAACAACTCCCTTCCCTTCCGGCGTAATCAGGCCCCAATGGCTGCCAATCAGAGGGTATAGCGAATATAAGGTATCCGTATACCACCGTGTAAACGCATTTTGAGACGGATCCGAAACGATTTTCATATTGAGGAAAGACATGGCAAAGAAATAGACGAGACCGATAAACAACATCCGTTTTATCCTACCGTGCTCATAACTTTACCGATATAGTAAATACCGCCCATAAAAGCACCGATTACCGACAAACACGCTAAGGAAGAGGCGGCGATAATCAATAATTTCTGATTCCGTTCTCTTCCCTTGCGAAAACCCGAAACGATAACTGCTAACTTCAAGAGCGCACTCAGACCGCCTATAAACGCTCCGCCTAAGAACGCAACACTAAGCATGTAGCCTCCCATATCGGAACCGCCTATGAGTATTGCCATACCGCCAAAAAAGCAAACATACAGAAACACATCCAAGAAGATGGACAATCCCAGCAAAAGCTTTTCTCTCCGTCCGCTGCAGTTCATAAAATCCCTCCAAACCCTCACGCTTGCGGCCATGTTCATACCGGTAGCTGTAATATATCATATTTTTCTCCTGTTCACTACAGGGGAGATGTGACAGCGAGATTCTGTATATCGATTATTTTAGGTTCTATGATAAATGTTGGGGGCGACACCTTTCGATGCCACCCCCAACATTTATTCATAACTCCTTTTCTTATTCGGCGGGATAGCCGCGGCCCGTCTTTTTTGTTTTTACGATACATACCAGCGCTATCACATGCGCTGTCCAGACAACGGCTATCACCGCAACGGCCGGCAGTATGTGACGGGAAAAATAAGCCCCCGTTCCCATGACGGCGGATACGGACAGCAGAATAGCCGTCTTTGCCCGCAACGTCAGCGATTTATTCTTTTCATACGCTCCCACCGTTTTTCTGTACAGGGAGGAATTCAGGAATTTGCGATGGAATCGCTCGGAGCCGCGGGCCAGGCAAAACAACGTCACCATATAGAAGGGCACCGTAGGCAGCAGCGGCAATACCGTACCTGCCGTACCCAGCCCGAAACTGACGGCGCCCGCGGCTAGCCACAGGTAACGTACACCCCCTTTCCGCTCACCGCCCTTCATGCTCTTCCTCTTTACAGGCGTTACCGGCATTTTCGCCGCCGTCCGGCTTGTCTTTTTTATGTTCCAATGCTTCCTTTAATGTATGCCAGGCAAGGACCGCACACTTAACGCGGGCCGGCATATTGGAGATATTCTTCAGGGCAATGGCGTCTTCCAGCTCTTCCAGCTCGTCTTCGTCCGTCACTTCCCGCTTAATCATGCTGAGAAAAAGGTCCGTCAGACGGAGCGCTTCTTCCACGGTTTTACCTTTGATGACGTCGATCATCATATCGGCCGAAGCTTGGCTGATCGCGCAGCCGTGGCCCGTATAGGCCGCATCTCTGACGATTCCGTCTTCAATTTTCGCCGCCAGTGTGATGTCGTCGCCGCAGCTCGGGTTATGCCCGTGCTCGGACAGGTTCGCTCCCGCCAATTCATGTTTATTCGCCTGTGCCTGGTTATGCTCCAGAATAATATCGGAATATAATTGATCCATTTCCATGCTGCTGTCGCTCCTTAGTCTTTAAATCCCATTTGTTTACGGACAAGCGGCAGTTTTTCAAGGAAATAATCCACTTCTTCCGGTGTATTGTACACATAAAAGCTTACGCGGTTCGACGCTTCCGCGTGGATATGCGCGCCGTAAGGTTGCGCACAATGATGGCCCGAACGAATGGCGATGCCGTAGCTGTCAAGGATCGTCGCCGCGTCATGGGGGTGTACGCCGTCGATAGTAAACGAGATAACGCCCGTTTTTTCTTCGGGATCCGTGCTGCCGATAATATGAATATACGGTAGCTTTTTCATGCCGTCAAGACAGCGTTTCGTCAGTCCTTCTTCGTGCGCTTCAATATTGTCCCAGCCGATTTTCTCCAGGTAATCAATAGCCGCATGCAGGGCTACCGCGCCTTCCACATTTTCCGTACCCGCTTCAAATTTAAAGGGCAGTACGTTAAAGGTCGTTGTCTGTTCCCGGACATATTCGATCATGTCACCGCCGAGAAGGAACGGTTCCATATCATTCAGAAGGTCCCGTTTTCCGTAGAGTACGCCCGTACCGGCGGACGCAAGCATTTTATGACCCGAGAAGACGAGAAAATCACAATCCCAGTCCTGCACGTCCACTTTCATGTGAGGGACGGCCTGCGCCGCGTCCACGACGGCAATCGCCCCCGCACGGTGTGCCCGTTCGACCAGCTCTTTTACGGGCCGCTTCATACCCAACACGTTACTGACCGCCGCAAAAGACACGATCTTCGTTTTTTCATCGATCTTGGCAAGGTCTTTGTCCGTAAAGCGGCCTTCCTCGTCGAGATACATGTACACCAATTCGGCACCCGTCACCCGACAGACACGCTGCCAGGTGACGAGATTGGCATGGTGTTCCGAAATGGGAATGACGATCTTATCGCCCTTTTTCAGCCGGGTTTCCGCATAGCTGCGCGCAATCAGGTTAAGCCCCTCCGTAGCGTTGCGTACGAAAATAATTTCTTCGCCGTATTTTGCGTTGATCAGTTTTCGTACCGCTTCACGGGCCTCATCGTACAGCCGGGAGGCTTCCACGCTGAGAATATGGGCGCCGCGGTGGGGATTGCCGTTATGGTTTTCCAGTAAATCGACAATCGCGTCAATAACCTGTTTCGGTTTCTGTGTCGTAGCCGCATTATCAAAATACACAAGCCGATGGCCGTTATGCATTTTTTTCAGAATAGGAAAATCTTCTCGAATATTTTTCATGGCAATCCCCTTTCTATTCGCGCGCCCGCATTTTTTTACGCGCCGCTTCAAGTACGCGCTTTGCAAGCGCCGCATCGCCCAATGCGTCGATTACGGGACGGATGTTCGATTCGACGATAATGAGCTGCGCCCCCTTTTCACTGAAACCGCGGCTCATCAGATAGTAGAGCTTATCCTTGTCAATCTGGCCGGCGCTGCTGGCATGATTCCCTTCCATGTCGTCTTCTTTACAAAGCAGAAGAGGCAACGATACGGCGTGTACCCGGGGACTCAGCAGCAGGCATTCGTCCGTTTCCGAACCGACCGCTTTTTTGCAGCCGCGCAGGAAATCGATAGTACCGCGAAAATTCTTTTTCGACCTGTCCGTAAGGGCACCGGTCGCAAGGATATCGGCATGTGATTTTTCACCTTTCTGTGCCACCCAATATGAAAAATCGAGAACCTGCTCATCATGACCGATGTACATGGCGCGGCTGCCGAACTTGCTTTCGGTGCCGTCAAGATCCGTCTTATAATACAAAATAACCGCCCGGCTTCCCAATTCGGCATTTACATAGCGGACATCGCTGTTTTCCCCGGAGCGGACATAGCGATGTTCAATGTGGCGTACATGTTCACCGTTGAACTGCACTTTTTTTACGGTCACTTTAGCGCCTTTTGCCGCTTCAATGTATTCGGCAATATTTACGGCACCGTTTTTTGCATCTCCTTCAAAAAGAAGATATACTTCCACCTCACTGTTGGCGGCCGCTTCAATTTTCAGCTGCGCCGCAAGATAGGGAACGGCTTCGCTTACGTTATACGTCAGGCGCACGGAACCTTTAGCCCCCTCGGGAACCGTGACGGAACACCCGTTCATGCTGTGATTCAAGGCGTCGCGCAGCGATTCGCCGCTTGCCCCGGCAAAATCGCCCAAATCGTCAAGGCCGTTCCCCTGATAAAAAGAAACGGTTACATCGCCGACCGTCCGGTTTTCTATGTCGACGGACGGAAGATACGGCGCTTCCTGCCGTTCCAATTCCAGGTGATTGACCTTCATCCAGCGGAAGGTAGGACGAGGCAGTTCGTTGTACAGTTCTTTACTCATTCATTACCCTCCCCTATTTCAATGAACCTTTCAGTTCCAGATTAATCAGATTATTCATTTCCACCGCATATTCCAGCGGAAGCGCTTTCGAAACGGGTTCCACGAACCCCCGGACCAGCATGGCCCGCGCCTCTTCTTCGCTGAGCCCGCGGCTCATCAGGTAATAAACGGCCTCATCGGAGATGCGGCCGATTTTGGCTTCATGGCCCAGGTCGATATTATCGTTTTTGACGATAATCGCGGGAATCGTGTCGGATTGAGAAATTTCATCCAGCATAAGCGATTCGCAGCTGACGTTTGATTTTGCACCTTCCGCCTTTTCGTTGATGATGACGGCGCCGCGATAAATACAAACGCCGCCGCTCTTGGAAAGGGATTTCGAATCAATATTGCTCGTCGTATGCGGCGCATTGTGCACCACCTTCGAGCCCGTATCCAGAAACTGGCCCTTACCGGCAAAAGTCACGCCGGTAAATTCACAGTGCGCGCCTTCGCCCTGGAGGATGGTCATCGGATAGAGACAGGATGTATGCGAACCGAAAGAGCCGGTTACCCAGTTCATCGTACCGTTTTTGCCGACGACGGACCGTTTCGTGTTCATGTTGTACATATTCTTCGACCAGTTTTCAATCGTCGAGTACGTCAACGTCGCCTCGTCGCCGACGAAGAGCTCGACAGCGCCGGCATGCAGGTTGGCGACATTGTACTTCGGCGCGGAACAGCCTTCGATGAAGTGCACTTTCGCGCCTTTTTCCACGATGATCAACGTGTGCTCGAACTGGCCGGCCCCGGGGGCGTTCAGACGGAAATAACTCTGCAACGGGATTTTTACGTCCACGCCGGCGGGAACATACACGAAGGAGCCGCCGGACCATACGGCACCGTGGAGGGCCGCAAATTTGTGATCTGTCGGCGGAATGAGTTTCATGAAGTGCTTCCGTACTATATCTTCATGCTCTTTCAGGGCCGTGTCAAAGTCCGTATAGACGACGCCCTGCTTGACCAGTTCTTCCTGAATGCTGTGGTACACGACTTCCGAATCGTATTGCGCGCCGACGCCGGCAAGGGATGTCTTCTCCGCTTCGGGGATGCCGAGACGATCGAACGTATCCTTAATGTCTTCGGGCACTTCGCTCCAATCGGCTTTCAGGCCCGCATCGGGACGTACATATGTAATAATATTATCCATCTGAAGTTCGCTGATATCGGGCCCCCAGTCGGGATAATCGATGGTATAGAACAGCTCCAGGGACTTCAGGCGTTCTTCGAGCATCCAGGCCGGTTCATCCTTTTGCCCGGAAATTTCCCGGACGATGTCTTCCGTAAGGCCCGCTTCCGTCTTATAAGCATAGTTGAAATCTTTTTTAAAGTTATATACATTGCCGAAATCGGAAAAGGCATTAATCGTTTCCCGTTCCCGGGCCAGTCTTGTTTCTTCAGCCATCCTGCGCCTCCTATTGCAACCGCGTCCTGTAGATGTCATATCCGTGGGCTTCGATTTCACCGATGAGAGCCGCCCCGTCGGTCCTGACAATTTTGCCGTCCAGAAGGATGTGCACGAAATCGGGTTTTAAGTACTGCAAAATTTCGCTGTGATGCGTAATGATAAGGACCGCATTTCCCGCGTCGTGATACCGGGAAACCGTTCCGGAAACAACGCGGACCGCATCGACGTCCAGACCGGAATCGATTTCGTCAAGCATGGTCAGCTTCGGTTCAAGCATACACATCTGGAGAATTTCCGTTTTCTTCCGTTCACCGCCGGAAAAACCGTCGTTCACGTACCGTTCGGCATAGGACTTGTCCATCAGGAGCTGATCCATTTGCGCGCGCAGCTTCTTGCGGAACGGCATAATGCGTTGTGTTTCTCCCGAAACGGTGCTCTTGGCATTGCGGATAAAATTTTCCACGCTGATCCCCTGTACGGCGATAGGATTTTGAAAAGCCATGAAGATACCGAGCTTGGCACGCTCGTTAACCGGCATATCCGTTATATCGGCGCCTTCAAAATAGATCCTGCCGCCGGTTATGCGGTACGCGGGATTCCCCATAATCGCATGAAACAGAGTTGACTTACCGGCGCCGTTAGAGCCCATGATCACATGTATTTCACCTTTATTAATCACCAGATCGAGTCCCTTAAGAATATCTTTTCCTTCCACGGTTACCTTAAGGTTTTCCACTCGTAATAATTCACTCATTGCGTATCACTCCTGTATAAACATTTAACTCTCATTTTTTGCTACACTTAGATTACTCCAACCTTTTCGCAAAGTCAACCTTTTTAGTGCATTTTAAAAATACTACTCATTATTTTCTTTTTCATCGTCATCCATACCGTATTTATCACGCAGTTTCCGCCGTTTATCGCTATGCAGCCAAAGCTGCATAAGCACGGTGGCGCAGGCCAGGATAAGGAGCCCGCCGAGCAGGGCCGACATTCCTTCTTTATTAATTGCATATAATAAATATCCGAAAACGACAACCCAGAGAAAAATCCGCAGCTTACTCATTTATCACGGCCCGCCTTTCCTCGGCCTTTTTCATGGCAATGACGGCCTGAATATACATGGCGCATTCAATGCGTTTTTTCTGAATCTGACAGCCCAGCTCATAAGGCGTTTCTATACTGCCGCCATACTTGATATTATTGGCATGACAGCCGCCGCTGCAGAAAAATTTGGCCCAGCATTTGCAGCATGCCGGCTTGTTGAGAACGTGCATATCCCGGAAACGCCGGGGCAGGACGGTATCGGTAATGCCGTCGTACACATTGCCGACAATATACGCTTCCTGCCCGACGAACTGATGACACGGATAAATGTCCCCGTTCGGCACGACGCACATGTATTCATGTCCCGCGCCGCAGCCGCGGAGGCGTTTGGCAATGCACGGACCCCTGTAAAGATCCATGATAAAGTGGTAATAGACAATCGGATTCCCGCTGAAATACCGCTCCAGATACAGGTCGGTCAGGGCTTCATATTCTTTATAAACACGCGGCAAATCGGCCGCGTCGATAGCATAAGACAGATCGTCGCCGACGACAGGCTCCATGGAGAGGCCTTCAAAGCCGAGATCCGCCATATGTTCCACGTCAGCGGCAAAGTCAAGATTATACTTTGTATACGTGCCCCGCACATAATACTCTTCACCGTTGCGCCGGGCGACGGCTTTCTTTAAATTTTTCACCGTCGCGGCATATGAACCGCGCCCGCCCGCATCGGGACGCATACGGTTATGTACGCTTTCACGGCCGTCCAGGCTGAGGATCAGGCTGATGCGGTTGTCCGTAAGGTATTTGATTTTAGCTTCGTCGAGAAGCGTACCGTTTGTCGTCAGGGACAGCTTGAATACCTTGTCATGGATTTTTTCCTGTTCCCGGATGTAGGCAATCGTTTGCTTCACGACATCAAAATTCATGAGCGGTTCGCCGCCGAAGAAGTCGACCTCACAGTGCCGCCGTTTGCCGGCGGAGCTTGCTATGAGAAAATCAACGGCCGCCCTGGCGACATCGAAGCTCATGAGCTCGCGCTTATGCGTATCATAATCCCCCTGCGAGGCAAAGCAGTATTTACAGCGTAAATTACAATCATGAGCGATATTAAGACAGAGTGATTTGACGACGGGTTTTTCGTCGGCTACGACTTCAAAGGCTTCACACATGGGCGCAAAAAGCATTTCCGCCCTGATGAGTTCATCCAGTTCGGCCATGGCTTCCGTCAGTTCTTCACGTCCGTACCTGCCGGCAAGGGCCGTGTAAACAGCCTCTTTATTATGCCCCGTATATGTATCGAGTATATCGTACGTGACGGCGTCAATGACATTAATGATGCCGCTGTTTACATCAAGCAGCATATGCACGCCGTTCTGAATATATTTATGAATCATCGGTCCGATTTTTTCCGTCATGTTTCCTCCATACAAAAAGAATACCCTTTACCGAAAATGGTAAAGGGTGTCCCCTCCTGAAAACTTATTTTGTGCAGACCTGGTTGCCTACCGTGCAAGACGTCTTGCAGGCGGACTGGCAGGAGGTCTGACATTCGCTGCACCCTGTGTGCTGAGCCGTTTTCTGGATAGATTCCGTATTAATCGTGATAATATGCTTTGCCATGTCGGTTCACCTCACTACTGGTATCTGCTGTATTATAGCACAGAAATATGTTTTCCACAATCTTTATAAAAGGCGCAGGCCTTTAAACTGATAATCCCTGCTCATCGTAATCACGATAGCATAATCGCCGAATATTTCATTTGTCGCAAAAAAGACATCGAAGTCGCCGTTATACGTTACATAAACGGAATTGATCCGCTCCAGGTACGCGCGGATCTGATCCGCCGTAATTTCCGGCTCGCCGTCATTGCGCCACCGCTCGTTCTTAAATTTGGCCAGAAGCGGCGCATGCGCCATGACCCGCAGGCGATGGCTCAAGATCCACTCCCATACAGCTTCACTGTACGTTTTGGCTTCTTTACAGCGCCCTTCTTCCAATCCTTCGAGTACGAATAGGACGGGCCTGCCTTCTACGGGAATTTCATCGATATAGCTGCCCTTGACATAGCGTAAATTCATATCATAAACCTCCGCCGAAGAAAAATTTTTTCTGCCTGTTCTTCTGCCTTAGACCTCTTTATCTTACTCTATCGCCTTTTCCCTTGTCAATCAATACCGTTCTTTCTGTTCCCGGCCGTACTCGACGGACAGAGATCATTTTGAAAGCAAGTTTCACATAACGGCTTACGGGCCTTGCAAATACGCCGGCCGTGCCAAATAAGCCAGTGATGGGCCCGGCTCCACCACTTCCGGGGAATGGTCTTTTGCAGCCCCTTTTCCACCGCTTCGGGCGTAGTCCCCGTCGCCAGCCGCATCCGGTTAGAAACACGGAACACATGCGTATCCACGGCGATAGCCGGTATACCGAAAAGGACGCTCACAAGCACGTTGGCCGTTTTCCTGCCGACGCCCGGGAGCTTGACGAGTTCATCGAAGGTATGCGGCACTTCGCCCTTATATTGCTTGCAGAGGATGGCGCAGGTATTCATAATATTTTTCGCCTTGCTGTGATAGAGGCCGCACGTTTTAATTTTATCTTCCAGGCCGCGCAGGCCGAGCTGCAGGATTTTGTCGGGGCTGTCGTAGGCGGGGAAAAGATCGGCCGTGACAATATTGACCCGTTCGTCGGTGCATTGCGCCGAAAGGACAACCGCCACGAGCAGTTCGAAATTTGAATGGTACAGGAGGGCCGGTTTCATGATTCCGTATTGATCCTGGAAGCGTTGCAGCATTTCGTCTTTCCGTTTTTTCGATAGTATCATTCTATAGTTCCTCTTTCTTCACGTCCGGCGTTTCATTCAAACTGCCCGTTTTATATCCGTTCAAATCCAGGGTGACATACGTGAAACCGACGGCTTTTATTTTCGCCGTAATTTCTTCCCGGTGCGCCAGAATCGCTTCAAATTCATCCGCCCCGGCTTCAATGCGGGCGACGTCGTTGTGATAACGGACACGCAATGAACCGTTCACGTAAGGGGCCAACACGTTTTCGGCGGCATCAATTTGCGCCAGCCTGTGCAAAGTAAGCGCCGTCCCGTAAGGGACACGGCTGGCAAGGCAGGCGGCGCTCTGTTTATTCCATGTCGGCAGGCCGAAACGGCGGGATAACGCGCGGATATCCGCCTTGGCAAGAGCCGCGTCCACCATGGGGCTGCAGACGCTGCCGGCCAGCTCCTCCAGGGCTTTCATGCCGGGGCGGAAGTCCTTCAGATCATCTGTATTGCTGCCGTCCGCAACCCACGTATAGCCGTTGGCCCGCGCAAAATCGACGAGCTCCGCAAAGCGGATTTTCTTACATATATAACAGCGGTCGACACGGTTTTCGACAAAATTTTCGTCGGCAAACTCCGAAGACGGGACAAGGATGTGGGGTATACCGATTTTTACCGCCATGTCCCTCGCTTCTTGCCGCTCTCCTGCCGGTAAGGTGGCCGATAAAGCCGTTACGGCGACGGCTTTGCTGCCGAGAGCCTCATGTGCCGCGTAAGCGAGAAACGTACTGTCCACACCGCCGGAAAAAGCCACGGCAACGCTGCCGAGATCGCGCAGGATACGGCACAATCTGTCATATTTTCGAAGAAGGTCACTGTGTACCATATATATCTTCTTTCTCCATATATTCGGCCTTCTTACGGGCCGCAGTCCCCGTATGCCCGTGTTGTATATCTCTATCGTTTATGATATATTCAAAAACAACAGGTATCTGTCAAAAGAGGCTTTCACATGGACACATTGGACAACCTGACACAATATCCGATCTATTTTGCGCCGGGGTGCAGGCTCTTACGGTCGGAACCGGAAATGATCCGGAAAATATACGATTATCTGCGCGGGCTCTTCGGCAATATTACGCTATACACCCGCTGCTGCGGCTTTGACGACGCGGGAGAGCATGAAGAAGAAGCGGTCTTTATTACGCTCTGCCCTTCCTGCTTTGCCGTCTACGGCCGTACGTATGCCAATCTTCACCTGCGCGACTTCCGGGACGTTTACGCCGAATACGGGGATATTTACCCGTTCGCCGGAGAGGCGGAAATACGTAAGTTTCTCGCTTTCACCGCGGCAGGCGCGGCCCCGGCGGCCGTCCGGTCCGTTAACTGTCCGGAAACGGATTGAACTGTGTACGGTAAAGAAAGCGGCGCTGCCGCCGCTTCCTTTACCGTCTTTTTTTATAAATGGACTCAATAAGGCGTTCCTCATAATCCGCCCGGTCTTCATAGTCCGCCATAACGGCCAGCGTGCGGTACACATACGCCGCATCTTCAACAGACTGCAAATTGACGCGCACGCTGTAAAAGGCTGCACGCATGGCGGAACGTGCATTCATGGCCGCGATGACGCCGTCCGTAATGGCCCAGGCGTTGCCGTCGGCGACAACGGTCCTAGCCATGCCGAGGAGGGGGAAAACGGCCTGCCCCAGGGTGAGAGGCACCTCCGCGGCCCGCATAAACGCGGCCTGTACCTTTTCCGCCCTGCCCGCTTCCTCTTTCGGCAAACGCAACGTGTCCATCAGCGTCGAGAACGCGTCCGCGTCTTCATCGACGGCACGCAAATAGGACTGACGCAGCACGGGAAGCTGCGACTTGATAATCATCATTTGAGCGTGTACCGCTTCATAGCCCTTTTTATCGACCGTCAAATTAGCCACCATTTCAATAAGAGCCGCCGCCGACGCGGCCGTTAAAGCGGCAATACTGCCGCCGCCCGGGACGGGAGCCGCCGATGCGGCCGCTTCGAGAAACTCGTTTATTTTTAAATTTTCCAGCCCGCGCCGCTCAGAAAAGTCCTGTAATATTTCCGTTTTCATCAATATCCATCCTGTTCGCAGTCGGCACTTTCGGCAGCCCCGGCATAGTCATAATATTGCCTGTCTCGCAGACGATAAACCCCGCCCCGGTGCAGACGCGGACATCTTTAACCGTCACGACAAAACCCTCAGGCGCACCGAGAAGCTCCGCATTGTCCGAGAGGGAATACTGCGTCTTTGCGACACAGACAGGCATTTTATCCAACCCGAAGGCTTCCAGCTCTTTGACCTGTTTAGCCGCTTTCGTTTCAAAAATAACGTCTTTGCCGCCGTAAATTTCCGTGACAATCTTCTTCATCTTTTCAGGGATGGACGCCTCCACATCATACAGGGGCTTGTACGGTGCCTTCGGGCCTTCCATTAAACGGAGCACGATCTCGGCAACTTCCCTGCCGCCTTCGCCGCCTTCGGCCCAGCAGTCGTTCACGCCCGCTTCAACGCCATAACTGCGGCATAATGCGGTAAGGCACGCAATTTCCGCCGCCGTGTCGGTATGGAAGCGATTGATCCCGACGACCACGGGCACATCGAATTTACGCATATTTTCAATATGTTTGGCCAGGTTGGCAAAGCCTTTTTTCACGGCGTCCGTATTTTCCGCCTGCAAGTCCGTTTTTTTTACGCCGCCGTGCATTTTAAGGGCACGGACGGTGGCGACTATAACGACCGCATCCGGCTTGATGCCGGCAAAACGGCAGGTAATATCCATAAACTTTTCGGCCCCCAGATCGGCGCCGAAACCGGCTTCCGTAATCGCAATATCCCCCGTTTTCATAGCCAGCTTCGTAGCTATGACGGAATTGCACCCGTGGGCAATATTGGCAAACGGCCCGCCGTGCACAAGGGCCGGCGTATTTTCCGTCGTCTGTACGAGATTGGGTTTGATCGCGTCTTTCATGAGAATCGCCATGGCGCCGGCAACACCGAGCCGGCCGGCCGTAACGAGATTGCCGTCCAGATCATAAGCCACCGTTATATTCGCCATGCGGCGTTTTAAATCCGTGAGATCATCGGCCAGGCAAAGTACGGCCATAATTTCCGAAGCCACCGTGATCATGAACCGATCTTCCCGGGGAAAGCCGCAGGTTTTTCCGCCCATGCCGATGACGGTATGGCGCAGCGCCCTGTCGTTCATATCGAGAACCCGCTTCCAGATGACGCGGCGCACATCGATACGCAGTTCATTGCCCTGGTGAACGTGGTTGTCAATAGCTGCGGCCAACAGATTGTTAGCCGCCGTAACGGCATGCATGTCCCCCGTAAAATGAAGGTTGATATCTTCCATCGGCAGGATCTGGGAATGCCCGCCGCCGGCGGCGCCGCCCTTGATCCCGAAGACGGGGCCGAGAGACGGTTCGCGCATGGCCGCAACCGCCTTCTTTCCGAGAAGGTTAAACGCCTGCGCCAGACCGACCGTTGTCATGGACTTCCCTTCTCCGGCCGGAGTCGGGTTGACAGCCGTCACCAGGACGAGTTTACCGTTTTCATGCCGTTGCAGCCGTTTAACGGCGGCAAAGGAAATTTTTGCTTTGTACTTGCCGTAAAGCTCCAAATCGTCTTCCGTCAGACCCATTTGCGCGGCAATCTCCGTAATCGGCTTTAACGCGGTCTGCTGCGCGATCTCGATATCGCTTGCCATAGTTGTCATAGTCCCTCTCTCCTAACCAATACGGGGCAACGGCATAAAAAATGCCGACACTGCCCGGAATCTCAGCCCAGACGGTCGGCTCGAAACATGATTATGCTCCCCGTGGTTGTTCCACTTCCGTCAGTTACATAACCTCGTATCATTATATAGTTGCACAGGCTTCTCTGTCAATAAATCCGGAATGTCAGATTTCTCTTTGTTCTTTCTCTGAAAGGGTGAGCGTACCGCCCAACCGCAGTGCCGCCGGCCGCCCTCCTTTCAGACGCGCCGCCGCAAGGAGCGCGCCGCCCGGCTGGTTAACGCGCAGTGCCGTCCCGGTACCGGCTGCACAAGCCAGGACGGCGGCAAGAGCTGCCGTCCCGGAAGCGCAGCTGTTCTCCCAATAAAGTGTATCCGTGCCGCTCACATAGACGGCCGGTATCATAAACCGGGTTTCCCGATTAAAGAGGATGAGTCCGAACGCATCAAAGCGGTCGTTTGCCGTATATTCCTTCACAGCCCGCCAGTACGCTTCTTTATCCGTCTCCCCGGAACCGTCCAGGACCCGGACGAAATGTGTTATCCCCGGCAGGTCGACGCGAGAAAAGTGTTCCGGCTCACCGTCTACGGGAATGCGGAGAGCCGTAATACTCTTCGGCAGGGGCATGTCAATACAGACCTTGTACGTTCGGTTCCCGATCTGTTCGACAACCGTCGTCAAGAGGCCCTCATAGCCGGAACAGGACACGTCATACCGCCCCTTTTTCCGCCCCGACAGAGACAGGGCGTAGGCGGCCGCCGAACGGGATGCGTTACCGCAGAATTCCCCGCCCATCATGTCGATGCGCACGCCGTTTTCCGCCCCGGCCGGAAAACGGATATACCCCACCTGTTCGGCCGCCAGGTCCGGGCAGGCGAGGATCGCCCCGGCAACGGCGGCGCGCCGTGACGCCGGGACGGCGTCCAATACAAGAATTGTCGTATTCCCGCCGGGATCGGCTTTTACATACGATATATTCAAAAGAATCTCCTCCCGTGCAGCGATAATCCAAAGATACGGCCCGGACAGCATTATATTCTCCGTACGTTACGTAACAGTATATCACATTGCGCGCCGTAATGCCGCCACCTGCGAAAAACCCCCGGAGAAACTGTGACAACACAGTCCCTCCGGGGGTAACGCGCGGTTATTCCCGTTATGCCCCGCCGTTCGGGCCTTATTTGTGCAAATCGTCCTTAAGCGCTTCCAGTTCCCGGCGCAGCTGATTGATAAGAGCATCCTGCGCGTCATCACGGGCTTTCAGCTCCTTGTTTTCGGCAGTCAGATCCTGCACCTTGCTCATCAGTCCGGAACGCGTCGTCCCGCCGTTAACGCCGGGCCCCACTTTAAGCGATATGCCCGCATTGACCATACCGCCGCCGTCGCCTATGGAAGCGCCCAGACTGAACATGGTCACTTCATTGGGACGGTAAAACGCGCCGATAGCCATGGCATTGGCATTGCGGTAATTCCCCATGCCTGCGGCAAAATCCCATTTGTAAGCGGGATCATAATCAAGAGGGTGCAGCGCCGCCAAAGCGGCCGCCCCTGCCCCGACCTTATTGATCCTGCCGTCCAACTGATTGATGCGATCGTTTACGCCGTCAACCCGGCCGCTCAGAGTGCCTATTTGGGCGTCTACGGAATCCATCCGGCCGTCCAGGGAGGTGACGCGCGTATCCAATGTCCCCACCTGCGTATTAAGCGTCTCTACCTGTGTGTCAAGCGTCCCGACACGGCCGTCAAGAACCGTCACTTTATCATCCGTGACCTTCAGCTGCTCTTCCGTCGCCGCACGGCCCGCCTTCGCAAAGTCGGGCGCCGTAAGCGTTTTATTGGTCAGCCCCTTAATCGTGGACTGTCCCGTTTCCCCGTTGATGACGACATTCCCGGCGGTGACTTTCTTGCCTTCAATGGTCGTGGTGCCCGCCGACGCGATACCGGCAGCTTTAAAGGTCGTGCCCGTTTTTTCGATCTTCATGCTGTTGCTGCGCCCGCTGCCGTCGTCAACGGCCTGGTATATATATTTCTTATCGACGGAAAGAGCGCTGTCCCCGACATTGGTGGCCAAGCCGCCTCCGTCAAATTTCAATCTGCTTTGCGTATCGGGATTTACCTTTAAAATCTCCGTCCGGACGGTGCCGCCGTCAATCTCCGTGTAATGTTCGGACGCCAGAGACTTGTCACTGACCCGGACAACGCCGTCTTTGACCGTCGTCGTCTTGCCCGTATTGTTTCCAAAACCGTCCGTGCCCGATACGGTCAGCCCGTCCTTATTAAACTCCATGGTTTTAGAAGGCTGATATGAACCGCCCTTGGCGTTTGCCGTAATCGTGCCGTCATTCCCGTTGAGATGTATATTGCTCGTCGCCGCATCATGATTGCCGCCCAGATATACATCGTCTTTCAGAGAGACCGTATTGTCCGCACTGACACTGATGTTACTGCCCGCTTTTACGGCGGAAGCTCCCGCGACGGCAGCTTTTAACTGCGCCACGTTAACGGCATCCGTATCTTCCGAGCCGGCGGCGATTCCCGTAATCTGCCGCGTTACGGGAGCGGGATTACCGCTTCCGTCCGTACCGTTCACATTCCCTACGGAAATCGCATTGGCCGTGGACGTCCAGGCTGCCCCGGTCCGGGCCGCCGATTTCAAATAGCCGTCTTTGCCGGCCTTACGGTCGGCACGTGAACCGCTGCCCAGGGCCACGGTATTTTCTAAGGCCGCTACGGCGCCGTTACCGACGGCGGCGGATCCCGTTGCGGCAGCCAGGGTCTGACCGCCCAAAGCGGCCAGGGAGTTGTCTCCGGCCGCGTCGGAAAATTCTCCCATAGCGACGGCGGATCTGCCGCCTGCAGCCGTATCCTGCCCGAAGGCGGTCGCCGAGTTGCCGGTCGCCTTATTGTTCTGTCCGAAAGCGGCGGCACTCTGTCCGGACGCGGTGTTCTGCGCCCCGAAGGCGGTAGATGCCCTGCCCGACGCGTTTGTCTTATAGCCGAAAGCGGTCGCATTGTCGGCCGACGCCTCCGTCATCTGCCCGAAGGCCGTTGACGCCTATCCCGACGCGACGGACTTCTCGCCGAAAGCCGTAGCTTCTTTTCCCGTGGCTACCGTTTTATGGCCGAAAGCGGTGGCTACATCATTGGCCGCTCTCGCCTCTTTTCCCCAGGCCATACCGTACTGATACGTCTGAGCCGTGGTGGTCGTATATTCCCCGTTCCATTCTTTTTCGACAGACATGCCTGCAGACGTCCCGCTGCCCAAGGCCGTATTATATGAACCGCCGGTCTTGGTCACATCATTATAAGAGCCGCCCCAATACAAGTTATAAGAATCGCTTGCAACCAGATTTCCAACAGACGCCGCCTCCGCGTTCATGCCGCAAGTGCAGGCAATTACCGCCAAAGCGGTAATTATCCTTTTTGAATACGGGCATTTTATTGTATTCACAGTAATCCCCCTTTTATAATATAATCAGTAATGAATAGCACTATCAATATAATATAAACTTTCCTTTGTGTCAATATCGATAATTATGCATTATTTCCGACTGTTTACGGTAATATATTTGTGCCGTAACAGCCCTATTTTCAGATACGGCCCTGCGGCAACAAATAAGTCCCGCCGGCGGAAGGCGAACCGTGCTTCCGCTGGCGGGACTTATTGTTTGCAGCCGTTGGGGCCGTTATTTTTTTACCAAATCTTCTTCGACCCGGATATGCAGCTCATGAAGCTGTCTGAGCGCAACCGGTGACGGCGCCTCGCTCATGGGGTCGATAGCGTTCTGGGTCTTCGGGAAAGCGATGACGTCGCGGATGGACTTGCGCTGAAGCATCAGCATGATCATACGGTCCAATCCGAATGCCAAACCGCCGTGGGGCGGAGCGCCATACTCAAACGCTCTGAGCAGGAAGCCGAATTTCTGTTCCGCCTCCTCCGCCGTGAAGCCGACAGCCTTGAATACGCGCTGCTGAATATCAGGCCGATAAATACGCAGGGAACCGCCGCCCAATTCCACCCCGTTCAGGACGAGGTCATAAGCTTTCGCGTAAACCCGTGCCGGATCCGTTTCCAGCTTATCCAGATCTTCCTCACGGGGGGCCGTGAAGGGATGGTGCACGGCCGTATACCGTTTCTCCTCTTCATTATATTCAAACATGGGAAAATCAATAATCCACGTGAAAGCAAAAGCATTTTCATCAATACTGCCCGTACGGCGGGCCATTTCTTTGCGGAGTTCGCCGAGAGCCGCCGCCACGACAGCCGGTTTATCGGCAATCATGAGGACAAGGTCGCCCGTTTCACTGCCGCATTCCCTGCCTATGGCTTTAAGCGTTTCTTCGCCGAGGAATTTTCCGATCTGAGATTTCAACCCGTCCGGCGTAAAGCAGATCCAGGCCAGGCCCTTTGCGCCGTACGCGGCGACATATTCTACGAGGCCGTCAAGTTCACGGCGGGGGATCCGGGCGTAGTCCTTAACATTGATGGCCTTAACCTGCCCGCCCGCTTCGATGACATTGCGGAACACTTTGAATTCCGTATCCTTAACGAGTGCCGTAATATCATGGAACTTCATATCGAAGCGAAGGTCCGGTTTATCGGAACCGTAGTTTTCCATGGCATAATCCCAGGTCATGCGCTGAATGGGGCCGTTAATGTCATAGTCAAGCGCTTTTTTGAAAACATAGCCGATCATCTCTTCCGTCAGCTGCAATATATCTTCCTGATCCATGAAGGACATTTCCATATCGAGCTGTGTGAATTCGGGCTGCCGGTCCGCCCGTAAGTCTTCATCGCGGAAGCAGCGGGCAATCTGATAGTACCGGTCCATGCCGGAGATCATAAGGAGCTGTTTAAAAATCTGCGGCGACTGGGGCAGGGCGTAAAATTTCCCCTCATTGACGCGGCTCGGCACCAAATAGTCGCGTGCCCCTTCCGGCGTGCTCTTGCAGAGCTCCGGCGTTTCAATATCGATAAACCCGTGCTCGTTCAGGAAATCGCGCATAGCGTGCTTGACCTTATGGCGCATCATAAGGTTACGCTGCATTTCCGGGCGCCTAAGGTCAAGGTACCTGTATTTCAGCCGGATTTTTTCATCCACGTCGATATTGTCTTCAATATAAAAGGGCGGTGTCTTGGAGGTGTTTAAAATACGCAGTTCTTCACAGCGGATTTCAATGGTGCCGGTCTTCATTTTTTTGTTGACGGTCGCTTCGTCACGCATGCGGACAACACCGCGGACAACAAGCACATACTCGGTGCGCACCTGTTCCGCTTCAGCAAACGAAGCCCGCTCATAATCCGGCGACGCGACTACCTGCACGATACCCGTACGGTCACGCAAATCAATGAAAATAAGCCCGCCGTGATCGCGGCGCCGCTCCACCCAGCCGCAAAGCACGACTTCCTTACCCCGATCCGCTTCCGTTACTGCCGCGCAGTAATGGGAGCGCCGCAAACCCAACATTGTATCCATTACACTCATCCCTTCTTCTGTCTTTCAATATATGCAACAATCTCCGTAAACGGAACGGTTTCCTGTTCTTTGGTTTCCATATTCCGCACCGGCGCGCGGCCGGCGGCCAATTCTTCTGCGCCTATAATAAGCGTGAAATCGGAAGACGCTTTGTCGGCGGCCTTCATTTGCCCCTTCATGCTCCGCCCCGCCATATCCATTTCCGCATACAGCCCTTTACCGCGCAGCGCCTGCTGCAGGCCGAAGGCTTTTTCTCTGGCCGCGTCACCGAGCGCTACAATGAATACGGGGCGCAGCTTTTTAACCGGCGGCAGAAGGCCCTGCTCCTTCAAGGTAAGCAGGAGCCGTTCCATGCCGACGGCAAAGCCGATGCCCGGCGCAGGCGGGCCGCCCAGCTCTTCGCTGAGCCCGTCGTAGCGGCCGCCGCCACAAACCGTGCTCTGCGCCCCCAGGGGCGCGTACATGATTTCAAAGGCGGTCTTCGTGTAATAATCAAGGCCGCGGACAAGACGCGGATCGAGAGTAAACGGGATACCGACCTCGTTCAGATAGGCCTGCACCTTCTCAAAATGGCTCTTACATTCCGCACAGAGGTAATCCGTAATGAGCGGCACCCCGGCAGACAGCATACGAGCCCCGTCCTCCTTGCAGTCAAGCACCCGCAGGGGGTTCCTGTCGAGACGGGACTGACAGTCCTCACAGAGCCCGGCGCGCTTGTCCGCAAAAAATTCAAGGAGTTTCCGCCGATAAACGGGGCGGCATGCCGGGCAGCCGACAGAATTCAAATGCAGAACGAGGTCATGTAAGCCGAGCTCACGGAAAAGCTGAAGGGCCAGGGCGATGATTTCCGCATCGACCGCCGGATCCCGCGAGCCGATCTCTTCAACGCCGAATTGATTAAACTGTCTGTACCGTCCCGCCTGAGGGCGGTCATGCCGGAACATGGGCCCCATATAGTAGAATTTATGGATTTTCCCGTCACCGTACAATTTATGTTCCAAAAAAGACCGCACGACGGACGCCGTATTTTCCGGACGAAGGGTCATACTGCGGCCGCCATGGTCTTCAAAGGTATACATTTCTTTGGTTACGACATCCGTCGTTTCACCGATGCCGCGCAAAAAGAGTTCCGTACTTTCAAATACGGGCGTACGTATTTCGCCGCAGCCGTAAAGGCTGCAGACGTCCCTGATCTTCGCTTCCAAATTCTGCCAATCTCCCGTTTGTTCCGGCAGGAAATCCTGTGTGCCTCTGGGCGCGGTAATAGTCATTATGAATTCACTCCTTCATACACGGCGGCGCACAAGTACCGCCGCCTTTCTATCCGTTCCGGCAGTGCCCGGATATACTGCCCTATATCTTTAGGCATGTACATTTTCTCCAAATTTTTCCCCTGTACGACAAACTTCGTGGCGCTGCCCGGACCGACGCCCAGGACGGTTTGCCGTTCAGCCATCATTTCTATATTATACGCGCTGATCGTCTTCGGCAGCGCATAGCCGACATTGGCAAACGCAGCGGCCATGTACTGCTGCCGATACAGATAATACGGCGTATACGTCAACTCGGCAAGGCCGGTTCTCGTGAGCGACAGCATCTCTTCCACCGTTTTTTCAGACGGGATTTCCGCCCGTAACGGGTGCCGGAAAAGAGGGGCGCCTTTCTTTAATGCCAACGTATGAATTGTAACATTTTCAGGCCTCAGTTGGCAAACGGTTTCCATATTTGAAGCCATATCCGCCACGGTCTGCCCGGGCAGACCGGCAATGAAGTCCATATTGATAATCGGAAAACCCAACTTGCGGCATTGCGCGAACATCGCATATATATCAGCCACACTGTGCCGCCGGGACAATGTATCAAGCAGCCGCTGCTGCATCGTTTGCGGGTTTATACTGATACGCGTGACGCCGCTGCGGCGTAATAAGGCAAGTTTAGCGTCAGTTGCCGTATCGGGACGCCCCGCTTCAACGGTCCATTCCGTACCGGGCCCGACAAGCGGCTCTACGGCCTTCAAGATAGGCGCTAAAGCGTCTGCCGGCAATGACGTCGGCGTACCGCCGCCGACATAAACGGAACCGATTTCCAGCCCCGTTTCTGCCGCAAGGCGCGTTACCGCCTCCAGATCGGCCGTAACGGCGGCAACGAAGTCATGTAATCGGGAAGCCGTCTCCACGCCAATCAACCGGGACGGGAAAGAACAGTACAAGCAGTGGCTGGAACAGTAAGGGATGCCGACATAAAGGGCCGCCTTCTTTTCCGTTTCAAGGACATAGGGCCGCTGGACCGCGGCCACCGCCACAAGTTTCGCCGCCGTATCCGGCGCTACGCCGTAGCAACGCTGCAACCGGCGTACGGCTTCATCAGCCGGCACGCCTTCATCAAAAAGGCGGTGGACGAGTTTGGTCGGCCTGACCCCTGTCAAAACGCCCCACACGGAAGCGGCCGCCCCCGTCCCTTCGCGGTACCGGGACAGGAGTAATTCTTTCAGCTCACTTTTACGGGTGAACCGTTGGGGCCCGAAGCGCCGCTCCCGTCCCGCTTCATCTCTGAAAGAACAGGTAAGCTCCGCGCCGTCCGCGTTCTCATCAATCCGCACGTCCGCCATGGGCGGGCCGTCTTCATGACGGGTATACCCTAAATACGTCAGGACCTGACCAACAAAGCCGTGACAGTCGTCAGGTCCTGTATATACGTAGCGCTTCGTCCGCTCAGACACGTTCCGCGCCCTTATCCGGCAGGCCGCCGTCCAGGCCCTGAGCTTTACGCTTCGCCTCACATTCTTCGCAATAGCCGTATACTTTGAGCTGATGATCGACCGTATGGAAATGGAGACGTTTTTCCAGAATCGTTTCCAGCGTTTCCAGGAGATCATCCTTGCATTCCCAGACTTTGCCGCAGTCCAGGCAAATAAGGTGATGATGGAAATGGCCGTCTTCTTCGCAGTCATTTAACTCATAACGGCTGCAGCCGTCATCGAAATCAAGCTTTTTCAGAAGATCCATCTGCGTAAAGAGGTCAAGCGTTCTGTACACGGTAGCCAGACCGATGTCCGGAGCCGTAACCTTGACGAGCTCAAATACGTCTTCCGCGCTTAAATGACGCGCCGTGCTTTCTACGAAAGCACGCAGCACAACTTGCCGCTGCGACGTCATCTTGTACTTTTTGTCTCTGATTTTGTCTTTCATGCGCTTCATCATTAATTCCATTACATCTTCTTTAGTTTTTTCCATTTTCTTTCGTCATCCTTTCTCTATACGAGCTGAAAAACCATAGGTGTTCGGACGTTACCTGCAGGACAGCGACCATCGGCACCGTCAGAATCATGCCGGCCACACCGAAAAGGGTGCCGCCGATCAATAAAGAAATAACAATCACAACAGGATGAATACGGATGACCTTGCCCATGACCTGCGGCAGGATCAGATGTCCGTCAAGCTGTTGGACAATAACATAGAAAACGAGTACCTTGAGCGCAAGCGCCGGGCTTACGGTCGCACCGAGAAGGATCGCCGGTACGGCCCCGACAATAGGGCCGATGACGGGGATCCACTCCGTAATTGCCGCAATAAGGGCGATGACCAGCGGATACGGCACACCCATGAGCCACATGCCGCAAGAGGTAAGGGTGGCAATGATACAGCTCATGAGCAGCTGCCCGCGAATGTAGCGGCTGAGCACATGGTGGAGTTCACTGAAGTATGCGTGCAAATGACGCCTGTACTCCTCCGGATAGATGCCGACAAAGGCATTCATCATCTTCGTGCCGTCCTTCATAAAGTAGAAGGTAATAAAAGGGACGACGAAGAATTCTACAACCGTGCCGGCTATGACAAAGACGGATTTCACCAGGTTGGTCACTCCGTCAATACCGTAATTGCTGATTTTGATAAAGGTTTCATTGATAATCGCCTTTACCTGGTCGGGAATATAAAACGGTGCCTGATCGCTTTCCAGCTGAATGACGAGTTCATACGTCCGTCCGACAATCGTGCTGAAATTATTGGCCAACAGGTTCAACTGGCTGATTAACGGCTTGACAATACTGTTCGTCATAATAACAAGCACGCCGATGAGAACGACGAAGGACAAGAGGATGGAAATATCCACGGGGATTTTCCGATGGACGAACCGGGTCAGTCCCTTTTGAATGACATCCCGTACCGGCGCCAGGATAAATGTTATGATAAGGGACACAATGACCGGCCAATATACTTCTTTCACGGCAAAGAAGAGCAATGCGGCCAGGATCGTCAGGACAACGCGCAGCCGGAATTCCGTTTTTTTATTGTTAATCACCCTACCAGCCTCCCGTGAGGAAAGGATTATTGCGCCGTTCCATGCCAATTTCCGTAGCCGGTCCGTGACCGGGCAGAACAACAGTGTCATCGGGCAAAGGCATGAGCTTTGTTTCGATGCTCTCTATAAGTTGATGCGAATCGCCGCCGTAAAAATCCGTTCTGCCGACAGAATACTGGAACAGCGTATCCCCCGAAAAAACAAGGCCTTCACCGTACAGGCAGACGCCGCCTGGCGTATGCCCCGGCGTTTCGAGCACGGTAAAGTGCAATGTACCGAGTGTAATTTCTTCTCCGTCGTAGAGGATATGCTCCGGTGAAGTGATACTGATATTCCTGCCTAAAAAGGCGGACAGATTATTCCGCGAATTGGAAATGAGTTCAACATCCCCCCTGCCGATATAGACGGGAACATCTTTATAGTTGCGCACTTCCTGGAGCGCCCCGATGTGATCGGCATGGCCGTGGGTGAGAAAGACAAAGCGAAGCGTCACGCCGAGCTTCGTCAACTCGCGGTCAATCCTGTCATAATCCCATGCCGGATCGATAAGCATGGCGTCTTTTGTCACATCATCGTAGACGATGTAACAATTCGTCATCAGCTCGCCCAGTACCAGGGCCTTGTATTGAACTGCCATAGGAAATCCTCCTAAAAAATTTTTTTACTGTCTAATAAAATGGTTACGGGACCGTGATTGTCGAGAGATACGACCATTTCCGCGCGAAAGACGCCCGTCCCGACGGTAATTCCTTTTTTTCTGACAGCCGCGACAAACGCTTCATACAGCCGGTCCGCCTTTTCCGGCGGCGCCGCTGCCGTAAAGCTCGGCCGTCTGCCGCGGCGCGCATCGCCGTACAGGGTAAACTGTGAGACGACCAGCATATCGCCGTTTTTTTGCAGAAGGGATTGATTCATCTTGCCGTCTTCATCTTCAAAAATACGCAAATTGACGATTTTCTCAGCCATATAGGCGACATCGCCGCTGTCGTCGTCGTTGCCGATACCGAGGAGAACGGTCAGGCCGAAACCGGCTTTCCCCGTTTCTCTGCCCGCCGCTATAACCTTCGATTGCAGCGTCCGTTGTACAACCGCTCTCATTGCTGATTACCTCCCGTATACCGCTGGACTGTATAAACGTCCTTCAGACGCCGGATCTTAGTGGCAATAAACTCGAACTGCGCCAGATCTTTGATGCTCAGTCCCAGGTGGACGGTAACATTTTTCGAATCGTTCACCTTGGCGTTGACGGATGTAACGGAAATCTTCATCTCCGCCAACGTCGCCATAATTTCGGCCATAATACCGGTCCTGTCGTATGCGACAATTTCCATATTCACTTCAAAAGACTCGGCGGCGCCATAATCCCACTCCACGTCAATAAGGCGTTCCACGTCACTGTCTTCGGGTTTCACGTTAGGACAATCGGCACGATGGACGGAAACGCCGCGGCCGCGCGTGACAAAACCGATAACGGGGTCGCCGGGTACCGGACTGCAGCATTTGGCCAGCCGCACGAGGATACCCGGTTCCCCTTTGACGAGGATGCCCGAACTGTTGTGAGAGCCGAAACTCTTTCTGGGACGGAGCTTTTCTACGAGTTTTAAAGAGCTGCTGTCTTCTTCTTTGCGATCCAGTTCTTTATGAAGCTCCAGGAGCTTGATGAGAACCGTGTTTACCGCAAAACCGCCATACCCGACGGCGGCCAGTAGGTCATCTTCCGTACCGGCGTTCATCTGTTTGGCCACTTTGGCAATACGCCCGGAATGGCTGACGAGCTTCCAGTCATGGCCGAGGCGCTTGCATTCCCGCTCGAGCGCCTCCAGCCCTTTAGCGATATTTTCTTCCCTGTTCTCTTTTTTGAACCAGTTGCGGATTTTCGAACGGCTTTCGGAGCTGCCGACGATTTTCAGCCAGTCCAGACTGGGCCGGCCTGTTTTTGACGTAATAATCTCGACAATATCCCCGTTTTTCAAGGCATAATCAAGGGGGACGATTTTACTGTTAACCTTGGCGCCGACGCAGCGATGGCCGACATCCGTGTGAATGCGGTAGGCAAAATCGATGGGGATCGCCCCCTGCGGCAAGTCAATGACATCGCCGCGCGGCGTGAAGACAAACACTTCGTCCGAAAAAGCGTCGAGCTTCAGGGCATTGACGAATTCCTGCGGATTGCTCGTATCCTGCCATTCCAGGAGATTGCGGAGCCACCCCATCTTTTCGTCGAATTCCGATGTCCGTCCGGCCGCATGGCCCTCTTTGTAGCGCCAATGAGCGGCGACACCGTATTCGGCAATATGGTGCATTTCCCAGGTGCGGATTTGAATTTCCACAGGCTGTCCGCGCGTACCGATGACCGTCGTGTGGAGAGACTGATAATTGTTAGGCTTCGGCATGGCAATATAATCCTTAAACCGATACGGCAGGGGTTTCCACAAGCTGTGCACAATACCCAGAACGCCGTAACAGTCCTGCACCGTGTTGACAATGACGCGGATGGCATATAAATCATAAATCTGGCTCAGATCCCGGTTATCTTTCTTCATCTTTTTATAGATGCTGTAGAAGTGCTTGGGCCGGCCGTTGATCTCAAAAGAAATGCCCGATTCGCTCAATGTCTCTTTCAGGACATCAATCGCTTCATTGACAATTTCTTCACGTACCTGCCGTTTCTCCTTCATCTGGTCGACAAGGTCATAGTACTTGTCCGGTTCCATGTAACGGAACGACAGGTCTTCCAGTTCCCATTTAATATTGAAAATACCCAGGCGATGCGCCAGGGGCGCATAAATTTCCAATGTTTCCTGGGCAATGCGCTTCTGTTTTTCGCTGCGCATAAACTTGAGCGTGCGCATATTATGCAGCCGGTCCGCCAGTTTGATAACAACGACACGCACATCCTTGGCCATGGCCAGGAACATTTTACGCATACTGTTGACCTGCTGGTCTTCCTTCGTCCGGTAATCAAGCCGGTTCAGCTTGGTAACGCCGTCGACGAGAAAGGCCACTTCTTTACCGAAGAGCCGTTCCATATCTTCAAGAGTATACGTCGTATCTTCAACGACATCGTGCATCAGCGACGCCGTTATAGTCGTCGTGTCGATTTCCATGTCCGCCAGGATCTGGGCCACTGCCAGCGGGTGTAAAATATACGGTTCACCGCTGACGCGTTTTTGTTCTTTATGCGCGTCATTCGCCAATTCATACGCCTTGCGGATATCTTCACAAGCCGCATCGGGCTGATGCTTTTTTATGGTGTCAATAAGATGCCGATAGGCTTCATCTTTATCCGTAAATTCCATCCATATCGCCTCCTATTCCCCATTATACAATCTGAAGGTCCGGGAATCCGCCAGTGAAAGCTTTTCCGTCCGCACGGGCATTTCATAATATATGTCGTCTTCCCGGCACACCGTTTCTATGAGCTGCAATTCCCGGCATACCTGCAGCGCCGCTAAAAGGACGTGTCCCGGGAAATCGGGCAGGACCTCCAGTAAATGGCGCCGCACAAGCCGCACCTGTCGAGGCCGCTGCGACAGGTACTCTCTCAGTTTTTTATAGACGCGGACCATCGTTTCCCGGTTCAAGCGTATATCGTCAGTATGAAAATGCACATCCTGCAAAATCATCTGCGCTTCCGTAAGCTCCCGGAAAGTATTGACATGAAGCTGGAAAGCCACATCTATCTCGTCATCCGGCAGAATCTGCCCGGCCAGATCCGCCATGGACCAGCCTACACCGTTCACCCTGGTCCCGTCCGCACTGTCCAGGGACAGCCGGATATGCGATTTATCCCGTCCTATTTCTTTGATGTCATATACCCTGGCCTGACGCAACGCGAAGAGAGGACGGCCGTTGCCCATACCGTAGGGTTCAAGCAGGCACAGTTCACGGACCGTATCGACAGTAACCTCATGACCGTCAAGAACGGCGTCCACATTAAGCACCGGAATATAGTCTTCTTCACGTAACACGCCGGCCGCATATTCATTCATTCGCCTGCGCAGCTCGTCTATATTTTCCGGAAGCACCGTGAAACCCGCCGCCATAGCATGCCCGCCAAACCGGATAAGCAGGTCTTTACAATACGTCAGGGCTTCATACATGGAAAACCCCTTGATACTGCGGCAGGACCCTTTACCGATACCGTCCTTAACGGTAATGACGAGGGACGGCCGGTAATACCGCTCAACCAGGCGCGACGCGGCTATGCCGATAACTCCGCTGTGCCAGCCTTCCCCGACAGCGATGAGCACATTATCGTCACTGTACATGTTTATTTCAATTTCATCCACGGCCGCCTGCGTAATGGCCTTTTCAATATCCTGCCGCTCTTTGTTCAGTTCATGTAACTCAAGCGCCGTCTCCCGGGCCTTGAGAGGATCCTTTTCCAGAAGGAGAAATACACCCTTTTCGGCATGACTGATACGCCCTGCCGCATTAAGCCGCGGCGCCAGGGAAAAGGCGATGTTGCCGGCCGTCACCTGCGCCGCGTCTATACCGGAAACCTCCGCCAGCGCCTGCAGCCCGCAGCTGCACCCGTCGGCAATTTTTGTCAGGCCGTCAGCCACGAGCACACGGTTTTCCCCTGTCAGGGGGACAAGATCCGCAACCGTGCCCAAAGCGACCAAGGCCGTATACCCGACAAGGTTTTCCTTGTACCGCTCCCGCCACAAAGCCCGGCAAAGCGTGTACGCCACACCGACGCCGGCCAGTTCTTTACAGGGGTAGGCACAACCGGGCTTTTTCGGGTTAAGGACCGCATAGGCGTCGGGTATCCGGTCGGACGGTTCGTGATGATCCGTAATAATGATATCCGTCTTATCCTTGAACTCTTCAATCAGCTCAACCGAGGAAATCCCGCAGTCAACGGTAACGATCAAGTCCGTCCGTTCTTTGATCAATTCTTCCAGCGCTTCCCTGTTGAGGCCGTAGCCCTCGGTCTGACGTTCGGGAATATAAAAGACCGGGTCGCCGCCGAGATCGGACAGAATCTGATACACGAGCGCTGTCGACGTTATGCCGTCAACATCGTAGTCACCGTAAACAACGATCTTTTCCCCTTTTGCCAGCGCGTCAAGGATACGCGGCACGGCCTTCTCCGTGCCGGAAAGGAGAAACGGGTCGGCCAGGCTTTCCACAGTATCATAAAGAAAACGGTTTCCCGCCGCGGGATCGGTAATTCCGCGGTTTACCATAGCCGTGGCAAGGACAGTGCTTATATGCAGTTTCTCACAGAGAATCCCTACCGTTTCGGCGGGAGCCTCGTTATATAGCCAGCGTTTTTCCATATATTCACACATTCCGCAAAACAAATAACGACTATCAATTAAGTTACTTCATTCTACCATATTTTCATTCTCAAATAAAGTTTTTTTGAGAAAACAGCTGCTTTTAAATAAATTTCCTGTTTATTTTGAGAATGATAAAAATAAAAAGACTCAAAAAACGCCTCTCCTTCCGGAGAGGCGTTTCGTTTGCCGGTATAAAACAATGCTGCCGGACTTTATGCTTCGAAGCCTTTTTGCAGGCGAACATACGATTCGCGGCGGGCTTTCGCATCGGTAACGGTCTTTTCATAAAGGGACTGTGCCAATTCGGGGAATCCTTTCGCCAAAGACGCATATCGAACTTCGCCTTCGAGGAATTCCTGGAATTTGCTGTAGTCCGGTTCTTTGGAATCAAGGCTGAACGGATTCTTGCCCTGTTCTTTAAGTTCCGGGTTATAGCGGAAGAGATCCCAGTACCCGCATGCGACCGCCAGTTTTTCTTCTTCCTGACTCTTACCCATGCCCTTGCGGATACCGTGATTGATACACGGGCAATACGCAATAACTACGGACGGGCCGTGGTAAGCTTCCGCTTCGGTCATGGCCTTCATGAGCTGGTTCTTATCGGAACCCATAGCTACCTGCGCTACATATACATAGCCGTACGAAATGGCCATCATGCCGAGATCCTTCTTCTTCGTGCGTTTACCGGAAGCGGCAAACTGTGCAATAGCGGCTGTCGGCGTAGCCTTGGAGGACTGGCCGCCCGTATTGGAGTAAACTTCCGTGTCGAGGACGAGGATGTTGACGTCCTGATCCTGTGCGAGCACATGGTCCACACCGCCGAAGCCGATATCATAAGCCCAGCCGTCGCCGCCGAAGATCCAGTGGGAACGTTTGACGAGATATTTCTTCTTTGCCAGGAATTCTTCAAGAACCGGCTTGCCTGCCGCTTCTTTTTCGAGAAGGGCCGTCACTTTATCGGCGCGTTCACGTGTGCCTTCCCCTTCGAGGAGGTTGGCTGCCCAGTCGCTGAGCGCGGCCTGAAGTTCGGGGGAAGCAACCGCTTTTGCGGCTTCAACCTTGAGCGCCAGGTCTTTGCGGATCTTGTCGACGCCCATGAACATGCCGAAACCGTATTCCGCGGCATCTTCAAACAGGCTGTTGGCCCAGACGGGGCCGTGGCCTTTTTCGTTCGTCGTATACGGGGCCACCGGCGCGGAACCGCCGTAAATGGAGGAGCAGCCCGTAGCGTTGGCGATCATCATGCGGTCGCCGAAAAGCTGAGTCGTCAATTTGACATACGGTGTTTCGCCGCAGCCTGCACAAGCACCGGAGAATTCAAAGAGCGGCTGTTCGAACTGAGAACCGATAACGGTCTTCTTATTTTGCGGATTGGCTTTCGGGGCCACTTCGTCCTGCGCGAAGTACCACAGATCCATCTTACCGCGTTCGTCGTCATCGTTCGGGACCATGGTAAGCGCCTTGGTCGGGCAGACATTGGCACAGCTGCCGCATTCAAGACAGTCGAGCTGGTCAACGACGATGGTGAAACCGTATTCTTTGCCGGATTTTCCCTTGGGCGCAATTTGGAAGCCCGCCGGCGCCTTGGCACGTTCCTCTTCGGTCGTCAAAACGGGACGGATGGTCGCATGCGGGCAGACAAAGGAGCATTGTGTGCAGCCGATACACTTTTCATGATCCCAGGAAGGAACATACAAGGCGGGGCCGGCCTTTTCAAACTTGGCGGTACCCGAAGGCATGGTGCCGTCTTCGCGGCCCGTGAAGTCGGAAACTTTGAGGTCGTCGCCAATCTGGCCGAGAACGGGAGCCGCCACCTTTTCGAAATATTCCGTCGTCGGACGGCCTTCCGTCTTTTCGTCCACAGCATCGGCCCAGGAAGCGGGATAGCTTACTTCGTGGAATTCGCCGACACCGGCATCAACAGCGGCCCAGTTCATGTCAACGACTTTCTGTCCTTTTTTGCCGTAAGACTTGACGATGGAATCTTTCAGATATTTAACGGCGTCTTCCAGGGGGATAACCTTTGCGAGAGCAAAGAACGCAGCCTGCATAACCATGTTGATACGGGTGCCGAGGCCGAGTTTCTGACCGATAGCGTCGCCGTTCAGAGTATAGAATTTAACGTGATGTTTGGCGATAGCGCGTTTAATACGGGCCGGCAATTCATGCTCCAGTTCGTCATCGGACCAGGTACAGTTCAGCATGAACGTGCCGCCGTCTTTAATACCGCGGAGCAGATCGAAGCGCTTTACATAGGACTGACGGTGACAAGCGATATAATCCGCCGCGTCGATAAGATAAGGCATATCAATAGGCTGTGTGCCGAAACGCAAGTGAGAAATCGTTACGCCGCCGGATTTTTTGGAGTCATACGCAAAGTAAGCCTGCGCATACATGTCCGTATGGTCGCCGATAATCTTGATGGCCGATTTATTGGCGCCGACCGTACCGTCGGAACCGAAGCCCCAGAATTTACAGGACGTAAGACCTGTCGTATCCATAGGCATTTTGTCGGCACGCGGCAGGGAAAGATTTGTAACGTCGTCGACGATGCCGATGGTAAAGCCATTCAGAGGATGTTCTTTTTTAAGTTCCGCAAATACGGGGAGAATATCTTCCGGAAGCACGTCTTTAGAGCCGAGGCCCGCGCGGCCGCCGATAATATCTACATTAAGCCCCGCTTCTTTAGCGAAGTTTACCATATCGAGATAAAGCGGTTCGCCCATAGCGCCCGGTTCCTTCGTACGGTCGATGACGGCTATTTTTCTGACGGTCTTCGGCAGTACGGCCTGCAAATGTTTGGCAGAGAACGGACGATAGAGATGTACATTTATTACGCCGACTTTTTCGCCGGTTTTGTTTAAATATTTGACGGCCTGATACGCGACGTCGGACAGGGAGCCCATAGAGACGATTACATATTCGGCGTCTTCAGCGCCGTAGTAGTTAAAAGGCTTATATGTGCGTCCCGTAATTTCGGAAATCTTGGCCATGTAATCGGCTACGATGTCGGGCATGGCGTCATAATACTTGTTATTGGCTTCACAGTGCTGGAAGTAAATATCCGGGTTTTCCGCAGTGCCGCGAATAACGGGGGCGTCCGGATTGAGCGCACGGTTACGGAAGTTCTGCAACGCTTCGGTATCAACAAGGCCTTTAAGCTTATCGAATTCCATGACTTCGACCTTTTGAATTTCGTGAGACGTGCGGAACCCGTCAAAGAAGTTGATAAACGGTAATGAGCCTTTCAACGCCGACAAATGAGCAACGGCGGAAAGGTCCATAACTTCCTGTACGTTCGATTCCGCCAAAAGACAGCAGCCGGTTGCACGAGCAGACATGACGTCCTGATGATCGCCGAAAATGCTCAGCGCATGATTGGCCAACGCACGAGCCGCTACGTGGAATACGCCGGGGAGTAATTCGCCGGCAACTTTATACATGGTCGGAATCATCAACAAGAACCCCTGGGATGCCGTATACGTCGATGTCAGCGCACCGGCTTGCAGGGACCCGTGGAACGCGCCTGCAGCACCCGCTTCGGACTGCATTTCGATAACCTTCACCGTGTTGCCGAAGATGTTTTTAAGACCCGCCGCCTGCCAGTCGTCGACATGTTCCGCCATCGGGGAAGACGGCGTAATCGGGTAAATAGCCGCAACTTCGGTGAATGCGTAGGATATCCAGCCTGCCGCTTCATTACCGTCCATGGTTTTGAATTTACTCATTACTAATACACGCTCCTTTATTGAAAAAAATACCGTTGATATAAATATTTATATCAATCTATAAAGTTAAAAACATACCAGTCCTGTCCCCTCATATGTATCATTATATACATACACGTCACGGCGATACCTATTTGGTATAAAGCCAGTGAAGGTGCTGAATTCCGCCAAAAAAATATTGCCATCAGACAAATCATGTAATATA
>ERZ773005.14-NODE-14-length-184335-cov-6.649577_pt1 | contig 184335 bp, 165 predicted proteins | sample MGYA00580666_ERZ773005 | MGnify/ENA primary metagenome ERZ773005 (study PRJEB29015, sample SAMEA2737999) | human oral metagenome | biome: human oral; feature: human-associated habitat; material: dental | place: China | collected 2061 ...
TGAAAACCAGTGATTCCGAAAGGGACCGTGGGTTCGAATCCCACCCTCTCCGCCACATTTTATAGGTAGTAGATCAAGCCTGGAGAAGTACTCAAGAGGCTGAAGAGGACGGTTTGCTAAACCGTTAGGGTTCGTATTAGGGCCGCATGGGTTCGAATCCCATCTTCTCCGCCACATAATATAGGGGTATAGCTCAGTTGGTAGAGCAGCGGTCTCCAAAACCGCGTGCCGTGGGTTCGAATCCTACTGCCCCTGCCAATTTAATACGTATATCGGGGTGTAGCGCAGTTTGGTAGCGCAACTGGTTTGGGACCAGTGGGCCGCGGGTTCAAATCCTGCCACCCCGACCATTTTTCAGAAACTGAATAATAATCGTTTACAAATAAACACTTAGGTGTTAGAATCAAAAAGTGCCGGGGTGTAGCGCAGCTTGGTAGCGCAACTGGTTTGGGACCAGTGGGCCGCGGGTTCAAATCCTGCCACCCCGACCATTTTTTAAGGCGTGGGCCATTAGCTCAGTTGGTCAGAGCGTCCGGCTCATAACCGGCAGGTCCTGGGTTCAAGTCCCCGATGGCCCACCATTATTTATTTAGTTTATTTGCCCAGATAGCTCAGTTGGTAGAGCAAGGGACTGAAAATCCCTGTGTCCTTGGTTCGATTCCGAGTCTGGGCACCATCAAAGAAGCTGCGATGCTTCTTTTTTTTATATCTACATATTGCTCTCATTCCTATTACAATATTTATATATTGTGTTATTTAAAATATTTTTCACTTTTAAGCAATTAATTTCCTGCTTCATATTGAAATTCCAACGTTTCTTATTACTATTTTGTTCAAATTTATAGTTTGATTTGTTAAAATATATTAATATTAGTTAGATTTATGATTTAACAATACGAAAATTATTTGTTAAGAAAGAGGACCTAATGAATAATAATTTATCTATAAGATTTAAATCATTATTAGCTGTTTTGATTTTTATCTTGCTGCTAATTTTGTTTTCTAATGTGTCTGTCAATGCTCAATCAGTTCAGAATGCAACGGGTTATATCAATTCAAAGTCCGGGGTAAATGTTAGAGCGAGTACTTCCGTATTTTCCAAGAAAGTGATGTCAATCTCTAATAACAAGAAAGTTATTATTACTGAGATTGTTTTTTCATCAAACTCAAATGCAACTGCTAGGGATAAATGGTATCGCGTAAATTATGGCGGTAAATCTGGTTACATCAGATCTGATTTAGTTAATAGAGTAGAGTACTCGGCAGTTGCTGGACGAACCTCCTCGTCACTCAATAGTAGACTGGGTGCAGGAACTGGATTTACTAGTGTTGCTACATTTGGAAAAAATGTTAATCTTACGGTTCTTTTGAAAGCTAGAGCTAATAAGTCCAATGTAGGTTGGTACATGATTAAATATAACGGCGGTTATAACTATGTTTGTGCTACATGGGTAGATATTACTGGAAGTATTTTTTCAGATAACAGCGGTGGAACTTCTAACAATACAGGCACGACAACGCCTAATACAGATACTAATTCTGCTCCTAGCACATCAGATAATAATGCTCTACCTAACAATGGGGCGACATCACCTAATAATTCAAATAGTACAAGTGATTCTGGCAATACCAATAGCAGTGCGAATACTAATGTCAATCAGTCACAAAATGAATTTGAAAAATCAATTGTATCTTTTCCAGATGACTATAAAGTTTATTTAAGAAAAATTCATGCCGAACATCCAAATTGGCGATTTGTAGCTAAAGATACGGGAATAGATTGGAATACGGCACTATCGAAGCAAAGTCGTGATGGGGTTTCACTCATTAATGGAGTTTACCCATTGTCATATAGAGATGTGAATCCATATAGTTTCAAGGCTAAGGATCAGACTAGAACTTTATATGGTGGAGCGAGCGTTTCATCTGGTTCAATTGGGACTGCGAGTGCTAATACTGATATTTCATTATTAGATGAAGTGTTTAGCGCTAATGATGGAAGCGATAATGCAAAATTTATACACATCAAAACTGCTTCTGGACAGACTGGATACATACAAGGTAGTGTAACTAATGAGAACTATTCTTATGCGATTAATGGCACTGTAAAGGGAGGATACACTAACATCAGAAAAGGTGCCGGTACAGGTTACGGAAAAGTTGGCGGGGCCAATACCGGAGATAAGGTATCAATTGTTTTGACGGCAAAATCTTCTGATGGGGTTGTTTGGTATAAGATTAAGCGGGGGAACGGATTTGGATACATATGTAGTAAGTTTGTTAGTATAGATGAATCCAAAACTCAAACTTCTAATCATAAACAGACGGTATCGCAGAAAGAAACAAATAGTAATAAAGGTGGTGCTGTTTATGGGACTGTAAATCAAAACACCTCGTATAGAATGGGGCCGTCTAATATCTTTAAAGAAGCTGGAAGTTTAAATTCTGGTCAGAATGTTACAATAATTAATTCAGTAAAAAATATTGATAGCAGTAATTGGTATAAAATAGCGGTCAATGGAAAAGTTTATTATATCCCTTCAAGTTCTGTAACTGCTTCAGGACAAGTTAAGTCTGGAGAAACTAGTGTAAGTGGCAAGGTTCATGATTATTTAAACTATAGATCATCATATAACATTACAAATAAGCCTGCAGGAACTTTTCCAAAGAACACGGAATTAGTTATTACAGGTGCTATAAATTCGGGTAACTACAATTGGTATAGAGTTCAATATAAGGGCAATACCTACTACGCAGCCTCAAATTGGATAACAGTATCAGATCAGAAGTACGATGGACAAGAAGCAGTTCCAGTAAATGATGCACAATCTGATGAGACTTCGTCAGGAGAGATAGAATCGCTAAAAGGTATTGGTAGATTTACTACATCAGGAACTTATATCCCTAAAGATGGCTCAACGTGGTTTAATGCTAATTCACAAGTTGTTGGATATTACATGGATCCACGCAATTTCTTGAATGAAAACAATATTTACATGTTTGAAGATTTATCATATCAGTCATATCAGTCTCAGGCTGCCGTATCTAAAATAATTTCAGGTACGGCTCTTGAGAGAAATGGGTTTATGGCTAGTTGGTTTGTCAATGCTGGTCGAGAAAATGGCATAAGTCCAATTGCTCTCGCTGCTAGAGCTCGCCAAGAAACTGGTGGCGGAAGTATTGCGATATCAGGTTATGCATTTCCAGACGGTAAGTATGCATATAATCCATATAATATCGGAGCTTATTCTAATGCAAACCCTGTTATGAGAGGGCTTGAATATGCAAAGAAACAAGGATGGGATACTAAACAGAAAGCTGTATTTGGAGGGGCTAAGTTTATAGCTAGTGGATATATCAAGCAGGGCCAAAACTCGGTATACTTCCAAAGATTTAATGTTGCAAATGGCGCTGCTAAAGTTGGAACACACCAGTATATGACAAATATATCAGCCTGCTATACTGAATCTATTTCAACAAAAAATAGCTATAGCGCTTATGTTATAACAAATGAGTCATTAGTGTTTGTAATTCCTGTATATAGCAATATGCCGGTGTCAACATCACTGCCACACTAATCTTTAAATAATAATTTAAAAAATTACAAAGCGGATATTACCAAAATAGGTACTATCCGCTTAATCTCTTGATAGAAATAAAATCATATTCATATATCTAGTTTTGCGCCTTGATAAGTATTACGTGTACGAAGTTCTTTATTAATGGCATTTAAGATTGTTCTTTTTTTATAACTCCATTCTGGACTGATTAAAATATTCCTAGGCACATCCCCGGTCAAACGATGTATAGTAATATCTGGTGGTATTTCTTCAAGCATCGCTACTACCAGATCAACATAACTATCAAGACTGTCAAAAGACACGTAGTTTGGCATTTCTTTATAAAGTGGAGATGTACTTACTATATTCATAAGATGAAGTTTTATACCAAATATTCCACTATTTGTTACGTAATGAAGTGAATCAAACATGTCACGTTCAGTTTCCTCAGGAAGTCCTAGTATCAAGTGTGTTACAGTTCTGATATTACGTCTTGACAGTTCGAAGATTGCCTTATCATAATCAGCTAGGTGATATCCGATATTCATCTTGGTAAGCGTGTTCTCGTGAATAGTTTGAAGTCCAAGCTCTATCCACATGAAATAATCTTTGTTCATTTCAGCAAGTAAATCTAAAATCTGATCATCAAGGCAATCAGGTCTTGTCGCTATCACTATTCCTTCTATACATGGATGAGATAGAGCTGCATAATATTTGCTACGAAGAACATCAATAGGAGCATAAGTGTTAGTGTGACTTTGAAAATAAGCTAAGTGACCGGCATTTGGCCATTTATCACTTAACAAATTAATCTGACTTGGTATATCTGACGCTAGTTCTCCTGAACCGCCCGATGAACAGAACTTACAGCCACCATAACCCAATTTTCCGTCACGGTTTGGGCAAGTAAAACCAGCTTCTATTGAAAGCTTAATCATCTTCTTACCGAATTGCTCTTTTAGGAAATTGTTAACTGAATAAAATCTTTGACTATCTGTAAATTTCAAATGAAAACCTCTTTAAAATATATTGGCAAAATAACGCCTAAATATTGATATTGTTATAGTTGCTATAGAAAAATACAACAATATTTTGTATAATAAATAGATAATTTTAAAATTCAGAGGTACATCTAATGAAAGAAAAATGCGACGCCTATATGGGCTTTCGTACAAATGAATTTCAAAATAAGGTTTTGCCCGTGTACATACCTACTGATTTAAGCGGGAGAAAGCCAAGAATTCTTCTGCATGCATGCTGTGGACCTTGCTCAACTTCTTGTGTCGAAAGGCTAGCTTTTGACTATGATGTTACTGTTTTTTATTATAATCCAAACATTACAGATCAGGAAGAGTATCTTTTACGTAGGGATAATCTAATTAAGTTCATCGACACTTTTAATGATGAATTCAAAGATAGAACTCATGTTAATTACATTGAAGGTGAATATAAAGTCGAAGATTTTATAAAAGTCGCACAATCGTTATGTAATGAGCCTGAAGGGGGGAAGAGGTGTGATGTTTGCTTTGAACTAAGGCTAGAAGAGACAGGCCGTATTGCAAGTACGTTATGTATGGATTATTTTGCTACTGCAATGGCCGTAAGCCCTCATAAAGACTATGCTTCTATACTAAGAATTGGCGAGAGTATAGGAACAGCAAATAATGTCAAGTTTTTAGATATGGATTTTAAGAAGAAGAATGGATTTGGTAGAAGTGTAGAGCTATCTAAGAAATATGGTTTATATAGACAGCGATTTTGTGGTTGTGAGTATGCACGAGCTATGATGGAAAACAGATAACTTTATTTTAGATTATAAACAAATAAATTTATATAGAAAGGCTTTAGGATATGGGGAAATTAGTACTACCGAAAAATTACAAACCAATTATTGATCACGTTGAGACGCAGAGAGCAATTAAGAAGATTAAGGATTATTTCCAGCAGGAGCTTGCATATGGTCTACAGCTTCGAAGAGTTTCAGCACCACTGTTTGTATTTCCAGAGACTGGTCTTAATGACAATCTGAATGGATATGAACGCAGGGTAAATTTTACAATAAAGGATATTGATGAAAAGCAGGTTGAAGTTGTTCAATCTCTTGCTAAGTGGAAAAGAATGGCGCTCGCTAAGTATGAAGTGGAACCTGGCCATGGTATATATACGGATATGAACGCAATTAGAAGAGATGAAGAGCTTGATAACATTCATTCAATCTACGTCGATCAATGGGATTGGGAGAAAGTAATAACTAAAGATCAGCGCACTGATGAATTTTTAGAAGAGACAGTTACCACTATTTATAATGCAATGAAGAATCTCGGAGATTACGTAAATCGTCTATATAGAGATATTCAGATTGAGTTACCAAATGAAATAACATTTATAACCACACAGGAGCTTGAGGACAGGTATCCGGAAAACACACCAAAAGAGCGAGAAAAGCTTGCAGCTAAGGAGTTTGGTGCAGTATTTATAAAGAAAATCGGAGGTGTTCTAGCATCCGGTAAGAAGCATGATGGAAGAGCTCCTGATTACGATGATTGGGAGTTAAACGGAGATATTATAGTTTGGAATGATGTCCTTGGTGATGCTTTAGAGCTTTCGTCAATGGGAATTCGTGTTGATAAGGAAGCAATGGAGCGTCAGTGCAAAATTGATGGCAAAGAAGATAGGCTTAGTCAGTCATTTCATCAGAGTGTTCTTAATAATGAGGTTCCTCTATCCATAGGCGGTGGAATTGGTCAGAGTAGAATCTGTATGTTCTTCCTTCAAAAGGCTCATATAGGAGAAGTTCAGGCTTCAGTATGGTCAGATAATATGATAAAAGCTTGTGCGGAGGATAACATATTTTTACTATAGACCTAACTTAAACTTAATGTACTAGAATTTTAAATAATATAAAGAAAGGATTCATATTCATGAAATACGTCGATGTGGTAATTGATAATAAAAGTGAATATATGGATTCTTTTTTTACTTATTCAGCACCTGATGATATTAATGTGGGAGATAAAGTTACTATACCTCTCGCAAGAAAATCAAAAGATGTAGATGGATATGTGGTATCAATTGATACCGTACCAAGCATTGAGTTAGATAAAATCAAGGGTATTACTGGTATTGAAAAAGATAAATCTCTTACACCTGAGATAATTGATACCGCTATCTGGATGAAATCTAGATATGGTGTTAAGTATATCGATGCTATTAAAATGTTTGATGTTACAGGTAAGCGTATTCCTAAGCAGAGTAGGGAATATAGTGAAACAAAGCTCGAAACTGAACCTATGTTATCTGATGAACAGAATTATGCGGTTACACAGATAAGTGATTCAATATATAATGCACTCGGTAAATCATTTCTAATACATGGAGTTACGAATTCGGGCAAGACTGAAGTTTATATGAGAGCTGTGAAAAGTGCCTTAGAGAGAGGTGAAACGGCAATCATACTAGTTCCAGAAATAGCGCTTTCATCGCAGATTGCAGAACGTTTTTCTAAACGTTTTGGTAAAGGTCAAGTTGCCATAATGCATAGTAAACTTAAGACCAGCGAACGACTTGCTGAATGGATACGGATAAAATCTGGCGAAGCAAAGATAGTTATAGGGGCTAGAACCGCAGTTTTTGTGCCAGCATCAGATATCGGTGTAATTATTATTGATGAAGAACATGAATCTACTTACAAATCAGATCATAATCCAAAATATGAAACAGTCGATGTTGCTTTTAGAAGAGCGCAGTATCATAATGCTACTTTGGTCTTAGGTAGCGCAACCCCTAGCATAGTTTCGTATAATCGTGCTATGGAGGGAATTTATCAGCTTATCGAGATGAAAAATAGGATTGGTAAGAGCATTATGCCTGAAGTTCAGATAGTGGATATGAGAGATGAACTAAGATCAGGAAACTCAGGTATTATAAGTACAAAGCTACTATCATCGATAGAACAAACTGTAAATAACGGAGATCAAATAATATTGTTTCTTAATAGGAGAGGATTCTCTACTCAGGTATTATGCCCTGAGTGCGGTTATATAATGATGTGCCCAGACTGTGATATAACGCTTACTTATCATAAAAAGGATGATGCTGCGATATGTCACTACTGTGGACGTAAGTTCAAGGTTCCCGAGACATGTCCTAAATGTGGAAATGATAACCTGTCGTTTATAGGAACAGGGACGGAGAGATTAGAAGAAACTATAGAGGGTCTCGTACCAACTGCTAAGGTTGAGAGATTTGACCTTGATACAGCAAAAAATAGTTCAGAGATAAAAAAGACTCTTAGACGATTTAATTCAGGTAAGACAAACATTTTAGTAGGTACACAGATTCTGGCAAAAGGATTAGATTTTAAAAATGTCGGGCTTGTCGGGATAGTTTTGGCAGATTCATCACTCAATATACCAGATTATCGTTCTCCTGAACGAACATTTCAGCTTATAACTCAGGTATCTGGACGAGCAGGTCGAGAAGGTGGAAAGAGTAAAGTAATCCTTCAGACATATCAACCTGAAGATGATACAATAAAAAGAGCTGCTAAGGGAGATTATTTTGGGTTTTATGAGCAAGAACTATCTCACAGAAAAAACATGAACTATCCTCCTTTTTCTGATATTATCTCTGTGGCATTCGTTGATAAAAAAGGTTTAAAAGAAGAATATAGTTCTACAATAGATTATGCTAATGATTTTAGGAATTATCTTATATCAATGAAAAATTTACCGACAAACACAACAATTTATCAGCCTAAGGTTGACCTTCAGAGAGGTGGAGCTGATAGAAATCGTGTATTTTTTATGATTAAAGCACCTAGAGGAACTAGAAGTGGATTCGTGAGTGCGTATATGAACTACAGAGAATTTATGATTAGGTATAGAAGTACCTGTCATATTGAATTGGATATAAATCCATATGGAATAATTTAGATTGATTGATATATTGAAAGGAGTATTATGGCGCTAAGGAAAATAGTAATTAGAGGTGATGAGATTCTCACAAAGCATTGTAAGCCTGTTTCAAAGATTACAGATAGGATTAAAGTTTTATGTAATGATATGCTCGAGACTATGAGAGATGCAGATGGTGTTGGACTTGCAGCGCCTCAGGTAGGTGTTATGAAAAGGATTTTCGTTTGCCGGCCAAAGCTTGAAAATTTTGATCAAGAATATGTGATGATTAATCCTGAAATAATAGAAACAGATGGTGAACAGGAATCAGCGGAAGGTTGTTTAAGTGTACCAGGTTATATTGGAATGATTAAGAGACCAGAACGAGTTAGGGTTAAAGCTATGAATTTGTATGGCGAAATTAAACAATACGAATTTTCTGGATTTGCAGCAACCTGTATAATGCACGAGAACGACCATTTAAATGGAATTGTATATACAGATATTGCGGAAGATCTATACACCACAGAAGAATACAACGAAATGATGGCGGAAAGAGCAGCAGAGAATGCAGAGGAAGAGAATTAAATGCGGATTATATACATGGGAACTCCTGACTTTGCAGTACCTGCATTAAATAGCATAATAGATGCTGGTCATGTTGTAGAAATGGTTGTAACGCAGCCTGATAGACGAGGAAATAGAGGAAAAGTGGTTTTTTCACCCGTCAAGGAATGTGCGACTCAGCATGGAATTAAGGTTTCACAGCCTAATAATATCAAAGACGAACCAGAGTTTATTGAGACGCTTAAAGCATTAAGACCGGATATGATTGTAGTTGCAGCTTTTGGACAGATACTTCCGCAGGTTGTATTAGATATACCTGCTCACGGCTGTATTAATATCCATGGTTCTATTCTCCCTGAGTACAGAGGTGCTGCGCCAATGCAATATGCCATCCTAGATGGAAAAAAAGAGACTGGTGTTACTATTATGCAGATGGGACGTGGGCTTGATACAGGTGATATCATTAGTGTAGCTGAGGTAGAGGTAGGTAGGAAAGATATAATTGCTCTATCTGAGGAGCTTGCTGAGACTGGAGCTAAATTGGTTGTAAAAACTATCGATCTGATAGCTAGCGGTCAAGCAACTTACACAAAACAAGATGACTCAGCTTCATCATACGCTCACATGATTCGCAAAGAAGATGGATATACTGATTTCAATTCGTCAGCTACTGAAATCGATAATAAAGTACGTGCTTTTAAAATTTGGCCAGGTACATTTACCAATATTGGTGACAAAGTTCTGAAGATTTTTGACGTTTTGCCAATTGATGATGTTGATGAATGTGCTGAAGTGGGGACGATTACTAGTGTCGAAAAAGATAAATTTACTGTAAAGTGTGCTAATGGAACCCTTGAAATCAGAGAAGTTCAATTACAAGGGAAGAAGAGGATGAGCGTTTCAGACTTCATTAGAGGAAACAAATTAGAGGTTGGGATGCGTCTTAAATAGGTAATTATATTGGAGGTTGAGATATGTTTGGTGGATATTATTCGTCTATGATTGTGTTAATTCCAGCAATGATTTTTACGATGATTGTACAGGCTCGTATAAAACGTGCCTTTTCAACGTATATTGATATTGAAAATAGTAAAAGAATTTCGGGCTTTCAGGCTGCTCGCAGTATGCTTGATGCTAACGGACTTCAGCAGGTTTCAATCAATGTTTTAAATGGAGATGCGCTTACTAATTATTATGATCCAAGAACTAATACAGTTAATCTTAGTTCAGAAATATATAATCAAGATTCCGTTGCATCCGTTTGTATAGCTTGCCATGAAGTTGGTCATGCAATACAACATGCTACTAATTATGCTCCAGTAAAGATGAGGAACGCTCTTGTACCTGTAACTAACTTCGCTCAAAATGCATCATGGCCTTTAATTTTATTAGGAATTATCCTGTCATCTACAACGCAGTATGGAACTATGTTCTTCAATATAGGAATCTTTTGTTTTGTAGCTGTTGTTCTATTCCATCTTGTTACACTTCCTGTTGAATTAAATGCAAGTAGTAGAGCGCTACAGCAGATGAAAGCATTAAATCTAGTTGATGATTCGGATTATGCTGGAAGCAGGAGAGTTCTAAGTGCTGCGGCAATGACATATGTTGCTGCATTAGCGACTGCAGCGGCAGCACTAATCAGGATTCTTCTTATAAGGGGAAATAGGGACTGATGAATAGTGACTGGTATGCTGTGTACGTTGCACTTCGTAATGTATATTGCGATAATTCATACTCAAATCTTGCGATTAACGAAGCACTTAAGGAATACAAAGTATCCTCGCAGGGCTTCGTTCGTGTTATGTCTAAGGGTGTAATACGCGATACAATTCTTTTAGATTACAATATTGATAGATTAGCAAAGAATGGTATTAAGGGAATTAAGAAAAAACACTTAATTATTTTACGCATGGGTATGTACGCAATGGCAAAAATGGATTCAGTTCCTGCATATGCTGCGGTTAATGAAGCTGTTTCTCTTGCTGAAAAAATTTCGCCAACAATAAAAGGGTTTATCAACGGTATGCTTAGAGCTTTTGAAAGGGAAGGTTCAATTATATTAGTTCCCGACACCGATGATGAGCTAAGGTTATTATCATACAGATATTCCTTCCCATATCATCTTGTCAGATTTATTTTTAAACAATATGGCAAAGAGGCAATTGAGGGAATTATCAAGGGGCTATATGATATACCTGAACTTAATATAAGAGTGAACTCATTTACTATCAATCGCGATGATTTAAAAAAATGTCTAGTTGATAGAGGAATAACGGTTAGGGATAATCCCCTTGCTCGTAATGGAATTATCATAGAAAATGGTTCAGTAGTTAATATTCCAGAGTTTAAAAGCGGTATGTTTACTGTTCAGAGTACTTCTTCGCTCAGAAGTGTGGAAGTACTTAATCCAAAACCTGGTGATAATGTACTCGATATGTGTGCCGCTCCTGGTGGAAAGAGCACCGCCATGGCTGAAATGATGAATGATACGGGATTTATTATGGCCTGCGATATTCATGATCATCGTGTGAGGCTTATTAAAGAGCTTTCAAAGCGACTCGGTCTTTCGTCCATTAAGACAAAGGTAATGGATGCAACTCTGTATGATGAGAGTTTATGTGAACGGTTTGATAAGGTTCTTGCCGATGTTCCGTGCTCAGGGCTCGGAATTATAGCAGGAAAACCTGAGCTTAAACTGCATGTTGATCTTAATGAGCTTCCGAGTTTATATGAAATTCAGTACAGCATTTTGAAAAATGCTTTTTATTATTTAAAAACTGGAGGGGAACTATTATATTCCACTTGTACAATAAACAAGCGAGAAAATGAACATATAGTTTCTAGGCTCTGTGACTCCTTTGAAAATTCAAGTATTGTTGAATACAATTCAATTTTACCGTATAATAAACAAGTAGGATTTTACTATTGTAAAATAAAAAAATGTAGTAATTTATAATTTACTCAGGTGGTAAGACTTTAATGAGAGTAGGATATTTAACTGATAAGGGCATGAAGCGCCCTAAGAATGAAGATGCTGTAAAAGTATTAAAGGATAGCAGATTTTTCATGCTGGCAGACGGTGTTGGTGGAAATAAGTCAGGGGAGATAGCAAGTACTGCGGCAGTAGATTTCTTAGCTGATTACGTGTATAACAACCCAATAGAACTTGTAGAGGGAAGTGAAGCAATTTTTCTATACTTCGAAAATGCTGTTAACTTCGTAAACGAAAGCATTCTACAGCTTTCCAATACTAAACCAGAATACGTGGGTATGGCAACCACGCTTGTATTCGCGTACGTTGATCACAAGATTCTCTATGTCGGTAACGTCGGAGATAGCAGGGTGTACTTTATTCATAAAGATGAAGTACATCAGATTACTGATGACCATACCTATGTAAATGATTTAGTTAAGATGGGTGCTATCACTAGAAGTGAGGCTGATCATCATTATAAAAAGAATGTAATAACCAGAGCTATTGGTGGAAATGCATATAATAATCCAGACTGTTTCAACATATACATGGAGCCTAGCGATAGAGTTCTAATATGCAGTGATGGGCTTTATGAGGAAGTATCAGATGATGAAATTCTTGAAATTTTTAATGAAAGTTCTGATATGCAAGATTGTGCTGAACGTATGGTTGAAAAAGCAAACCTAAACGGTGGAAACGATAACGTTTCAGTAATTTGTATTGATATGTTGGAGGAATCAAATGAGCAGTAGACTTCTATCTGGCCGTTACGAGCTCCTTGAGAAAATCGGTGATGGCGGCATGGCAGTCGTTTACAAGGGTAAGGACAGACTGTTAAATAGATTCATAGCTATCAAGATTCTCAGACCAGAGTTCACAAAAGACGCTTCATTTGTTGAGAATTTTAAAAGAGAATCACAAGCTGCGGCTGGACTTTCTCATCCTAATATCGTGAGTGTTTACGATGTAGGTAAAGAAGGAAATATAAACTACATAGTAATGGAGTTAGTTGAAGGTCGTAATTTAAGTACGATTATAGCCGAAGATGCGCCGCTAGATTATCGAACTGTTATCGATTTAACTAAGCAAGTTGCATCTGCGTTAAGAATAGCACACAAAAATAAAATTATTCATAGAGACGTAAAACCGCATAATATCATGGTTACGTCTGATGGAGTTGCAAAACTTGCTGACTTTGGTATTGCGAAGGCTGTTAATGATGCAACGCTTTCAACTAATAGTAAGGTAATAGGCTCCGTCCACTACTTCTCGCCAGAGCAGGCTAGAGGGAACTATGTGGATGAGAGATCTGATATATACTCATTAGGTATAGTAATGTACGAGATGCTTACAGGAAGAGTTCCTTTTGACGGAGATAATCCTGTTTCTATTGCACTTAAACATATAAATGAAGAAATTGTACCACCACACGAGTATGTAGACGGTATTCCACCTGCACTTGAGAGAGCTGTTTTAAAAGCTACTAATAAGTTTCAGACTAATAGATTCAACAGTGCAGATGAACTTATTGAGGAGCTTGACAACATTGAGTTTGTAACTAAAGTTGTTGGAAATTCGATTTTTGCAGAAGCATCTAACGAGGTTGCGCGTAAGCGATCTGATAACGAGGACGATGATAACGACGATATAGTTTCTGAGAATTCAAAAAAGAAGAAGAAAAAGAAAAAATCTAACTCTTCTAGCCGCAAGAAAAAACTTATCAAATTTGGAATTGCAGGAGCTCTTGTACTATTTCTTGTTTTGGGTGTTGCATTTGCAGCAGGTGCTTTCTCGAGTAAGACCAAGGTTCCTGATATGTCAGATATGACGTATAAGGAAGCGAAAAAAACTGCTGAAAAAAGTGGATTTAAGGTTAAAAAGGGAAAGAGTGTATATTCTTCAGAAATTTCTGAAGGACATGTTGTAGAGCAGAATCCTTCTGGCGGAGAAGAGGCTAAGAAAGGTTCAACGATAACACTTCACATAAGCAAGGGATCCAAGGAAGGAACCGTACCTAACGTTGTTGGGCAGGACTATAAGAAAGTTGAAAAGAAACTAAAAAAGGCAGGCTACAAGCTTGGAATAGTTAAGTCCGAAACTTCAAACAAGCCAGAGGGAACAATTCTAACTCAAGATCCTGCAGCTGGAACAAATGCTGATAAGGGCACAAAAATTAACCTTACAATCAGTGATGGAAAAGGAAAAGAAAAAGGAACTGTACCTTCTGTAACCGGAAAGTCACTTGAGGAAGCAAAATCAGCTATCACAAATGCTGGATTTAAAGTAGGAAATATTTCTTACGATGAAAGTAATGTTTATGGTAATGGCTACGTAATGTGGCAGCAGTATGCTGCTAATACATCACTCGAAAAGGGTGAAACCATTGATATTGAGGTAAGTAAGGGAGCACCTTCATCAGGAAGCTCTTCTGACAGCTCAAATAACAGTGGAACAAGGTTGTAATATGCTAGGAAGAGTCGTTAAAGGAATTGGCGGTTTCTACTATGTAGATGATGGAACACATGTTTACATGGGCAATGCTCGTAAAAACCTCAAAAGAGATAAATCTATTATTTATGTAGGTGATGTCGTTGAGTTTGACCTAAGACAAGAAGATGGCGACTGTATAATAACAAAGGTGCACGAAAGGAAGAACTTTCTTTCGCGCCCACCTGTTTCTAACCTCGATAAACTAGTAGTTGTATTTGCAGCGGCATCACCAAATCCCAATAGAATTATTATCGATAAATTTACAGCTGCTACGCTATATAACAATATTGACGTCATTATATGTATTACGAAGCCTGATCTTGTATCAGAGAGCGATTTACAAGAACTAGTTTCTACTTATAAAAAGCCCTTTCCGGTGGTTACTGTCAATGGTAAAAATAGTGATGGTATCGATGAGTTATATAATCTAATAAAGGGATATAATGTCGCCCTTGCAGGGCCATCTGGTGTTGGCAAATCAACAATTATGAATCATCTTACAGGTAGAAGCGATATTGAAACAGGAGATATTAGTAGTAAGACCTCTAGAGGTCGACATACAACGAGGCATGTAGAGATTTTTAGCATAGACAAGGATACTCATTTTTATGATACACCTGGCTTCACATCGTTGGATTTTCCTAAGCTTGACAAGTATAATGTGAAGCATTATTTTCCTGAAGTATCAGGATATAAAGGATATTGCAAATATCTTGATTGCATTCATGTCGATGAGCCTGGGTGTGCAGTAAAAAAGGCTTTGGCTGAAGGACAAATTAGCAAAAGTAGATATGAATCGTATCTTGCGATTTTGGAAGAGGTAAAAAAATGGCAAAGATAGCACCTTCGATTTTGGCAGCAGATTTTGCAAAGCTAGGTTCAGAAGTCGTTGATATTTGTAACGGTGGATGTGACTATATACACGTTGATGTTATGGATGGGGCATTCGTACCCAACATCAGCTTTGGAAGTGCGGTTATGAAAAGTCTTAATGCTTATGCTACTGTTCCATATGATGTTCACTTGATGATTGAGAATCCAGACCAATATCTTGAAGATTTTGTGACAGAGAATACAGAGTATATTACTGTTCATTATGAGGCATGCCCTCATATTTGTAGGACAGTATCACGCATTAAGGAACAGGGGGTAAAAGCAGGGGTATCGATAAATCCAGGTACGCCGGTATCTTGTCTTGAGGCTGTACTTCCATTTGTCGATATGGTCCTCGTGATGTCTGTGAATCCAGGTTTTGGTGGACAGAAATTCATTCCTGAAACTGCCGATAAAATTGCAGAACTGAACAAGCTGAGAAATACAAAAGGGTATGGCTTCGAAATTGAGGTTGATGGTGGTGTTTCTGATGAGAATGCAAAACTTCTTACTTCAAATGGAGCAGATATTCTTGTGGCTGGTTCTGCAGTTTTCAAACATGAAGACAGAGCTGAAGCTATAATGAAAATCAAACAGGTTGATGCATAAAATTTATAGAGAAATTATGCTAAAACTTCAAATTGAAGCTGATGCCTAGCATTCTACTTACGTAGAATGGCTAGGCATTTTTTCATATCATTTGGTAGTGGAGCTTCAATCTCAAGTTTCTCTCCTGTCATAGGATGATTTACAATCATTTTTGCAGCATGCAAAGCCTGTCTATCAATTAGTGCTGGAGCGTCGCCCTCGTATAGATGATCACCAGTAATTGGATGACCTATATGAGCGAGATGAACTCTTATTTGATGCGTTCTGCCAGTATGTAATGTTACTTCAACTAAAGTGTTGTTATAAAATCTCTCGAGGACTTTAACATCTGTTATTGCATCTTTACCGCCTTCGGAAAGCACTTTTCTCTGAATTGACTCCTCGTTAGGTCTTCCGATAGGTTTATCTATTGTAAATTCATCATCTCTGATAACTCCATTTACTATAGCCATATACTGCTTGTGTACTAAATTTTCACGCATCTGCAGAGAAATATCATTTTGTGAATTTGCGTTCTTTGCAACGATTACTATTCCAGAAGTGTCCATATCGATTCTATTAGCGAAACGAATCTTGTATTTTTGTCCATTATTCAACATATATTTCATAAGACCATTGGCAATAGTGTGAAAGGGATGGCCTTTAGTTGGATGAACTATTAATCCTGGCTGCTTATTTATAAACATAAGATCATCATCTTCATATAGCACATCTATAGGAATATCTTCAGCTGGAAAATTGCTAGTTTCTTCTGGAAGTCTTATTGATATCTCATCGCCTACTTCTGGTGTAATAAATCCAGGAGTAGGCGTGCCGTTAAGATCTACAAGTTTCTGGAATTTCATCTTAGTCTTAAACCGTGATGAGAATTTAAAATTTGCCTTTATAATCTGATTGATGCTCAAACCGATATCTGAATCAGTAACTGTATGATTATATTTTCCCATTAATTCCTCAAATTTATTCTATAAAAGCTTGTTAGTAAGCTTGTTCCAGTAATCGTAACCAGGCAGTCTTAGAAGGTGAATTTCGTCTTCTGCCTGCATTACGTCAATTTTAGATACATTGATAAATTCCCGAGTAAGTCCATCGTATGCCAATAAAAGCTTGTCTCCAACGGTGCTCTTACGAGTTACTAGTCTAACTTTTTTTGACGCAGGGTAGAGAATACTCGACCTAAAGCATCTATAAGCGCTAGTGTTCATAGGTGCCATCGGAGTTAGCTGTAGAGCATCTAACTCGGGCGCAACGAGAGATCCTCCGAGCGAGTAGTTATAAGCAGTAGAACCGACAGGTGTAGATACGAGAATTCCATCGCCGATAAACTCTTGAATTGGAGTATCGTCCATAATTATCGAAAGATGAGCCAGTTTTGTATACATCCCCATAACGAGTATTTCGTTAATTCCCGTTATCTCATGAATGCCATCGCGGTCTGTGATGAGGGCACGTATTGGATGGATTCTTTCAACTGTATAATTCCCATCATTATAATGATTAACGAACATTTCTAGCTCGGAAGGAATTAGTTCTTGGAAGAACCCCAGATGTCCTGTGTTTATTCCAATTATGGGTGTCTGTGGAAGTCTGCATTCGTGTACACAGTTTAGAAATGTGCCATCTCCTCCGATACATGCTATTAAATCAACGTCTTCATCGTAAGTGTTAACAATCTCGAATCCTCTACCGTTCAAAACGCTAACTAATTCACTTGCTGTATCCTTTGACAGACCCGTATCGTTACTATAGATGAATACTTTGGTTGGTTTCATAGTATTTCCTCATGTATAAATACATTATATCATCTGATCTAGTTCATCGACTAGATTGCCAAAAGTAGATAGTGCTGAGAGAACTGGCTGTTCTGTGCTCATATCTACTCCAGCGATTTTAAGTAATTCTATTGGATAGTCAGATTCTCCGGTATCTAGGAATTTTAAATAATCATTTCGTTCAGCTTCTCCGCCGATTAATATTCTATTTGCAATAGCATTTGCAGCAGAGTATCCCGTAGCATACTGATATACGTAGTAAGCACGGTAGAAGTGAGGAATTCTAGACCATTCATACTGGATAAAATCATCATGTTCAATTGCTGTTCCATGATAAAGTGTGTTTAGCTTATCGTATTCCTCGTTTAAAAGCTGCGCGGTGAGCGAACCGCCATTTTCGACAGTTTCGTGTGCAATTTTTTCAAATTCAGCAAACATTGTCTGCCTAAATAAGGTCGATTTAAACTCATCAATGTAGAAATTTATTAGATATTTTTTCATATCGTGTGATTCTGCATTCTTGAGAAGGTGATGAATCAATAGGGTTTCATTAACAGTGCTAGCAACCTCTGCTGTAAATATAGAGTGTCCTCCGTAAATAAATGGCTGTGTGCGTCTAGTATAGTAAGAATGCATTGAATGACCGGCTTCGTGGACGAGTGTAAACACGTCACGCAGTTCACCACTAAAATTCATCAAAATATAAGGGTTGCTATCGTAGGAACCAAAGCTATATGCTCCAGAGGTTTTACCTTTATTTTCGTATATATCAACCCATCTATCTTCAGTTAGTCCCTTTCGTAAAGTTTGAACATATTCATCGCCTAAAGGAGCTAATGCTTTGCAGGCGATATCAACAGCCTCTTCATAGCTACAGTCTAATCCTTTTGGTTTTACAATAGGGCGGTAAACGTCATACATTTTAAGTTCATCAAGTCCAAGAGCACGCTTTCTAATCTCCATATACTTATGCATTGATGATAGGTTCTTATGTACAGCATTTATAAGATTGTCATAAACTGAAAGTGGAATGCGTTCACCAGATAACTCACTATCGAGTGTGGATTTGTATCTACGAAGTTTGGACATGATTGTGTCATGCTTTACATTGTAGTTGTACATTACAGAAATTGAGTTGTTAAACTCCTTATATCTTCGGTACATTGCTTCAAAAGCATTCTTTCTTACCTCGCGATTTTCCGACTCCATGAACTGGATATAATTGCCATGAGTGAGCTCCAGCTCTATCCCATCTTCATTAGTAATTTTGCCGAAAGAAAGATCCGCATCGTTAAACATAGTAAATATTTCGTCTGGAGCGCTAGCAGATTCATTAAGCTGAGCAATGATACGTTCTTCATCAGAAGAGAGAACGTGAGGCTTGCTAAGCATGATTGAATCGAGCATGAACGAAAATTCATTTAAAGCAGGTAATTCTTGGATAAATCCTTTTATTGCATCTTTATCAGCTTCCAGTAGCTCTGGTGTAAAGAATGAGATATTAGCTGAAATTTGAGCGAGTGTAGAGAGTGACTTGTTGTTCATCTCTGTATATTTTGTATTCGTATTATCTTCATCATGACGCATTCTTGAATACACAAAAGCATTCTCAGCTTTGCGCATCGTATCAGCGTATAAGCGTAGTGCATTAAAAAGATTTTTAGCTGAATCTGTAAGCTGACCTTTAAGCGAAGCAAACTCTTCACTCTCCTTAAGTGCAGTGGACAAATCCTCTTCCCATTTGGCTTCATCTGGATACATCGCCTCTAAATTCCATTTATCCTTGTCCGCTATCTCGGAACGTTTTTTTAACTCGTATTTATTCATTTAACTAGCTCCTTATGCTATAATTGACAATGTATTATTATAGCATAAATTGATTTAAAGGTGAATTAATGAACAAAGATGAACTCTATCAAATCCTTGATATTGTTGCGCCAGAGGAGTTTGAGTATTACGAAAATCTGGCGGCACTTCTAGAAGCCGATGAGATAATAGACGCTAAGCTTATCCTAGAACTAATAAAAAAGCTCGATATAGAATCTTTAGTAGATATGTTTGATTCGTATTTTGAAGAGTGGAATAAGTCAATCCCTGATGATTTGGCAGAGCTTTACGTGACTGTCGATACTGCAAAACGTAGCATTATGGGACATTTTAATGAAGAGATGACTGATGAAGATTATTCATCTCTGGCTAACGCTATATATGATTTTAGACGATGGTACGTTACTACACCTCATGTGGTAGATAATGATACAGGTGAAGAAATAAACGTGAGAGATGCCAGGTATAATCTTAGTGCATCTAGATATACAGGAGAAATCTGTAATTATAATTTTAATGAAGCTTATAAGTATGAAGGAGACTCGTACTCCATGAGGCTGTCAGATATTATAGAAGCTGAATATAACTAAGGGGGATATATGCTAGAGGTTATAACGCTTGATTCAGGAATAAGACTAATTTTAAATTCTATGGATTCAGTGAGATCCTTATCGATAGGTATATGGTGCAATAATGGTTCGGTAAATGAAAATGATGATGAACAGGGGATTTCACACTTTATTGAACATATGCTATTTAAAGGAACTAAGAACAGGGATCACTTTCAAATAGTTAATGAGATAGATAAACTTGGCGGTCAGATGAATGCATTTACTAGCAAAGAGTGTACATGCTTCTATGTAAAGTGCCTTGATGAGCATTTTTATGCGACGGCTGAGGTTCTTACAGATATGATTTGTAATCCTACTTTCCCAGCGTATGAGCTTGAAAAGGAAAAGGGAGTAGTTATTGAAGAGATTAATATGAATTCCGATGATCCTGATGATGTTGCATTCGATATTCTCGAGGACAATGTGTACCATGGCATGGGAATGGCTCATCCTGTTCTTGGAACTAAAGATACAGTTTCATCATTTACACACGATAAACTAGATGAATATTACTTTGACCATTATACGAGAGATGAAATTATAGTTTCGATTGCAGGTTCGTTTGATAGAAAAGAGGTAATCGAGTACTTTGAAGAAAAGTTCTATAATCTCAAAGAACATAGGGAATGCGCTACCGATAAAAATGTCTCTGCTACTGCTGCCGGTGGATATATTGAAGTAACTAAGGATATTGAGCAAGCCCATATTGCGATGGGTATCAGGCTTTTTCCGGCAGAAGACCCAAGAAGATATCCTATGACACTACTTTGCAACCTTCTTGGAGGAGGTATGTCTTCGAGATTGATGCAGAATGTTCGCGTCAAGAAAGGGCTTGCTTACTCTGTATACTCTATGACTGGATTTTATAGTCATACAGGACTTTTCGTTATATGTGCCGGTGTTGCCAAGGATAAGGTAGATGAGGCTTTAGGGGCAATCAAAGAAGAGCTGGATAGACTTAAAGGGAATGACATCAGCACTGAGGAATTCCAAAGCTCAAAGGAGCAGCTAAAATCAAGCTTTATATTTGGACAAGAGAGTGTTCAGAATCTAATGATAAATAACGCAAGAAATCTTCTCACTTACGGAAGGTGCATTACTCCTTCTGAAGTTCTAAATATGATAGATGATATCACCTTAGACGACATAAATAATGTAAAAAAAGAAATTTGTGACTATAACAATTTCAATATAATAAATGTTACAGGTAATATTTACCTGTATAGTCATGAACAAAACGAGTTTCATAACAGTTCAAAACAGATTTAAATCGTTAATATTCAAGGCTCTGCCTTTAATTAACTGAAAGGATATATGCAAATGGAGTTAAAATTCATCTCAGAAAGCGGCATTTTACCGACATACGCAACTGATGGAGCATCAGGACTAGACCTTCGTGCATTCATTGATGAACCAATCACTTTGGCACCGATGGAGAGAAGACTTATTCCTACGGGGCTTTTCGTTCAAATTCCAGAAGGTTATGAAGGTCAGATTAGGGCAAGGTCTGGACTTGCAATCAAACATGGAATTGGACTAGTTAATAGTATCGGAACAATCGACTCAGATTATCGTGGTGAGCTTAAAATTCCGATGATTAATTTTGGAAACGAGTCTTTTACAATTAGTAATGGTGATCGTGTAGCACAGCTCGTAATTGCAGCTTATGAGAGAGTTGAACCTATAATTGTTTCCGAATTAGATGATACAGATCGAGGTGAAGGTGGCTTTGGACATACAGGAGTTAAGGGATAGATGATATTAAGAGAGGATCTTGAGCGTAGAGAATATGAATTTCTTGATGAGAGGGCTTCAAAGGCTAGAGATTCTTTGGGTCGTGATAAATATGAGGAAAAGTGTGGATTTCGTACGGACTATCAGCGTGATAGAGACAGAATTATACACTCAAAAACTTTCCGTAGGCTGATGCACAAAACGCAAGTTTTTCTTGCACCAGAAGGTGACCATTACAGAACCAGATTGACTCACACACTTGAAGTATCCCAAGTTGCCCGTACAATTGCAAAAACACTTAATTATAATGAAAATCTGACAGAGGCAATTGCACTCGGGCATGATCTCGGACATACACCATTTGGTCATAATGGGGAGGATGTTCTTAACAGAATCCATGAAGGTGGATTTAGACATAATGAGCAGAGTCTAAGAATTGTAGAACGTCTTGAATGCACCTCCAAAAGAGTTGGTCTTAACCTTACAAAAGAAGTTAGAGACGGTATCCTTAACCATAGGGGCGAAGGTGTTCCTATAACCCTTGAGGGCCAGATTGTAAAGATAAGTGATCGCATCGCCTACATCAACCATGATATTGATGATGCAATAAGGAGTAATGTCATAACGATTGACGTGCTTCCACCTGAAGATCTTGATGTTCTGGGACATTCTCATAGCGAGAGGATAAACAATTTAATTGCCGATCTAGTGACATTCAGTGATGGAAAAGACAAGATTAGCTTAAGTCCTGATTTTAATAAAGCACTTCTTCATTTACGAAAATACATGTTCGAACATGTTTATTGTAGTGAGCTCGTAAAACGTGAAGAAGATATGAATAAAGTAGAAGTAGTTATTACTGCACTTTATGATTATTTTATTAAACATCCTGATAAAATGCCTGAACTATACAGAGGAGTTGCTTTAGAGGACGGAAATGCAACTGCAGTAAAAGATTATGTCTCAGGTATGACGGACAGATATGCAATTTCGCTTTACTCTGATTTATTTGTTCCACGTGGATGGACTGATTTTAAGTAAATGAATTTTTTAGTGGGAGAGTTACATGGCGATTGGTAATAGCTTTATCGACGAGATAAAGTCAAAAGTTAATATTGTGGATGTCATTGGTCGTGAAGTCCCTCTCAAACAAAGTGGTAGTAATTTCAAGGGACTTTGCCCATTTCACAATGAAAAGACCCCGTCGTTTATGGTTAATGAACAAAAACAGATATTTAATTGCTTCGGTTGCGGTGAAAAAGGTGATGTAATTCACTTTGTGCAGCGTTTTAATAATATGGAGTTCATGGAGGCTTGTGAAAAGCTAGCTGAAGAATATAATATCGAGATACCAAAGCACGGAACACGAAGGAAAGAGGAGTTGTCTCGCTATTATGAGATAAACTCTGTAGCTGCAAGATTTTTCTTTGATAACCTCACTAGATGTGCTAACCCTGGATATACATATATTCGCAAAAGGGGTATTAGCGATGAAACTATTAAGCACTTTGGGCTCGGATATTCTCCTAACTCTTGGAACAGTTTATATAAATATCTACAGAGTAAAGGCGTTTCAGATGATGATATGCTTAAGCTTGGACTTGTAACACAAGGGAAAAAAGGCGTTTATGATAAATTCCGCGGAAGGCTGATGTTTCCAATTTTCAATACTCGGGGAAAAGTAATAGGTTTTGGAGGAAGAGCTCTTGGTGACGAGATGCCTAAGTATCTCAATTCACCTGAGAGTGAAGTTTTTCTCAAGAAGAATAATTTATATGCTCTAAACTTTACTAAAAAAAATGTAAGCGACGAGAATCAAGTTATTATGGTTGAAGGGTACATGGATGCAATCTCTCTGTATCAGAATGGTATCTGCAATGTGGTTGCTTCGCTCGGTACAGCACTGACGGAAAATCAATGTCAACTTATTACTAGGTATACGAAGAATGTTGTGTTATCATATGATTCTGATTCTGCAGGAATAAAAGCAGCGCTTCGGGGAATCGATGTAATGCGCAGTTCTCATGCAAATGTAAGGATTTTACAGGTGACTGGTGGAAAAGACCCTGATGAATTTGTAAAGAAATATGGTAAACAAGAGTTTTTAAAGCTTGTTAATGGCGCGGCTCCAGCTACAGATTTTACGCTAGAAATGACTAAAAAAAAGTACAACCTTAGCGATAACCTTGAGATTATAGAGTATATAAGTAGTTGTGTTCCAATACTAAAGAAACTTGGAGCTGTAGAACAGGATTTATATGTAAAGAAACTTGCTTCAGAATTTGATATATCCGAACATTCTATACTAACAGAAATAGCGTCAGACGAAAGCAGACATAGTTCTCCGTACCCTGAAAATTCACGCAAAGTGCGAGAATTTAAGAATGATAGATATGGAAATGATGAGAGGCTTGAGGTTTCTTTGCTCTATATATTAACGAGAGATGCAAGATATCTTGATAATTTTAAAGAAGATGATATAGAGTTTAGAACCGTGCTTGGAAGGGAGCTTTACAATATTGCAAGTAAGTTGATTTCGCGTAACGAGATGGCCGAAATAAATATTGATGACATATATAAGGAACTCGACCCAGAAGATGAAAAGGCTCTTAAAGATATATTATCAAATATAAGAATTGGTGCGGATGAAAGTTCATACTACAGAGAATGTTATGTTAAATATGTGCAGATGCATTACGGAGAAAAAATAATAGAGCTACAAAATGCGATTGCAGTCGCTGAGAAGCTGGGTAATGAAGAAGAAATTTCACGTCTTGCTATGCAGTTACAGGATATTGAAGAGAAGAGGAGAAAGGTTAGGTAAATTATGCCAAAGAAAGAAGCAACCGAAACAACGGCAAATGAGCGCGTTGAACAGGCTGTAGAAGAGATAATGAGAATCTCTGAAAACACAGGTAATGAAATTACGCTAGCTGAGATTGGAGAACATCTATCTAGGATCAAACTAAATAAAGATCAGATAGATGAAGTCTATGATTTAGTCGAGAAAAATGGCATCAGCATAGTGGATACAAGGGAACCTAATGGAAATGAATTAGAAGATGTTGAAGATGATGATGTAGATGTCGACGATGGTCTAGTTCTTAAGACAAATGGTGAAATTGATGTGGATGCAACTGTTCCAAAGTCACTACCTACTGATGATGCAGTTCGAATGTATCTCAAGGAGATTGGTAAAGTACCTCTACTTACAGGGGCTGAGGAGCGTGAACTTGCAATTCGTATGGAACAAGGAGATGAAGAAGCTAAGAAGAAGCTTTGTGAATCAAACCTAAGACTAGTAGTAAGCATCGCAAAAAGATACTTGAACAGAGGACTCAGTTTTCTCGACCTTATTCAGGAAGGTAACCTCGGACTAATTAAGGCTGTCGATAAATTTGATTACACAAAAGGGTATAAGTTCTCGACCTATGCTACTTGGTGGATAAGACAGGCTATTACACGTTCAATCGCTGACCAGGCTAGAACTATTAGAATTCCTGTTCATATGGTTGAAACTATCAATAAATTAATCAGGATTTCTAGACAGTTGCTTCAGGAGCTTGGGCGTGAACCTACTTCTGAAGAAATCGCTAAAGAGATGGGAATTACAGTTGAAAAGGTTAGAGAAATAAAGAAAATCTCTCAGGATCCAGTTTCGCTTGAGACACCAATTGGCGAAGAGGAAGACAGCCATCTTGGTGACTTTATCCCTGACGATGATGTACCTGCACCAGTTGAAGCAGCTGCATACTCAATGCTTAAGGAACAACTGATGGAGGTTCTTGACACGCTATCTGATAGAGAAAAGAAAGTTCTTATGCTTAGATTTGGTCTAGAAGATGGAAGACCTCGTACTCTTGAAGAGGTTGGTAAGGAATTTAACGTTACAAGAGAACGAATTAGACAGATAGAAGCGAAGGCTCTCAGAAAGCTTCGTCATCCTAGCAGAAGCAAGAAGCTTAGAGATTATCTGGAGTAAATATGAAGATTAGTGACAGAATAAAAGCAATATGCGATGCTGTTACATCTGGAGAAACTATTGCGGACATAGGCACAGATCATGCCTATGTCCCATTAATTCTATATAAAAATAATGTTTCTCCACATGTGATTATGTGCGATATTAGTGCTGACTCTCTATCAAAAGCCAAAAAAAGTTTTACCGATGCCGAAATTGATATGCCTGAATCATCGTTTAGAGTGGGTGATGGGATTGATGTAATCGAAAAAGGGGAAGTCGATGCCCTTATCATTGCTGGACTTGGCGGGGTAACTATTGTAGATATTCTTTCGAATGATATCGATAAATTGCAGAGCTTTAAAAAGCTAATTTTACAGCCTCGTAATAATAGTGGTTCATTAAGAAGTTTCTTATATAGATATGGGTTCGATATTACCGATAACAAGCTCGTAAAAGAGGGTAAATTTTCATGTGAAGTTATTGTAGCTGTTAGAACATCAAATATTAACAGCGAAAATGGTTCAAGTTCTGCAAGGGAGCTACCTTATAAAGATACTGATATAAGATGGCGATATCCAGAGGGCATTATAAACAATGATGCATCAGTGGTTAGTAAAAGACTTGGTCATGCTATAGAGAATCACAAAAGGGAAATTGAAAACCTTAGACGCGCTAAACACGACCAAAGTGATAGAATTGCTATGCTTAAAAAGGAGCTTAATTATCTGTACACATTACTAGGAGAATAAATGGATAAAAAATTAAATTTCCTTACTGTAGCGACGATGTACATAGGCGTCATAATGGGTGCTGGTTTCGCTTCAGGAAGAGAATGCTGGCAGTTTTTTGGTATATTTGGCGATAATGGATACAAGGGGATTCTGATAACAGGTATAGGTTTCCTAGTTGTATCTGTGATGATAAGCTACATAGCTATTTCCACACATACAATTCAATTAGGTGCGCTTATATCACCTGTTGAGTCAAAATTAATTTATAAACTCATTGAGAATATACTTGCAATTATATATTATACAATGTTAATCGCTATGGCTTCAGCAGGTGGCTCGCTTTTAAATCAGATTTTGGGATTACCCCAATGGGTCGGAGGTGCTATTATTACTGCTCTAACACTACACACCGTTTTGGGAAGCTTCTCTCGTATGTCGAGCATTTTCAAAAAGTTTGTACCAGTTTTATTTAGCATTTGTATTTTAGCAATAATAATAGTACTGCTTACACAGAACAGAGTGAGTGAAAGTAATTTATTGACAAGTCATAGCTCATGTATTTCATGGCAAAGATCATCGATGCTTTTTCTCTCATATAACTGTATGGGTATGATGACTGTCGCTGGATCATGTGCAGTTTCTGCTAGGAGTACCAAGCATGCGATTAGTGGAGCAATAATGGGAGTAATTCTATTAACTGTTATTACATTGATGCTTCTAACTGTTCTGCTTATAAATCCTGGATTTTCAAGTAAATTAAGCCTTCCAATGGTTGGATGGTCAGAAGCTATTAACACAAAGTTCGGACTTCTTTATGCGTTTGTTTTAATGGGTGCTATATATCAAACTGCAACTAGTACTTATTATGGATTCAGTATCACAATAAATAATACACCTATGAAGAAAACAATCCTTTCAATTGGAGCGATAGTTGCTTTTATTGCTGGATTAACGGATTTTAAAAAAATAGTAGCGATATTGTATCCAACACAAGGATATATAGGGTGTATCATTTTAATTTTAGTGGCAGTAAACTTTATTAAAATAATTAATATTAATTTAAAAAATTTTAATTGTGGATAAAAATGTATCCAATATATATTTTGCACAATGTATTTGTGGTATCATTATATCTTGAAATGGGTAAACTGGATGATCGCGTGGTGTAACAATCACGAGGAAAGTCCGGGCTCCATAGGGCTAGGATGCCAGATAACGTCTGGCGTAGGTAACTATAGGGAAAGTGCAACAGAAACATTCCGCCGAAACGGATAATGCCGTGGTAAGGTTGAAATGGTGAGGTAAGAGCTCACCGGCATCATGGAGACATGGTGGCCGTGTAAACCCCATCCGGAGCAAGACTAAGATAGGCATAAAATGCGGCGGCCCGTCGCAGCCGGTAGGTAAGTCGCTTGAAGCAGCTAGCGATAGCTGTTCTAGATGGATGATCATCGTATACAGAACCCGGCTTATAGTTTGCCCATTTTAATTTAGGGATATGAGTGAAAGGACCTCGATATCTCTATCGAGGTTTAGGTGACCATATGAGATTAGGTATTGATGTTGGATCTACGACGGTAAAACTTATCGTCTTAGATGATTCAAATAGTATTGTGTATTCTAGATATGAACGTCATATGTCGAATGTTTTCGACAAAGTTGCTGAGCTTATTACTGATATGACGAAGGAGCTTGGCGATATTGAAGTTAATGCAGTTATCACCGGTTCAGGTGGTATGGCATTAGCACAGATTTTGGGAATAAAATTTGAACAGGAAGTAATTGCATGTAGCAAAGCCATCGAAACAATAATTCCTAAGACAGACGTAGCTATTGAGCTTGGTGGAGAGGATGCTAAAATTACTTTCTTCGAGTCAACTATTGAGCAGAGAATGAATGGTGCATGTGCAGGTGGAACCGGTGCGTTTATTGACCAGATGGCTGTACTTCTTCATACTGACGCACAGGGCCTCAATGAAGCTGCGAAAGAGCATACGATGATTTATCCGATTGCATCAAGGTGCGGAGTATTTGCAAAAACTGATATTCAGCCGCTTATAAACGATGGTGCAAAAACCTCGGACATCGCAGCCTCAATTTTTCAGGCAGTTGTAAACCAGATGATCAGCGGACTAGCATGTGGTCATCCGATAAGAGGGCATGTTGCATTTCTTGGCGGTCCTCTTCAGTATTTATCTGAACTTAGAAAAAGATTTGTTGAGACTCTTGGACTTAGCGAGGATGAGGTTATTTTTCCTGATAATGCAAAATACTTCGTTGCCATTGGAGCAGCAATTCTTGCTGAAAGAGAAACTAAACAGGTAGAACTCAGCAAGTTAATTGACTTAGTGAAAAAAGCAGATCCCGCTTCCGCTGGTGGAACGGTTTATCTCGATCCATTATTTAGGAATAAAGAAGAACTTGCAGAGTTTAGAGCTCGACATGCCAAAGCTAAAGTAAGAAGAGCTGATATATCAGAACAATCTGGCCCGTTGTTCCTTGGAATTGATGCTGGATCAACTACAACTAAAGCGGCACTTATCAATAAGGATAAGGAGCTCGTTTTCGAGTATTATCAGAGCAATGAAGGTGATCCGCTTAACGTTGTTCGCAACATCATGACAGAGATTTACGATAAGATGCCCGAAAGTGCTTTTATCGGGAAATCCGTTGTTACTGGTTACGGAGAAGGTTTGATAAAAGCAGCTTATAGGCTTGATGGTGGTGAGATTGAGACTATGGCTCACTATAAAGCAGCTGAAGAATTTCTTCCAGGCGTTACATTTATCCTCGATATCGGTGGACAGGATATGAAATGCATGAAGATTAAAGACGGCGCCATCAATAACATTATGCTTAATGAGGCTTGCTCAGCTGGATGCGGATCATTTATCGAGACTTTTGCTAAGTCTGTAAACACAAGCGTTGAGGAGTTTGCTGAGGATGCACTTGAATCAAGGATGCCAGTAGACCTCGGTACTAGATGCACTGTATTCATGAATTCAAAAGTTAAGCAGGCACAGAAAGAAGGGGCTACAGTTGCTGATATTTCAGCTGGACTGTCTTATTCAGTTATTAAAAATGCGCTATACAAAGTTATGAAGCTCAGAAATCCCAGTGAGACAGGTGACAAGGTTGTAGTGCAGGGTGGTACGTTCTTAAATGAGGCTGTTTTAAGAAGTATTGAGCTTGTGTTAGGCAAGAATGTAGTAAGACCAGATGCTTCGGGACTCATGGGGGCCTATGGTGCAGCTATTATAGGATCAAATGAATATACGGATGGTGAAAAGTCGAACGTCCTAACTAAGGATGAACTAGACGGATTTTCAGTTGAAACTAGTAATGACAGATGTCAGAAATGTGGTAACCACTGTCTTCTGACGATTTCAACATTCTCTGACGGTAATAAGTATGTTTCAGGAAATCGATGTGAAAGAGGAGCTGGAGAGACAGTCGAGCCACATAATAACCCTGATTTATATAAAGAAAAACAAAAGCTATTATTCGGTAGAAGAAATTTAAAACAAGAAGAAGCAAAACGTGGAATAATAGGTATTCCTCGTGTACTTAATATGTATGAGGATTATCCTTTCTGGCATAGTTTCTTTACAACACTAGGATTTAGCATAGTGTTAAGTCCACAGAGTTCTAAGAAACTATATGAATCTGGGATGGATAGCATATCATCAGATACAGCTTGTTACCCTGCAAAGATTACACACGGTCATATAAAATGGCTCGTAAACAAGGGGGTAAAAAGAATATTTTATCCATGTGTTAACTTTGAGGTTATTGAGGATAAGACTTCTGCAAACCACTATAATTGTCCAATAGTGGCCACTTATCCTGAAGTTATAGATAAGAATATGGCGGATTTATTCTATGAGAATAATGTTGAGTTTTATCATCCATTCCTGCCATATGATAATGACGATAGAATGGTTGAAGAGCTGTATAAATTCTTCTCTGGAAAGAGAAAAATTGACGTTGATAGAGCAAATCACACTGATGCGATAAATCGATTTGAAAATGATACGAGAACTTACAGCCTGTTTGGATTAAATCTCTCTCGAACTGAACTTAGAGAAGCTATCAGAGCTGGTCGAAAAGCCTACAGAGAATTTAAGGAAAGTATGAATAAGCTTGGCGATGATGCACTTAAGTTCATGGAGGAGAATAATAAGAAAGGTATTATTCTTTCTGGTAGACCATATCACTTAGATCCTGAAATAAATCATGGAATTAACAACGTAATTAATCAGCAGGATATGGTTGTTCTCACAGAAGATTCAATTTCTAATAAGATTGACATTGCTCGTGATGTTAGAGTGCTTGATCAGTGGACATATCATTCGAGACTTTATAAAGCCGCTGTATTTGCCGGTCAGAGAGATGATCTTGAACTAGTTCAACTCAACTCATTTGGCTGCGGACTAGATGCCGTTACTACTGATGAAGTAGATGAGCTACTGGGTCAGAACAACAAACTACATACAGTTCTTAAGATTGACGAAGGATCGAATTTAGGTGCAGCAAAGATTAGAGTTAGATCATTAAAAGCTGCTCTTGATGAGAGAGATAAAACTGGAACTCACTCTGAAGGGCTAAATGAGCCATATAAGAGGGTGATATTTACACCAGAGATGAGAGAAGAATATACGCTACTCGTCCCGCAGATGTCTCCGCTTCACTTCCAGTACTTCACGCCAATTTTACGCGCAGCTGGCTACAAGGCAGAGCTATTACCGGAAGCAACTAAAAACTCCGAGGAAGAGGGACTAAGGTATATCAATAACGATGCATGCTATCCAACTATAGTTACATTAGGTCAGATTATTTCCGCTTTAAAATCTGGTAAATACGACCTAAATAAAGTTGGTGTATTCATGTCGCAAACTGGTGGTGGATGCAGAGCTAGTAATTACGTTGCTCTGCTGCGTAAGGCTCTCAAGGATCTCGGAATGGAGCAGGTCCCTGTAATATCTTTCAATACAGCTGGACTTGAAAAAAATCCAGGTTTTAAAATCACCCCTAAAATGGGATTAAGTCTTGTGTTTGCTGTTAACTATGGTGATTTGATTATGAAATGCTTATATCGTACAAGACCATATGAAAAGATTAAGGGTAGTGCAGAGAAAATTATGCACAAGTGGCATGATAGAATTGTTGAGAATGTTTTAAATTGTAAAGCAAGTACTTTTAAGAAAAATATCAGAATGATAGTTAAAGATTATGATACGCTCCCAATTTATGAAGATGTAAAAAAACCTAGAGTTGGTGTCGTAGGAGAGATATTAGTTAAGTACCATCCTAATGCAAACAATAACCTTGTCGAGATTATCGAAAAAGAGGGTGGAGAGGCTGTTGTACCTAGTTTTATTGATTTCTTTGAATATGGTATGCTAAATAAGCAATTTAACTTCAAGAATCTTTCGGGTTCTCGCAAGGAGATGATCTTTAATAGTGCAGCATTAAAGGCTATTGAACACTATAGAGAGTATGTAAGAAAGGCTTGTAGAGCCAGCAAGAGGTTTGATCCTGACCATTACATCGAAGAGACTGCGCTTAACGCTGAGAATATCCTATCTGTAGGTAATCAGTGTGGTGAAGGTTGGTTGCTAACTGGAGAAATGGTTGATTTAATAAACGCAGGTGTAAAGAACATTCTCTGCTTACAGCCATTTGCTTGCTTACCAAACCACGTTACTGGTAAGGGCATGATAAAGGTTCTTCGTAGCTATGACGAAGATGCAAATATCGTAGCGATAGATTACGATCCTGGAGCAAGCCACGTAAATCAGTTAAACCGAATTAAGATGATGATGTCCACAGCCTTTAAGAATCTTGAAAAGAACTAGGCTGATATGCTATCATATAACGTCAAATTTATTAAAAAATAAATAGAAGGAGGTCCACCTGTGGGTAGACATGGTACAATTGCAGGTAGAAAATCTGCACAGGATGCAAGAAGAGCAGCGATGTTCACAAAGTATACAAGGCAGATTATTGTCGCAGCTAAGGATGGTGGTGACCCTGAGTTTAACTCATCACTTAGAGTTGCGATAGATAAGGCAAAAGCTATAGGCATGCCTAATGATAATATAAATAGAGCTATCAAAAAAGGAACTGGAGAGTTAGCGGGTGAATCGTATGAGGAGCTGCTGTTTGAAGGTTATGGTCCATCAGGAGTTGCTGTAATTGTCGAGGCTTTAACTGATAATAAAAATAGAACAGCTGCTTTTGTAAGATCTACATTTGATAAGAATGGTGGAAATCTAGGCACTCCAGGATGTGTATCTTATATGTTTTCTAGAAAGGGTGTTATATTTATCGAGAAGACTGATAGCCTTGATGAGGATACAGTGATGATGGAAGCACTTGAGGCAGGAGCTGAGGATATGATTGTTAATCAGGATAACTTCGAGGTGAGAACAGAAGCTACTGATTATCACAATGTTCTCGAAGCACTCAAAGCTGCAGGATATGAAATTGCTGAGTCTGAAGTTGAATTTATACCATCAATGGAATCAAAGGTTGATGATGAGTCAGCTATCAAGGCACTTCATAAGCTAATTGATACGCTTGATGATAATGATGATGTACAGAGAGTGTCCTACAACTGCGACCTACCTGATATCGAATAAAATCAAAAACGGATAGTGCTTAAATCACTATTCGTTTTTAATTTCAAGTATTGAATTTAGTTTTAATGATAATATAATTTAAATATAAGTTCTGGGATATGCGTTGTGTATCACTAATTGAACCTACACTTCTTGCACGGGATTCCGAGTTCGCTGCTAAGCGATATGCTAAGCTGGTATACCAGTAACTTAGAAATTACTGAATAGCGACAGGAAGTACCCACCTTATCAATCGATAGGGCGTCAATTAAGAGCATGACGGTATTTCGGATCTTTTCTTAAAAATGATAAGCCCCATCGTATGGTGAGGCTTTTATTTTGTTTAATTAAACTCTGTTACATGCTATAATATGTTGAATTGATATAAACTAAATCGTTAATGTTGTTTTGTCGTGTATGAAGGTAAGAATATAAGCGAAAGGTATCAGAGAATGGGCTTTAAGAGAATTGACGTAAGGGAAATTAATGGCTTTAAACTGGGCAATGCTGAAAATCAAAGTGCTGGCACTGGTTGTACTGTCATTATATCTGAGAAAGGTGCTGTAGCTGGAGTTGATGTAAGGGGTGGTGGTCCAGCCACTCGCGAGACAGACCTTCTAAAGTCAGAAAATACTGTTCAAGCTGTTAATGCAGTTGTTTTGAGCGGTGGAAGTGCTTTTGGTCTCGAGGCTGGTTCAGGTGTTATGAAATATCTCGAAGATAAAGGCATTGGCTTTAAAGTCGGTGAGCGCAATATTCCTATAGTTACACAAGCTTCGCTTTACGACTTGGATGTCGGTTCGGGTGATATTAGACCTGACTTAAATATGGGGATACAGGCATGCATGAATGCATACGAAGGAATTTTTGATCATGGTAATCATGGCGCAGGAACAGGAGCATCTGTAGGTAAATTTTATGGGATGGATAGAGCTATGAAATCATCCCTTGGTACCTTTGCTTGTTCTGATGAAGTTCTTGAAGTTGGTGCAATAACTGCTGTTAATGCTTTTGGAGACGTATCTAACGGTAATAACAATATAATTGCAGGACTTTTGAGCAAAGATAAAGAATACATTAAAGGTTCTATTTCTGTAATTAAAAATCATGTTCATGGTGAAGCTGGTCCAGAAGCACCTGATATTCGTGATCCATTTAAAAATGATGAAATTGTTGTTACAAATGAATTTGACGATGATACAGTTAATAGTATTGCGACTGAAGAACTAACTATTAAGCGTGATGAGGGCGAACAGCAAAATTCAACGGACGTATATCCGGACAAAAGAGCAGATGAACACCATGACTCTTTGCATAACGCAAATAGTGTACACGATGAACCAGAGCATGAATCTATTCCTGTTGAAGAAATGGGATATGATGTTCCTTTCAATACGACATTATCATGCTTGATTACTAATGCAAAGCTGACTAAAACTCAAGCGAATAAACTAGCTTCAATATTGCACGATGGTTATGCAAGAGCAATAAAGCCAGTTCACGGAACTCTTGACGGAGATGCAATTTTTGTAATGACAACGAATCAAGTAGAAGTTAATTTTGATGCTTTTGCAGCACTTGCCACCGATATTATTCAGTATAGTGTAATTGACGGTGCGCTCGCTGCAACTGATGCTTATGGACTTAAAGCATCACGTTCAGTTATCGGCAAATAAGCGTGATTAACGAGAGGAAAATAGTTGATGAAACTTGTGATAATAGATGGTAACAGTTTGCTTTTTAGGGCTTATTTTGCTATGAGACCAATGATGACTAAAGAAGGGGTGTACACACATGGTGTGTACGCCTTTATCAATATGCTAAATAAAATCTTAGGTGATTATGCACCTGACTATGTTGCTGTTTGCTTTGATATGAAAGCTAAGACTTTTAGGCATAAACAATATGAGGAGTATAAGGCAGGTAGACAACAGACTCCAATTGAACTTCTGTCACAGATCCCTCTCATGCACGATGTCCTAGATGCTATGAATATATCTGTATTTGAAAAGGAAGCATTCGAGGCAGATGACTTAATAGGTACAATTACAGCAAAAGCTTCGAATAGAGGTATAGAGTCAATTATAATTACGGGTGACAAAGATGAACTTCAGCTTGTTGATAAGAATACTAAGGTCATAATCAATAAGAGAGGTATGACCGAATTTGACATGTATGATGAAGCTGCAATGATAAACCGATACTCTTTAACTCCAAAGCAGTTTATAGATCTCAAAGGACTCATGGGTGATAAATCTGATAATATTCCTGGTGTTCCGGGAGTTGGTGAGAAGAAAGGAATTGCTCTTCTTAAGCAATACGAATCAGTTGAAGGTGTTCTAGAGAATGCAGATAAGATTAAAGGTAAGCTTGGTGAAAATATCAGGGATAATAAAGAGATGGCTAAGCTATCTAAATCGCTTGCTACCATAAAGCGTGATGTACCGCTAGACTATAAGTTCGACGATTTAAAATTCGTAAAACCTAACTATGAAAAACTCCTCAACATATATAGGAGTCTTGAATTTAATAGTCTTATTAAAAAATTGGATTTAAGTGAAATCGACGCAGTAACAGAGTCTGAGAGCAAAGGTGCTAATATTTATAACGAATACTCTAGATATAAGGCTGTAGATCCTTCAAAATTCTATGACAGAGTGAGTCCAGGAAGTGAAGTTGTTATAACATTTAAAGGTATTGATAACCACACCAGCATGCCATTGCTTGATAATGTTTCGCTATTATCAGCTGAAGAAAAGATTATTACTAAAGTTGAGCTATCACCGCTTAATGTTTCTTCTGCTATCGAAATGCTTATGAGTCAGGGATACGAGTATATCTGTTATGACATAAAACCATTTATATACACATTACTTAAATATAATATAAACGGTATGCGAATCAAACATGATGCTTTTGTTGCGGAATACCTTTTAGATCCTAATAGAAGCAGGTATTCATTAGATAAAATGCTCGTTAAATACACTGATTTTACTTATGACGAATCAACTGAGGATTTCGTTCGTTTGCTATATATTTTAAAAGTCTATGAAGGTCAGAAGGAAGAAATAGATTCGAATGGACTTGTCACAGTTTACGAGGAATGTGAACTTCCGCTTATTGAAACTATGGCAGCTATGGAAGCTGTCGGTATGAAGGTAGATAGATTTGTTCTGGAGTCGGTTGGGAACGAACTCGATTCGAGAATAACAGATTTAGAAACTTCAATTTATGAAAAAGCTGGACAGTCATTTAACATTAAGTCACCTAAACAACTTGGAGTGATATTATTCGAAAATATGGGTATTCCTTATCCAGTTCGTAGCAAAAAGAAGACTGGATATTCTACATCAGTAGATGTATTAGAGAAGCTTAAAGATGAACAGCCCATCGTTAATGATATTCTGGAATATAGAAAAGCTACTAAGCTAAAAAGCACATATATAGATGGACTCATTGCTCTTATAGCTGACGACAATAGAATCCATCCGCATTTCAACCAGACAGTCGCTGCGACTGGTAGAATCAGTTGTACTGAACCAAATCTACAAAATATTCCAATTCGTGATGAATATGGTCGTAACATTAGAAAAGCTTTCGTTACTAGTGATGACGATTATACATTCATAGGGGCAGACTATTCACAGATTGAACTTAGAATTTTAGCAGCGCTGAGTGGCGATGAATCTCTGATAAATGCGTTCAACAACAATGAAGATATTCACCGAATAACCGCTTCAAGAGTGTTTAATATGCCACTAGATCAAGTAACACCGCTTGATAGATCTAGAGCAAAGGCCGTAAATTTCGGAGTCATCTACGGAATGAGCGGGTTCGGGTTAAGTGAAGAACTAATGATTTCAAGGGCTGAAGCTCAAAGATATATCGATGATTACTTTTCAAAGCACGCGGCAGTCAAAGCCTACCTCGATGAACAGATCAAAATAGGGGAGCGTGATTATGCTGTTAAGACGATAATGGGCCGCATAAGACAAATTCCTGAATTTGCATCGCGCAAATATATGGATCGTCAATTAGCAAATAGATTGGCTATGAATACTCCTATTCAGGGAAGTGCTGCTGACATAATTAAATTGGCCATGAACAAAGTGTATCGCGAGCTTAAGGATAGGAACTTAAAATCTAAACTAGTGCTTCAAATTCACGATGAATTGATCATTGAAGCGGATAATGACGAGCTTGAGGTTGTCAAGGAATTGTTAAGACGTAATATGGAAAATGCTTTCGCACTTAAGGTTAAGCTTGTGTGTGATATGCATACTGGTAGTACTTGGTATGATTTAAAATAAGGGTTGCATCATATGTTAAGGATTGCTATTACTGGTGGAATCGGCTCAGGAAAAACGGTCATCACAAATTATCTTGAATATTTAGGATATACTATTATCGATGCAGATGTTATATCTCGTGAAATGACTGGTCCAGGAGGGTGTGCGGTTGAACGAATAATCGAGGTATTTGGTCCCGATGTTGCTTCAATCGAAAAAGGCCTATCACGTGAATATATTCGCCAGCTTATATTTAGTAACAATGAGATGAAACGTAAATTTGAGGATATAGTTACAAAATCAGTTATCGATACCATTAATCGTATTTTAAAAGGCTATGAACTATCAGGGAAAAATGTAGTTTTCGTCGCAGCACCTCTCCTGTTTGAATATGATATGGAAGATGAATTTGATGCAGTATGGTTAGTTGTGTCAGATGAAGATAAAAGGATAACTAGAGTAGCTGAACGAGATGGACTTGATAATGAAATGATTACAAGAATTATCGATTCGCAGTTAAGTGATGAAGAAAAATGTGTACTTGCAACTGATATTATTGAGAATAATTCCACAGTTGATGATTTGAAGATCGCAGTTAATATACTTCTAGACAAATACAAACTCAAGACTTAATTGAGAGCGAGTAATATTTGTGATAAAATTATATGTCTCGATTTACGTGAGGTAGAGTTATGAGTGTAAATTTACGTTATAAACTTAGAGTACTTTCAGGAGCTAAATTCTCAAAATTAAATGAGGTAGCTACCGAGATTAACCGAAGATGTGGAAAAAGTAAGTCTAGCATTATAAGAGATATTTACCACTGCTACAGATTATTCGGCAGCGGTTACTATGATTATATAACTTATCATTTTTATGAGCTAGACGACAAAACACGTGATACGTATATGACACGTATGCGAAGCAAAAAATTAATCACTTTTCTAAACAACCCAGAAAAGGCAAAGATTTTCGATAATAAGAATAAATTCGATGAAGTTTTTAAAGAGTTCATCGATAGAGATTTTCTTGATGCACTTAACTGCAATCTTGATGAGGCAACGCGGTTTTATAATGAAAATGAAGTCGGATTTGGTAAAATGCTTGATCTTTCATGTGGGAAGGGTGCTGAAATTATCAGAATATCAGACTTCGAAGATGCACGAAAATTTTATGACTATATAAAAGAAAAGGGATTTGGAGTTGTTGAAGAGTATCTTATAAATCATGATAAGATTCGTGAAGTGTATGAACCAGCGCTCAATACTATGCGTATGATTACGATTATCGGAGATGATAAAGAACCACATTTGTTCTTTGCCGCGCAAAAATTTGGTGTAGATGGTCGATTTATCGATGTTCATGGAATCCATGCTCCAATTGATTTAGAAAAAGGCGTTGTTCATTTTCCTTTTCATAGCGGAAATACCGATACAGATTTGATATATACAAAACATCCTGATACTGGATACGATTTAACAAATTATGAGGTACCAATGTTCAAAGAAGCAAAAGACATGATTCTTCGAGCAGCAATGAAGGTTCCTGAGATGAGGTATGTAGGATGGGACGTCGCTGTAACTAACAAGGGACCTAAGATTGTTGAAGGAAATGATTATACTGCTTATGACTACATGCAGCTTCCATATCAGAATCCTAGTAGAATTGGAGTTATCCCTGATATTCTAAAGCTTGTACCTAGCTTCAAGGATGAGCTCCGAAAATAATTTATATTTATGCTTAACTGCTAACAAAGAAAGGTTGACACGTATCAATGGGTAAATTGCGCTTTTTCTGCGCTCTCTTAGTCGCAAAGCTATCTATTATCGCGCTTAAGATTACTAGGCATAATGGCACTAACTTTCCCGGTATAGTTGCTATTAGAATATGTCCAAATTTTCTCAGGTACATTGAATTACCTAATAGAATTATTGGCATAACTGGGACTAACGGCAAAACTACATGTTCCAATTTACTAAATGATTCTCTTACTTTTTTAGGGGAGAAGGTGCTTAATAATTCTGCCGGTTCTAATACAATCACCGGTATTACAACATCTCTTATAAGAAGTGTAAGTTTGACTGGAAAACATAAATACAGTACGGCGGTATTTGAAATAGACGAGCTTTCTTCAAGAAGAATATTTCCCTATGTTCATATCGATTATTTAGTGGTCACTAATTTATCTCGTGACTCAATTATGAGAAACGGACATCCAGAATATATGAGATCTATTCTAGAATCGTATATCGATAAATCAACCAGACTGATTTTAAATGCAGATGATCTTATATCTTCGCTGATGTGTCCCGACAATAAAAGAGCTTTTTTTGGTATCGCTTCACTTGCTATTGACAAAGAGTGCTGCACAAATCTGATTGACGATTGTCCAATTTGTCCAATATGTAATTCCAAATTGAAGTATACAAAAAATAGATATAGCAATATAGGTAGGGCATACTGTCCTAATTGTAATTTTAAATCATATGCTGCTGATTACTTAGCCACAGATGTTAATCTTGATTCCATGACAATGAATGTGTCTCTTGAAGGTGAGAAGTGCAGATTTAAGTTATTCAATAATGGAACTTTCAATATTTATAATGAATTAACTTTAATAGCAACTCTTAGTGAATTAGAATATTCAGTTGATGAGATAAAAGCAGCAGTAGACAATGTTAATATAACAAAAGAAAGATTAAATGAATTCGAAGCTGGAGGGATTAAGTTAAGTTCTGTTCTATGCAAAGATAGAAACGCTTATGCGAGTTCGAGAGTATTTGAATATATTGAAGCACAACCTGGAGAAAAAGAGCTATTATTGTTCAATAACAACTTTCAGGATGATGCTACATGGTCAGAGAATATGTGCTGGCTTTACGATGCGGATTTTGAACTGCTTGCAGATGATAGAATTAAAACTATAGTAACGACCGGATCTAGAGGGCTGGATTTTAAACTCAGACTACTTTCGGCTGGAGTTAAAGAAGATAAGATTAAATATGTTATTGAACCTTTTGATTGCATTAAAGAGTTAAAGTTTATAAAAGGGGAGACCATATTTTTGCTCTATGGCACTGATCCGTTTTCTCCAGCACGAAAGGTCAGAAAACTCCTAGAAGGATATCTAAATAGTATTGATAATAACGAGAAGGTAGAATAAATGATTATCGAAATGCTCTATCCAGAGCTCAGCAACCTGTATGGTGATTCAGCAAATATTAAGTATCTTATGGATTCTTATCCTGGAATAGAAATTATAGAAACGAATATCGGTGAGCGTCCCGCATTTCTTAATAAGGGTGAAGTTGATCTTGTGTACAGGGGGACTATGACCGAACGCGGTCAAAGGCTTTTTATAGATAATTTATCAATATATATTAACGAATTAAAGGAATCAATAGAACAAGGGCAACGTTTCTTAGTGACTGGTAATGCTGTTGAAGTTTTTGGCAATTATATAATTGATAAGTCTGGAGAGAAGATAGACTGTCTTGAAGTTTTTAACTTCCATACAGAGAGAGATATCCTTGCCAAACGTTTTAACTCTCTTTATGTTGGTATATATAAAGATATAAAGATAGTTGGATTTAAAAGCCAATTTGGTCATAGTTTCTACGATAGCGACATTGAGCCGCTTTTCAATACAATCAGAGGTCCCGGTTTTAACATAGAAGAAACACGTGAGGGTGTTCATTATAAAAATTTTATGGGCACATATTTGCTAGGACCTTTATTGGTTCTTAATCCAGATTTTACAATTGTTTATGCGAATGAAATTGGTTTGTCTAAATTTATACCAGCCTATTACGAAACGGCTAAGGCTGCTTATGAATTAAGACTTAAGCAGTATACTGATGAAAAGACAGGTTTTTATTATTAGCATAGTATATAAAAATTTAATTTGATAAAAGTAAGTAATTTATTTAATTCTTTCTTGGTATATTGATTTATATTATAGATTAATTTTTAAGTTTTTTTATATTTTACTTGCAATCAAATTGATTATTCTGTATATTTAAATAGTCGTGTGGCTGTGGCGGAATGGCAGACGCGCATGCTTGAGGGGCATGTGGGAGACCGTGCTGGTTCGAGTCCAGTCAGCCACACCATTTTTTTTACAAAAAAATAAAAATTTTGCCGGCGTGGTGGAATTGGCAGACACGCGGGATTCAAAATCCCGTGGTAGTAATACCGTATGGGTTCGACCCCCATCGCCGGCACCAACTAATTTTTTCATTTTCACTATAACGAAAATATTGGAGGTCAGAGATGAAGACAGGTTTATACAATATCGTTTTAATACTGGTATTTATACCACTTATCTACTTTATGTTGATTAGACCACAGAGAAAACGTGACAAAGAAGTTACTAGCATGAGAGCCGCTCTTAAACCTGGTGATAATATCGTCACAATTGGTGGTATCGTCGGTAAAATTGTTAGAATTAAGGATGATAGAATTCTTATCGAAACTGGTTCAGGTAAGACTAAGATGGAGATTATTAAATCTGCTGTAGGCAGCGTTGTTGGTAAGCAGGAAACTGACAAAAAGGAAGATAAACAACCTGAAGGAAAGGCTGAACCTGCAGAAGAGACACATGTTAACAGATCTAAGAAGGTTACTCCAAAGAAACTCGGAGCAAAAAAAGCTGCGAGTGAGGGAGAAGCTGAAAACGATGCTGAATAGTTAAAATTTAAGGTGTGCATGCTGCACACCTTAAATTTTTTTATTTGTTTTTACTGAAATTTTATTAAAATTAACGACATAATAAAACATATATAATTTTATTTTATATAATGCTCAAAATCGCTATTTATCAACGGATTTATCACTTGAAGAAATCACCTATATAATGTAAAATATTTTGAAGTATTATTTAATAATCTGGGGCATATGTCCTCATCAAATGACGGAGGAAGGGCAATTCATAATTATGAAAACTGGAACAAAAAAGTTTTTAGCAGTATTAGTGACAGTTATTATCATTATTGGATGGGCTATAGCTATTAATGGAGCTGGCCCTATTAAGAGCATTAACAAACAGCTCAAATACGGTCTTGATATTAACGGTGGTGTGTATGTATTACTTCAGGCAGATACAAAAGCAACTGGATCTGATCTTAGCAAGCTAATGGATCAGACTAAATCAGTGCTCGAAAATCGTGTTAACGCGATGGGTATTTCTGAAGCTACAGTTTCTGTAGAAGGTACTAATAAAGTTCGTGTTGAGATGCCGGGAGTAGATGATGCCGACACCGCTATTAAGCAAATAGGCAAAACTGCTCAGCTCAGATTTCTACTTGCTGATGGCACACAGATTATGAACGGTAATGATATTAAGGATGCATCGTTTAGCACAGATTCAAATGGTGGTGGGTATAAGATTACTATCGACTTCACCTCTGCAGGATCACAAAAATTTGCAAAAGCGACCGAAAAAACGTCTCAAGGTGCTGTAACAGCTACTTTAAAAAATTCTGATGGAAGAACGTTCGATGCACAGTCAATCATCATCATGCTTGATGACAAGGTTATATCTGCACCTACAGCTAAAAGTGTGATAAATGGCAGGAGTTGTGAGATTACTAGACCAGGTGGTTTCTCAAAGGAAGAAGCTTCGCAGACATCATCTCTCATTAGAGGAGGTGCACTCCCTGCATCGCTAACTGAAGTTAACTCCTCTGTTGAGACTGCGACGATTGGAGCGAATGCGCTGGTAAAATCAGTTAAGGCAGGTATCATAGGTCTTGCTATTGTTTTCCTGATTATGCTTGTATCTTATGGACTACTAGGGTTAATTGCCGACCTTGCACTTTCACTATATGTTCTCATAGTATTAGTAGCTATGGCGGCACTTGGAGCAGTACTGACCCTTCCTGGTATCGCCGGTATAATTTTATCAATAGGTATGGCAGTTGACTCAAATGTAATTATCTTTACTAGAATCAGGGAAGAGATATCAAAAGGCAAATCGATTAGAGCAGCGGTTGACGCAGGATTTAAATCTGCATTATCGACGGTTGTTGACTCTCAGACTACTACCTTGATTGCTTCAATCGTTCTGTATCTGATTGGTACAACAGCCGTAAAGGGGTTTGCGCTTACCCTTATGCTCGGTACTGTTTTTAGTATTTTTACAGCTGTAATCATTACTCAGTTATACGTTACACTGCTTGCTGATAGCAAGAAATTCGGTCATAATAAGTATTTTGGTGTAAATGAAGATGGTTCACCTAGGTTCAAGCTAAAACATCAATTCGACTTTATTGGAAATCGCAAGAAATTCTACGCGCTTTCACTCTGTGTAATCATTATTGGAATTGCATGCGCAGGATTTAAGGGCTTTAATTACGGTATTGACTTTACTGGTGGTACAACTATTCAGCTTGACATGGGCAAGAAGGTCAATATTGAAGAAGTTAAGAAAACGATTGCAAAACATAAGCTAGATCCTCAGATTGTATATGCTGGTGATAAAAACAATCAAATTGTAATTAGAACTATAAAAGCACTTAAGGCTGATAAACGACAGGAAGTAATCAATACTATTGATTCAAAGTACGGTTTGAAGAAGGGTGCAGTTCTTTCCTCTGAAGAGTTTGGACCAACAGTAGGAAAAGAGCTTAGACACAATGCTGTTAAATCAGTGCTCATAGCGACGTTCTGTATGCTTATCTATATAAGATTTAGATTTAAGAACTGGAACTATGGACTTGCTGCTGTAAGCGGACTTGCTCATGACGTATTAGTTACACTTGCGATTTACGCAATATTTGGATTTACAATAAATAATCCGTTTATAGCTGGTATATTAACAGTTGTAGGTTATTCCATAAATGACACTATCGTAGTTTTCGATAGAATACGAGAGAACACAAAGTTCTATAAGCGTAAAGAAGTTTTAGGACTCATCAACGACAGTATCAACCAGACTCTATCAAGATCGCTTATGACATCACTTACAACTATTGTTGTTATGATTCCTCTGTTCTTCCTAGTTTCATCTGAAATTAGGCAGTTCTTGATACCACTAATCATCGGTGTATCGGTAGGAACCTATTCATCTATCTTCTTATGCAGCCCACTCCTTTATGAGTCCATGCGTAAACAGAATATGTCAAAATATGCTAAACGGATAGAACAAAACGAAAAGCAGCGCAAGAGAATAGAACGAGCTAAACGGGAGAATGACGGTATAATAAAATAATTATTTATAGATAAATCTATTGGAGGCATTAATTTGCAGTCAAAAGCTGTAGTTATGACAACTGAAGAATTTATAGCTAAGCTTGAAAGTCTTAACCACAAGTATAATTCGCCACTTGTGGTTAAGGCATATGAAATAGCTAATAGCCTACATAAAGGTCAGCTAAGGAAAAGTGGGGAACCGTACATAATCCATCCTATTGCTGTCAGTTTTATATTGGCAAATTTCGGTATGGACACAGAAACAATTGTTGCTGGACTAATGCATGATGTTGTCGAAGATACTCCATATACTCGCGAACAATTAGTTGAAGATTTTGGTGAAGAAATAGCACTTCTTGTTGATGGTGTTACAAAGTTAGGAAATATCAAATACGATTCAAAAGAAGAACTTCAAGCTGAGAATTTTCGTAAGATGTTCTTAGCAATGTCAAAAGACATTAGAATTCTCATTATTAAGCTCGCAGATAGGCTTCATAACATGAGAACTTTAGAGTATATGCCAACAAAAAAACGTGAAGAAAAAGCTTTAGAAACACTTGAAATTTATGCTCCGCTTGCGGGAAGACTTGGTATTTATAGCATAAAGTTTGAGTTGGAAGATCTAGCGCTTATGTATCTTCATCCAAACGAATACAAGGAACTATCTAGTAAAGTAAGCCAAAGAAGAGAGAGTAGAGAAAGTGTTGTTCAGCGATTAATTTCTGAAATAAAAGAAGGGCTGAACAATGCACATATTGAATGCGAAGTAATGGGTCGCTCTAAACATCTTTACAGCATTTACAAGAAAATGGTAATACAAAAAAAGCAGTTAGATGAAATTTTTGATTTAACAGCCATTAGAATTATCGTGGATAGCGTGAAAGATTGCTATGCTGCACTTGGACTTGTCCATACCAAATGGACTCCTATTCCTGGCAGATTTAAAGATTATATTGCAATGCCGAAACCAAATATGTATCAATCGATACATACAACTGTATTAGATGATAATGGTAATCCTTTCGAGATTCAGATTAGGACTAAGGAGATGCACCGTATTGCTGAATATGGTATTGCCGCTCATTGGAAGTACAAAGAAGGTAAAACTGTTGGTGCTGAAGATGAAGATGAAAAGAAGTTAGCGTGGCTAAGACAAGCTCTTGAGTGGCAAAAGGAGACTGATGACTCTCTCGAATTCCTTGAAACATTAAAGGTTGATTTATTCGACCATCAGGTGTTCGTTTTTACACCACATGGTGATGTTGTTGAGCTTCCTGCTGAATCTACACCTATTGATTTTGCGTTTAAAATTCATACAGATGTAGGAGTAAGGTGCGTAGGAGCGAAAGTAAACGGAAAACTGGTCACAATTGACCACAAACTTAACACTGGTGATATCGTTGAAATTATTACTTCAGCAAATTCTACTGGTCCTAGCATGGATTGGCTCAATATTGCAAAGAGTTCCCAAGCCAAAAACAAGATAAGAAATTGGTTACGAAAAGCTGATAAAACTAATGTAGTTGAAAAAGGTAAAAATAATATCACTAACTATATTAGAAAAAAGGGATATGATCCCGCACTTGTTGCAAAAAATTCATACTTGCTAAAGGCTGTTAAAGATTTAGGTATGAACAATATAAATGAATTATATTCTTCTATCTCAGGTGGTGGAGCTGCTCAGGTTAGACTTGGTCAGAGGCTTATCGATTATTATATCGAAGATACTCATAAAGAAGAAAAAAAGGCCGAAGAGATAATTAAAAAGAAATCTATAAAACGTGAATCTAATTCATGTACGCCCGGAATTACGGTTAAAGGTTCTGATAATCTTCTTATTAAAGTTGCTCGATGCTGCAATCCAGTTCCTGGTGACGATATAATTGGCTTTATTACAAAAGGTAGAGGTATCACAGTCCACAGAAAAGACTGCACCAATATATTGAGTTTGCCGAATGATGAGAAAGGACGACTTATCCAAGTAGAATGGGAAACACCTAAACTCGGACAGACATACTATGCAGATGTTCTTGTTTCCGGACAGGATAGGAAAGGACTGTTTAGTGATATATCTAAGGTGTGCGAAGATCTAGATATAAAACTATCTGGAGTTAATATGAGACCAGCTGAAGATAACAATGTTACATGTACATTAACAGTATCTATATCAGACACACATCAGATGCAGCGACTTCTAATTGCACTTAGAAATGTTCCCGGTATTTCAGAGGTATATAGGACTAGATCATAATGAGTATAAACATTAAACGAATTGAGTGTGCTCCAATAGGGGAAAACACCTACATAATAAAAGATGATTCAACGGAATCTTGTGCAGTAATTGATCCCGGCTGTCATAACGATTTAATTGATAATTTTATCGGAGGAGAGAATAATTTATTTTATATTATCCTTACTCACGCACATTGGGATCATATTATTGCTCTTAATGAATATAAGAAAAAATATCCTAGTGCAAAGCTCGTTGTTAATTTTGACGAGCATGAGATGATAACAGATTCATCAATTAACGGAACTGCACAGTACACTAGTGAAAATGTTGCTTTAGAGGCTGATATTTACATTGCTGATAACGAAGAGCTTAAGCTTGGTGACACAACACTGAAGTTCATCACAACACCTGGTCATACTAAGGGCGGTATGTGCATACTAGCTGATGGCAATTTATTCAGTGGTGATACATTGTTTTTCAGGAGTGTTGGAAGAACAGATTTGTATGGTGGGAACTGGGGAGATCTCAAAGATTCAATTCAAAATAAACTATTTAAACTAGATGGCAATACGATTGTATACCCAGGGCACGGACCATCTACTACTATTGAACTAGAGATGAGGGAAAATCCTTTTGTATAGATTGTATGTTAATGGAATACATAATGAACATCATTATTCTGAATTAGCTCGTGAGTTTTTTGCCGATAATGAATATGAAGTTATACCAATTAATATTGAAAATGCTGATGGTTTAGCTCTCGGTCATAATAGCCTTGTTTTCAATGCTGATCTCAAACAGGATAGAGATCAAATAAAGCGTGATATATTTAAAAGATTATCAATTATAACTGGTAAAACTCCCGAATGGGGAACTTTGACAGGTGTAAAACCTCTTAAACCAGCGATGAATCTCTATCTAGCTGTATCTGATTTAAACGAAGTTGACAAAGGCTTATCTGATATATATATCGTATCGGATAGTAAGCGAAAGCTTATAGATGAGATTCTCAGATATCAGATTGAAAACGTGCCAGTGGCTGATGACAACAATTGGTCCATATATACTAGTATTCCATTTTGTCCCAGTATCTGTTCTTATTGTTCATTTGGTTCAGAACTTGCTAGAGTGAAATCAATTCTCAGATATCTTCCCAAACTTCAAAGGGAGATATCTGAATGTGGACGGCTCTTTAAAAAAAGTAGCAAGAGTATTGAAAGTGTATATTTTGGTGGTGGCACACCGACATCTTTAAACTTTAGTGAACTAGTTGCACTTTTTGATTCAATTGAACAATCTTTTGACATTAAACTTAGAGATATAGAAACTACGGTTGAAGCTGGTAGACCAGATACTATAGATAAAGACAGATTAAATGCAATAAAAAAATACGGTGTAAGGCGTATTAGTATCAATCCCCAATCTATGAACGATGAGACGTTAAGGAAAATCGGTAGATCTCATTCAAGTAATGATATAAGGAACGCGTTTAAGCTAGCTCATGATTATGAATTTGAAGTCATAAATTCTGATGTTATAGTAGGTCTTCCTGATGAAACTACTAATGATATAGCAAGTACTATTCAAAAATTAATAGATATAGGTGCTAATAATATCACTGTGCATACATTATCTGTAAAACGTGGCTCTAAACTTAAGCAAGAAAACCCTGATTACTATTTGAGAGGGGTGAAAGAAGTGGAGATGATGCTAGATACAGCATCTCGCATGCTTCATGGTGCTGGCTTTGTACCTTATTATGTATATAGACAGAAGCATCAGATGGGAGCGTTTGAAAATACAGGTTGGTGTATCCCTGGTCTGCATTCTTTGTATAACATAAGAATTATGGAGGAAATGCAGACAATTATCGGGCTTGGTGCAGGGGCGATTGGAAAACGATATTTTCCATCAGAAAACCGATTAGAACGCATACCTAATATAAATGACTATAGAATGTACGTAGAACGGATTGATAACATTATTGCTAGAAAGCATAAATATTTTGATTAAGAGCACTATTTAGGAGGAGATTATGGCAATAAAAGCACCAAAAGGAACCAAGGATACAATGCCAAGGGATTCGTATAAAGTGCAATATATAGAAAAGGAGTTCTCGGAACTTTGTCGCCTTTATGGGTTTGGAGAAGTGAGGACACCTATGTTTGAAAGTACTGAACTTTTTAACAGAGGTGTTGGTGAGACTACCGATATAGTACAGAAGGAAATGTACACATTTGAGGATCTTGGCCATCGCAGTATCACTTTAAAGCCTGAAGGAACTTCTCCTGCTGTTAGAGCATTTATTGAAAGTCATGACTATGCAGAAATGCAGCCAACTAAGTATTATTATGATACGCCTTGTTTTAGGTATGAGAGACCACAGGCTGGTAGACTTCGTGAGTTCCACCAGTTCGGTGTCGAGAATTTCGGTACTCCAGATATGATGGCTGATGCTGAAGTCATAGCGCTTGCATCTGATTTTATTAAAAAAATTGGAATTGAAGATGTTGAATTAAGAATCAACAGCGTTGGTTGCAGAGAATGCAGACCGGTATACAGAAAGACTCTTCAGGATTATCTAAGACCGTATTATGAAGAGTTGTCAGATATAAGTAAAGATCGATTTGAAGCAAATCCTATGCGCATCATCGATAGCAAGGATCACACAGATCAGCAAATTGCTAAAGATGCACCATACATGCTCGATTACCTATGCGATGATTGTAAATCCGCGTTTGAATCATTAAAGTCTAATCTTGATGCTATGGGTATTGACTATATTGTTGATCCAAGAATCGTGCGTGGTCTTGACTATTACACAAAGACTTCATTCGAATTTGTAACAACGAAGATAGGCGCTCAAGGGACTATTTGTGGTGGTGGTAGATATGACCATCTGGTAGAAGAAATTGGTGGACCTTCAATTCCAGGCGTTGGATTTGGGTTAGGTAAAGAAAGATTACTTATTCTTATGGAACAGAACGATATTATCGTGGATGATCCAAGTATCCCAGATATATCCGTTTCTTTCATAGGTGATAATGCTAGACTTTATGCGTTAAATCTAGTACATAAGTTAAGAGAGCGCGGAGTTGTTGCAATTATAGACACTCTAAACAGAAATCTCAAAGGTCAGATGAAATACGCTAATAAGCTAAATGCACGATACTCCGTCGTTATTGGTGAAAACGAGATTGAAAAAGGTATAGTGATACTTAAAAACATGCAGAGCGGTGAGCAAAAAGAAATTAAAGCCATAGATATAACTAAGGAGATTGAAAAATAAGATGTCTAAATTACTTAAAAGAACACACATGTGTGGTGAGCTAAGACAAGATGACGTAGGTAAAAGGGTTGTCCTAAACGGTTGGGTTGCTAAGGCAAGAAGCCTTGGAGGTCTTGTGTTTGTCGACATCAGAGATAAATCTGGAATTACGCAGATTACATTTAACGAGGATATCCCAGAAGAACTTCTAGAGAAAGCAAAATCCCTCAGATCCGAGTATGTTATAGGGGTTACCGGTACGGTAAAGGAAAGAGCTTCGAAAAACGATAGTATCCCAACCGGATCAATAGAAGTTTTTGCAAATGACCTTGTTATATATTCTGAAGCCGATACTCCGCCAATATACGTCAAGGATGACGATAACGTAGATGAAAACCTCAGACTTAAATACCGTTATCTCGATCTGAGGAAGAGTAAGATGCAAAGAAATCTCACATTCCGTCACAGACTTACTAAACTCGTGCGTGACTACTTTGACGAAAATGGGTTTACTGAAGTTGAAACTCCAATGCTGATTAAACCAACACCAGAAGGCGCGAGAGACTATCTGGTTCCTAGTAGGGTTAATCAAGGTTCATTCTATGCACTACCTCAGTCACCTCAGATGTTCAAGCAGCTTCTTATGGTGTCAGGAACAGATAGGTATTTTCAAATCGTAAAGTGCTTCAGAGATGAAGATCTTCGAGCTGATAGACAGCCAGAGTTTACGCAAATAGATCTTGAGATGTCTTTTGCAGATTCTGATGATGTAATAAGTATGCAGGAAGGTTTACTGAAGCGCATCATGAGAGACCTAAAAGGTATCGACATTGATACTCCGTTCCCAAGATTAACATATAAAGAAGCTATGGAGAGATATGGTTCTGATAAGCCAGACACTCGTTTTGATATCGAATTAAACAAATTAAATGATATATTTGCAGAAAGCGACTTTATGGTGTTTAAGGACGCTCTTGAAACTGGTGGGGACATACGAGGTATTTCAATTCCTGGTGGAGCAGCTGAGTTCTCTAGAAAGAAAATTGACAAGCTTACAGATGAAGCGAAGCACTATGGCGCAAAAGGACTTCTATGGATAAAAGTTGAAGAAGATGGATTCTCTTCTTCGGCAAGTAAGTTTCTTAAAGATGAAGAATTAACTAAAGTAGCTGAACGTTGTGGCTCAAAACCGGGTGACATAATATTTATTGTATCCGCACAGCCAAAGGTAGTGTTTGATACTTTAGGCTGGCTTAGAAGGAAAATTGCAGGAATTCTTGGGCTTCTTGATGACAACAAATTTAACTTCCTTTGGGTAGTTGACTTTCCAATGTTCGAGAAGGATGATGAAGGTACTCTTAAAGCTATGCACCATCCTTTTACGCAACCAAAGCTCGATGAATTAGATAAGCTCGACGGGGATATACTATCTTTAAATGCAGATGCATATGACATTGTTTTAAACGGAGTCGAACTAGGTGGTGGATCAATCAGAATCCATGATAGAGAACTTCAGGATAAGATGTTTCAGGTTCTTGGTCTCGGAGAAGATGAAAGGATGGAAAAGTTCGGATTCTTTATCGAGGCGTTTAAGTATGGTGCACCCCCTCATGCAGGGCTCGCATATGGACTTGATAGAATGGTAATGCTTTTACTTGGTGAGAGTAGCATCAGAGAAGTAATTGCATTTCCTAAGAATGCGAATGCAGAATGCCCTGTTTCAGAAGCTCCTGGAAAGGCAGATTCTGTTCAGCTTGAAGAATTAGGACTAGCTGTTGTGACCAAGTACGAACAAAAATAATTATATGCCAATAAATTTTAGTTATAGGAAATAATCTTGATGAAAAAAATAGCGATATTTGGCGGTACATTCGATCCTATTCATATTGCACATATTACACTGGCAAAGACGGCTTTAAATGAATTAGGTTTAGATAAGTTAGTATTCATGCCCAATTCAGTTTCACCATTCAAGCTAGATGCAAAAATATCTTCAGCTGAACATCGATGCAACATGATTGAACTAGCCATAGCATCTGATGAGCGTCTAGATATGACTCGATATGAAATCGAAAAAAAAGGGATTTCATATACATATGATACGCTAAGTGAGCTCTCAGCTATATATGATGCACACCTATACTTCGTATTAGGATACGATTCTGTAGTTGCTGTTGATTCATGGTATAGAGGAACGGATATATTAAGTGAGTTCGCCCTTATTACTGCTGTAAGACCAGGAATTGATGATACTTGGGGTACACAGAAAATAGCTGAATATCGTGAAGTATACGATGCTGCAATACATATTCTGCACATGCCTCCAATTGACTGCTCTTCATCTCAGATACGTGCGCTGTGTAAAAAAGGTGAATCGATTACAGGTCTAGTAGACGCTAATGTTGAGGAATATCTAATTAAAAATGGATTATACAAAGACTAGAGAGATTGATGATTATCTGAAGCATGTACTTAAACCTCGAAGATATATTCACTCATTAGGGGTGGTAGAGATGGCTGGTGAGTTAGCATCTATATATGGAGCTGATGTAAAAAAAGCTAGATTTGCAGGATTAGTTCACGATATAGCAAAATGCTACTCATGCGAGGCTATGAACCGCTTGATAAGGACATACGGTGTCGACTTAAAATATTACAACAAGCCTGAACTTGCTCATTCGAAGGTCGGTGCTTCAATGCTTAGAAAAGATTTTGGTGTCGACGACCCCGATATTTTGATGGCCGTTTCATCTCATACCGCAGGTCGTTATGGGATGAGTATGCTTGAAGAAATTGTATATGTAGCTGATGCTATTGAGGTTAATAGGACATATCCAGAGGTAGCGGAGCTTAGGGAGCTTGCAAAAAAAGATCTAGATACGGCTTGTCTTGAGATAATCGATTACAGCATCGAATTGCTCGGTAGACGAGGAATTTCAGTAGACGATGATACATACGAAGCGAAACGTTTCATTCTTTATAAAATTACCGAAAGGAAGGGTTAATTATGACAATGCAGAATAACGCAATTGAAATAGCTAAGGTTTTATCCGAGAAAAAAGCTCATGATATTACAGTTATTAATATTGCTGAAAAATCCTCATTTGCAGATTTTTTCATCAATGCAACCGCAGGTTCTGACAGGCAGCTTAGTGCACTTCTTGACTTTACAGAAGGGAAGGCAGCAGAGCTAGGACTTGAGCAGAAAAACGTTGAAGGGATTCAAGGTTCCGGATGGATTCTCGCAGACTACGGGGATATAATTATAAATCTATTTACGGCAGAGACTAGAGACAAATACACTCTTGATAAGATTTGGAGTGATTGCGAAATAGTATTCATTGAAAAATAAAAGAAAGGGCACGATTATGAACGAAAAATACAATTTCGGCGAAATAGAATCAAAGTGGCAAAAAATTTGGTCTGACGAACAGGCTTTTAAAACAAGTGATGACAATACCAAAGAAAAATATTATACACTCGAGATGTTCCCATATCCATCGGGTAAGCTCCATATGGGACATGTGCGTAACTATTCTATTGGAGATGCTATTGCAAGATTTAAGAAAATGAAGGGCTTTAATGTACTTCATCCAATGGGCTGGGATTCGTTTGGGCTTCCTGCGGAAAATGCAGCTATAAAGAACGGTATTCATCCTGCGATTTGGACTGATAACAACATTGCCGAGATGCGTAAACAGCTATCTGCACTTGGATTTAGCTATGACTGGGATAGAGAAGTTGCAACCTGCAAAGAGGATTATTATCGCTGGATGCAGTGGTTATTTATTCAATTTCAGAAGAAAGGACTCGCTTATAAGAAGGAGAATCCTGTAAATTGGTGTCCTTCATGCAAGACAGTTCTCGCTAATGAGCAGGTAGTTGAAGGGGCTTGTGAGCGTTGTCATACACCAGTAACAAAAAAGCATCTATCTCAATGGTATTTAAAGATTACTGATTATGCTGATGCATTGCTTGAAGATCTTGACAAGCTTGATGGTTGGCCAAATAAAGTTAAGCTTATGCAAAAGAATTGGATTGGTAAATCGACAGGAGCTGAAATCAGATTTCAGATAGATGGAACAGATAATGCTCTAAATGTATATACGACGAGATGTGATACTGTTTACGGTGTAACATTTATGGTCATGGCTCCAGAGCATCCCTATGTTAAGGAGTTAACTCTAGGAACCGAATACGAAAAAGCAACAAATGAATACATTGCAGAATGTGCACATAAGAGTGAAATTGAGAGAGTTTCACTGACAAAGGAGAAAACCGGTGTTTTCATAGGGCGTTACTGTATAAATCCGTTTACTGGCAAGAAGATTCCTATTTACATTTCAGATTACGTACTTATGGACTACGGAACTGGAGCTGTAATGGCGGTTCCTGCCCATGATCAGAGGGACTTTGAGTTTGCAAAGAAATTTGGCCTAGAAATTGTTCCAGTAGTAGACGTCAATGACCCTGAAGTTGATTTATACGACCTCAAAGAGGCTGCTCCTGCAGAAGGTAAATTGATCAATTCAGGTGAGTTCAATGGTCTAGATAATCTTAAATCAATTCCTAAGGTTATTGATTATATTGAACAAAAAGGAATCGGAAAGAAGTCAATTAACTTTAAGCTAAGGGACTGGCTAATTTCGAGGCAGAGGTACTGGGGATGCCCTATACCGATGATTTATTGTGATGAATGTGGCTGGGTACCTGAAAAAGAAGAGAATCTTCCAGTAAAGCTTCCTACTGATATCGAATTTACAGGTAAGGGCGAATCACCAATAGCTACTAGTTCAACTTTTATTGATACAACTTGTCCTTGCTGTGGAAAACCAGCTAGACGAGAGATTGATACTATGGATACGTTTGTGGATTCATCGTGGTATTTTTTAAGGTACTGCGATCCTCACAATGGCAAAAAGCCATTTGACCGAGATAAAGTCGACTATTGGATGAATGTTGACCAGTATATCGGAGGAGTTGAACACGCAATTCTTCATCTTCTCTACTCAAGATTTTTCCAGAAGGTACTAGCAGATCTTGGCTTTGTTTCAGCTAGAGAGCCATTCCAGAATCTTCTTACTCAAGGTATGGTTATTAAGGATGGCGCTAAAATGAGTAAGTCACTCGGCAACGTAGTTAGCCCTGAGGAAATTCAGAAGAAATATGGGGCAGATACTGCTAGATTATTCATACTATTTGCTGCACCACCAGAAAAGGAGCTCGATTGGTCAGACGCCGGCGTAGAAGGAAGCTACAGATTCCTTAATAGAGTTTACAGACTTGTATATGATTATGTAACAGATATCAGAGATATTGATGCAGTTTCTGGTGATGTAGTTGCAGTTACTCCTGAAGACAAAGCTCTCAACTATCAATTAAATAAAACTATTAAGAAAGTATCAGATGATGTTGGCGGTAGATTCAGCTTCAATACTGCAATTAGCTCGATAATGGAACTAGTTAATGAACTTTACAAGTATAAGCAGCTTAAAAATGTTAATATGCCTCTTCTCAACAAGGCTATTAAGAGTACGATTTTAGTTCTAAGTCCATTCACTCCTCATATATGCGAAGAGCTTTGGTCGGAATTAGGCGAGGGATCGCGTATATATAGTGCACTATGGCCAGAATTTGATGAGTCAGCATTGGTTCTTGATGATGTAGAGATTATTGTTCAAGTGAATGGTAAATTGAAGGATAAGCTCACAATGTCAAAGGATTCATCAAAGGAAATGCTCGAAGAAGCTGCAAAAAACAGTGAGAAGGTTCAGGAATCTATAGGCGATTTAAATATCGTAAAAGCTATCGTAATTCCAGGCAAACTAGTAAACTTCGTTGTTAAGTAATCTTCGGGTATGAATATGGGAATAGAAAACAGAAATAGTAAAAAGTTCCAGAAATCAGATAGTTCAAATTTATCAGGAACAAGAAATAAGATTGATAATAATCGTGGCGGTGAATCATCGCCACGTAATAGCAAATTTAAGGTAAGTGATAATTCTCGTTCTAGAGCTAAAGGGGTAAAAACATCTATTAACAATAGGCAAAATAAACACTCTACAAATAGAACTCAAAAAAGAAACAATAGGTTTAGCAACGATAATATTACCTCAAGAAACAATAATACGAAGAACACTGACACAAAGATAAATACTAGCCAAAATAAAAATCTTGGAAAGAGTAGCAAAAATTTGCAAGGTAAAAATCATTCTTCGAATAACCAAAAGAATAATCAAAGGAAGCGACCTAAAGCACCGCTTGAAACTATGAGGATTATGCCTTTAGGTGGTCTCAAGGAAATTGGGAAGAATATTACTCTCATTGAATATAAAAATGATATTCTTATAATCGACTGTGGATTTTCGTTTCCTGAAGATGAGATGTTTGGTATAGACGTCGTGATTCCTGATTTCACATATCTTAAAGAAAATATGGAAAAAATTAAGGGACTTATCATAACGCATGGTCACGAAGATCATATCGGTGGCGTACCATTCCTTCTTAAGGTGATAAATGTTCCTGTATACGCACCTCCACTCGCTATGGGTCTTATACGAAATAAGCTCAAAGAACATGGCTTATCAATGGAAGAACACGTTATTGAAGCTGGTGATATCTTCAATATTGGTGCTTTTAGAGTTGAAGCGATTCATACTAATCATAGTATTGCAGATTCAATGGCTTATTCGATAAAGTGTCCCGGAGGTCATCTTGTTCACACTGGTGACTTTAAGATTGACTACTCTCCACTAGATGGCAAGAGAATCGATCTTGCAAAGTTTGCCCAACTTGGACAAGAAGGCGTAGATGTTCTTCTCTGCGATAGTACAAATGTTTTAAGACCAGGATATACTCCATCAGAGCGAGTTGTTGTGGATTCTATGAACGAGATTTTTGCAAAGACGGAGAAGCGTTTAATTATAGCAACATTTTCCTCTAACATATATAGAATCAAGTACTTCATGGAGGCTTCGATAAAGTATGGGCGTAAGATTGCAATATCTGGTCGTTCGATGGAAAATGTAGTAACTCTTGCAAGAGAACTTGGATATCTCAACCTTCCAGAATCTGCTTTTGTAGATATAAGGAAAATTGGAAATATTCCAGATGCAAATATCACAATTATTACCACTGGAAGTCAGGGGGAACCTATGTCCGCACTGACAAGAATGGCAAATGACTCGCATAGAGCAGTTAAATTAAAAGCCGGAGATACTGTCGTCTTCTCGTCATCGCCAATTCCTGGCAATGCAAAGGCAGTAACCAATATAGTTAATAAGCTTTACGAGAAAAAAGTTAATGTATTCTTATCAGACTTTGTCGATATACATGTTTCAGGACATGCCTGCAAAGAGGAATTAAAACTTATACATTCACTTGTTAGACCCAGATTCTTTATTCCTGCACATGGTGAGTACCGTCACCTACGCGAACATGCGCGGCTTGCTGAATCGCTTGGAATGGATAGAGGCAATATCTTCGTCATGAACAATGGAGATGCGCTTCGCATAACTGGTAAGCAGGCAAAAGTTGAACCAGAGGCAGCACCAGCAGAAGATGTACTCGTTGATGGTTATGGAGTTGGTGACGTTGGCAATGTAGTATTGCGCGACAGGAAACAGTTATCCGAGTCGGGCCTTATAGTTATTGCCGTTTCAATTGACAGCAATTCAGGTCTGCTTGCCTCCAGGCCAGAGCTTATAACTCGTGGATTTATCTACGTAAAAGAGAATATGCCTCTCATCAACGAAGCAACTGAAATTGTGTATGAGTCTATTGACAAATGGAATAACATCGGATTAGATGATGTAAATGCCCTTAAGAGTATCATCAAAGACGATATGAGGGGATTCATCTACAAGAAAACTCGCAGAAGTCCAGTTATTCTGCCAGTAATTTTAGACATATAAACATTTGCTTAATTTTGAGGAGGTATTTCAAATGAATGTTTATTCTAGTGCTCATGAACTTGCTTCTGCTATTAAAGCAAGCAATGAATTTATAGATTATGATAAGCTTCGCAAAGAGGTTGAACAAGATCCAACTCTTAATCAGATGATTAACGACATTCAAAAGCGTCAGATTGAAATTCAAGCAAAACAGCTAAGTGGAGAAGAAGTAGGACAGGAATCTATGGCACAGATGCAATCTATGTATGCAATGATGTCCTCTAACCCTAAAGCAGCTGAATATATGCAAGCAGAGGCGAGATTTGCTATAATGATGAAAGACGTATATGAAATTCTTTCAGATGTTATTAAAATTAATATTTAATTTTGATATTTGATATAATATAGTTAATATACGTTTGTAATGATAAGATAATAATTTTTAATTTAATATCACAGAAAGAGAGAATAAGTATGATTAGTGCAGGAGATTTCAGAAAAGGTGTAACTTTTGAGATGAACGGAGAACCACATGTTGTTCTTGACTTTCAGCATGTAAAGCCCGGTAAGGGCGCAGCTTTCGTAAGGACTAAGTATAGAAATATCCTTACAGGTGCTACTAGAGAAGAAGCGTTTAACCCTAACGATAAGTTCCCAAAGGCACACATCGAAACAAAGACCATGCAGTATCTATATAACGACGGAGAGCTCTATTACTTCATGGATCAGGAAACATTCGATCAGGTCCCTCTAAGTGCAGATCTCGTTGAAGATGCTGTAAAATTTATTAGAGAAAATGATACTGCTACTATTAAGTTCTATCAGGGAAATGCTTTTGCTGTTGAAGCTCCAAACTTCGTAGATCTCAAAGTTATCGAAACTGAGCCTGGCGTTAAGGGAGATACAGCAACAAATGTTACTAAGGCTGCTACCGTTGAAACAGGTGCTGTAATTCAGGTTCCAATCTTCATCGAAGAGGGAGAGGTTATACAGATAGATACAAGAGATGGTGGAGAATACTTAGGAAGAGCTAAGTAGTATAACTTTTATCTTAATTATTTATTTAAATATTGTGTAACAAGATTGTTAGCTAATTTCAATTTGAATCGATATTGGCTAACAATATTCCTGGTTGTAGGAGGTAATATGAAGAAATCAGTAAAGAAAGCTTTAGGCATTCTTATCGCTCTATTGCTTATCCTTATCGCTTTAAGTGCATCACTTCTTATAATTAATAAGCCGAAAGATAGAGCTGATAACACATTTGTAGTCGTTAAGATTAAAGAAGGTTCATCAACTGACGATATTGCGAAAGAGCTTTACAAAAAAGGGGTCATCAGTAGCGTATCTAAATATAAGCTGGTATCAAAGATTTGGCGCTATGATGGCAAATACAAGGCTGGAAGCTTTTCTGTTTCTCCTAGCATGAGGTCTAGTGATATAGCACAGACTATCGTTAAGGGCGTTTCAAGTACAAAGACTTTTACAATCCCTGAGGGATATACTATTGAGCAGACCGCTACTAAGTTAGACAAAGAGGGAATTGTCAATAAAGACAAGTTCCTTGAAGTAGCTAAGCATGGTGATTTTAGCAAATTTTCTTTTCTTAAGGGAGCTCAGTCAGGTGAAAATCATCTTGAAGGCTACCTCTATCCAGACACTTATGCGGTAGACTTGGATGCTGATGAAACTCAGGTTATTACTACAATGCTAAATCAATATGATAAGGTATTTACCAAGAAGTATAAGAAACGTGCCAAACAACTTAATCTGAGTGAAAATGAAATAATCATTATCGCTTCTCTAATCGAGCGAGAATCCCAATATGATGGTGACAGAGCTAAAATTGCAAGTGTTATTTATAACAGAATAAAAGCTGGCATGCCTCTTCAAATTGATGCGACTATTCAGTACGCACTAGGGAAACCTAAAGAGAATCTTTCAATTGCCGATACTAAGATTGATTCACCATACAATACATATACTAATCAGGGTCTGCCACCTGGACCTATCTGTTCACCTGGAAAGGCTTCTATTAAAGCTGCTCTTTATCCTGAGAGCACCGATTACTTGTACTATGTTGTAAGTGAGAAGCTAGATGGAACGCATAACTTTAGTAAGGACTATAATAAGTTCTTAAAAGATAAAGAAGCATATTCAAAAGCTTTAGCGGAGAAGAACAAATAATGAGTATAACTGACGAAAAAATCGTTAATCTCTTAGACTCATTTTACTCACCAATATCTGAAAATTTAGGAAAGCTTAGATTATTTTGTGAGGATGACAACGTACCGCTGATACTACGTGAAACAGAAAGTTATTTAAATACTTTTTTGAAGATAGCGAAGCCAGATCATATCCTTGAGCTCGGAACGGCTTACGGATATTCAGCGTGTTATTTTGCAACTGCTTGTGAGGGAGCACATATCACAACGATAGAGAGATCCCCTCATATGTATGATTATGCGGTTTCTAATGTAAAATCCCTTGGTTTTGAAAGCCTAATTGACTTGAAATTCGGTGATGCAAACGGCATACTAGATTCTTTGATTAAAGATGATTCGCTAGAATCCCGATTCGATCTTATTTTTATAGATGCCGCTAAGAGTCATTATCGTGAGTTCTTTGACAGAGCTGAGAAATTAGCAAAACCAGGTGCAACAATCATATGTGATAATATATTGATTCATGGTTATTTAACGGGTTCAACAATAGATCCTGGACGTAGACACAGGACAAGTGTCAAGAGGATGAAAGAGTTTTTAGAGTATTTAAAGGGTAGAAAGGACTTGACCATTTCTTTGTTAAGCTGTGGAGATGGTCTTGCTATAATTAAACTGAATGACTAAGAAGAAAATTGAGCTACTTGCTCCAGCTGGCGATATTGAGAAGCTTAAAATAGCTATTATATACGGTGCTGATGCAGTTTATTTTGGAGGCGAACTGTTCAGTCTTCGTGCCGGAGCAGGAAATTTATCTATAAATGAAATTAAAGAGGCGATGGACTTTATCCATGAACACGATGCAAAAGGATATATGACCATCAATATTTATCCGCACAATGATGATATTTTTCCACTGAAGGAATATCTCGAAAAGATAAAGGACATACCTATTGATGCATTCCTCGTCTCAGATCCGGGTGTCATGACTATAGTAAAAGGTATAATCCCTGATGCAGAGATTCATATCAGTACACAGGCGAATACTACTAACTATATGACTGCAGCATTTTGGGTTGACCAGATGGGCGCAAAAAGAATCGTTGCTGCCAGAGAGATGAGCCTTGAAGAGCTTAGAGAAATGAGGAAAGTTCTTCCCCCTGATACTGAAATAGAAGCATTCGTTCATGGAGCTATGTGCATGTCTTACTCAGGTAGATGTTTGCTTAGCAATTTTATGGTTGGTAGAGATGCTAACAGAGGTTCATGCACACATCCATGTAGATGGAAGTACTCATTAGTCGAAGAGAAGAGACCAGGGGAATACTATCCAGTTGAGGAAGACGATCGTGGCAGCTATATCATGAATTCACGTGATTTATGCATGCTTGATAAACTCCCTGATTTAATAGATGCTGGAATTTATTCACTGAAAATCGAAGGACGTATGAAGAGCCCATTTTATGTAGCAACCGTTGTTTATGCATATAGAGCTGCACTAGATGCATACCTTGAGGATCCTGATAACTATAAATTTCAAGATAAATGGCATAAAGAGCTTTGCAAAGCAAGTCATAGAGAATTCTATCATGGTTTCTATTATTCTAAGCCTGATAGCAGCGGACAGAACTACTCTAGTAGCGATTATACTCGCGAATACTCGTTTATTGGTGTTGTAAGAGGCAATGAGCCTGATAGCGGTCTAACTATTGTCGAGCAGCGCAATAAATTCTGTGTTGGCGATGACATTGAAGTATTTGGACCTCGTACAGAATACACTGATGAAATAGTTAGAGAGATGTATGATGAAGATAATAATCCTATTGAATCAGCACCTCATCCTCAGCAGATTATTAAAGTTAAACTTAGTAAAGTATATTCCTCTGATTTTATACTTAGAAAGAAAAAAGAGTTTTAAAAGTAGAATATTGTGTATTCATACTAATTAAATTTTACAAGGAGAAAATCATGTCATCTGACCCCGTTAGTTGGACCACATATGTACTTATAGTTTTCGCAATTCTAATCTTAAACGGACTAGTTTCTGCTTCGTTATATGCACTTGATTGTGTAGATAGAAATAAACTAAACGAAATTTTAGAAGATGAACCCAACAACAAGAGTGTGGAGCTCATCCACAATTTCATAAAGAAACCATCAAAATACCAATATCCAGACAGGATTTTTATGTATTCGATGGCAATAATTGTCATAATTATTTTTAATTTTGGCTTTTATAGTAGACTCAGTACGTATAGGTTTTTTCCACTTATAGCAAATATCATCTTTGCAACTATTTATTTTGCGATAGCTGATATTCTTCCAAAGAAACTCGCCGCACAATCTTCTGATTCATATGCTCTAAGATTAATTAAAATGCAGCGATTTGTATGTATTGCACTATTTCCTATCACAAAGCTATGTTTAGGCGTTGCCAATTTACTTCTTCTCGTGATGAGAAAAGATATTGATGTTGATGATGCGCAGTTTTCTGAGGATCATGTAAGGTCAATGCTCGATAAGGGTCAGGAAAGCGGTGATCTCAAAGAGGAAGGTCGTCGAATGATTGATAGTATATTCGAATTCGATGATTTGCTTGCATATGAGATTATGACGCCAAGAACCGATGTTTTTATGATTGACCTACAAGATGACAAAGAAGAGTATTTCGAAGAACTTATGGAACTTCGTCACTCACGCATACCAATATGTGATGGCGATACTGACAACATAATAGGGCTTCTCTTAGTTAAGGATTATTTGCTAAAAGGTGCTTCTTCGGGTTTTGACAATATTAATATTAGAGAGATAATGCGAGAACCTTATTTGGTACCAGAAACCAAGAATATCGACTCCCTTTTTGTAGAACTGCAAAAGACAAAACAACATATTGCTATATTAATCGACGAGTATGGGGGTTTTAGCGGAATCGTATCGATTGAAGATATTATCGAACAGATAGTTGGAGATATCGATGACGAATTTGACGATGAGGATAGAATCATAGAAAAGGTTTCAGAATCAGAGTACATCGTTGATGGGAACGTATATCTTGATGATCTTGATGAAGAGATAGGTATTAATCTTGAATCTGAAAACAGTGAAACTGTGGGAGGATTTATAATTGATTATATCGGTGAGATTCCTAAAGAGAACTCCACTTATAAACCTATAAAATATGGTAATGTTACTTTCCAGATTTTGGAGGTTAAGGATAGACGTATCGAAAAGATTCGCATTACAATAGATGAGAATGATAATAATACCGAGAAGGACGATAATTTAGATGAGTAACTTCAATACTAGCAATGGTAATATCACGATAGATGATCAGGTTATTGTTGGATATATTACAGATGAAATACACAAGATCAAGGGCGTAAGCAAAATGATTTCAAGTATTTCTGATAGTTTTTCAAAAAATATATTTGGCCGCGATAGTGGCATGAACGGTGTACGAATCAGTCGGGATGGCGACAATATCTCTATCAACCTGCATATTATAGTGTATTATGGTTACAACATTCCTCAGTTATCTTATGAAATTCAAAGTGCAGTTAAAACTGCAATTGAAGAGTTTACTGGACTAAAAGTAGATGCTGTAAATATAAGTGTAGAAGGAATCGACCAGGAGAATGATTAATGGATAGAAGAACAATTAGAGAAAACATAATGCAGTTCGTTTATCAAATGGATGTAACTGATAATTTCGATTACGAGCAACTCACCTGTGTCGAAGAGGCAGAGAAAGCGCTAAAACAAAAGCAGGCATTAGAAACACTAAGCTCTATTAGAGATCATATCGGTGAAATAGATAAGCTTATTTCTAAGAATATCGATAACTGGGATATAAACAGACTTCCTAAAGCTGATCTCGCTATATTAAGAACTGCACTTGCTGAGATTCTATATGTAGATTCAATTCCAGCTAATGTATCTATCAATGAAGCTGTTGAACTAGGTAAGACTTATGGAGATGAAAGATCTTACGCATTTATAAATTCAGTGCTTGGTAAGATTAACAGGGAGTTAAATGAGCAATAGGTATTGTCTAGGCATAGATACATCTAATTATAAAACGTCGGTAGCGATTACCGATGAGCATAACAATATAATATTTGAAAAATCTGAATTCTTGGAGGTTGAACACGGTACGCTTGGACTGAGACAGTCTATTGCTTTCTTTAAGCAAGTAAATGTTCTGCCTTCATTTATTGAGGAGGCGCTTTCTGCAGTTGATATAAGGAATATTTGTTGCATTTCCGTTTCTGATGCCCCAAGACGAGTTGAAGGTTCATACATGCCCGTATTTATGGCAGGATATAATGCTGCTAAAATTCTAAGCAGCAGTCTGGCTGTACCACTTTATACATTTTCTCACCAGGAGGGGCACGTTGCTGCAGTTCTAAAATCTTTTTATACAGGCTCATCAGATGAAAAAGCAATATTCCTCCATCTCAGCGGAGGTACAACAGAAGCCTTTCTTGCATCTATTGATGGCATTCATTATGAGTTTGAAATAGTTGGCGGAACAAAGGACATAAGTGTCGGTAAACTACTAGATAGAACAGGAGTAAAACTCGGTTACGATTTTCCAGCAGGTAAATACATTGATCAACTCGCCTTAAACTCTGGATATAATGGCTCAAAATATCTAACAAAGATTAAGAATGATGATGGTTGGTTTAACTTGTCGGGTACTGAGTATCAGGTTTTAAAGGCTATAGAATTATCTGGAACAGAAGTTGCTGCCGAGCTTATGGAAAGAGTATCAACACTCCTCTTTGATGTATCAAAATACCTAGCAGATAAGTATGACGTCAAAAAAATTTATATGGCTGGAGGCGTTGCATCGAGCACGTATTTTAGAATAAAGATAAGAGAACTTATGCACGAGAATAGTTCTTTCACGATAAATTTTGGTAACCCAGAGCTATCTGGCGATAACGCAGTAGGCATAGCTCTTCTCGGAGGAAAAGCATTAAATGAATCCATTTTCAATAACACAATTTAATGAATATGTGTCGAAAAAACTCAATAGCGACCTTAACCTCAAGAATTTACCCTTAATAGGTGAAGTCTCAGGCATATCCATGAGTAGTGGTCATATGTACTTCTCTCTGAAAGACGAAAACAGTGTACTTCGTGCAGTAATATGGAGGAATAATATTTCGAGAATCGACACAACTCTTATTCAGAATGGTAGTAAAATAGTAGCGCGAGGTGATATAAGCGCATATGCTCGTGGTGGTAACTATTCTTTTTCTATCCGCATGGTTGAGAGTTTTGGTGAAGGGGATCTTGCGAAAGAGTATAACCGCGTAAAAAAGTTACTCGAGTCAGAAGGCTTATTCGCCAGAGAACACAAGAAGCCAATTCCAAGACTTGCTAGAAGAATAGGCGTTGTCACGTCAGATACTGGTGCAGCTATTGAAGATATTAAGAAGATAATCACAACTAAGAATAATTATGCTGATATAATTATCTTTCCGACGCTCGTTCAAGGAATAGGATCACCTGCAAGCATTATAAAAAGCATTGAATCTGCAAATTTAGTTAATGAATCAGGAAAGCATATAGATGTACTCATTGTAGGTCGTGGCGGTGGATCAGCGGAGGATTTAGCAGCATTTAACGATGAAGGCGTTGCAAGAGCGATATTCGCGTCAGAGATTCCAATCATAAGTGCAGTTGGTCATGAATCAGATGTATCAATATCTGACTGGGTTGCCGATGCTAGAGCCGAGACACCAACGGCAGCAGCTAATATGGCGGCTATCAATACATTCGAACTTAGAGAACAAATCGATAAAAGTGAGCAGGAGTTAAAACAATCCATCGCATATAAAATTAAGATGGAACGTAACAACATCAAAATTCAAAGAGATCATCTCAATCACGTTATAAGCAGTAAAATTCGCGAGATGAGACTTAATGTCGACAAAGCGGTTATAACACTTAGAGAGAATAATCCGACTAATATTCTCAGCAAGGGTTACGCGCTAGTTATTAAAGACAATTATATAGTCTCAGAGGTATCAAATATCGATTTAGATGAGACTTATAGAGTAGTTATGGCCGATGGATCATTTGAAGCTAAAACTACGTCTAAAACGCAAAATAAAGAGGTGTGATATGAAAAAGAATATAGATAAAACCTTTATGGAAGCATACCAAGGCTTGGTAGATGCTGCATCTAATATTACAAAACAGACAACTTCGATTGATGAGTCTTTGAAATTATTCGATGAAGGAATGAAGGATGCGAAATTATGCAACAAGATGCTCGATGAGGCAGAACAAAAAATCGAAGTGTACACTAGGGAAGAAAATTAGAGACCAACATGTATAGTTACGACGGATATAAAGCGATTATCGAAAAGCATTTGCTCGATTACATTCCTAAGATTGATACTAAAGCTAAAATTCTTTTTGATTCTATGAAATATAGTGTTATGGGCGGAGGTAAACGACTACGTCCAGTGATGCTATTGGCCGCGTGTGATTTTGCAGGAGGGGATATATATGAAGCTCTTCCATATGCATGTGCTATTGAATATATTCATACGTATTCACTCATTCACGATGATTTACCTGCGATGGATGATGATGACTTACGTCGTGGTAATCCAACTAACCATAAAGTATTTGGCGAAGATATCGCGATCCTAGGCGGTGATGCACTTTTAAATACTGCTATGGAACTCATGTTCAAGGATTTTACTTATCACTTTGATAATCCTTCCAAGCTTAAGAGGCACTGTTACGCAGGACTTGCAATTGCAAAGGCCGCAGGTGTCAATGGAATGATTGCCGGCCAAGTTGTTGATGTGAAAAATAACAATAAAGACTGCTCACATGAGTTCGTTGACTTTATCGAGGAGAATAAGACAGGTGCTCTTATCAGCGCACCCATCATCGCCGGACTAGGCATCGGCGGAGCTGAAAAGGAAATCGTTGATGCATTCACCGTTTATGCTAGATGCCTCGGTAAAGCTTTCCAGATATCAGATGATATTCTAGATATGACAGGTTCCGCAGAAGATCTCGGTAAGACACCTGGAAAGGACTCTCAGCAGGAGAAAGCAAACTTTGCCATTGTTAATGGTATAGAGCAAGCTCGCCAAGAGCTTCACAGGCTTACAGTCACAGCTATCGAATCAATCGAAAGATTTGAAGCTCCAGATAAAAAATTCTTTACGGATCTAGCTCTTAAGCTGGAACAGAGGAGAGCATAATGAAATACGATCTTGAACATGAAGATCTGATATCTATTATAAAATCAGCTGACGAAAATCAACTCGAGCAATTATGTAATGACATTAGGGAATTTTTGATTCAGAAAGTCTCTAAGACAGGTGGACATCTTGCATCAAATCTCGGTGTAGTTGAGCTTACTGTTGCCATGCATAGAGTTTATAACAGCCCAAATGACAAAATAATCTATGATGTCGGTCACCAAACTTATGTCCATAAAATACTTACTGGTAGAGCTGATCAATTTGATAAACTGCGTAAATTTAAGGGGCTAAGCGGTTTTCCAAAGGCATATGAAAGCGCGCATGACGCTTACGATACTGGTCACAGCAGTACTTCACTTGGTGCGGCAGCTGGCTATGCTGTGGCTCGTAACTTAAGAGGAGATGACAACGAAGTAGTTGCTCTAATAGGAGATGGCGCCATGACCGGTGGATTGGTTTATGAAGCTTTAAATAACATCGGTTCTAACAGGCTTAGGGTACGAATAATACTGAATGATAACGGTATGTCTATCGCACACAACGTGGGAGCTATATCAAAGCATTTGCAACGGCTTCGTAGTTCTTCTAGTTACATAAATGTAAAAAAATCCGTTCGAACATCATTAGATAGAGTTCCGCTTATAGGAAAATCTATTTCTAACGGAATAAGCCGTACAAAATCGCGGATTAAGCTTTCTGTGCTCGATCAACAAGGAATACTTTTCGAGGAGCTGGGAATTAAGTATATTGGTCCTATTGATGGATATGACATCCCTAAGCTCATAGAAGCATTTAATGCAGCAAACGCAGTCGATGGACCAACTCTTGTTCATGTAATTACGACAAAAGGAAAGGGCTATTCATGGTCTGAAAAATTTCCTAGAAAATTCCACGGAGTCGGTCCATTCAGTATTGATGACGGTAATTTATTATCGTCGAGTGGCCCATCGCGTGATGTTTCATTCTCAGAAGTATTTGGTAATAAGTTACTAGAATTAGCAAAAGAAGATGAACGAATAGTTGCTATTACAGCAGCTATGGGAACCGCTACAGGGCTAGGTCCATTTTATGATGAACTTCCAAATCGTTTCTTTGATGTCGGTATCGCTGAGCAGCATGCCGTACTATTTGCTGCAGGGCTTGCAAAGGCTGGTATGATTCCAGTTGTACCTATATATTCATCATTTTTACAGAGAGCCTATGACCAAATCATTGAAGATGTCTGTATCCAGAATCAGCATGTTGTATTTGGCGTTGATAGAGCTGGACTTGTTGGTGCAGACGGTGAAACTCATCATGGTGTTTTCGACCTTAGTTACCTTTCAAGTATCCCTAATATGACCGTGTTCTCACCAGCAGATGGAACCCAGTTAGAAGAAATGCTTGAGTATGCTATAAATGACATGAGTTCTCCAGTTGCTATCCGGTATCCTCGTGGTACATCCAAATTCGATCATCTCAAGCTAAAAGCCTTTGTGGGTAAAAATATTAAGCTTTCCGAAGGCTCTGATATTACAATATTTGCAGTTGGAAATATGCTTGATACCACACTTGAAGCTGCACGGGAACTAATGGTAATGGGTTACAATGTTGGTGTTACAAACGTATGTGTCGTTAGTCCATTTGAAGAAGACCTTACTAAAATAGATACTAAGCTTGTAATTACCATAGAGGATAACGTTATTCGCGGAGGGTTTGGAGAATTATTTGCTGCTAAAGCAGCAATTGGGGCAAAAAATAATTATGGGTTAATTACGTTGGGTGTTCCAAACAAGTTCATCGAACAAGGTTCTGTGGATCAGCTTCGAATCGAATGCGGAATCACGTCTAATGATATAGTGAAAGGAGCAACTGAGTATTTTGAAAGAAAGGCTTGATGTCATACTTGTAAATATGGGACTTGCTTCATCACGTGATAATGCAAAACGTACAATCATGGCTGGACTTGTTACCGTTGACGGTATTGTTGAGACTAAGTCTGGTCAGAAATTCGATGTAGATAGCGAATTTAACGTAAAGGATAAGCTCATTAAATATGTTAGCCGTGGTGGTCTTAAACTAGAGAAGGCTATAGAATCGTTTGATATTAACCTCGAAGGATCTTACACTGTTGATATGGGGGCTTCAACAGGTGGATTTACAGATTGTATGCTCATGAACGGTGTATTGAAGGTCTATGCCCTAGATGTAGGTTATGGTCAGCTCGACTATAAGCTTCGTGTTAATCCACGAGTAATCAACATGGAGAAAACAAATATTCGTTATCTCGACACAAGTCTTATCGAAGAGCCAATAGATTTTATCTCCATCGATGTTTCATTTATTTCTTTGAGGCATATGTTTCCAGTAGCAGCTGAACTTCTCAAAGATACTGGATCAGTTATGTGTCTCATTAAGCCTCAGTTTGAAGCAGGTAGGGCACAGGTAGGAAAGAAAGGTATCGTGCGTGATAAGAAAGTTCACGTCGAGGTTATAGATAAGGTCATCGGATATGCTGCAGTCAATGGTCTATATCCACATGGATTAGATTATTCTCCTGTCAAGGGGACTAAAGGTAATATTGAATATCTACTATATCTTAAGAAGACTGAACCGTCCGAGAAAGTCTTACCTCAGGAGATTGTAAATATAGCTCACAGGGAGCTCGATTGTTAACATGAAAAAGGGGGAAATCATGGGTCTTTCACCGATGATGAAACAATATTTCGACATAAAAGAACAGTACAAAGACTGCCTACTAATGTATAGACTAGGAGACTTTTACGAGCTTTTCTTTGACGATGCTCTGACAACATCACGTGAATTGGAACTAACGTTAACTGGCAGGAATTGTGGTCTTGAAGAGAGGGCGCCTATGTGTGGTGTCCCTTTCCATGCTGCAAATTCATATATCTCTAAACTCGTAGCGAAAGGATACAAAGTTGCAATTTGTGAACAGGTAGAAGACCCAAAAGAGGCAAAAGGCATTGTAAAGAGAGAAGTAATCAGAATAATTACCCCCGGAACAATTGATATAGATGAGTCTACAAATGCTAAGGACAACTTATACTTAGCCTCTGTATATATTACTAAAAAAACAAGTGGAATAGCATACACCGATATTACCACCGGAGAGTTTACAGCACTTGAAGTCCGCGAAAATCATGAAAACGAGCAGTTAATCTCAGAACTTTCAAGAATAGCCCCAAAGGAAATTATTTACTTTGATGAAACCTATTCAGACTTTATCGATAAATATTCCAAGGCATCACCTCATACTTATATAAACTCTATAGATGAATCTTATTTCAAATATTCATCTTGTGAAGATATGCTTATGTCACAATTTGAAGTAACTTCACTCATACCTCTTGACATACAGGATAAAAGAGAGGTTACGATTGCTTCCGGAGCGCTTCTCCTGTATCTGATGGAAACTGAAAAGCATGCGTCTCCACAGATTAACCATTTAATTTTAAAGGAACCTGGTCTAAGCATGATTCTAGATAGAGCAACTATGCGAAATCTTGAACTGCTAGAAACACAATATAATCAGAGCCAAAAGGGATCTTTACTTGACGTTTTAGATAAGACTCATACCGCGATGGGTGGGAGACTTATCAGAAGATTTATTAAAGAACCTCTCAAGGATAGCGATTCAATCAATAAAAGGTTAGATGCTGTTGAAGCACTAGTTGATTTGCCACTTAATAGGGCGAATATAGTATCATCACTCAAGCATGTATATGATTTTGAGCGTCTAACAGCTAGAATAGCTAGCATGAGAGCTAATGGCAAAGATCTAATAGCACTTAAGACTACTCTCAGAGAGCTCCCGTCAATAAAGGAAGAGCTCCTTAATATCAATACGTCTCTACTAAATGAGATCTATTCATCTCTTGATGATTTTTCCGAACTAGAGAATCTTATCGAGAGTTCTATCGTTGAAGAGCCACCATTTACGATCACGGATGGAGAACTAATTAAACCTGGTTACTCTGAAGAACTTGATAATCTAAAATTATCAATCAAAGATGCAAAGGAGTGGATTACAGGTCTTGAAACTAGAGAAAAAGAGCGTACAGGTATTAAGAACCTGAAAGTTGGATTCAATAAAGTATTTGGATACTATATCGATATTAGTAAATCTAATCTTCCGCTTGTTCCGGATGACTATATAAGAAAGCAAACACTAGTTAATAACGAAAGATATATAACACCTGAGCTAAAGGAGAAGGAGAGTCTTGTCTTATCAGCGGAGGCTAAAATTAATAATATAGAATATGAGATTTTTAAAGAGATTAGATCTTCTATTGAGCCTTATTTTGCGAGACTTCAAATGGCATCTGCTTCCGTAGCACTTCTCGATGTGTTAACTTCTCTTGCCGATGTGGCCTCAAGATATGGTTACGTAAAGCCTATTGTCGATAATTCAAATGTTATAGATATTAAGGAAGGTCGTCACCCGGCAGTAGAACAGATGATAGGAGAAGGACTATTCGTATCAAATAGCACGCTACTTGATACGGTATCACGCAGCATGCTGATTATTACAGGTCCTAATATGTCTGGTAAATCTACTTATATGCGCCAAACTGCAATAATAGTGCTGATGGCACAAATCGGATCGTTTGTTCCTTGTGAACATGCACATATTGGTGCAGTAGATAGAGTGTTCACCCGAATAGGTGCATCCGATAATTTATCTCATGGGCAATCTACTTTCTACATAGAGATGAGCGAGCTTGTGAATATCCTTAGAAATGCAACAGAGCGTAGTCTTATCATACTCGATGAAATTGGCAGGGGTACGAGTACTTTCGATGGTCTTTCAATTGCATGGGCTACTATAGAATATTTGTCAAAACCAGGAAACTGTATTCGGACCATGTTCGCTACTCACTATCACGAGTTAACGGTGCTCGAAATCAAGTACGCAAACGTAAAGAATCTCTCTGTCTCCGTAAGTGAGCAGGGCAGCGATATAGTATTTTTACATAAGATAACGGAGCAACCAGCTAGTAAGAGTTATGGTATTCATGTTGCAAAGATTGCCGGAATCCCATCTGAAATTCGCAAAAAAGCTGCTTCAAAGCTTAGGGAACTTGAGGCTGGATCTAATACATCGCCATTATCGAGTGATCAAATATCATTCTTCGGTCAGAACGTCATTGCAGAAGAAGAGAAAGAGTACGACGAAGTTATAGATGAAATCAAAGATATAAATCTTGATAACATCACACCGATGGAAGCTATGTTAATACTAAAAGAAATTCAGGAAAAATTAGATTAGGTAGGAGTAACGATGATAAGAATCCTTGATGAGTTTATCGCTGATAAAATAGCTGCAGGTGAGGTTATTGAACGCCCGCTTTCCATTGTCAAAGAGCTAATCGAGAACTCTATTGACGCCGACTCCTCACAGATAGTAATCGAAATCAAGAATGGTGGTAAATCATACATCAGAGTAACCGATAATGGTTCAGGAATAGCTACCGATGAAGTTGAGCTAGCATTTGAAAGACACGCAACAGGTAAGATTTCAAAACTAAGTGATCTAGATCACATAAATACCCTTGGCTTCAGAGGTGAAGCATTAGCTAGCATTACTGCTATCTCAAGACTTACAGTTTATACAAAGACAGCAGATTCCGAACTTGGCACTAAGCTTAAAATGCAGGGTGGAACCACTGTAGGCTTAGAGAAAACAGGCATGAATACCGGAACCACCATGGTGGTTGAGGACGTATTTTACAATACTCCGGCTAGGCGAAAATTCATGAAGAGCGATGCTGCTGAAGCTACTGTAATCATTGATATGATTCAGAAGTTGGCCATCTATTATTCGAACATTGCTTTCAGACTTATCAACAACAAACAGACAGTTATTGCAACACCTGGTACTGGAGATATACTAACTACTATTCAGTCTATATATCCATCTTACCGCGAATTAATAGAAATTAATGGTGATTATGTTCATGGATTTATCTCAGATCCAGGAAGTACAAAGAGTAATAAAAGAGGACAGATTTTCTTCGTTAATGGCAGATATATCAGTAGCTCTACTATCGAAAAGGGTATTACAAAAGGATATGGAGATAGAATATTCTCCGGTTATCCGATTTGCATCTTGTTTCTCGAAGTTAACCCAGAAACTATAGATGTTAATATACATCCCAACAAGAAAGAAATAAAATTCCTGCAGGAAAATGATATAGTCAAAGATATTGAAAATGCTATTAAACGTGTAATTAACTCAGAGAATACAATTCCTTCAGCAATGGGTCTTAGATCCGAACGTAATTCTGATATATTTTCATCTTCGGCCGTGAATGACAAAGCCTCTTCAGGGACAAACACATCTGGAGTATCAGACACTCATACTTCTTTTACCGATAAGAATGAAGATACCAGCGCTCAGCTTGATATCAAGGCTTATTTGGAATCAAAAACACGAGTATCAGATAATGATGAATCCTATGATTCTAATAAACATACTTCCTCTGGAGATAACTATGATTCTAAAGAGATTTTTTTAGATGATACACAGCAGAAAGATAGTTTTGATATTGTAAATCAAAAATTAAAAATCAATGATATTGACAAAGATAGTGTTATAATAAAAAAGCAAATTCAACTTAAAGCGCCTGCCGCAAAAGCATTTGATTTTGAATCATTAGTATATAAGGGATACCTATTTGACACCTATATTATCATGCAGTCAAATGATGTAGCATATCTAGTTGATCAACATGCTGCACATGAGCGTATAATGTATGAGCGTTTTATCAATATGTACAATGACTCAGAACACGTATCGCAACCGATGCTTATGCCTTTTTCTCTTGAAACATCGAGTGATATATACGGTGCTGAAAGATTCTGGATGGATGATCTTATCAAGCTTGGTTTCGATATCGATGATTTTGGAAATAACACTTTTATCGTTAGGGGGATTCCAACCTACATGGACAGAGGTGAAGCAGAGCTTTTTCTTCACACATATATAGAAGATCCAGAATCAAGATCCGATAGAGGAAATACGACCGTTGTCGATAAACTTATCATGCGTTCGTGCAAAGCTGCTGTAAAGGGAAATAATAAGCTCAGCATTATGGAGATTGAGGAACTACTCGAGCAATTGAAGAACTGCGTCAATCCATTCAGCTGTCCTCATGGAAGACCTACATTCATCAGGTTTACTCTATCCGAAATTTCACGCGCATTTAAGCGCTAACTATATACAGAAGGGAAATTGTTATGACCATAGGTAATAAGAAAGTTTATATAATAGGCGGTCCAACTGCCGCTGGAAAGAGCATTGTTGCACTTTATCTCGCTAAGAGAGTTAAGGGGGAAATTGTAAACTGCGATTCTGTCCAGCTTTATAAGTACATGGATATAGGAAGTGCTAAGCCTTCTCAAAAAGATATGAAAGCTATTCCACATCATCTCTATGGTTTCGTTGATCCAGCCGACGATATAACAGTGGCGCAGTATCAGGAACTCGCATTTGAGAAGATAGATGAAATATTAGTACGCGGTAACACCCCAATAGTTGTCGGTGGAACGGGACTATATCTAAATTCGCTTATATACAATATGTCATTTGCAGCTAAGCCTATTAACCTAAAGCGTCGAGAAGAGCTAGAGCACCTTGCAGAGATAAGAGGTAAGGAATATCTATTTGAACTTCTATCGGCAGTAGATCCTGATGCTGCTGCAAGAATCCACCCTAATAACATAAGAAAGATCATCAGGGCAATCGAAGCTTACGAGCTAGGCTCAAAATTGGAATCAATGGATAAGCTTGAACCTAACAATAAGTACGATTTCAAGATTAATATAGTTAATATGGAACGTGAATGGCTTTATACTCGTATAAATAGACGTGTAGATAAGCTGATGGAAGATGGCTTACTCAAAGAGGTTAAACATCTTCTGTCTATAGGATATAATAGCGAAACACCTGCGATGAAAGGTATTGGATACAAAGAACTCCTATCATATCTTGACGGTAAAGCTACACTAGAAGAAGCTGTAAATAACATTAAAACGAATACTCGCCACTATGCAAAACGTCAGTTGACGTGGTTTAAGCGCTACGAAAACGCCCACTGGGTCGAGATTCAGAAGGGACAGATGGTTGGAAATGTAGTTGATGAAATTTTAGAGGCTAGTAAATAATTGGAACTATGGCTATCAAAAGAACGATTGGAGCCGCTACCAGCGAGGCAAAGCGGCTTAAAATCCACAATAAATCTGATAAACCAGATAATGTGATTGAAAAGGAAAACGAAATATATATGCAATGTGAGGCAATTGAACGCGAACTACCTAGTTTTTTGCGTTCATATTTTGTATATCTAAAAGGAAATGTTCTTCCTATGTCTAGGCTTGCATATCTGCAAGATATTCGATTTTTCTTCGATTATCTTATAAGCAATACTTCTCTCACAGATGCTGACGTTCCCAAAGATATAAAGCTTGAAGAAATCCGCGAGATAACATCTATGGATGTAAATCTCTTTATCGATTTCTGCCGCAAGTACACTGTAGATGATGGTGATAAGATAATCGTTTATGAGAACAACAACAAGACGCTCGCACGTAAGAAATCATCTCTATCAGTCATGTTTAAACAGCTTTATCGCGATGGATTCATTGAAAACAACATAACTGATGGATTTGATCCAATAAAAGTTCCGAAACCTGGTGAACGCGAGATAAAGGCACTTCAGGACGATGAGGTAATGATTATGCTTGACGCAGTAAGCACTGGTTCAAACATGACTCCACATGAGCGCAAGTACTGGGAGAAGACGAAGCTTCGTGACAAAGCGATTCTGATGCTTTTCTTAACGTATGGGCTTAGACTTTCAGAGCTTCAGCAGCTCAACATTTCTTCATTTAACTTCTCTCGTGGCGAATTTATCATTTATCGCAAAAGAGGTAAAGAATCAAGCATGCCGATTAATCAGTCAGTACAAATGACTGTTCAGGGTTATATCAACAACGAACGTTCGTCGATTGCTGAAGAAACGGAAGCCGACGAGGATGCGTTATTTCTATCTTTGCAAGGAAGACGTATGACCTCAAGGTCGATAAGGGAGCTGGTAAAAAAATATACTGCAATCGCGCTAAATACGACAAAACACAACGGTTATAGCCCGCACAAACTACGTGCAACAGCGGCAACTAGTCTCATAGGGCGCGGAAACTCCATCTATGATGTACAGGCTCTGCTTGATCACGAGCAAGTAACAACGACTCAGCTTTATGCTTCACATAAGATGAATGTAAAGCGAGATTTGGTGAAAGATATGGAGTGGGAGATAGAGAGAAAGGACAACGATTAATGACTAGCTATAATGAGCATCTCATAAAGAATTTTGGTATAAAGCCTGCTGTTCTAGACTTAGTAAATAGGGCAGAGGAACAGCTGAAAAAACAATTTACTGAACTAGAGGATATATGTGCTATTAACCAGCTCAAAGTTCTAGGTGCATTTCAAGATAATAAAATCAGCGATTCACACTTTGCATGGAACACTGGATATGGATATGACGATGTAGGTCGTGAAGCCGTTGAAAAGGTGTATGCTAGCATCTTCAATACAGAGGCAGCTCTTGTAAGACCAAATATCGTCAACGGAACACATGCGCTCTCTACGACGCTTTTTGGCATACTAAAACCAGGTGAAGAACTAATTTACGTGACAGGTCGACCATATGATACCTTACAGACAGTCATCGGTATTAATGACCATGATTATATGGGAACTTTGACGGATTATGGCATAGAGTACAGCGAAGTTGAGTTAAATGATAACTTGGATGTTGATTTAGAGGCAATAAAAAATTCACTCCACGAGAATACACGTGTAGTTGCAATGCAGCGTTCAACAGGGTACGACTGGCGACCAGCGATAACCTTGGACAGTATCCGCAAAGTCACTGATCTTATACACAAAATTCGCCCAGATATCATAGTTATGGTAGATAATTGCTATGGTGAATTCGTAAGTGCAGAGGAGCCGACTGATTTTGGTGTGGATGTAATTGCAGGTTCTCTTATCAAGAATCCAGGTGGTGGGCTAGCGCTTTCTGGTGGATATATCTGCGGAAGAAAAGATCTAATAGAGATAATCTCATATCGCCTCACGTGTCCAGGCATTGGTTCAGAATGCGGATTAACCTTTGGACAAAATCGTTCTGTTCTTCAAGGAATTTTCCTTGCTCCTAAGACTGTAAATGCAGCGCTAAAAGGAGCTATGTTATGCGGTACTGTTTACGATATGCTAGGATATGAGGTTTGCCCGCCAGTTTCTTCAGAGAGAAGCGACATAGTCGAGGCAATTAAATTCAGGGATCCTGACTTAGCGATAGCCTTTATTCAGGCAATTCAGTCTGCTGCACCAATCGATGCATACGTTACCCCAATTCCATGGGATATGCCTGGTTATGATGACCAAGTGATTATGGCAGCTGGTGCCTTTGTACAAGGTTCTTCCATTGAATTAAGTGCTGATGCTCCACTCAGAGAGCCTTATATTGCTTACTATCAAGGCGGTCTTACTTATGAACATGCTAGATTCGGTATCATAAAAAGCTTGCAGGAGCTAGTGAACAGAGGCTTAATAGATGTCAACAAAGCACAAGGAGAAAACAGAATATAAGATTGAATGTACAGCGAAAGCTGCAATAACTGATTTAAAACAAGAGGCACATGCTAATACATGTAATATCTCTATTTCTAAACGGTTAATCGCCTTTGGTAAGCTATTTTTGCTTTTTGCTATATTAATTATTGTTCCACTCGTGCTATATCTCTTATATAAAGATACGTTGTTTGATAAGGCTTATTTGTCAAATGTACCAAATAAACTTGATGATTTTAAAGGGTTTGCATTTATACCTCTAATATTCCTGCAAGTTATCCAAATCGTCATCTGTATCATACCAGGTCAACCGATACAGTTCGCATCAAGTTACTTATACGGGATACTAGGTGGTTTCTTAATTTCACTAGTAGGAGCTTTCATTGGAACAGTTATCACTTACTACCTTGCAAAATTTCTTGGTAGAGATGCTCTTCATATTATATTTGGCGAAGAAAAAGTTAAATCATATGTGAGAAAACTAAATAGTAGACGTGCTTATGTGATAATATTTCTCCTGTATTTAATACCTGGTGTTCCAAAAGACTTCACCAGCTATATTGCTGGTATTTCAAATATTAAACTAAGACCATTTATATTTCTATCGATACTCGGAAGATCACCGGGAGTTCTTGAAAGCTTGCTATTCGGAACATTTTTAGCACATAGAAATTATCTTGGTATTGCTTTGCTGATTATTGCTAGCATCATTATTTTGCTGGTATGCTATATAAAACGCGACGTATTACTTAAATTTATTGACTCCTATGAAGATTCGGAAGATAGTTAAGAGGTTTCGATTATGGCTAAAAAAGAAAAGATTGAAAAAACTAATGCGATGAGGCAGCTAGATAGCGCTGGTATTTACCATGATATCAGTGAGTATGATTATGATGAATCTGATCTCTCTGGAGAACACGTTGCTGCAGCACTAGGAATATCTGAGGAAGAAATTTTCAAAACATTGGTAACCCATTCAAATACTGGAGAATATTTCGTATTTGTAATTCCGGTTGCATCTGAGTTAAATCTTAAAAAAGCAGCATCTGTAGCAGGTGTCAAGAAGATAGAGATGATTCATGTAAAAGAGCTACTTCCGCTAACAGGCTATGTTAGAGGTGGCTGCTCTCCAATAGGCATGAAAAAACTTTTCCCGACCTTCATTGATGAAACTGCAATACTGTATGATCAGATATATATATCGGCAGGAAAGAGGGGCGCACAGATAATAATTAATGGAGAAAAACTAGCTAAGTTTATCAATGCGTCTTTTGCAGATATAACAGCATAAAAGTCTAATGCTCACTAATATCTACCATACATATCTTTCCAAGCAAAAAAGCAAGTAAAATCTATTAATATTTCGAATAACTTATCATCCTTAAGATGTTGTAAAGACTAACTTTCAGCATCTTTTTTATTTTTTCAAACATTTGTTCTTTTTCTTATTGACTTTGAATATAGAAGGGGTTATACTATGAACATCACAAACAGAACATCTGTTCTTTTTAATTCAGAGGAAATTAATACCATAGCTATAAGCTGCTAGTATCATATATACGGAGGTAATCATTATGAAAAAGAAATACAAAATTGTTTCACCAGTTAGATTTTTTATATTTGTCCTAGTAACAGTATTAAGCATGACTATGCTCGTGTACAGCTTACTAGGTTTCGCTACAACTGAAGCTGGTACTTCAGATACATATAGACAAGTTGAAGTTCAACAGAACGATACACTTTGGTCTATCGCTAATAAGTATAGTGGTAAATATGTTGATCCTCGCACCACAGTTAATAAGATATGCGAACTTAACGGTATATCTGCTTCTGATGTAAAGCCAGGAGATACTATTTTAGTTCCAGTAGAGTCATAAAAAAAGTGAGACCGAAATTTCGCCTTAGAGACGTTTTTTTATGAGATAAGGATATATGACACCTCCATGTTATGGAAGGTATTCGAATACAGAGTATATACCCCTTATTATTACATAGGTATTGGTACAGTGTTATATCACTTGTTGTCAAATACATAAAGCTCCATTTACGAGGCTGCCATCAAGGCAGCCATATTTCTTGTTTCATAACTATTCCCAAAATTATGATTTTAGGAATAGTTATATCTCATTAGATTCATTTCCCCATCGATACTTATTTGCTTCACTATGATAATGCATTTATTTTCATTACATATATTTCTATCTTTTTTAATTATTTTGTTTATAAAAAACTACCTAATCAGGTAGTTTCCTTATCATTCGCAACATATCAATTACAGAAACATTTAATATATTACGAAGCATCTCATAGTCATCATGGACTAAAAATTACACTTGGTATCTCTATCTATTATTTACTATCTTGTGTATCTTATCTATCAAAGCTCCAACGTAATATACACCCACAAGCATCGCTACTCCGATTTCAATTGTCATCCTAATTAATGAAGTTATTTCATCTAGATTCATCGATAGCATCGCTATCGCCCATCCTGCTAGGAAACTTGGCAGATATACATACCTGGAAAATTTTGCAGATATTATTACTGCAATAAATCCTAGTATAAATAAAGTAAACCAAAGTGTAAGATTCGCATTAAAAGACGTTTTTTGCATCAGGACTGTGGCAATTAATGACCATATGTCTCCAGCGATATATCCAGCTGCTATTTTAAAAGAGTCTTCGAATTTATTCCCATTTGCACCATATATGCCAGCAGCAATAAGAGCTATTGGTCCAACGTGCACTCCTATATATGGGCTTATTAAAGCCCATGTTGGAGGAAGAATTCCAACTAAGAGAGCAAGGGTAAGCACCTCTTTATACTTACCCTTGCCACTGTCGCGATTGAGGTTTTCCCTTTTACTCATATTATTTCCGTTCTTACCTCATTGTAATATAACCATGATAACCAGTCATATTATCTGATCTTGCTATATCTGATAAGAAAATTCCCGAGATTCCATATGACTTTTTGAGATATGGGAAATCCGTAGTTTCTCCCCAAGATGGCTTTCTTACTATTTTAGCAGCCTTTTCTGTCGCTGTTACCCACGCGGACTGACATGGGAACCACATTTCAACAACACGATCAAAATCACAGCCATTTATTTCCTTTATTATCTTGCTAGATAAACATCTTATTACTTCATCCTGTTCTGTATAGGCTGGTAAGAATTCTTCCTTAAGCCACTTATCTCCTTCTTCAAGAGTAACCCCCTCAGGGTAATGAACCATAAACTGCCATCTATAGTTTGGTCCATCTTCAACAGTTCTGCCTTCACCCTTAAAGTCTTCTTCCCACCATACCGGAATAAATGCAAATATAAATGGAACTGTACCTAATTCTTCGCTCCCTTTTGTAGCTCTCGCATCATCACCTTCAAAATTAACCTCTTCGGATTTATTAATTTTATGAGAGTTCCCCTCATCAGGCATATTATTTTGCCATATTAGTACATCCTTAGGAAAATACTCTGTCAGTGCCTTATGATGTACGAAATTTCTAATATCATTTGGATTTGCTAGCCAGTAGTGCTCTGTCATCTGCATTCTTACAGTACCAAATCTTTCACCACCTGGAGGTGTTGGAAGAGCCTGATAAAATGCATACTTTGACACATACGGTCCAAATTGCGAAATACTATCTGGAATATGGTATCTGTATAACCAATTCTCAAGCTTTATCCTATAATCCTCATGGGCAAGATCGACGTATATTAGACTCCTGACTGGATAGAATTCTGGTCTATTCATACTAACACCTCCTATTTATTCATGACAAATTGCTCTTGAAGCCTTGTCTGCTACGGGATACCATATCATCGCTATAATTAGTGTTGGAATATAACATGGTATAAAGCCAGCAACAACAGCAAACAAATAGTCATTCATCGTTCCATTACCAGCTATGAACACACCAAAAGCTGTCATCACTAAATCCAAGATAATTACAAAGAAAAAAGCTATAACAACATTTGCAAGAAGTCCAAACTTGAATGTATTATCTTCTGCATACTTACTTGCGAATTTAAAACCTATCATACCAACAGGCAGAAAATTAATAAAAAATGTAAGTACATAAGCTAAGCAGAAGCTCGGAATAAATCTTTCCATTGTCAGATTACCACCTAGTGCAAGTGCTACCATAGTAACAACGATGCTGAGTGGTAAATCCATAATGAGTGCATATACTGCAGTTAGTTTCTTACTCTTTGGCATTGTAATACCCTCCATCCATAATAAAAACAATCCATAGCTCAAAATCGTTAAAATCAAAACGACCTTGTTTGTCTATATTTTAAACAAACAAGGTCTCTTTGTATAATTGAATATTAGGTATGCTCAGCATAACCGCGTTGTTATGAATCAACTGAACAAGATAGAATCAGGTCATATAATTCCCTAACCTCGTCATTAGTGCTATTCTTAATCATTCCAGCACAGATAAATTCTTTTTCCTGTAAATCAATTGATTGTAAATTTTTATCATTGAGATATCCTGTAAATTCATCGCAAATTGCAACACCAAGGTTATATCTTACACAATTAATCATCGATTCTAAATTATTTACGAACTGAATCTTCGGCCGAATACCATAAGGCTGCATGTACATGTTAATACTCTTTGTAACAGTGTCATCCATGATACTCCAAGGTGCGAAAAACTTTTCTTTTGCAAAATCCTCTGGACTTAGATCAGCCTTCGAAGCTATTGGATTTTGCTTACTATAAATTAGTTTTTTCCTTGTCTCTAGGATATTATGTGATTCAATCTCTGCAAAAGTATCAAAAGTGTTCTTAAGTGAGATTGCTAGATCGATTTCATCGGTAAGAAGCATTGTTGAGATCTCTTTAGCTCCGACATAATTAATCAGTATATCGACATATCCGTGCGAGGCTCTATACTCCTTGATAATTTTAGTAAGCCATGATGCAAAGTCCCAACCTTCAAGTATTCCAATGGTTATAGTCTGACTTGCAATACCATCTAGCTCAGAAACTTCATGTTTAATATTACCTATTTCTGCCTTATATCTGCTAAAAAAGTCGTAATATATCTTGCCAGCTTCTGTCAGTTCCGTTTTTCTATTGTTTCTTATAAACAGCCTAACACCAAGTTCTTTTTCCATAAGTGCAATTTGTTTAGAAATTGCAGGTTGAGATACAAAAAGTTCTTCAGAAGTCTTTGTAAAACTCGAGTTAGTGGCTACAGCCATAAAATAATCTATTTGAAGGTCATTCATAATACACCTCATTATGCTAAATAAATATATTCAACAACTAAATCGCAAAGTATTCCGTTTTCGTTATAACCAAAGTAGACAGGATACCTTCCGTCTCTAAACTCTGATTATATCATGGGAATTGAGAGTTCTGAGTTCGGTATTTTAAAATTAATCCAGACTCCGACATCTCTTTGATAAAGTAGTTGTCTTCTTCTAATTTTACAACCAACGTTTCAATTCTATGTTTCCCCCTTGGCACAGACTCTAAATATGCTTTTTCATCTCTGTTTAGCCATACTAATGGATCTCTTACGAGTATATGTAACTTTTCCATATAAAGTCCTTTGTTTTATGCAAAATTATCCGTTCATCCCCCCAAATTCAATTTCATATTTTCCACTTATTATCATATTTGCAAGATGTCCGCACAAATAATCAGGTTCAGTATCAAGATCAAATGAAAATTCGCTGTTTCTTCCATTTATAAAAATATATACATTTTCTACAAACAAGGCATCTATAAAATCAATTTCAGTCATTTCCATATTGTATTCTTCATTGACAAATTCAATAAAATCATAGTTTTCATCTATAAAGACATCGAGTACAGCTGCCTTGTTATCGTTTAACCATGCTATTTTTTCGATGAAGTTGTCAATTACTTCATCGCTTTGATCTTCAGTTTCAAGGACAATATCTGTATCCTTACCCCATACATTCATTTTTCCAAGATAAGCACCGCAATAAACTCCATCTTCTTCCAATATGAATTTATTACCTTCAATAGTAATTGTCTTCTCCATAAATCTGACTCCTAACAACAATATTAAAATATAAACTTAACAAGCACCGCCACCGATGGCACACACATTCCAAAAATCCGCCGTTTGCTGCAATGACATAAAGCTTATCATCATCTATTATCATTTGCTGATATACTGTTATTTCAAATTTCTCAAATTCAAGCTTTTTATATAGGCTGCCATCATTCCTATTTATCAAAATAGGTATGTAAAGAAACTTATTTGAGTCATATCCCATCTTGAGAAAAAAAGATATTGACTTTGATTCTTCAAAACTTTGCTGATTGAGTAGTGGCAACCAGAATTTTTCCACAAGTCTTCCAATCATTGGCTCATTTAGAATGCCATAAATTATTTTCTAAAAATCACTTGACTTTGAATAGTTTGTCACCTCTATGATGAAATTTAATGATGGAACAGTCTGAATCCTGTAAACGCCATAGCTATTCCATACTTGTTACAAGAATCAATAACTAGATCATCGCGGGTCGAGCCTCCAGGTTGGGCAATATACGATACACCACTTTCATGAGCCCTGTCGATATTATCGCTAAATGGAAAGAATGCATCTGATGCTACTGATACGCCTGTAATCGCATCAAGAATCTGTCTTTTTTCTTCAACTGTAAAGACTTCAGGCTTCTCCGAGAATAATTCCTCCCAGTCAAAATCCCCTCTAGCTTCAGGAGTATCCTCCATAGCTATATATCTATATATAAAGTTATCCTTGCTAGGTCTCTTTGTCCCTTCCTTAAAAGGTAGATTGAGTACCTTTTCAGACTGTCTGAGATGCCAATTATCAGCCTTTGAGCCAGCAAGACGAGTGCAGTGAACTCTCGACTGCTGACCAGCTCCTACTCCAATTGTCTGACCATCTGCTGCATATGCAACAGAATTTGACTGTGTATACTTAAGTGTTATTAGAGCAATTACCAAATCATCCTTAGCATCTTCTGGAATATCCTTGATTTCAGTCACTACTTCATTAAGACAAGTCTTGTCTATCTTTATATCATTGTGCTTCTGTTCAAAAGTAACTCCAAATACCTGCTTTGTCTCAACTTCAGGTGCTCTAAAATTCTCATTCACTTTGAGAATCAGATAATTTCCATTTTTCTTATGCTTCAATACCTCTAGTGCTGCGTCAGTAAAATCTGGAGCAATTACACCATCGGAAACTTCTCTCTTAATTAGCTTCGCACATGTTTCGTCGCATGTATCACTCAAAGAAATGAAATCGCCAAATGATGACATGCGGTCTGTTCCACGAGCTCTAGCATAGGCTGTTGCAATCGGTGACTCGTCAAGCCCAGCAACATCATCAACGAAGCAAGCTTTTTTTAGTTTATCGTTCATAATCCTTCCAATAGCAGCAGACGAAGGACTTACATGCTTAAAAGAAGCTGCTGCAGCTTTACCAGTCGCCTCCTTTATCTCACTTACTAGCTGCCATCCATTTAAAGCATCTAGAAGGTTAATATATCCAGGTTTGCCATTTAAAACCTCAAAAGGCAATTCTGACCCGTCCTCCATATAAACAGAAGCTGGCTTTTGATTTGGGTTACATCCGTATTTTAATTCGATTTTTTTCATTTCTTTCACCACTCGTAACGACACGATAATTCTAACTCTTATAATCGAGATAAGAGGCTATCAATACAGCCTCTCATCGATTTTCATATTTTATTAATCAAATAAAACTGAGCTTAATAAACTCTATAGGTTAATCTCAGTTTCGATAATTTTCTGAGGATGACGTTCAATAATTGGATCAATAACCTCAGTAATAAGTTCTTCAACCTGAGATGGGCATCTTCCCACATATAGAATTGGATCCATTGCTGATAAAATTTCTTCTTTAGAAAGTCCAAATGTCTTATCTGCAGCAATTCTATCCACAAGATCATTATTAAGCCCATCTCTTTTAACTCTTAAAGTAGCTTCATGAGAATGAACCCTAATCTGCTCATGTAAATCCTGTCTATTTCCACCCTTCTTAACTGCTTCCATCATTATATTTTCAGTTGCGATGAACGGAATCTTCTCCATAGTACGAGCATTGATCACCTTAGGATAAACCACCATATCACTTGTAATATTGATATATAAATTAAGAATACCATCTAGTGCTAAAAATGCCTCAGGAACTGAAATTCTCTTATTTGCAGAGTCATCAAGTGTTCTCTCAAACCACTGTGTTGCAGCAGTTATTGCTGGGTTAAGTGAATCAACGATTACATATCTAGCAAGAGATGTAATGCGCTCGGATCTCATCGGATTTCTCTTGTATGGCATAGCAGATGAACCAATCTGATTCTTTTCAAAAGGCTCTTCCATCTCTCCAAACGACTGAAGGATTCTCATGTCATTTGAGAACTTCGAAGCACTCTGTGCAACGCCAGAAAGAGACGATAATATATTAGCGTCTACTTTGCGCGAATAGGTCTGTCCAGATACCGGAACACATCCAGATACACCAAATTCTTTTGCAATGATGTCATCGAGTCTCTTAACCTTAGACTCGTCGTTGTTGAAGAGGTCCATAAAACTTGCCTGAGTACCTGTTGTGCCCTTTGAACCAAGCATTTTAAGATCTTCCAGCCTTCTTTCAAGTTCGATTACATCTAGTGCTAGTTCATACATCCATAGCGACGCCCTCTTACCTACAGTAGTTAGCTGTGCTGGCTGTAGGTGTGTATATCCAAGACAAGGCATTTCTTTATATTCTCTAGAAAATTTCTTAAGATTAGTTAATACCTGAACTGTCTTTTCAATGGTGAGTTCAAGTGCTTCCTTCATAAGAATCACGTCTGTATTATCACCAACATAGCAAGAGGTTGCTCCTAAGTGAATGATAGCTTCAGCTTTAGGGCAACGCTTTCCAAATGCATATACATGACTCATTACGTCATGACGAACTTCCTTTTCCCTAGCTTCGGCTATCTCAAAATCAACTATATCCTTGTTATCAATCATTTCCTGAATCTGTTCATCAGTAATATCAAGGCCAAGTTCTTTCTCTGCCTTTGCTAAAGCAATCCATAGCTCGTGCCAAGTAGTAAATTTCTTTTTTTCGGAGAAAATATACTTCATCTCCTTGCTCGCATATCGAGAAGATAGTGGCGACATATACTGCAATCTATTGTTTTCCATTAATCCCCCATTCTCTTATTAAAAATCTTAACTTCTCTGTCTAGAGTATCCGTATTGATCATCATAGTGCATAGAGAAATTTTATTGTCTTCGTTAAGGCTATTCCAAATTGTTTTGCTAAACTCCTCAAAACAGTCTGGAATTCTTACAAGCTTAGGTTCTCCCTCAAATGTTGGAAGTGGTGAATCGTTGCCTTCGTATGTATGAATAAAGTGAGCATGGTTAGAACGCAAAGGATATTCATAAAAATACCTGTGGCAGTCTGTCCCCTGTCCATCAGAGTCTTTAAGAATGCTCATCTTATATGAACCATCAATCAGGTTCAAAAGTCCACTAATTCTTGGTGTAAAATGAGGGGCGTCAGGTTCGAAACATCTAGTTCTCAAAGCGTCCTCAAATGTAAGGCCTTTGCTTAGAAACTCCTCAACTGTATCCGTTTGGTCTCCATTAGTTACAATCAAATTCTTACCGTGGGTCTTAATTGGATAGTAGATAATTAAGGTTGGATCAATTTCTGCATCCTTATCATAAGGTGCAATTGCTACTCTATCATCTTCTTGATAAAAGATTCTATTACGACTGTTTTCGCTTCTTCCCATTATAAAATAAGCAACGGCAATCTTATTTGATGTTCTTCCAATAAGGATGCCCCTGCCCCAATAGTCATTAGAAGCGAGAAAACTAAGTTCATAAATGTGTGTCTTATTCATTGCTCACCTTGTCTAAATAACTCTGTAATATTAAAATTGCTGCCTGCTTATCAATAACCTTCTTGCGGTCGTTTCTCTTAACATCACCTGCAATAAGGATATTTTCCGCCAACTTCGTCGTAAATCTCTCGTCCTGCCATTCGATTTTTACATGAGCAAGTCCAGAGCTTCTTAACTTATTTTCAAACATAGTGCGGAAGTCACGTACCTTTTGTGTCTGTACGCTATCGGTACCATCAAGGCTTAGAGGAAGTCCAACGACAACTGTATCGCACTCATATTCGCGCACTAAATCAAGCACCTTGGTAGTATCTTTTCTAATACCAACACGCTCAATCGTTGTGACTCCCTGGGCTGTAATATCTAGTAAATCACTTACAGCAACTCCTATAGTCTTTTCACCGACATCAAGTCCTATTTTTCTCATTTATGATAAAACCTACTTGTCAAGCTCTAGATAGGACTTTAGAATTTCCTCGAGTAACTCATCTCTATCAATCTTGAGAATGAGGTTTCTCGCGTCATTGTGGCTTGTTATATAAGATGGATCTCCAGATGTTAAGTATCCAACCATCTGATCGATTGCATTGTACCCTCTCTCCTGAAGAGATGAATAAATCTGGTGCATCGCTTCTTTGTTGGAAATCTGTTTGATCTTTGCACTCTCAAACAAAATTGTATCCTTGCTCATATCTTCCTCCTATTTTATAGAATGTAGCGAGATATATTTAGCGCTAATAGGTAATTTTAAAAATGAACTCACCTATTAGCTATCTAACTTATTTATTTGCAACTAGAGTCTCTGCTAATTTAAGAGCTTCCTTTAATTTGCGTTCATCCTTTGCTCCAGCCTGCGCCATTCCAGCTTTTCCGCCTCCATTACCGCCAGCAACCTGAGCAATCTCCTTAACGAGTTTGCCTGCGTGGAAACCTTCGCTTACAAGCTCATCACTTACAGAAACGAGAATTGCAATCTTACCTTCATTAACAGACGCAGCTACAAATATAGATTTGTTTTCTCTGGACTTTATAGCGTCTGCCATCTCTCTAAGCTGAGTAACATCAGTGTTATCAAATCTCTTTGTTATTAGTCTAATGCCATTAATATCAATACCAGATGAGATAACTTCATCGAGCGAACCTGCGATTTCATCAGCCTTAAGGGACTTAATTGTCTTTTCGAGCTCTTTGTTATCAGTAACCAGCTGGGCTGCCTTCTTTTCAAGGTCGCTAGCATTAGACTTAAGTGTTGCACAAATACTTGAAATTACAGACTCTTTATCTTCAGTGTAACCGATAACTTGAGTTCCAGTAATCGCTTCAATTCTTCTGATACCAGATGCAATACCTGCTTCAGAAATAATTTTGAATGCACCAATTTTGCCAGTATTATCAATATGTGTTCCACCACAGAATTCAACACTGTAGTCTCCCATGCTTACAACGCGGACAATTTCACCATACTTTTCACCAAAGATAGCTGTAGCTCCCATTTTCTGAGCTTCCTCAATTGGCATTTCCTGCATCACAACAGGAAGGAATGCATCAATCTTGTCGTTAACAATATCTTCGACCTTTTTAATCTGTTCCAGAGTCATAGCATCGAAGTGATTAAAATCAAATCTAAGATAATGGTTATCCACATAAGAGCCGGCCTGGGATACATGCTCTCCGAGAATATCCTTAAGAGCTTGCTGGAGGATGTGTGTTGCACTGTGCCCCCTAGCGGTTCTATTCCTATTGGCTGCATCAACCTTTAACTCCGCAAGATCCCCGACATTTATATTATCAACCGATTCATCAACGAAATGTAGAAATATATCATTTTCCTTTGTTACATCGTTTACGTGATATTTTCTATCAGCTACGATAATAACACCGGTATCATGTAGCTGACCTCCACCTGTAGCATAGAAAGGAGTTCTGTCGAAAATAAGGAGATTTTTATTCCCATCACTGTTTACGTATAAAACTTTGGCGTCAAACTCAAAATCCGTATAGCCAAGGAATTTACTTTTCGGTAATTTATCGTAATCAGCTGCATCTTTCCAAGCTACATCTTCTGTGGATTTCTGACCTTGACGAGCAAGCTCCTTTTGGTGGTTCATATTATTCTTGAACCCTTCCATATCAACTGTAATACCTCTCTCAGCCAAAATTTCCTCAGTCATCTCTATAGGAAATCCGTATGTATCATATAACTTGAATGCATCTGCACCGTCTAATACCATCTTATCCGTTTTATCAAGTTTTGCAATATATTCTTCGAGAATTCCCATACCATTATCCATGGTCTTTGCGAATTGTTCTTCCTCTATAGCTATAAGCTTCTTTATGTAGTCGTGCTTATCAACTAATTCAGGGTAGGCTACGCCTGAAACCTCTACTACAGAATCCATGAGTTTGGCGAGAAAATTCTTTTCTTCAATCCCAAGAAGTCGCCCATGCCTAGCAGCTCTTCTGATAAGACGCCTTAAAACATATCCTCTTCCTTCGTTGCTTGGCATAATCCCATCTGCGATCATAAATACCATAGAGCGCAAATGATCAGTAATAATTCTTAAACTTATATCATTCTGTTCATTTCCAGCTTGATAGTCAACTCCTGCCATCTGTGCAACTGAGTCAAGAATCTTTCTAATGGTGTCTATATCAAATATAGAATCGACATCCTGCATAATACAAGCCAGTCTTTCTAAACCCATACCCGTATCAATATTTGGGTGTGCTAAATTTGAATATGATCCATCTTCTTCCTTCGAAAACTGTGAAAATACGTGATTCCAGAATTCTATATATCTGTCACATTCACAACCTGGTTTACAATCTGGAGCACCACATCCATATGCTTCACCTCTATCATAGTAAATCTCGGAACAAGGTCCACATGGTCCAAGTCCGATCTCCCAGAAGTTATCTTCTTTCCCAAGCCTTACTATTCTTTCAGCAGGCATGCCAAGTTTTATCCAAATGTCATATGCTTCATCATCATCCTGATATATAGTCGCCCAAAGTTTGTCTTTAGGCATATTCAGATGTTCGGTAATAAACTCCCATCCCCACGTCAACGACTCTTCCTTAAAATAATCTCCAAAGCTGAAGTTTCCAAGCATCTCAAAAAAAGTACCATGACGTGAAGTCTTCCCTACATTATCGATATCTCCAGTCCTTATACATTTCTGGCAAGTCGTCATTCGTTTAGATGGTGGTGTCTCCACTCCTGCAAAATATGCCTTTAATGGCGCCATACCTGAATTAATAATAAGCAAGCTTTTATCATTTTGGGGAATCAAAGATGCACTTCCTGCTGCATAGTGATCCTTACTAATAAAAAAATCGCGAAATAAATCTCTTATTTCATTAAGACCAAGTTTTTCCATTTAAAAAAATTCTCCCTTTATATACAATGCTTATATTTTATACTGAAAAATCGATATTCACAAGCAATTAGAGCATTAAGAATTATAATTAATCAACAATTTCTATGCTTTCGAGTTGACTTTTTACATCTTTTTTAATATCAGCTAAAAACTCCTTGCGAAGCTCTGCTTGTTCCAACGTTTCCTCGACTGTTAACCCTTCACTTTTGCTTTTTCTTGCAAGCTCATTAATTCTATTGATTTTCTCTTTTATCATTATAATACCTTCCTCCTATTTTTCTAATTAGATAAACATGCCATACCCGCACAGCGAGTATGACATGCCATTTGTTTAAAACTATTTATTTAAATCTCTTGCTTCGTTTTACAAGCTCTTCATATCTTGCTGCAGCTTGTTTAGCTGCTTCTTCAAATAGCTTCTTTGCTCTTTCTGGATTTGATTGCTCTAATGCTCTGTATCGAACTTCTCCATCTAAGAACTCTTTATACTCAAGAGTTGGTTTCTTGCTATCAAGCGTGAACGGATTACCATCACCTTCGTTAGCCTTTCTTGGATCAAATCTGAAGAGGTTCCAATATCCAGACTGAACAGCTTTCTTCATTTCGTTCATCGAGCAGTTCATTCCTGCTCTAATACCATGGTTAATACAAGGAGAGTAAGCAATTACAATGGAAGGACCGTCATATGCTTCAGCTTCTTTCAAAGCAGTCAATGTCTGTGTAGGGTTAGCACCCATTGCAACTTGTGCAACATATACATAACCATATGCCATTGCAAATTCCGCAAGATTCTTCTTACCTACAGCTTTACCCGAAGCGGCAAACTGTGCTATAGCTCCCGTCGGAGTAGACTTAGAAGCCTGCCCTCCAGTGTTTGAGTAAACTTCAGTATCAAATACCAGAATATTTACATTTTCGCCAGAAGCAATTACATGGTCAAGACCACCGTATCCGATATCATAAGCCCATCCATCACCACCAAATATCCATATAGAAGGCTTTGGAAGAAGATCAGCATTTTTTGTAACAAATTTAGCATCAATATCATCACTGCCTTTGCAAACTTCTATTAGCTTTTTAGCAGCAATTTCAGCCTTGTGACTATCTTCCATTGCATCGAGCCAGTCTATTGCTGCAACGCAAAATTCATTCTTTTCTGCTAGTCTCTTAACAGCAGATTTCATTTCTTTACGGCGAGTATTCATCGAAACCGCCATTCCAAGACCAAACTCAGCATTATCTTCAAATAATGAATTTGACCAAGCTGGACCTCTTCCTTCGTGGTTTATCGTGTAAGGGGTACTTGGTGCACTACCACCCCAAATTGATGAACAGCCTGTCGCATTCGCTATAAACATTCTATCACCGAATAGCTGTGTTACAAGTCTAGCATATGGCGTTTCACCACAGCCTGGACAAGCACCTGAGAATTCAAGTAGTGGCTTAATAAAGCTCACGTTACGAGGCGTATCTACATTTCCATCTAATACATCCTCATCTGTATGGTCATTAGCATAATCGAATACCCTCTGTTGATCCGATGATCTCTCATCTTCATAAGGGATCATTTTAAGGGCTTTCTCCTTAGCTGGGCAGACCTGAACACATGATCCACAGCCTGTACAGTTAACTGTAGATATAGAAATCATAAACCTATGCTCTGGATTAGCTTTTGATTTTAACGTGTTTGCCTGCGATGCATTTGCATCAGCATCACTTAATGCAAACGCTCTAATAACTCCATGAGGGCAAGAATATGCACACATGTTACATTGAATACAATTATCAGTAATCCATAGAGGAACATCTATGGCGATTCCACGCTTTTCGTATGCTGCGGTTCCTGCAGGAATCATTCCATCAGCAACATCTAAGAATTTAGATGTCGAAATTTCATCACCCTTCATTGCTGCATCAGTTGTCAAAATATCATTGAGATATTTTTTAAGATCTGGTCTTTCTGACTGAAGCTGTTCCTTATTCTCTGAAACTTTTACATCCTTCCATCTCTCAGGAACCACGACTTTGTGAACATGCGTAACCCCAGCGTCTACAGCATTACAGTTCATATTTACAACATCTTCACCCTTATTCATGTAGCTCTTCTTGATGGCAGATTTCATGTATTCAATAGCTGCTTCAATAGGCATTACATTAGCAATCTTAAAGAAAGCTGCCTGTAGTACCGTATTAGTTCTTCTTGAGCCGAGCCCTATCTGATTGGCAAGTTTAACTGCATCACAAGTGTAAAATTCAATATTATTCTCAGCAATGTATTTCTTTGCTACATCAGGAAGATGTGTTTCTAGCTCTTCATCTGTCCAGCTGCAATTCAGAAGGAATTTACCACCCGGATTAACATCTTGAACAATGTCATACTTATGCATATATGCTGCACTGTGACAAGCTATGAAATCTGCTGAATTTACATAATAAGTTGATCTGATAGGTTCATCCCCAAACCTAAGATGGGAGATAGTTACGCCACCAGATTTCTTTGAATCATACTGGAAATATGCCTGGACATACTTATCAGTATGGTCTCCGATAATCTTAACGCTATTCTTATTAGCACCAACAGTTCCATCTGCACCAAGTCCCCAGAATTTACATGCGACTGTCCCCTTCGCAGAAACAATTGGGTTGGAAGTTCTTTCTAGAGAAAGATTTGTAACATCGTCGATGATAGATATAGTGAATTCCTTTTTAGGCTTATCAGATGCCATATTGTCATAAACAGCGATAATATCACCAGGCTGAGTATCTTTAGATCCAAGTCCATAGCGACCTCTTGTTAATCTGGGATTTAAATCATCCGAATCTACAAGCGCAGATATAACATCGAGGTAAAGTGGTTCTCCATTTGAACCAGGCTCCTTAGTCCTATCGAGAACTGCGATATTTTTCACAGTTCTAGGAATCTCCTGTAACAAATACTTACTAGAGAACGGCCTAAATAGCCTAACTTTTATTAAGCCAACTTTTCTGCCACTTTCATTTAGATAGTCAACTACCTCAGCTGCAGTTTCACAGACAGAGCCCATGGCAATAATTACATCAGTTGCATCTTTTGCACCATAATAATTAAAAGGTTTGTAATCAGTTCCAATACTCTCATTAACCTGATCCATTACACTTTTAATTATATCTACAGATTCGGCATAAAATACATTTCTAGCTTCATTGTGCTGGAAAAATGTCTCAGGCTGTTCTGCAGAACCCATTAGATGTGGATGACATGGATTATTGGCATGCTTCTTGAACCTATCTACAGCAGCGTGATCAAGCATCGAATCAAGCGTTTCATAGTCCCATACTTCAATCTTTTGCTGTTCATGGCTTGTCCTAAAACCATCAAAAAAATGCACGATAGGCAGGCTAGCCTTAATCGAAGCTAAGTGCGATACTGCAGCCAAATCCATAACCTCCTGTGGACTATTTGCAGCAATCATACCTACACCAGTCGCCCTTGCAGCCATAACATCAGAATGATCTCCAAAAATAGAAAGTGCATGTGTTGATACTGCTCTAGCAGCCACATGGAAAACCCCAGGTAAGCGTTCTCCTGCAATTTTATACATATTAGGAATCATCAGAAGAAGTCCCTGAGATGCTGTATAGGTGCTAGTCAAAGATCCCGCATTAAGCGAACCGTGAACAGCCCCGGCAGCTCCGCCCTCAGATTGCATCTCTACAACACGAACCTTCTCTCCAAATAAGTTTTTTCTCCCTTCAGAAGCCCATTTATCGATTACCTCAGCCATAACAGAAGATGGTGTTATTGGGTAAATTGCTGAAACTTCAGAAAAAGCATAAGCAACATGCGCCGCAGCCGTGTTGCCATCCATAGTCTTTTTAACCCTCTTTACTCTACTCATACTTACATACCCTTACTTTCGTATACTAATAGCAAGTTGAACAATTAATATAATGTTTATAGTTTATCACGATTCAATAGTGCGTTCAACGAAATTAAAGGTTCTAAAGATTGTACTTTATATAGTTGTAGACTCTAATAGTTTCTGTATTTCGAGCATTTTAATAGCCATGAAAACTATGGTTTCTTTATTTGTAGGCGACGAATTTAAACTTGGAAACACAAAATTATAGACAGCTGTACAACCAGTTTTGTTTTTACAAATCATCCACAATTCTTTTGTAAAGCACCTAATAGCTTTTTCTACTGCCTCAGGAGATACATGAAATCTCTCTGCAACTTGTCGATATATTTCTCCGGCAACAATAATGCTTTGACGCATAAGCAGCTGTTTGCATATTATGACTGCTTCTATTAAATAGCTTGCTCCCATTCCATCCTTCATAAAAACAGAACCGGCAAATGCACTTCTCAATACATGATCATCTATTAATTGACTTAGATCGTGATCTCCTTCATCCATATATTTTATTACCTTTTTAATTTCAGCATATAGAATTCTTAATTTGATATCTCTGAAATAATTATAAGATGTGCATCTGCTAACTTCACAATCATGATTCAAACAAGTGGCAAACACTATTGATAACGCATCTTCTGCGCTATATAAAATAGACTCATTATTTTTAATAGAATAAAAATTTTTCATCGGACTATGCTTGTCATTCATAATAATCATTCCTTCTTTCATTATTATTAATACCCACACTTAAGCATTAAACAGTAATCATATTTTTTAATTTTTCAAATGTAGCGTCTCCAATACCCTTTACCTGCTTCAAATCTTCAACTTTTGAAAACCTATGGTCCTTTCGATAATCAATAATCCTCTGTGCGATTGCATCGCCCACACCTGGGAGGCTCATTAGCCTTGACTTATCTGCTAAATTGATATTAATCATTCCACCATCATTGTTCGTTTTATCATCAATTTCCCTATTTATATCTCCACCTTCATTGCTCGGTATAACTATTTTCTGACCATCTTTAACAAACTCTGCTTGATTAAAGGCATCTAGATTTGCATCAGTTTTTAATCCACCAGCTTTTTCAATAAGTTCGAAAACTCTCGTTTTTTTCTTTACCTTATAGACTCCTGGTGAATTAACCGCACCACTTATATCAATGTAAAACTCATCTGAAGTTTGTGAATGCTCTTTTTCTTTGACTTTTTCAGTCTTATCAAGCCTAATAGTATCGGCATTGCTAGATTTCATATGTATCCCTATAGCCCCAATAAGGATAATAATAATCATTGCAACCTTATATTTAAGTTTTCTATCCTTTGCAAATTGGAATTTAATACAATCGATAAAACGATTTAACAGAATATTATTTGTTTTTTTCATATATTACCCCTTCCGGGGGGGTAGATTCAACTACATAGATAATACAATTTAGAAAAATATTTTGCAACAGTCTTTTAAAAAGTCATCTCATTATAATTATATACCAATTGTAATTATTTTATATAGTTAGAAGCCAGATAAATCAATGCTATTAAATCTCTTATAGTTCCAACGTGCAAAAATATATATTTTTTATATATATTTTAAACACAAAAAAGGTGAATACACACTGCAAATAATGCAATTATGGATTCACCTATTATTGTTAGTAATTTTTTAACCACATCATATAGTGTATGTATATAATCTTTACCACATGAAAATTCAGATATAAAAAGTTTAATTACTTAACACCCTAGTCATCATAGTATTCAAACTCATAGTCTTCGATTCTAACTGTATCCCCTTCTTTTAAACCTATCTTCTTAAGCATCTTAATTCCGCCCCTATCCACAATAAATTTATACAGATATCGCATGGAACCAGTATCTGTAAAATTGGTAGACCTAAAAATCTTAGAAAGCTGCTTACCTTCTAGCACAAAAGCGCCATCAAAGGCTCTATAGGCCTTAAGTTTCTTAAAGTCTTCATCGAGTTCATCTTTCTCGAAGTCAAAGTATTCAATATTTTTATCATCTTCTTTTTCTACATAGTTATCTAGCTCATTAATTGTAACATTGAGAAGTTCTTGTACGCCCTGTTTGGTCGCAGCGGATATCTTAAATACCTTTTTGCCTTCGCTCTCAATAAATTCAATAAACTCTGCGAGCTTTTCCTCATCACAAGCAGCATCTATCTTATTTGCAGCTACAATCATTGGTTTTTTAAGTAGCTTCTCATCGTACTTTCTAAGCTCATCAATTATCTTATTATAATCATCTATCGGGTCTCTTCCTTCACTACCAGAAACATCCACTACATGAATAAGAACTTTTGTACGCTCAATATGCTTAAGGAATTTAATCCCGAGACCCATTCCTTCATGTGCCCCTTCTATAATACCAGCAATATCTGCCATTACAAAGCTTTTGTCATATAGGTCAACTACACCAAGATTTGGATCTATAGTCGTGAAGTGATAATTAGCAACCTTAGGTTTAGCACATGTAGAAACAGAAAGCAGCGTTGATTTTCCAACATTAGGAAAACCAACGAGTCCAACATCAGCTATTAGTTTAAGTTCTAGAATTACGGTTCTAACTTTAGGCAAACCTCCAGCCTCAGCAAAATTAGGCGCTTGCCTAATGGAGTTCTTGAAATGAACATTGCCTTTTCCACCTTTTCCACCTTTTGCTGCTACAAGTTTATCACCGCTATGCGCCATATCCTTCATCAGAAGTCCTGATTCTTTATCAATAATCATCGTCCCTACAGGAACCCTTATCTCTAAATCCTCTCCACGCTTACCGTATTTCTTACGTCGCATACCATTCTGACCATTTTCAGCTTCATATTTACGCTTATATTTAAAATCCATAAGTGTGCGAAGGTTATTGTCGGCAATAAATACGATACTACCTCCATCACCACCGTCACCACCATCTGGACCACCTTCTGGAACGTAAGGCTCTCTTCTAAATGTTACGGCTCCATCTCCGCCTTTTCCAGATTTAATGATTATTTCAGCTCTATCTACGAACATTTATTTCTCCAATATATTAAAAATGACCCCTTAAATAAGGGGTCAATAAGTTTAAGCTTCTTCGCTATATACGCTGATCTGCTTTCTCTTCTTGTCAAATCTCTCGAACTTTACGTTTCCATCAATCTTTGCAAACAGAGTGTCATCTCCACCGATACCAACATTGTTACCAGGGTGGAACTTTGTTCCTCTCTGTCTAACAAGAATGCTTCCAGCACTTACATACTGTCCTGCACCTATCTTTAGCCCCAAACGTTTCGACTCGGAATCGCGACCGTTCTTGGAACTACCTACTCCTTTTTTACTTGACATGACTAGTCACCTCCTATATTGAAATTCTTAATTACTTAGATTCAATTGCTGCAAGAATATCAGCCTTAGTAGCCTTTGAAGGAACCTCAACTCCGAGATTCTTAGCGATTTCTAGAAGCTCTTCCTTCTTCATAGATAGCGAAGCCTTTACCTCAGACTTATCTGCCTTTTCTGTAGCCTTAGCTGGAGCTGCCTTCTTAGCTGTTGCGCCAATACTTGTAACCTTAACAAGAGTGTATGGCTGTCTATGGCCATTCTTTCTTCTGTAGTCCTTCTTCGCCTTGTACTTGAAGATAATAACCTTTTCGTTCTTACCCTGCTCAAGCACTTCAGCCTGAACTGCACAACCCTCAACAAGTGGTGTACCTACCTGAAGTTTGTCTCCTCCAACAGCTACAACCTCATCAAAGATAACTGTCTCTCCTACTGCAGCGCTAAGCTTCTCAACCTTTAGTACATCATTTTCCTGTACTCTATACTGCTTACCGCCTGTCTTAATAATTGCGTACATATTAATTCCTCCTCAAACCAGACTCGCCAGAATTGCGGGTGCTACGCTTAAAAACCCATCCTGTGCGGCTAACCGTCTGAATATAACATATTCTAGGACTTATGTCAAATCCTAGAACATGTTATATCATAATTATTAGATTACAACTCCATCTTCATCAACCTTAATCTCTTCTTCATCACTCCCATGAATTGCATCCATAATTTTAGTCTTTAGATTTTCAAGGATTTCCGGATGTGATATGAGGAATTCTTTTACATTTTCACGACCTTGACCTATTCTTTCACCTTCATAGCTATACCATGAACCGGCTTTATCAATAAATTTCATAGCGGTCGCAGTATCTAGTACATCTCCTGCAATAGAAATTCCTTCTCCATACATTATATCGAATTCCGCTATTTTGAATGGGGGCGCTACTTTATTTTTTACAATTTTAACTTTGGTTCTATTACCAATTGTCTCATCACCACGCTTGATAGAATCAGCACGTCTTACATCAAGTCGCATACTGGCATAGAACTTTAATGCTCTTCCTCCTGTAGTTGTCTCTGGATTACCAAACATAATCCCAATTTTCTCACGAAGCTGATTGATAAAAATAACACATGTATTAGTCTTGTTGACGGTTCCGGCAATCTTCCTCAGAGCTTGTGACATGAGTCTTGCCTGAAGACCAACATGCGAGTCACCCATATCGCCTTGAATTTCTGCTTTAGGAACTAGTGCAGCTACAGAGTCAATTACTATAAGATCAATAGCTCCACTTCTTGCAAGCATATCGCAAATCTCAAGCGCCTGCTCTCCTGTATCAGGCTGCGATACTAGAAGGTCATCTACATCTACACCTAAATTCTTTGCATAAACAGGATCCAGAGCATGTTCAGCATCGATAAAAGCTGCCTTACCGCCAGCCTTCTGTGCTTCTGCGATACAGTGCAATGTAAGAGTGGTCTTTCCTGAAGATTCAGGTCCGTAAATCTCAACAATACGTCCACGTGGGACACCACCAATACCAGTAGCAACATCTAGAGATATAGACCCAGTAGAAATTCCTTCAATGTTATTATGAAGCCCTTCATCTCCAAGCTTCATGACTGCACCTTTGCCGAATGCCTTCTGAATCTCATCTAAAGCATGTTCAAGAGCCTTTTCTTTATCACTAACATTACCGATTATACTCTTGTCTTTACTTGACTTAACTGCCATAGCCCCTCCTATATATTCGAACATCTGTTCGCATTGTATAAAATCTTCTCTCATTTGTCAAGATTATATATTCTGTACACGATAACGGTCAAATTAAATATGAATATAAATCAAAAACAAAACCACTTTTTCAGTAAATTTTCACACTTTTATACATTTTGCAAATGCATTAGATTTTAAATACGATTTTTGTATCGCCTACTGCTAATTTAATGATTTTATATCTCTGTTATATTGAATACTTAAATTGAATCATTAATGATTTTATAAACAACTAAAAGCATCCTGAGTTTAAAAAAATTACGGTTCCATTTTCTGTCGTTTCTCTTGGTATTAATCTCGATAAATCCACTCTTATTACCAAGCTTATTACCACATGAGTATCCAATAAAGGCATTCCCATTTTCACGTCCTGCATCAGCTTCTGGTCCAGCATATCCTGTTATAGAAACGGCAATATCACTATCTGAAGACTTTTGTACTCCTTTTGCCATTAAAATCGCAACTTCAGAACTTACCACAGAGCATTTTTCAATAATCTGTCTGTCCACCTCTAGAACTCCAACTTTTGCATCCTCACTATATGTAACAAATCCGTGTGAGAAAACATTAGATGCGCCTGGCACATCAGTTATACAAGATGCGAACTTGCCACCTGTGCATGATTCTGCAGATGATAATTTTAGGTTATTCTCTCTAAGCTGTCTAACGACAACTTCGGCAAGTTCCTCATCATTATAACTATATATATATTCTCCAATTATTTTATCAATTTCACGTATCATATTATCCACAGCTAATTTAGCATCTGTAATCGACTCATGCTGTGACGCTACACGTAGAGTGCACTCACCTTCTTTTGCATATGTCGCAATTGTAGGATCGTCTTGATTATCAATAACTGGCAGAAGCTTAGTTTCAAGGTCAGATTCACCTATCCCAATAGTTCTGATTACCCTATAATACATTTGCTTACTTGAAAATCGTTTCAAATAGTCTACAACGCAGTTTTCAAATAACCATTTCATCTCACGTGGTGGACCGGGTAGACAAATTGCACATTTTCCGTTCTTTTCAATGCCAAAAGCGGGTGCCGTTCCAGCTTCATTATGAAATACTTCCGCGCCTACGGGAATGTATGCTTGCTTGCGATTATTTTCAGCCATAATACGATTTCTATCATCAAAATATGACTTTACTTCCCTATAGCACCTCTCATCAAAATACAGATCTACACCTATAGCCTCTGCAACTATTTCCTTGGTAAGATCATCCTGAGTTGGTCCTAGTCCACCTGTGCATACAATCATATTGCTTTCAACAAAGGTAGACTTAATTAACGCTTTTAACCTTCCAGGATTATCACCTACTACATGGTGATACATGACATTAAATCCCATTAAATTTAATTGATTTGAAATATATGTTGCATTTGTATTTACAGTCTGACCAAAAAGTAATTCGGTTCCAACCGCTATTATTGAAACGTTCATATTAAATCCCCCCTTATTCCCTCACTACGCAATAACTCGGCGTACCTTAGCACCCCGAGCAAGTTTAATATATTAAATTTTTATTTTGATATTATAAATCCAAACATTTTACAGTATGTATAGCACGAAATTTACATAGAGAAAACATCTTTATTTTTGATTATATACTCGCACCCCGAATAAATTGTCGCTACCAATGATGCCCAGAAAAGCGTCATTCCTATCGTCATCAGCAAGTATACTGAATCAAACGTAAGTGCAAGAATTAGTGTAGGGACTGCAACCATCTGAAGAACTGTCTTAATCTTACCGCTCATGCCAGCGGCAACTACTCTCCCTTCTGAGGCTGCAACTGTTCTCATCCCACTTACTGCAAATTCTCTAGCTAATATAACAATAAGTGACCATGCCGGAATTGTTCCTTCACCTATTAAAAGGCAGAGCGCCGAATATACCAATATTTTATCCGCTAAAGGATCCATTATCTTACCAAAGTTAGTAACAAGTCCTCTTGCTCTAGCAATTTTCCCGTCCAATAGGTCAGTTAATGAGGCAACAATAAATATAATAAATGCTACCATGTAATATTGCATCATAAATGCGGCGACAAAAAACGGAACCGCAATCATTCTGCCAACTGTAAGTTTATTGGGTAAATTCATCTAAACCTCCTCACCTACGAGATCATACTCGTAGGCTTCTGTAATCTTAACCTGTACAATATCCCCTGGCTTATGCGCGAGCTTACCATTAAAGTTAACCTCATTGTCTATCTCTTGTGCGTCATACCTTGTTCTACCTATGTATTCACTCTCGGACTGAACTTCGTCAACCATAACCTCAAAAATCTTTCCTATTTTATTTTGATTAAGCTCCTCACTTATCCCAACCTGTAGCTCCATTATGATATTTCTGCGATTTTCTTTTACGTCTTCTGGTAACTTTCCATCTAGTCTGTGTGATAAGGTACCCTCTTCATCTGAAAAAGCAAATACACCTAATCTATCGATCCTAGCCTCTTTGACAAATTCTATAAGTTCATCAAAATCTTCTTCACTCTCTCCCGGAAATCCGACAAGCAAAGTAGTTCTAATGTGCACTCCAGGAATATTATCACGCAATTTTTTGAATGTATCCTTAATGGAGTCCCCTGTTGAGTTTCTCCTCATTCTACTCAGCACATTGTCTGAAATATGCTGGATTGGAATATCGAGATAGTTGCAAATTTTTTCATTTGCAGCAATTGTACTGATGAGGTCATCCGTAATCCCGTCATCGTAAACATACATGATTCTAATCCAATTGATACCCTCTATACGACATAGTTCCTCTAAAAGCTTTGGCAGCATAGCTTTCCCATAGAGATCTTTACCGTAATAAGAAGTATCCTGCGCAATAATGGTTATCTCTTTAATGCCTCTCTCAGCCATAACTTCCGCTTCTCTAACGACATCCTCAATTTTTTTACTTCGATATGGTCCGCGAATTTTAGGTATAGCGCAAAACGCACATGTATTATTGCAGCCTTCGGCAATTTTTATAACACCAGAATACGAATTCTTTGGAAGAACCCTCTCCTTGTACGGAAGAACTCTACCAACTTTTCCCTTAACACTATCTGCCATGATTTCGTCATCTGATAGCAGTAGATCAGGAAGTTCATCATAGTCATTAACACCTGCGAAAATATCAACTTCAGGAATCTCTTTTACAAGTTCTTCATGGTAGCGCTCTGAAAGACAGCCAGTGACCACAAGCTTCTTTGTCTCTCCTTTAATAGCAGCCATGCTGAATATATGTTCAATTGACTCAGTCTTTGCTGATTCAATAAAACCACAAGTATTAATAATCAGGATATCCGCCGATTCAGGTGAATCTGAAAGCGTACATCCTCTATTCATTAGTTCAGCCGCCAAAACCTGCGAATCGTAGTCGTTCTTTGCACACCCCAATGTGTCAATATAGAACGTCTTATTCGTATTTGTCATTAAAAATCTCCGTTATATTTACCACTTCATCGTTCTTATGCTCTATATCGTCATTTGGGGTTCCACTTTCAAAAGTCGTCTGGTCAGTTGGCCCATAATACTCCTCCTCTGTCATTAGGACTTGTCTAGGTCTTGAACCATCAGACGGACCAATTATGCCCATATCTTCTATCTCATCGATTATACGAGCTGCACGATTATAACCAATTCTAAATCTTCTCTGTAGCATGGAAACCGATGCTTGCTTTTGCTTTAAAATAAACTCTATCGCATCTTCAGTTAGTTCATCTGCCGCCGAATCCTGTGCAATTGGCTTGTCTGCTACTTCGATGCTTTGAATCACATCTTCTCGGTACTCTGTCTCACTCTGCGATTTTACAAAGTTAATTACAGAAGCACTCTCTGACTCTGATATATAAGGTCCCTGAATCCTGATAGGCTTATTAGCCTCAACTGGTGAAAAGAGCATGTCACCCTTACCGAGAAGTTTTTCAGCACCTGCAGTATCTATAATTGTACGCGAGTCAAACTGCGATGATACGCTAAATGCAATTCTTGAAGGAATATTTGCCTTGATTAGACCAGTCACAACATCAACAGATGGTCTCTGAGTAGCTACAATGAGATGCATACCAGCCGCTCTAGCTTTCTGCGCAAGTCTACATATAGCTTCTTCAACCTGAGATGACGCTGCCATCATTAAATCGGCAAGCTCATCTATAACAATAACAATCTGTGGCATAACTTTATCTTCATCTCCAGAACTAGAAACAGAATGATTATATGATGCTAAATCCTTAGCCCCAAGCTCGGCAAATTTATTATAACGCTGCTGCATCTCGTTTACTGCCCAGTTAAGCGCCGCAGCTGCTTTTTTTGGATCAGTAACAACTGGTATTAGCATATGTGGTATACCATTATAGTTACCTAGTTCAACTACCTTAGGGTCGATAAGAACTAGTTTAACTTCATCGGGTGAAGCTTTGTAAAGGAAACTTGTAATTATGGTGTTTATACACACACTCTTACCAGAACCAGTTGCACCAGCAATGAGCATGTGAGGCATACTATGAAGATCGGCAATGATATTCCTTCCCGAAACATCTTTTCCAACCACGAAGCTAATCTTTGACTTTGCATGCTTAAACTCATTAGATTCAATAAGCTCTCTGATAAGTACTGGCGCAGCCTTTTCATTCTCGACTTCTATTCCAACAGCAGCCTTACCGGGGATTGGTGCCTCTATTCGAATGCTCTTAGCCCGCATATTCAGCGCTATATCATCTGCAAGACCTGTTATCTTGCTAACCTTAACGCCTGTAGCTGGTTGAACCTCATACCTTGTAACAGATGCTCCTTGTGTGACATTGAGAACTTTTGCTTCTACATTAAAATCATTTAGGGTCTGCTCCAATAAACGAGCGCGTTCTTCAAGCTGATTTCCACTCATCATGTTAGTGTTGGGCTTAGGTCTATTTAATAAATCTAATGAAGGAAACACATAATTACTTTCCTTCTTTGCCTGGCCTTCTTCTACCTGCTTTGCTATTTCATCATGATCAGCCTTAGTTGGTCTAGTATCTTCTTTTTGATTGTACACGGTATCATCCGCAGAATTTTTTGACACAAGATTATCTGCGACAGTTGCCGCACCTATTGCTGCCCCTACACAAACATCATTTTTTAAAGCGGCTTCCTGGGCTTTCATTTCATCAAACTCAGGAGTTCCTGGGCCGCGGTAAGTTGCAGTTTTGTTTCGTGATTTTTTTCCTGCATTAAACCCATCTAATCCTAAACCTGACTTAGAAGAATTGCTCCTATCTTCATCCATCCCATCATATCCACAAAGACCTGTAGATCCTGAAGTTGTCGATTCTACCGCACCATCAAGCCCATACCCGACTTGCTCTAGAGATGAAAATTTTTCTCCCGTACCAAACCCAATGACACTTGCTGTTTTACCTCTATACCCATCATAGACCCCGCTTTCATCTCCACCAAAGTCTGATCCATTATCGAGCATATTAGCTAGTTCTCTCCTAGTTTCTTCATCAGGAAATCCTTCAGCTGTTTTCTTTTCACCTGCCTCGTCAATTTTATAAGCTCCTATGTTTGTTGCCCTTTTTTTAGATTTGGCACCAGAAACTCCCGTACCTTCTTCTTGAGCTCTTTGTTTTCTAGAGTTCAGGTGCTTAGCAAGCATTCTACCAAATAATCCTGACGTTGGTTCTTCTTCTAGTTCACAATACGAGCCCTGACTCAAATTTCCAGAGATGTTATAATCAGTTGTAGATGAAGAGGTTAAAGGAGTAGTTTGAACACTTGCTTGTTCACCTATTCCAAATTGCATATGGTCGTTCCTATCGGTTCTAGCTGAAGTTCCATCTACATCACTTGTTTTATTTTCACCAAAGCTAGAGGATGGTCCAATTGTTCCACCTGAACGTTCAAACTCCCTTATCAATTGTTTCTCTTCACGAGCTTCTCTAAATGCATGTATTTGTTTAGAAATAGGCGTATTAGCAACTAAAAGTACAGATATAAAAATCAAAGCTAAACCGAGAATAATCAGTCCTGGTTTTCCGATAAGCTTAACAAGGACATTCGCCAATTCCATTCCGACAGCACCAGCGTTATGCCCTTTTACGCCATTTCGATAAAAAATCAAAATATCACCAAATCCGAATTTGATATTATTCGAATCTACAAATCTGTATCCATTAAGTGCACACATCATAAAATATATGAGCGTAGTTAACGAGGCAGTTCTGGCATTTAGATGTTGCAGTTTCTGAAGGAATAAGCAAATTGCAACTAAAATCAAAAAGTATGGGAGCACATAGGACATACCACCGAACAAACCTCTCAAAATGTTATGTATTCCATGTCCAAAGCTTCCAGTACTATCACTCTTCATCGTAAATATCAAAAAAACACCTATTGCAAATATGGCAATTCCCCATATCTCATCAATAAGCTTTCTATGTGAATTTCTTTTTTCTTGCATCTCCCGAATCTGCTTCTGTTCAGCATTCTCTGCATTACTGCTGCTTCTCTTGTTATTCGAAGTAGATGTAGCTCTCTTTGATTTATTCTTACTGCCAGGAGGCCTACCTGGACCGCGTTTTTTCTTATCCTCTGCCATGATTCCCCAATTCGTATTCAAACAAGTAGATATATTCGTTTAATTATACTATTTGTAAAGTATATTTGCAAAAAAGAAAAAGACCCGAGATATCTCGGATCATGGGCTTGTCTTAACTATTCAGCGTTATTTACGACGTCTTTTCCATCATAAAATCCGCATGTTGGGCAAACTCTGTGTGGAAGCTTTGGCTCATGACACTGAGGACAAGTTGAAAGTCCCGGAGCGCCCATCTTCATGTTAGCAGCCTTTCTGCTAGCAGTCTTTGCTTTCGATGTTTTCCTCTTTGGTACTGCCATTGTCGACACCTCCTTACAAATGTGATTATCTCAAATATTGAACTTACGTTTCACGCATTACAAGTCAATATTATATACGCAACATCAATCTATGTCAATGAAATTTAAAGCATTGTCGGCCTTTTTACGCGATCTGACTCTTTGTACATATCATTAATTGCTAGAATATTGTATGTATCTGCAGCCTTAATGTCAAGGAGCAATTGTTTCTTTGCAAACAAAGATAGAATATTAGATTCTCTATTGATATTCGTCAATAAAGGAAGTTTATTGAGTTCTTCCTTCTTCGCCCTTCTTATAAGTTGCCGACCAGTTTCATTTGCCGCTAGTAGTCTCAAATACTCAGGTGAAGCATTGTCAAAGTCTCTCCTCTTTATACCAAGAAGGATCTGCATCAAAAGCCTTGAAATACGCGTATATGTATACCTCTTACTCTTTGCACCTATGACTAAATCTTCGAATGTATTGCATTTTGTATAAATCTCTAAAAGTCTGCCCCCTATACCTTCACCACCACTTGGAAACTCGTCAATTTCTGCAGCGGACAAATTAATAAGGGCATATCTGATTAAATTAAATAGGTTCCCATCCACTTTATCTTGCATGGAACTTGAGTATGATTCCACATGTTTTAGAGAATCTTCAGGCATAAAATCAGAAACATCAATCTCATCTCGAATAGCTTGTCTGATTCCAGATGCACTTTGAAATCTCATGCTATTATCAAAGGCTGCTGAGTATCCAGAAGACTCACGTTTTACCGCGTGGAGAACTATATTTGAGTTTTTAAGAGATGAATGTGCCTTGATATATTCAATAGCAAGTATATCATTTGGTCTACTTAGGATTTCATTAGAATCACTACCAAAGAACTCCTCATATGCAATTGCACGTGCCCGTGGGTAACTATGGCCATCTTTTGACAGCTCACTTATCCTCTCACATATCCTCCCGTCATTCATATTAGATGCAATCTCTGTTAACTCCTCTAGATTTCCAGATTCGCTACCAAATGATATGACGTCTACAACACCTGTTGCTGCAAGAAGTTCAATACCTGCAGACGCATAAACAGACGCATTGCCGAGACACGCATAAGTTGGTATCTCGAACACTGCGTCTATTCCATTCTTAATTGCGGACTCTGCTCTAACCCACTTGTTAGCCGAAGCAAGCTCACCGCGCTGCACATAATCCCCGCTCAAAGCGACTATTACTGCATCAGCATCAGTTTCTTGCTTTGCCTTATTGATTTGGTACAGATGACCATTATGAAGAGGATTGTATTCAGCAACAATTCCCAGAACTCTCATCAGGTAATTATTGCTCCTCTTCTTCTGCAGGAGCTGCTTGCGGACCTTCATTATATGAAGCTCCGCCCTGAATACGTTCTGCAAGAGCCTTCATTTCCTGACGGTTTCCATTAACTCTTCCATTCATCTCGCCGAGCATATCAGTGAAGTAATCATTCATCGGCTGAATGTACTCTGTAGCAACCTTCGCAATATCATTCTGCATATCGAACAGAAGTTTGTCTACATACTCGTAAGAACGAAGCTTAATGTATCTGCTATGGTTTTCAGCCTCAGAGATAAGAGCATCCGCTCTCTTTTCAGCTTCTTTCTTTATAACATCATTCTCAACAAGATATTCAGCTTGTTTCTTTGCTGCGATGATTACTTTATCGTACTCACCTCTTGCTTCGTTAAGAATTCTGTCCTGCTCATCCTTAACCCACTTTGCCTGCTGAATGTCCTTAGGCATGCTGAGTCTAATATCATCAACAATGCTCCTAATTTCATCGCTATCTACAATTGCCTTCTCTGAAAAAGGTACCTTAGATGCATTAGCAAGAATTTCCTCAAGATCGTCAAGTAGTGTCATAACTCTAATTGATGCGTCGCCCATAACGATTTCCTCCTAGTTTATTGATTCTCAACTTTAGTTTTAATCATTTCGTTTGCATAGTCTGGCAGCAACCCATCTACATCGCCACCATAAGAGACCACTTCTTTGATGAGAGATGAACTAATGAACGAATACCGAGGGTCTGTCATCAAGAAAACAGTCTCTGTCCCACCCGTGTATAAGCGAGCATTCATCTGAGCCATTTGAATTTCATATTCAAAATCAGTAGTTGCTCTAAGTCCCCTTACAACTGCTTCGAAATCATGATCGTTAACATACTCTGCGAGCAGCCCATCGAATACATCAATTTCGATATTAGGTATATTCTCCGTCACCTTGGAGACTATATTCCTTCGTTCATCCAAAGTGAACAACGGGGTCTTAGAACTGTTAACGGCTATGCCGACAGTCAAACTGTCAAACATATTAGCTGCACGTTCAATTATGTCCAAATGACCATTAGTAATTGGATCAAACGAACCCGCATAAATTGCAGTTCTTTTCATGTTAATCACCATCTCTCAACGTATTTTAACAAACGGATATTGTATTTGCAAGGCTTTAAGCTCTTTCGAAGAAGTCCACACCTATGGTTCCATACTTTTTATGCTTAGTTCTATTGAAACACAGCACTTTATCGGATAATAAGTTATCGTTTAAGTGTTCGGCGACTATCACCCCATCATCTGCTAAAAGTCCATATTCCTCAATAAGTTCAAATACTTCACCATAATATCCTCCACGGTAAGGTGGATCTACAAATATAATATCAAACTCTCTATTTGCAAGCACTAAAGCTTTCCTAAAATCATTATTATAAGTTGAAGAAATTTCTTCTGCTTTGCAGTTTTCAATGTTATTTTTTAGTATTTTATAGTTTTTTCTATTAACTTCGTTAAATACACAATACTCTGCTCCTCTTGATAGTGCCTCTAGGCCTAAAGATCCAGATCCAGCAAATAAATCAAGTACAGTTGCTCCTTTTATACGGCCGATAAGCATGCTAAATACCGCCTCTCTTACCTTCTCTGTAGTTGGCCTAGCACTCTCAGGAACCTCTATTTTTCTATATTTGAACCTGCCAGTATTAATCCTCATTGGCATCTCCTTTATTTTTCCTACTATATTATATTACTATTATCTTGCACCATGATATTGTTTGTTCTTAGCTGTAACTGCTCTAGGTCTACGAATCCTTTGAGTTCAATTTGATTCTTAGACAGTATCTGTTCTGCATCAGAAGTTGCAAGCTTTAGTATTTTATCATAACCAAATAAATCGTAAAAACTATTACCAGAATATCCGTGTTGCATAGTTCCCATCAAATCCCCAGCCCCACGAAGTCTATAATCCTCTTCACTTATCTCAAATCCATCGCTCATAGTCACCATAGCGTTCATACGCTCTATGGCATTCTCAGCATCGCTGTAACAAATCAGATAGCAATATGACTGCAAATCACTTCTTCCAACTCTTCCCCTTAGCTGATGTAGCTGAGCTAAGCCAAACCTCTCTGCATTTTCAATTACTATGACAGTTGCTTCAGGAACATCTATGCCAACTTCAATTACTACTGTTGATACAAGAACTTTGATAGTCCCTGCAGCAAATTCATTCATCATCCGCTCTTTTTCTAATTTATCAAGCTTGCCGTGAATAAGACCTATCTTTGTACCCTTGAATTTCTTTTTTAATTCCTCATAAAGAGCTTCCACCGATATTAAGTTGTTATCTTCACTATCCTCAATTGACGGTGCTACGATATATGCTCTATTACCATTCTTTACTTCATTATAGACATTTGCATATACACGCTCACGCGATTTTTTAGTTGCATACCTTGTTATTATCTCCTTACGATTTGATGGTTTGCTCTTTATAACAGAGAAATCCATATCACCAAATACCGTAGCTGCAAGCGTTCTAGGAATAGGAGTTGCCGACATCACCAGAACATTTACCGCCTCTGACTTCTCTGTCAAAATTTTTCGCTGATTAACGCCAAATCTGTGTTGCTCATCAGTTACAACTAGACCAAGCTTTGCAAACTCCACATCAGACTGAATCAGAGCATGTGTTCCTATAACGATATCAATGTCACCACTAGAAATACCTTCAAGTATTTCTCTTCTATCAGTAGATTTAATACCACTGACTAGAAGTGCAGTTCTCATTCCAAATTCTCCAAAATCAGCAGTAAGTTTAGCAAAGTGCTGTCTAGCTAAAATCTCTGTCGGAGCCATAAAGGCAGCCTGCCAACCCGCACTAACAACATGAAAGATAGCAGTTTCTGCAACGACAGTCTTTCCGCACCCAGCATCCCCTTGCACAAGTCTATTCATGGTCTTTGTGCTCATCAAATCATGCTCTATATCATCTACAGCGGTTTGCTGTCCTTCAGTAAGCCTGAATGGAAGCGAGTCCAAAAATTTGCTTATATCAACGGGAGCAATCATTGAGTTTCCGCATTCTTCATCAAGAAATCTCCGATTATACAAAATGCAGTATTGAAACGCAAGTAGCTTATCATATATCAATCTAAACTTCGCTCTATTGTATGCATCTACACTCTCCGGAAAATGAATATTCCTGTATGCGTAGTACTCGGGCGCAAGATTATTTTTCTCTAAAAGCTCATCTCCTAGCCACTCACAAGATTCATCCATCTCATCTAGAATGCTGAGAATCAACTTTGACAATTCATTAGAAGATATTCCAGCGGATCGCCTATATACGGGTATTATACCCCGAATATCTCTAGGACTATTCGCAGGATACATTTCAGGATTAACTATGGTCTTAGCCCCATTTCTCCACTTCATCTTACCGAACAAAGTGTAATCATTTCCTAATCTCAAATTCTTTTCAAGAAAAGGCATATTAAAAAAAATTGCATGAAATATACCGCTCTCGTCACGGAGCGCACATTCAAGCATTGTACGACCTCTACCTATAGAACGAAGCCTCTTATTAATCAAAACACCACCAATCAAAACATCTTTATCTTCAGGTACATCCATAAAATGAGTACGATTAAGTCTATTCTGGTATCTAAAAGGGCTGTGTTCAAGTAGATCATAAATTGTGGTAATCCCCATCTCCTCAAGCACTGTTTGCTTTTTTGCACCGACACCTTTGATCGTCGTTACACTGTCACTTAATTTCATAATCTATTCGTTTACCCTACTTACTTCAACATCTCTCTTCATGATATGTTCAGCTTGCACACCTTTAATGCACTCCTTTATCTCTACTGGTTTGCTAAGAGAAAACATTTCGAAATCATGTTCAATACTATCAAAAATAGCATTGCTAACCTCATTAATACTTTCCCCAAACTTTACTATAGTATAGAAGACAATATAAATGCCATTATCCGAATCTCGAACCTCAACTGAAGAAAGCAGATCATTTATGCCAGAGAAAAAGCCTCTTCTTAATGGCTTTCCAGTCTGGCTGCATGGTGTGACTACATTTTCATATTTAAGCAGTGCATCAAGCACGAGTTTGTCTATAACATGTTTACTAATCTTGACGGTTCCATATTCTGAATTGCTGAGTAGTTTCATACTATCCTCCGTTTTTTACACATCTTAATTAATGATTATATATGATTATCCAGATAATAGCGATTAAACAGCATTTTTAAATACCAAGAAATAAAAAAGTCTTAAACGGCAAACCGTTTAAGACAAGATTTCGGGTATATAGACTAAATGGCACGGTCTACTTTGCCAGATCTCAGGCAACTCGTGCAAACGTTTGCCTTTCTGACCGTACCGTTCTCGCTAATCCTTACAGACTGAATATTAGCATTCCACTTTCTCTTCGAATGTCTGTTAGAATGAGAAACAGCGTTTCCCGAAGCTTGACCCTTACCGCAAACTTCACATTTTCTGGACATTTGCCGCACCTCCTTGTAGTTAATATAGTAGCATTAACAAGTAACGCGATGAGAATTATAACACAACAATTGCACTAGGTGCAAGAGGTTTGTTATCATTTTTCCAATCATTGATTATAAAAACAATATTACTAAATCAACTTTAATTTTGAATATCTATTACCATTAAGTAGGTTAGAAATTAATTAAGTAGCATAATAGTGTCTTTTCTTGTTTTAATCTTCACACTTACTCTGTATAATAAAGCCTATATCAGAAATATAAAAAAGAGTGAAAGGGTTTCCATGCGTAATTCTAATAAAAAAACTACGGCTATTGTACTCGTGATTGTCTTAGCGTTTGTCGGTATAATCGCTTATTATGAAATGACAAAGACTCGACTTGTTAACAAAGAGAACTACTTGAGTTTTCGTGAGAATCTCTTATCAAAATCAAATGATTTTAAATCCAACACTGAACTGCAGAAATTTATTGAAAATGAAACCGCTAAAGACAAGGTCATATATATAACTGATGAACACGGCAATATAATAATCACTAAGACAGCATCAGATGTCACAGCTCCTGCTACTGTTGTTGTAGCTGATTATAATTACAAGACCGTGGCTATTGATGCTGATACACTTGCGACTCTCCATGAAGTATCAACTTCCAAGACAAATGGAGGCAGTGTAATAGCAATTTTTATGAACAACGAAAACAATGAGCACATTGGGGCCAAAAATATAAACAAATCATATATCCCAGCTAATTCTAATGTAGTATATGTAAGCGGTGGAAAGAAACTATATATATCAAACAGCTCTTTCGCAAGTGGCATGAGCGATATCTCTATCCCTTATACCACAGAACCACGAGCACAAAATACTGGCATTAAAATTAAGATTAGTGGTATCAAGACCGATGCCCCTAGTTCTTATATATCACAACAACCAGATGTGTTTGAGGTATTCAGTTCTATTGTATCTAAATATAAAAACAAATCAGTCTCATATCAGATTGCAGATTTGAAATTCGGAAATAACGGTAATATGTATCCAAGTTCTCTTGAATTCACGCTTCTCGTAGATTCATATAACCTCGATGATACAAAGGAATATTTTGACGGCCAAGTTGAAAAATTTATGAAAGCAAATAAGAAGTATTTTCCAGATGCCAAGATGACATATTCTGTTGTCACAGATGAATCAAAATTACCGGATACAGCAATATCTCAAAGTACGATTGATTATTTAACAACATATCTGTATATCGATAAAAATAGCAATTATAGATTTAGCGATGACGATAAGATTCCTAACAAGTATTCAAAAGGGGATGTCTATGCGACAAATACAATTGAAGAGTTATATGTCGAAGGTGACATTATGCATCTCAGGATGAATACAACAGGTGTTACAAACGCATATCGCGATCAAATAATCAAAGATAATACATCGGCAGCATCACTAGCGGGTCTAACAATAAATACATATGACTTATATAGTGCATATGAAAACAAAGACCCGAAACTTTCTAGCGCACTTAGTTCAATTTACTCAAATGTAAATGATAAAGCAGCACAGACAATCGCTATTCCAATTGATAGAGATCAAAAATTTACAACGATGTCATTGCTTAGTAATGTTCAAGCTAAAGCTAATATTACTCATATTAACCTAAATGATAATGATCCGGAGGCAGGTATAAAGGTAACGAATACTCTTCTAAACTACGTAAACTCTTATACAAAATCTGGACTAATCAACCTTTAAAGGTGCATTTGATTAATATGATGGTATGAGTTGAGATTGTATCGTTTTTATTTAAAGCACCAGTGTCTAACGCTTCTTCCCTATTTGATGATTCTCAAATAGACAAAGAAGCGTTTTTATATATAATAATTTAATTTAAGTTTCTATTAATATTTTTCATATGAATATATATGATATAATGATATGAATTATATAATGTGATAATTTGCTTTATATTTATTATTTATAATTGGAGGGTTTCTAATGAAGTCTGATAATGACAAGATTTCTAATAACGAACGTGAAATAGATGAATTTCTATCGAAGTTTGAAAAGCTTGACAGCGACGATACATCACAGACATCTCCTAGTACAGGAGATGCTTCGTCAGCTAAAAGCAGCAATAGAAACAAAAAAAATAAACCTAAAACTAAAGGCTCTTTCCTTGCACGCTTAATCAAGGGGAATGGTGAGCCATTAAGAGACAGACTGTTTCTTAAGGATAATCCCTACTACAACAAAAGTCTCGGCGCATCGGTAGTTGTCAATGGAAAAAAAGTGAAAAATACACCGAAAGTTATAAGCAAAGGAAAAATCGCAAAGGATCTCATAATTTTATTTGCTATCTTATTTGTGATTACAATTCTTTATACATTCGTTGTGATCAGCACTGCTCCAAAGATTGACCCAGAAAACATCTACGATTCGGTAGCTCAGAGCTCAGTAATTTACGATGATCAAGACAAAAAGGTTTCAACTGTTTTTTATAACCAGGATAGACAGCTCATCTCTTATAAAGATATGCCTAAGAATATGATCAACGCTTTTGTCGCACTAGAGGATAAGACTTTCTGGAAACACCACGGATTCAACTGGACTAGGATGACGGGAGCCGTAGTTCAGTCATTTACAGGATCTGGTCATATAAGTGGAACAAGTACAATAACGCAGCAGCTCGCACGTAATGTATACTTGCCAAAGATAAAGAGTCAGCGAAGCATCAAGCGTAAAATCCTCGAGATGTACTACGCTAGCCAGATTGAAAGGTCTTTATCAAAGAAACAAATCATCGAAGCTTACCTTAATACTATTTATCTAGGTTTTGGAAGTTACGGTGTCTATTCAGCATCGCATGCTTATTTCTCCAAAGACCCTAAGGACTTAACTCTAGATGAATGCGCAGCACTTGCTGCCCTACCTCAAGCGCCTGATACTTATGCGCTAGTTAAACTTGTGGGTAAAGACTCCGTAACCGAAGGAAATACGAATATAATCCTACGTGACCCAGATACTTATATAGCTAATGACACATCTAAAAATCGTCGGGATACAGCCCTCAAACTGATGCACGAACAGGGGTATATAACGGATAAAGAATTTAAATCAGCTTATAAAAAAGACTTAATCAACTTCATAAACCCATCTGTTAAGAGCAACAAGAGCGTTAATTCATATTTCAACGAATACGTAATTGACGAAGTATCTCATGACCTACAGAAGAAGTATAATATTTCACCAGAAGAAGCTGAAAGGATGATCTATACTGGAGGACTACAGATACACTCCACCATGGATTCTACAGCACAGAGTGTAATAACTAAGGAATTTGAAACGGGATCGAACTTCCCTTCCCTAGTAAGCATCCGCAAGGATTCTTCTGGCAATGTAATAGGTGCAAATGGAAACATCCTATTATATGATTATAACGATAGCTTCAATTCTGATGGCGATTTTACACTAAAGAGTGATGAAGCAACTATTAATAAAGATGGTTCAGTTACTATTAAACGCAACAAGAGACTTAACATATTCACTACAAAGGCTGGGGGAAAAGTTAATTATAGCCTTGAGTTCAAGAAACAATATGTTCAAGAAAACGGTACATTATACATATATTCAGGTGGATTTATAAATGTGCCAAGTAAGTATAAGAAACTAGATAGTAACGACAATTTAGTTATTGATAAGAGCTATTTTAAGGACTTCCCTAAGGCTATGGTTAAGTCTGGAAATACATTGATCATTAAACCAGACGCATACTCTTTAAACGAAAAGACTATTCAGCCGCAGGCAGCGATGGTTGTAGTTGAGGTCGGAAGCGGCAAGATAAAGGCTATGGTAGGAGGTCGAGGTCAATCTGGTAGCAGATTGTATAACCGTGCGCTTAACCCAAGGCAGGCCGGTTCATCAATAAAGCCACTATCCGTATATGGTGCAGCACTTCAGAAGAGTTTCGACTATGCAGAAAAAGGTGAAACATGGCCGTTTGTCGATTATAAGCACGATAAGCAAGGAGTCAAGAGCTATGGTAGCTATTTAACCGCATCATCCACGATTGTCGATGAACAGATGACATTCAACGGGAAAGTATGGCCTAAAAACGCAAGTAACAGCTTCACTGGTCCTGTAACCATGCGTAAAGGACTGCAGCAATCGATTAACACTATTGCTGTAAAGATTCAGCTTCAGGTAGGAAATGAATATTCTGCGGATATGCTAAAGAAGTTTGGACTAACAACCATAGTTACTAAAGGCGATACTAGCGATATGAACTCTGCAGCACTCGCACTCGGAGGTCTTACAAATGGTGTAATTCCTCTCGAGATGGCACAGGCTTATGCTACCTTCCCTAATGGAGGTGTACGCCAATCCTCTATCGCTTACACTAAAGTTACAGATAGGCATGGTAAAGTTCTTTTAAAGAACAAGTCGAAGAAAACTAAGGTTATGGATGAGGGAGTTGCCTTTATCATGACTGATATGCTTAGAACCGTAGTATCAAACGGTATTGCTGGAGCGGCATCTATAAGTGGCGTTCAAGCCGGCGGTAAGACTGGTACTACTAACAGCAATTACGACATTTGGTTCGATGGATTTACTCCTAATTATGCAGCTTCCTTGTGGATTGGTACTGACGTTAATATCAAGTTATCATCCATGTCTGGGATGGCTGCAAGACTTTGGGGCAGGATTATGAATCAGGTTCCTAATGCTAAAACTGGTAAGTATAAATCAATGCCAAGCGATGTAGTAAAGGTAGGAAACGAATACTACACTAAGGGTACAGAAAAAGGTCGCTCTACATATGTACAGCCTAAACCTACTCCTCAGCAGCAACATCAGCAGCAATATGATGAGGACGATGATATTGATGATGATACCAGCCAATCATCACAAAATACGAACTCTGGACCTACCATCCCTGGTGCATAAAGTTTGGTTGATTTGGTTATTAAAATTTTATAAGTACGAAAATTTAATTGCGATAATAAAGCTCCGCTATTACTTTGGAGCTTTATTTTTTTCAATATAAAAGCAACTTTCACTTTAATAATACTGTTATAAATTCTAACTATTTTCTAAAATATTTATTGACATAACAAAAAATATTAATAATTTAAATTATGTCAATATCTATGTAATCGTTCAAATAAAAGGCTTTTAGGGTATATCATCCGAAAGTGTCAATTTTGTGATAACAAAGTCATATTGACAACACAAAATACCGATTTTATAATCAGACTGTACTTGTAATAGGACTTTGATTATTCTATGTATGGAGGTTATTTAACATGGAACAGGAAAACAACAAAGGCCAATTTAATTCCAATTTTGGATTTTTGATGGCTGCACTTGGTTCCGCTGTAGGTCTTGGTAACCTATGGTCCTTCCCTTATAAGCTAGGACTTGGTGGCGGATTCGCATTCCTAATTATTTACACAATTCTTGCTATCGTAGTAGGTTACCCTCTGATGCTATCCGAGATTGCTCTTGGACGTAAGACTCAGAAGGCTGCTATCGAAGCATACAAAGAGGCTGATCACAGATTCAAGTTCAACGGTGTTCTTCAGACTATCGTTCCTTGGTTCCTAATCTGCTTCTACTGCACATTTGGTGGATACATCACTAAATACTTATTTGAGTCAATTCAGGCTCTATTCAGCAAGAACGCAGTTCTCAACACAGGAGATCCTGCTGCCCTATTCGGAGGTATGATTGGAAACGTTGGAAACTCCGTAGCATGGATGGCTGGATTCCTTATACTTACTATGGTAATCGTATTCGGAGGCGTATCAGGCGGTATCGAGAAGTTCTGTAAAATCGCTATGCCTGCACTATTCTTCCTACTAATAGCTGTAGTTATCAGATCTTGCACACTTCCTGGAGCTGGTCCTGGACTTAAGTTCCTCTTCTACCCTGATTTATCAATGTGGAAGAAGGACTTCTTCGAAGTAGTAAGACTAGCTGGTGGACAGATGTTCTTCTCACTATCACTTGCTTCTGGTTGCATCATCGCTTACGGTTCATACCTTGGTAAGAAGGAAAACCTCGAGTCTAATGCTGCTATCATCACCGCAGGTGACTCCATAGTAGCTGTTCTCGCTGGAATGGCTATTATGCCAGCTGTATTCGCATTTGGTCTAAAGCCAAGCGGTGGTCCTGGACTACTATTCGTTTCGATGACTACTGTATTCCAATCAATGGGAGCTGCTGGTAAGATCTTCCAGCTTGCATTCTGGCTACTCGTATTCTTCGCTGCTCTATCTTCCTCAATCGGAATGATGGAAGCTGGTATCTCTGCTATACTCGACTCCAGGGTAAAGGCTGGTAAGCCTGCAAGCAGAGTTAAGGTTTCGTTAGTCATGGCACTTGCAGCATTCGTAGGGAACTTCCTAACAACTGCTGACTGCCTAGGCGGAAACCCTAAGATGAATTGGTTCCACCTATTCGGACAGGCTGATGTTCTCAGTGTATGGGATTGTCTAGCTGAAGGTCTCTTGATGCCACTAACAGGTCTCATCATGGCTATATTGCTTGGATGGTTCGTGCCTCACTCCCTCGATGAAGAAATCGAAAACGGTGGAGCTCGTACATTCAAGACAAGAGGTTTCTACAACTTCTGTATCAGATGGATTGGACCTCTTTTCATGGCTATGATTGTTTATGGTCAGTTCAAGGATTTCTTTGGTGCGAAATAAGATTATAATCTCATAAAGAGATAATAAATTATATGATCAAAGTCTCAAAACCCCTCCATATTGGGAGGGGTTTTAATTGTTTCTGCAAATAACAAAACTAAAAACCGTATAGATCATGCGGCTCAAAGTCTGTTAACATTGCTTATAAAACTCTCTCTTGAAGTTACTCTATGGAATTAACCACAAATGATACGAATGCCTTCTCGTATTCATATGGCTTTAAAACGTATGAACACACATGCCCCGCTCCTTCTACAAGAAGTAATTCCTTAACATTAGAATTGCATGCCTTATACAATCTTACTGAATTTTCGGGGAGCACATATCTATCGTCTTCTCCGTGTATAAACATGATTGGCAGTTTTATATTCGCCATAGATGTAATCGGAGATGCATCTCTAACATTGACTTTTGCTTTAAGGTGCATAATTGCCTTAAATAGACCGATTGCTGCTTTTTTGGTAATATTGCCCCTCTCTCCCAATAAATACTCTACCTGGCTTATTATATCGTCATATGGGCTATCTGCTATGCAGCAGATAATGTTAGGTTTACTATTTTCATCTACAAGATTCTCATGTATGCCTGCAGCTATTAAAACTGTAGCCGCTCCCATGGATACTCCATGTAAAGTTATCGGAATATCTGGTGAATATATTCTTCGCACTATATTGACCCAATCTAAGACGTCTCGTGACTCTTTTGCACCAAATGTTAGATATTTGCCTTCTGAATCAAAGTGGCTTCTCTGAGAAATAATCAAATAATCAAATCCGTTCCTTGAATACATATCAGCGAATCTACCCATATCTCTTAGGCCTCCGCTATGAAAACCATGAACGGCAATTATAACAGCTCTAGGTTTATTTTTTTGCTTCTTATATAGTCTCCCTTTGAGCACTAGTCCATCTCTAGATTTGATATGAACTAGTATAGGATCTCTGAGAGCTTCACTCCTTAGGGCTTCTTCATATTGTAGCAAGTATGCTCTGTCTCTCGGTTTACAGTTATCAGATGTTATATTGAGAGCTCTATCGCTCCTTTTCATAAATTCAAAAATAGCAATACCCCCTATTTAAAAAAGGGCTATAAATAAACCCCAAATCTTATTTTTCAATTAATAGTTATAATAATTATTACTTTGCATATTTTAACTTAATTTTAATTAATTGCAATAATATATTTCTATATAGTACATATGTAACTCAAGCACAATAGTAAAGTCATAACTCTTTTTATTCCTCTAGAATTCATTAAAATTCTCCTTCTGTGTCTTTATTCTTCAATGAATTCTACATACTGAATTTATTTTATAATTACACTAAAACTTTAATTATAAATCTACTTTCATAGTCTATTTTTAATAAATGTTATAAAATATAATTGTGCTGCATCGAATTATTCAGCATATTCTCATTAGAAATATACGTATAATTTAAGCAAGTCTCTCGATTTTTTGGTATAATATGTTGGTTATTGAGAAAAGGAGTTAAAAATGACTGTAATTTTACAAGCGATTTTCTTGGGTATTGTTGAAGGCATTACAGAATGGCTACCAGTTTCTAGTACCGGTCACATGATTCTTGTTAATGAGATTTGGCCGATGCATGTCAACAAGGATTTCATGAATATGTTTTTAGTTGTGATCCAACTTGGAGCGATTTTAGCTGTAGTCATCACCTTTTGGAATGATATCTGGCCTTTTTCAGCAGACAAATCTAAGAAATATATCCGTAAGGACGTTTGGTCCATGTGGTTCAGGGTTATTGTTGCATGCATTCCATCTGTAATTGTCGGACTCAAGTGGGATGATGTGATTGAAGAACATTTCTATAACTATAAGGTAGTAGCAATCATGCTTATATTAATAGGTATTCTTTTTATTATTGCCGAGAACCGTAATAAGCATCTTAAACCTACTACTAATTCGCTGGATGAGCTGACATATAAGCAGGCGCTTATTATCGGATTATTTCAGCTTGTAGCAGCTATATTCCCAGGTACATCGCGATCAGGTTCGACAATTCTCGGTGCATTGGTTATAGGAGTTAACCGCAAAACCGCTGCACAGTTCACATTTTTCATGGCAATCCCAGTAATGTTTGGAGCCAGCTTGTTAAAGCTTCTTAAATACGGTTTTAACTTTGAAGGGAATGAGCTGGTAGTCCTGCTTGTTGGAATGATAGTAGCATTTGTAGTTTCTTTATTTATTATCAAAATGCTGATGAACTATATCAAGAAGCATGATTTCAAGGTGTTTGGCTATTACAGAATAGTACTTGGAGTCGTTGTGCTATTATATTTTTTCTTTAACTAACACTCAATTTAGATTAAAATTAAAAATCCACACGAAAGTGAAATATTCCAAATTACTGGAATTATTAACACCGTGTGGATTTTATATTATTCGTAATGAATGTACTATTAATTATCTAAAAAGGACGTAATTGTCTTATAGAAATTTGGATATGTCTCTTTTAGATACTTAGCATTTACTACCCAGTTTATAAGTAGGAGTTCAAGGACTTGGGCAAAATCACTATTTAACTCCGTCAAATCATTTGGCGTGAGCTTAACATAATTGCCTCGTAATCTAAATTCATCCATTAGGTGTAGTAGTTCCCACAACAGGTCAGAGAAACACTCGTGGTCATATAGCATAGGATTTGAAGAAAGAATCAAGATATCTGTCTTCGATGCTATGATTACATCGCTGATTACTGTATACATCCCCATATCAGCATTGACCGTAAGTCCGCTACTCTTAATAGCGGTGATTTTATCAGATTCAGGTAGCTCTGGGGCATTTATTGTGTACAGTAGTTCTTCATCTATATTAGATACGAGTGCAAGCATACTCATAAGCTCGAAACCTATATCGCTAAAAAATGTGCTCGTTAGCATTCGCGTCTTTTGACGACTGTCGCGTTTATTATTTATATCAAGGAGTTCACCAACAACAACTGTTGTAATTGCAATGCTTATAGGTATGAATGCCATATCTTGGAATATATAGAACTCTGTATTCCTCACATCTTTAAATATGAGAATCTGCATTCCATATATACAAGCAGATATTGCGAGCAGTGCTGATATGATGATAACATTTTTCTTATTTAACATATTGTTCCTCCCTGCTTGTAGTATCCAATGAGCGACTATACCTGCGCCAGAACTAATCCTTTCTATACTAACTTATCATATAAATTGTTCGTTTTCTCTTTTACCTTAGTATCTTTTGATAAAAAATCGCCTAAAGCGCTATTAAATCTCTTATAGTTCCAACGTGCAACAGTGTGTTTTCCAGGAATAAACTCAAGCTGGGCATCCGGTATATGCTCAGCGATAAACTTTGTATGACTCCCGTACATCAAGTCGAAAGTACCCGCAACCACAAGTGTCTTAGACTTTATACTCTTCAGTTCATCAGCGCTAACTACCGGTTCATTTTTCATGAGTTCAAGTCTTTCAACTCTTAGTCTCCTCTTTTCAAGGCTTATGCTAAAAGTAGCATTGATTAGCTCAAGTAATTCGATTCCAATTCGAACAGTGAATCTAAGCGCCCTATACTTTATATTCGCTCCGTTAAGAATGAGCTTATCAACGCGTTCTGGATGATCTATAGCAAAACGAATTGCGACATTTGCTCCATCTGAGAAACCAAGAATATGTGCTTTCTCGATATCATGCATATCCATAAAAATACGCAAATCTTCAGAGAACTGCAAAATCGTGAGAGGCTTATCACCGCGCGGAGTCCTTCCGTGTCCTCTCGAATCGACAGCTATAACCCTATATTTAGTTGAAAAATAGTTAATCTGGTGATAAAAGTAACTGCTATCTAAACCATTCCCATGGAGCATAATCAGCACTTCACCCTCACCTTTTTCTATATAGTTATGCTTAATCATGATATTTACATTGTATCAAACTAATTTTGTTTTTGAATATCTTTTTAGTGAATTTTTTGAACATAATAAAAACTATTTTCACATATGACTCAAGCAAATAACAAGCGTACTCTACCAGATATATCAACTGTGCGCTATAATTAACATATGAAGAATAAGTATTTGTTAAGAATGGCTATCTCAATGGTGGGTGCAGTCATTTTATTTCTGTTTGTCGTTAATAATTCATGGATGTATAAATCCCCCGTCGCTAAAGTCCTCGCTGTCCATAACAATGGTAATCAGCAGTCTATTGAACTGCGTCTTGAAAATGGGAGTGATAAAGGAAAGACCGTCCATATAAAAAACAAGTATGATAAATCGCAGGTTTATGATGAGAGATACTTTAAACACGACTACGTATTTCTTAATGATGAATACACTGGTATAACCGGAGTAAAAAGAGATTACTGGGTTGCAGCTATATTCTTATTTTTGCTTTCATCGCTAATCACAGTTGGCGGAAAAAGAGGTGCTTACACATCATTATGTATTCTCGGGAACATTGCGCTTTTTAGTCTTATTATTTATATGAACATGCGTGGTGCAGATATTCTCTACATGACAGTTGCTGGCTCCGTGGTATTTACGTTCTTCGTACTACTGGTAGTAGACGGAATATCTCGCAGAATGATATTATCGTTTGCAGCAGCATTACTGACCACCTTGCTACTTTCTAGTCTTGTCATGCTCTTAATATGGAATACCGATATAGATTATGATTTTCTTCACTTCTTGCCGGAGCCATTTACAACTACAGATGCAAATCACTTTTTCCTCGCTCAGATAATTATCGGTTGCTTGGGAGCTGTAATTGACGTATCAGTTACCATTACAGCCGCTTGTATCGAGCTAATCGAGAGAACTCCTAGCATTAGCAACAAATCACTTCTCACGTCAGTGCGTGAGGTTGCAGATGATATAAATGGAACCATGATAAGCGTTGTTCTTCTAACGAATATAGCTTCAACCCTGCCGATATTCTTAATCTCTATGTCTAATGAGATAAGTTTCAGAACGGTAGTAAGCCACGATGCATACTTCTATATAGTTCGTTCACTTGCTGGAATGCTCTCGATAGTTGTTGCCATACTCGTCTCAACATTCGTTACATCTCTTGTAGCTAGAAAGGAGCTAAAACATGATTAAAGTGCTTATCATTGTGTTCGTCCTCCTATCTCTATTTGCGGGAGGTGATCGAACTGCAAAATCACTTATGACAACTGCAATTAATATAGCAATATTCGCCATGCTCATAGAACTCATTTATCTTGGATTTAACATCGTATTTACGACAGCCATCGCTGCTATTCTCATCACAGCTGTGACAATTTTTTACCAGAATGAGAACAACATCAAGACAGTTTCTTCATTCATTTCAGTGATTATCGTTCTTGCTATTTCCTCATTGGTCATATCATTTATAATCACTCACGCACATCTTCAAGGCTTTGGGATAGTCGGTGATGTCAAAATACAACCTTCAAATGGGTACGAAGAAGATATTGGGATTAATATGAGATTAGTTCAGGTGTCTGTATTTATCGTTGTTTTGATTGGTGGATTAATTGATACCGCAGTAGCAATATGCTCTGGAACTTATGAAATTCTCAGACATAATCCTAATGTGAAACGCTCAGAAATCATCGAATCAGGGATGAATATAGGTTGCAAGATACTAAGCTCTAACATCAATACATTATTTTTTATATTTGCTGGAGAATTCATGATTATGTGTATCAGTTTCCTAAAATTCTATTCCTTGAGCACTCTAATCAATTCTAAAGATTTTACTCAGGAACTCATTGCAATCATGATTAGTGCAATAGGAACGGTTATCATAATTCCTATTTCTTCATATGTTGCTTCACGGTTCATGTGCCGAACTAGTGCAGTTGATTAGAGGGTACATGATTTTACATGAATTTATACATATTTACATTTATTTACACTCATGTAAAATATGTATATGGAGACTAAGATTAATCGCAACAAAATTCAATTATCAGACCATTTTACTTATTTTAAACTGATAAGATTCGTCATCCCTTCTATAGGTATGATGGTGTTTACTTCAGTTTATGGCATAGTTGATGGTCTTTTTGTATCTAATGTTGTAGGAAAAACAGCTTTCGCTTCTATAAATCTCGTTATGCCGGTCGAGATGATTGTTGGCGCCATAGGCTTCATGATTGGAACAGGTGGAGCTGCACTTGTCGCGAAGACACTTGGTGAACAACGAAGGGAACGTGCAAATCAATACTTCTCTATGCTTATAGCTATTACAGCGATTGCTGGAATTTTTATATGCATCTTAGCACATGTATTTATGGAGAAAATATGTCTAGCACTCGGTGCTGATGCAAGTATGATAAGTGCCTGCGTTACTTATGGAAGAATAAGCATGTACTTTAACGTGTTCTTCATGCTACAGAACTGCTTCCAAGATTTCCTGATCGTTGCTGAAAAACCACATCTTGGACTTCTATGCACTGTAATCGCTGGACTCTCTAACATCGTGCTTGACGCAATATTTATATACGTTTTGGGCTGGGGTGTTGCAGGTGCTGCTATCGCAACAGGTATAAGCGAAGCTGTCGGAGCTATAATCCCTCTAATTTATTTTATTAAGCCTAATTCCAGCCTGCTGAGGCTAGTACAGACCAAACTTGAGTTTAAGCCTATCATTAAAGCATGTGGTAACGGAATTTCGGAAATGGTTACGAGTATTACTTCTTCATTTGTAAGCATGTTTTACAATGTGCAACTTATAAAATATATAGGCTCAGATGGAGTTGCTGCGTATGGAGTGCTAATGTACGTATTATTTATATTTGCAGCGATTTACATCGGTTACTCTATGGGATGTGCTCCTATAATTAGTTACCATTATGGCGCTCAAAACCCAAGTGAATTACGAAATATACTTAATAAAAGCTTTAGGTTATTAGCAGGTACAGGATTCTTGATGCTAATCATCGGTGAGGCATTTGCAAGGCCCCTTTCTTTATTATTCGTAGGTTATGATGACGCGCTAACAGATATGACTGTTCATGCTATGAGAATTACCACTGTATGCTTTGTGATTCTGGGGATAAATGTGTTTGCTTCGTCATTCTTTACTGCATTAAGTAATGGATGGCTTTCTGCTGTAATATCATTCCTAAGAACCTTCGTATTCAAACTCTCATTTGTAATATTACTACCATTGGTAATGGGAATTGAGGGAATATGGTGGTCAAATCCACTTTCAGAAATCATAGCATTTATCATTTCAATTTTTTTCTTATCTTTGATGCGTAAACGATGCTACTATTAAATTTATAATTAAATATAATACTAAAATAATCCTGATCTACATAAAACTGCATGACCAGGATTATTTTAGTTTAGCTGATATAGTTAAGCAATTTAACTATATTTTACTTAAAGTGTTAGTAGCGTGTTCTCTATTTCTCGTTGCTCTTTCTTCTAGCATAAACTGTAACAGCAGCGAGCATTGTAGCAACTAGCATACTTAGTGAGTATAGGATCACTGAACTCGAGTCACCTGTCTTAACTACTCTGCTAGTTGATCTTCCATGCTTTGTAGCTTTTGCAACATTGCTTGGAGTAGATCTGTGAGCAGAAGCTGTATTTACAGATGATGATTTTGCTGGCTTCTTATTTGCAAAGAAGAAATTCGAGAAATGATCAGCTTCAAACTCGATTTTCTTTCCATCGATAATCTTGAAGTCTTTAATTTCCTCAAGCTGCTTATTCCCCTTGTCGTGGAGGATAACAAGCTTTTTTGGATCTACTTTCTTAAGCTCAAGCTGAACCTTAACCTTCTTACCAGTTTCTGGCTGGATCTTGTTGTCTGAACCATCTCTAAGAGATATATCATATGCCTCATAATCATAGCCATTTAGATTATATCCGGCAACATTGTAACCGAGGAAAATTTTCTTAAAAGCATGTTCAGAATCAATCTTTTTAACCTCAATATCCGTGGTTCCAGGAGCAACAATCATGTTCTTTACACTAGGATGTCTATCTGATTTAAGCTCGATAGTATAGATTCCAGCTGCACCTTTATTGAAGATTGGAGTCTCAGAACCGTCTTTACCCTTTATCTTTCCATCGAAATTAACTGTGCCATCTGCATTGAAGATAGCTTTCATTAAATCACGACCCCTGACTCTCTTACCATCAATAAGAACTGTGCTGATTGATGATGCATAGTCTTCCTGTGAAAGACCTTCTGGAAGTGTCAGTTTATTATCTGTGAGCTTAATTTCTCCATCATGATACTTAGATCTTAAGTTGAAAGATGCTTCGATATCAGCAAAGTTCTCATCTTCGTAAACAGCTGTATATGTACCCATTCCAGTTTTATCTGTTTCCTTGAATGATATCTTGTTACCAGATACTGTGTAGTCCTTGCCCTGTTCAAGAGTATTTCTACCCTTATAAATAGCTGCTAGCTTGTAGTTACTTCCCGCAGGAGTCTTAACTTCAGGTGTTACTGTAACACCATCCTTGAACTCAGCATCATTAATAGTAGCACCATACTTTTCGTCAAGAAGTGTCTTGCAAAGAACGTTAGTGTTTATAACAAGATCAGCCTTATCTCTAACTAGATAACGAATCTGAATGATTCTCTTGCCCTGTAATTCCTCATGACGCTTATAGTCAACTGTGTTACCGTGTGGTTCTACGAAATCCTTCTTTACAGCGAACGAGAACTCATTTGGACGAAGCCAAATATTTTCAAGATGCTCCATACCATACTGCTTGCCATCACTAGTCTTAACGATAATCCCTTCGATTTCATCAATCTTAGGAATCTTCTTGGAATCAACGTTTACTAGATAGTGACCCCAATTGCTGCCAGTCTTAACTGTTACCTTTGCATCAGGATCAAGCACTTCCTGAGTGGTTGTAGCTGATAGTGTTCCATCACCATTAAGAACTTTGTACTCATAAGATGCTGCTGCAGGGTCTTCATTTGCCTTGAAATTCTTTACAAGGTTTAGAAGTGGATTGTTAGAAGACTTACCTTCTTTAATTGCCTTCATCGCTTCAACATATAGGCTCTTCCTAATTGCAACATTTGCATCCTTTATACCTAGGATTTCAACTCCGTTTTCCTTTTCCTCAAAATACGTAGTCGGGAATCTCTTTGACTTAACTTTTGTAGCACTCGTTACTGCATTGTACTGCCCTGCACCTCTCATACTTTTGGCTTTGTCTTCAGAATTCAAGTCCATGCTCTGAATTCCATTTCTGAGGTTGTTAAGTTCACCATAGTAGAAATCAGCATATGTTAGGTTAATCTTGCCGTATATATAATCATTATCGGCTATAGCATCAATTCCCGTCTTAGAATCTGAGTTATTTCCTGGTGTTGAATTATTATTCCCGGGGTTTGGATTAGGGTTTGGCTTCTCATTATTTCCAGGATTTATAGGTGTAGTTCCGCTATCCTTAGCTTCGGCATCCTGCATCATTTTGATAGCGATTCTCTTCGCACCCTTGAGCGAATATGTCGCACCAGTATTAGAATCGACTAACCCATTTACAGAGCTTAGTGTAGCTGGCTTTCCAACTAATGTTCCTAACTGCATTCTGGTTAAATCAACATATCCTTGGTTCATTCTATCCATATTTGCAGCAGGTGTGCACTCTATGGACTTGATAACTCCATCTTTTACTTCCATCTTAAGACTGATATCGTAACCACTCCATATAGAACGCGGATCCTCAGTTACTCTACCGGAGCCCGTATATATTTTGTCCTTAGCAACCTGGTCACCTGTAATCGCAAAAGAGTTAGCGGCACCCATGCTGAACAACATACTGGACGTTAAGGCTGCGGTAAGAAGCTTCTTCGACCAATTTTTCTTCATCTACTTATTCCTCCTTAATGAATAAATACATGCAATGCAAAAGCGTGTTTAATAATACTGCTAGGCTAATTTAAACAAATTAAGTTAGTTCACTTAAACTAACCCATGAAGAATTTTAACATCATATCAATAAAAAATCTACACATAATTTATCTAAATTTATTACAACTTTTCCATAATTTAATTAATTATTATAATTTTTCTTGACTAAATCTTTAAAGACGTATAGTAGATTATCGTTAAATAGCGCATTTAAAAAGCCTGTAGCATTAGCAAAGGACATAACTCCCCTGCTAACGTTCAGGCTATCATAATTCATAACGATTCGAAATTTTTATATGGCATATTTAGGAAATATACCCAAATATCTCTACCAAAGCCCCAAGACATGCTGAAGAATCAGGCTGACTACCGTAATCCCTATCCAGCATGTTGCTCCAAGAGCAAGAGGCTTTCCTCCTGTCTTTATTAGCTTCACTATATTGCTATTAAGCCCTATTGCTCCCATAGCCATGACTATAAAGAACTTGCTGAGTGACTTAAGTGGCTCGAAAGTCTTTGCATCTACTCCAGCAGACACACATACCGTCGTTATCAGAGAAGCAACTATAAAATACAGTATAAACATTGGAAATGCCCGCTTTAGGCTAAATGAATGTTCCGTTTCTGTTTCACAATGAGAGTTGTTCTTCTTTTTCGCCGTATAAACTGCAAGGACTAGTGTTATCGGTATTATTGCTAGTGTTCTAGTAAGCTTAACGGTTACGGCTTTATCAAGTGACTGCGTCCCAAGTCGCCACATGCTGTCCCACGTAGATGCTGCTGCTGTAACTGAAGATGTATCATTTACTGCGGTTCCTGCAAAAATTCCAAATGCGTCCCCACTTGTAGTACTCATGCCAATCATGTGTCCAAATATAGGAAATATTAGAGCTGCAATAACATTAAAGAAAAATATTACTGAAATTGACTGTGCTACCTCATCATCGGAAGCATCAATTACAGGCGCCGTAGCTGCTATCGCGGATCCTCCACATATTGATGAACCGACCCCAACAAGTGTAGCTGAATTTGCATCTACCTTCATGACCTTGCGCATCACATAAGCAAGTATAAGTGACGTCGAGATTGTACACACAATAATCGGCAGGGATTGAACACCAGTATCTAGGATTACTCCTAAATTGAGACCAAATCCTAATAGCACAACTGCCAGCTGTAGGATGTACTTCGATGTAAATTTTATACCCTTCCCGAATCTGCCTTTATCAGTCCAAAACAGAGCTATTATCATACCTAATAGAATTGAAAAAACCGGTCCACCAACAACCGGTACAAACTTACCAAGTAGCCAGGCTGGTATGGCAATCGCAATACATGCGATTATTCCTGGCAATTTGGCTCTAAATGAATTCATATAAATCTCCTTGCGAAGTTGTCAATAGACTGAAAATACATTAGTAGTATAGCACAAACAGCTTCAAATTTCATAATTGGTGAGATATACCTAACCTTGAACTACTGCGGATTCGCTTCAAGCCCTGCATCTCTTGGGTCAAGAGATATACGTCCATTTTCTAATACAAAGCAAGGAATGCCAACGCCTCCCGTGGCTTTTATATCTTTAAAAATCTCCGCATTTCTCTCTGAATCTCGCAACCTAAGAAATTCTTTCAGCTTGAATACATGCTCACCTATTTCTATATACTCGTATTCATTTTCGCGACCAGAAATCTGGTCCATAAGATATGAGCAGTCTGGGCATGTAATCATGCCGTAAATTTTAATCATCATACACCTCGCTAAAATATTTTAGTAGTCCACTCTGTGCAGTCCCACACCTCTGTAGCTACATCATCATAGAAGAACGGATCATGGCAAACCATGAGGATGCTTCCCTTATATTCGTTAAGAGCCCTCTTTAACTCGTCTTTAGCATCTACATCTAAATGGTTAGTCGGCTCGTCGAGAACTAATAGGTTAGATGGTCTATTTAGAATTTTACAAAGTCTAACTTTAGCCTGCTCTCCTCCCGATAGCACTTTAACCTTGCTCTCGATGTGCTTCGTCATCAGACCGCATTTTGCGAGAACCGCACGTACTTCCGCTTGTGTATATGAAGGAAATTCTTTCCATACAGCCTCAATGCATGTGTTGTCATCATCAGCACCGTCTTCCTGTGCGAAATAGCCGATTTCAAGTCCGAAGCCCCTTTCTGAAGTTCCAGAAATCGGACTTATAAGCCCGAGTAGGCTCTTAAGGAGTGTCGTCTTACCAATTCCATTAGCACCTGTGAGAACCACTCTGCTGCCCCTCTCGAGTGAAATATTAAGCGGAGAGGATAAAGGTTCATCATATCCGATAACTAAATCCTTAGTCGTGAAAATAAACTTTCCAGGCGCCTTGGAGTACTCAAAGTGAAAATCTGGCTTAGGCTTCTCGACAATTTTCTCAATAAGCTCCATGTTATCGAGTTTCTTCTTGCGTGACATCGCCATATTTCTAGTGGCAACCCTGGCTTTATTTCTATTTACGAAATCCTGAAGCTCTGCAATCTCCTGTTGCTGCCTGTTATATGCAGCCTCCCTCTGAGCCTTCTGCATCTCAAAGACTTCAAGGAAATGATCGTAGTCGCCGACGTATCTGTTAAGCTGTTTTTCATACATGTGATAAATTGTATTGATTACGCTATTTAGAAATGGGATCTCATGAGAGATTAGGATAAATGCGTTTTCGTAATCCTGTAGGTATCTAGTCAGCCAGGCGATATGTTCCTCGTCGAGGTAGTTGGTCGGCTCATCGAGAAGTAAAATCTCAGGCTTCTCTAGTAAAAGCTTACCAAGAAGAACCTTCGTACGCTGACCGCCTGAAAGCTCGGACACATCACGGTCTAACCCGAGCTCCGTTAGACCTAGTGCACGTGCGACCTCGCTCACCTTGGCATCAATCATATAGAAATCATGCGCAGTCAGGAGTTCCTGAAGTGTGCCAGCTTCCTCCATATAAGAATTCATAGTTTCTTCATCCACATCAGCCATCGACATATACAGCTCGGTGATACGTGATTCCATATCATATAAATAGTCAAAAGCACTAGCTAAAACGTTTTCAATCGTCATGTCCTTCTTGAGTACGGAATGCTGATCAAGATAACCAACACGTACATTCTTTGACCACTCAATCTTGCCCTCATCTGGCTGTAAACTGCCAGTTATTATATTCATAAAAGTAGACTTTCCTTCACCATTGGCACCGATTAAACCGACATGCTCTCCTGGAAGAAGCCTAAATGAAACATCCTCAAGAATTGCTCTATCACCGAATCCATGTGAAACGTTTGAAACAGTTAAAATACTCATTAATCTCTTTTACTCCTGTACATGCAGATATATATATTATCAAAATTCACGTCTCTAAATTATACACTATCACTACTATATTGTAATGCTTAAGCTGATATTAAGATTTAGAAGTTTATGCAAAATAATAAGGGTACCCATAGGCACCCTTATCTGAATATTTTGTTGGTTATACGGCTTGGCATATCGCCTTTATCAGCTATTATTTTGAAGGCGATGGAGTTGGCTCACAAACTGCTGTATAATGTGCCTTCCTCGCTTTGAAAGTCTCATCCTTAAACAGGTTCATGAGTCTACCTTCGTTCTCAAAGATATCCTGACCATGTAATGCTTTTCCAGCTAGAATATCGTGAGCATGATGAAGAGTAGCTGGATCGAACTTGAGTCGTAATGCTCCGTCCATCATAACGAGCTCACCCTTAAGTCCGCAAAGCTCGCATTCAGCTTCGTTGGTATCCGGGTGAATATAGAAGTTGTTACCATGACAGTGAGGACATGCACCCTTGTGTCCCTTAAAATAGTCAAGCTTATCGTTTTCTGGATCCATAATCATGAGATTTCTCTCCGCGATGTCCTTCGCAGCTTCAACCAGATTCCTTCCGATTTTCTTCACGCGAGCAACCTTGTTATCCTGCATGAGAACATCCTTTGACCAAGAGAAGTAATCGTTATCAACAACCTTCCAGCCAGGGCTCATAGCGAGCATTGCGTGATCAGTCTCAGTACGCACAGCCCAGTCAGATCCGCCAATTCCAAGGAATGAAATCGCTCTCTGCTTAAAGTACTTCATAGGTAGAGGCTCCTTGCCCTGTTCCATCATCTTTGCCTGACATCCGAGCATTAGACCAGTATCATGACCAGGTCCCATTCTATCCATTAGGTTATGGAACATACCTGTACCACCTGACTCAAATATTGGGTCTACAACTAGTATTCCGTCTGAATCGGTCATCTTCTCATATAGCGCTGCAAAGTCGTCCTTCTGCGAACAGACCATCCCCTTGCCCATTACGAGAGCTCTTGAACAAGCGACACATCCAGTACATGGCTTGATGTTCCAGTCAAATAGATGGATAAACTCTATATCGCACCCCATCTCCTTTGCCTCTTCAAGTGCAACGCGACACATAGTGTCATTATTACCGTTCTTTGTTCCTAGAGAAATTCCTAAAATTTTCATACTCAATCCCCCAACATTTACCATAAATCATCCATTTATAAGCACTTGTTAAAAACAAAACACTACTTACAACTAGATATTACAATAGGAGGATTCATTTGTATAATTGATATATACACATAAGTATCATAACTGTTATGTTATGAACTGCTAGCCTATAAACCCATTACTTTTAGTCCATATCAGCTTCGATTTGCTCTTAACTACATTAAACTCCCTTTTATATCTTTCAAGATTAAATTCATCTTGTGGTATATTGTAAATAAGAACCTCTCTTTCCTTATACCTCTCCCATGCATCTGATGACATATAATAAACTTCCTCTATATCAGCTAACTTTTCTTCTCCCTTCTCATCTTCATACGAATACTCCCTATTTGGTCCTTTCCAAATTACTTGGTCGGAATAAATGCTATCGTTATTAGTTCTATGTGTACGATTCAAAACTAGAATTAGTGTTTTTCCGTCAGATGAGATAACACGATCAACGTCTCGATACTTTTCGTATGTTTTCATACTATCTTTTACCCACTCTATTTTCGCCTCTTTGTATGGGACGTATATTCTATGGTTATCGTAGTAATCCCAAGCAAAGACCGCAACTATCGAAGTAAATATGACCGAAGTCAAGACTGTTAGCTGTATCTTTAAACTGATTCTCTTACGTATTTTATTAAGGGAATCATAGATACTTTTATTTTCATTTTGATTGACTGCACAGCTATGTATTTCGTCTCCTGATAGTTTTCTAAGCTCATCATTACAGCTTTCACATTCTTCTATATGTTCATCAACCAGATTCTTGCTATCGTTAGACAGGATATCGTCGATATATAAAGGCAGTAAGTCTTTAATCACGTCACAGCTTATCTTCATTTTAAAACCTCCAAACTATCCATTATCTTTAAACGACTTCTGTGGTAGGTAACGCGTGCCCATCCATCAGATTTACCAAACAGCGACCCTATGTCGCTAAAGGATAAGTCGGCGTAAACTCTAAGCATAAAAACTTCTTTATATGGTTCCTCTAAAGCATGGATTGCGGCTCTTAATTCCTCTGACTGTTCCTTGCCTAGGATAATGCTCTCAACACTTTCATCCACAAGATTATCTGATTCATCGCATTTTAACTCGCAGAGGCGGTTATTCTTATTGAGGTAAGAGAAATAAATATTCTTAGCAATTTGACAAAGCCACACCCTAGCACTCGATTCTCCGCGGAATGAATCAAGTTTTTTAAGCGCCCTAAAGAACGTCTCCTGTGTAATCTCTTCGGCGAGCAAAGAGTCTTTACACATAGAGAAAATGTATCTATAGACCAATGTGAAGTATTCACGATATAGCTGGTCTAAATCCATCATGTCCTCCTTTAGTATTTGCGTTTCTATTTATATGACTCTGCTTTATCTAAAACGTTACAAAAACTCTCTTATATTTTAAATTTATTGAAAAAAGAAAGTCCATGTGTATAACACCGACTTTCTTAAAGTATGTAAAATATTAAATCAGTTTAGTTTTTATGATTTATCCTTTAAGCTCTTCAAGCAGCTGCATGACTGTTTTGTTAAATGCAGGATGGCGGAGATAAGGTGAGATTTGTGCTAGAGGTTTTAGCACAAAGTCTCTCTTGTGCATCTCAATATGAGGAATAGTAAGATTCTCATCCTCCACAATATAGTCATCATACATGATAATATCGAGATCTAGTGTCCTTGGACCCCAGTGCACCTTCCTTTCACGATGTGCCTCAAGTTCAATTCGCTGTAGCTCGCCAAGGAGCTCTTTAGGAGATAATAGCGTATCAACTAGTAGCGCTCCATTTAAGAACTCATCCTGCTCAACTCCACCGTAAGGCTCTGTTGTAATATAATCAGATACTTTAACTACTCTGCATCCCTTAATTTCTCCTATGCTCTTAATACCAAAATCGAGATATGCCTTTTTGTCGCCCATATTTGATCCAATAGCAACGTAAGCCTTGTACCAGAAACGTTCAATCTTGACAGAAGCCTCTCTTAGCGGAAGTCCAATCGGTGCCCATGGCTTCTTTATCTCAACAGATACGCCCTTCACTATCTCATATCTAAGCAACATTGCTTCAGCAAGCTCTTCGGCAGCAGCTTCAAGAAGCTTGACTGTGTGAGTTTTTGTGTGCTCTGTGACAAATGACGCCACATCACCATAATTAATCGAGTCATCGAGCTCATCTGTCTTACCCGCGAGCCTAGTGTTCATATATAATTTTATTGTAAATACGAACTTCTGCCCCAATGTATTCTCTTCAGGAAACACCCCATGATTCGCAAAGACTTCAAGGTCAGTTATTTTAATCTCATCGTACATTTTCAGTCTCCTCGTGTACGTTCAAGCTATGTAATTTAATTTTCAGCACATAGCATATGTAGTTTTTATCCTATATATGCTCCCTGAGAATTGCTTGCATAGTCTTCATCGCACGATAGTTTTCTTTAACATCATGAACTCTAAATATAGATGCACCCTGAACCACACCGTAAACAGTAGTTGCAACCGTTCCTTCAACCCTCTGGTCAACCGGTAGGTCTAGTATTAGGCCAAGCGTGGACTTTCTCGAAGTTCCAAGTAGAACTGGTAGCTCTAACTCCTTCATTTTATCTAAGTGATGCATAGCCATAAGATTATGCTCAGGCTTTTTACCAAACCCAAAGCCCGGATCCATCACAATCTTATCCATTTTTACTCCATGAGACTTGGCTATATCAATGCAGCCACGCATATCATCAATCCATTCTTTTACAAAATTGGTATAGTCAGTCTTGTTTCTATTATGCATGAGACAAACTGGAACATCGTACTTCGCTGCTGCTTCAGCTACCTTTTCATCGTACTTGAATCCCCATATATCATTTACCATATCGGCACCACACTCTAGAGCAGCTTCTACAACTGCCCCCTTGTAACTATCGATAGAAACTGGGACATCAACGCGTTCCTTGACAGCTCTAATCACAGGTGCGATTCTCTCAATCTCTTCCTGCTCCGTAATCTGAATGTGTCCAGGTCTAGTTGACTCACCGCCGATATCAATAATTGCAGCGCCATCTTCAATCATCTCTTCAACATGGCGTAGCGCACTGTCCATATCGTTCCACTTGCCTCCATCAGAAAATGAATCGGGAGTGAAGTTAAGAATTCCCATGATGTAACAGTCGTTTTCTAAATCAAAAATTTTTTTGCCAATTCTCATTTTATTCTTTTTCCTTTCCACATTACTGTTGTGGATTAAGTAATATTACAACTTATTAATACGTAATATTCTTGTTCTTCTTATTATCGGGCCACTTACATGTATCACGTGCATCACATATAAAACATAGCCGAGACTCCTTATCTGCACGTTTAATGACATAGGTTAATCCCCCTATAAGTCCGCCAGCCTCTTTAGTTTCAGAATGCCCTCTATGACCACTAACCGCAGCTATTATCGCTTCTATTTCCTCTTCGGTATATGATGACCTCTTTAAAATTTCCTCTGCAATCTTAGCTCCTGCTTCGTCATGAGGAATGCCATCAGTATACTCCTTACTTCGCCCTATATCGTGAAGTAAGGCTGCAGCATATATTACATCCTTAGGTATCTCCAAAGCCTCTTCAAGCGAAAATACGTATGCAATGCGAGCAACCTCCATCAGATGTGTAAAGTCATGTCTACAGTAAATTCTTTGAATCTCAGTACATTCAATATCTTCCATGCACCTCCGCCAAAGCTCATCACGGTAAATGGACTCAAGCCTCTTCATAGACTCATTGTCATTAGAAGGAATGGCTCTATATGTAATCATACTTTTTACAGAATAAGCCATCTAACCACTACCTATGTTCCATCATTCTGAAAAATGTATTCTGAAGACGTTCATCGTTCTCAAAGCTTCCTCGCGCCATAACCGTAACTGTCTTGGTTCCTGGCTTCTTAATACCACGCATAGTCATGCACATATGCTCAGCCTCTATCATAACCATCACACCCTTTGGATTAAGCTCCTCCATGAATGCATCAGCTATCTGCGTTGTCATTCTCTCCTGAAGCTGAAGCCTCTTAGCAAATACTTCAACGGTTCTCGCCATCTTGCTGAGTCCGATTACCTCGCCATTAGGTATATATGCGATAGCTACGCGTCCATAAAACGGTAGCATGTGGTGCTCGCATAGGGAATAGAACTCTATGTCTTTCTCTAGCACTATATCGTTATTTTCAACATCAAAGCGCTTTGCTAGGTGTGTACTTGCTGAATCGGTATATCCACCTGCAAGCTCTTCATACATTTTAGCGACGCGTTCAGGTGTTTCGAGCAATCCTTCTCTTGTGACATCCTCGCCGATTCCATCCAGTATGAGCCTTACACCCTCCATGATTTTATCTCTATCCATTGTTAGTCCCTCTTCTTTCTACAATCCTTTTTACATCACTTAGGAACGACAGTGAACCGCATATTAGTATCACATCATCCATACTAGCGTATGCATACGCTTTTTCCATTCCCTGGCAAATACTTTCCGCCGCCTCTACATGCTCCGAGTATACGAGCACTTTTTCTCTTAGCACGTGCGCCGGCATAGCTCTATCGTTATTTGGCGTCTCAACTGTTATAACCTGCTTTGATAAAGGTACCAGGTGTGATAGTAACTTATTGTACTCTTTATCTTTAAATACACCAATAACCAGTATTACCTTCTTATCCCCAAAATACTGACATATTGACGACTCAAGTGCGATTGCCGCACCTTCGTTGTGTGCGCCGTCGATTATTACAGTAGGTTCCTTTGCTAACTCAGTGAATCGTCCAAACCACCTTGCAGCCTTTAGTCCATTGTATATCGCTTTATCTGGTATTATGACACCCTTATCCCTTAATGCCTCTATTGCTAGTATTGCTAATGATGCGTTACTGAACTGGTGCACTCCTGCAAGCGATATGGTCACATCTTTCCATGAGCTGTAATTAAAGCGTTGTTCTCCTATTCCATATGAGATTGGTTCAATAGCAGCTTCATCAACCACTCTAAGCTCAGATCCGAGTTCATCACACTTAGCTGCTAGTACTTCTTCAGCATCTTCATGTTGCTTAGCACTTACCGCTATGGTATTCGGTTTGATAATGCCAGCTTTCTCACCAGCAATCTCCTTAATAGTCTCTCCTAGAAATGCCATATGGTCCTTCGAAATAGGCGTTATCACTTCGACCAGAGTTGTGTTTACGACATTCGTCGCATCTCCTCTACCGCCTAGACCGGTCTCTAGCACTACGAAGTCGCATCCTCTGCTCTTAAAGTACACCATAGCTAGAGCCGTCTCCGCTTCAAATAGCGTCGGTGAATTTAGCCCATCCGCAACCATGCCGCTAATCGCTTCAGCGATCACTGTCGTATGACGTGCAAGCTCATCATCTATGATATGAACTCCATTAACCTGAAACTGTTCGCCGTATTCAAAAAGCCACGGAGAGAAGTAGCCCCCCGTGGTATATCCTGCCTGAATTAAGATATTGGATAGATACGAGAGAATCGACCCTTTACCATTGGTGCCAGCGACATGAATAAACTTTAACTCGTCCTGTGGATCACCCAGTCTGTGGAGAAGCTCCCTCATACTGCCCAGGCCAAGTACACTTCCGTATCTGGATAACTCATCCAGATATACTCTTGACTCCTTGTAATTCATTTATTGCTCCTAAATCGTTCTAAATACGTATATATTTTAATTCAGCAAGAGTTCAGTATCAAGAGATATTTCAACAATGAAAAAGCCCCATTATATTTGGGGCTCATAAGTGCTATATTTCAAATGTTTATCCCTTATCTCAACAATAAAACCCAACTCTATTGTACAATCTTATAATACGTACGTGATGTAAACTTGAAAATAATGAAGTAAACTACGAAGAATACTGTAATTACTATACCAAAGAATGTTCCATATTGCATGAAACTGTTAACACCAAACAATCCAAGTAATTGATAAACTATCTTCGATGCAATTGTACTATGAATAACTGCGACGATGAGCGGGGCAAAAAACATCCATACTATTTGCGATGAACTTGTTTTCTTAATTAGTCCATCGGACAAACCGATTTTTTTCATTATCTGATATTTTTCCCTATCTTCGTAACCCTCACTAATTTGTTTATAGTATATAACTAGAATAGTTCCAGTTAAGAAAACTAACCCTATTATGATACCAAGGAAAAGAAATCCCCCGTTTATTTCATATATTTCATCTAAATATTCCGATTTAGATAAAACAAAATAATCTTTTCCTTCCTTAAGCTTATTTAATTCACTCCTATATATCTTTTCCGAAAGACCTGAAACATTCCAATTCACATTGCAGCTAATGATTGAGTTTTCCTTTTTTTGTGTTTTCACATTTGTGGTTTTCAATGAACTGCTTATATATTTCATAGTGGAGAAATCCTTTACTATAATAACATATACCTCAGCTGCATAATTTGAAGGTGCTATATTGGGAATTTCTTTTACTTTAAATGTACGATCTCCTATTTTAAGATTCTTCATCCCAAGGAGTTGTTTATGATTGGCACAAATAAGTACTTCATCATCATTTAGTTTAATGTTATTGTGAGTTTGAGCATTATACCCATCCAAGTTATTTACAAAAATATATCTTGGTTCAATATTTTTATAAGGGGTAAATTCTACAAAGGAATTTCCTTTTTTAATAATTGCTGTTGTCATATTGTAGGATATATATTCCTCTTTAATTTGTTTATCATCTTTTACAGTTTTATTAACTTCCTCTTTAAGTGACTTTGCAACTTCTTTATAATTGTTCTCATCCACAGACACTTTACTATTAATCTGATAATCCCTTGGAAGAATATTTTGCGCTGTAGACTGTATGTTTGAGTATATTGTTGCAGTAACTGATAAGGTAATAATAATACCGACACTCATAATTGATATGCTGGCAAGAGACACCGCATTACTCTTCATACGATATATAAGGCCACTGATACCCAAGAATTTTGTAGGTTTAAAGTAGCTCTTCCTCTTTTTCTGCCTCTTCAAAACAATGATCGAGAACGATACATAAAGTAGGTAAGTTGCAATCATAACCAAGATAGCGGCGATGAAAAAGTTAAATAATGAAGACAATGAACCCTTTGTTGTCAATGCAATATAATAACCTGCTGATAATGTTATTAGTCCTATAACCGAAATTATCCATCTGGATTTAGGCTCACCCTCTCCACTGTGTTGCTTACTAAGCAATTGAATTGGTGTGGACAGATAAATTCTATAACTGCTACGAAGCACAGTAATCATATATAGCACGGCTATTATTGCCAAGCTTAAAAGCATTGCAATACTACTAAAGGGAAAGTCCATGAGTCTGCCTGAAACATCATGCATTAGACGGTTAAGTCCTAAAAAAGTAAGCTGCCCAAAAATATACCCACCAACAATACCAACAACTGCTATCATAGAAAACAATACAAAAAACTCAATGCTGATTATTTTACGAATATGTTTCTTTTCTAAACCGAGTATTGCGTATAAAGCAAACTCTTTATTTCTTTTTTTTAGCAAAAAGTTTGTCGTATATGTTACGAATATAAAAGTAAATATACCTACTACTATTGCTCCCATTGCTATAACGGTAGGAAGAGAATCATGTCTCGTCTGAACATAATTATTATTGATTAAACTCGCCATTATATTAAATAGAATCAACATAATACCTGCTGACAAAACAAATGGAACTTCCAACAATCTATTTGCCTTCAAATTTTGAAAAGCAAACTTTCTAGCCATTGAGAATGTCATTATTTATCACCTCTATTCAACATAAATTGAGCTTGATTAATACGCTCCATGAATTCTGCCTGCCTCTCATTTTCCCCACGATATATTTCGTGATAAACGACTCCGTCTTTAATAAACAACACTCTGTTTGCATATGATGCCGCCCTTAAAGAGTGTGTAACCATAATGATTGTCTGCCCATTCTGATTAATAGTGCGAAACATCTTTAGTAACGTTTCAGAAGACTGTGAATCAAGCGCACCTGTAGGTTCATCCGCAAGAAGCAGAGATGGCTCGGTAATTATAGCCCTTGCAACAGCAACTCTTTGCTTCTGCCCACCTGATACTTCATATGGGTATTTTTCCAACAAGTCACCTATACCAAGCGGCTCCTTTAAATTACTTAACCTTGCCCTCATGATAGCCTCTTTTTCATCTGAAAGAACAAGTGGTAGGTATATATTGTCACGGTTGTTAAATTGATCAAGCAGATTAAAATCTTGAAAAACGAAACCAAGCTCTTTTCTACGGAATTCCGAAACTTCAGTATCCTTTAACGAGTTTGTATCTTGGCCATTTAAAATAACCGTACCAGAAGTAGCCTTGTCAAGGGTAGCTATTATGTTTAATAAAGTTGTCTTTCCGGCACCTGATTCGCCCATTATTGAAATAAATTCACCTTTCTCTACTGAAAAATTAACACCTTTTAGGGCTTCTGTCGTAACCTTTCTAGTTTGATATAATCGCTTTACATTTTTTAATTCTAAGATTGCCATATCTTCATCACTCCTTTTCTTTATGTCATAATTTTACTAATACACATATATTCCTGCATTTATTTAATATGACAATCTCTATTCCTAAACTTACAGTTCTGAAAGATTGAAAGGAAATTGCACTATAAATTTGCTTCCAACGTTTATCGTCGATTCAACTTTTACTTTAACATTTATCAAATCTGCAATAGATTTAACAAGATACAATCCAAGACCACTTGATTTCTCGTTTATTCTTCCATTGAAGCCTGAATAACCTCTGTCAAAAATCTTTCCTAAATCTTCTGACCGAATCCCAATACCTGTATCTTGAATGCTCATAGTATTGGTCCTTTCTTCATATGAGATTTTAATAGTACCAGATTCCGTATATTTAATTGCATTAGAAAGAATCTGTTCAATAAGAACTGACAACCATTTCGCATCGGATATAACTTCTACGTATATTGATTCATATTCCAAAGAAATCCCTTTTTCTATAAACATCATGGAATATTTCTTGAGCAAGTTCTTTATGATTTTATCAAGATTAATGAACGTTATATCCATATCTGCCTGTCTATCAATTAGCTTTAAATAATTGATTGCCATATTAGTATATTCTTCAATATAAAACATTTGCGCTTTAAGCTTCTTGTTATATAACGAGCTATCCTTTTGCAAAATTAGGTTTGCCACCGTAATAGGAGTCTTAATTTGATGCACCCATAAGAGGAAATATTCCTCAAGATTTCTTCTGTCATTCAAGGCTTGACTTTGCAATTGTTTATTTTCTAATTTTAATTGTTCTGCTATTTCTCTATATCCCTCTTTTTTATAATAATTGAACCACTGAATGAATAGATATAAGAATACGCCAAATGAAATCCCTTCTATACCTAACACTAGATACTCTTTTTCTAAATTAGCAAATAAAAAAATAGCGCTGAACACTATTATCGAATATATTGCGAAAATAATTACTTTATATTCACTTTTAATATAATTTATAAACTTATTCATATTAACCTCACTGTAGATAATAACCAATACCCTTCTTTGTTTGAATAAATTCATCTAACCCTACGCCAGCCAGTTTCTTTCTAAGCCTTGTCATATTAACAGCTAACGTATTATCATCTATAAAATCATCCCCTTGCCAACAATGGTTTATAATATCCTCTCTCTTTGCAATTTGTCCTTTCATATTAAATAAAATATCAAGTATCAAAAGCTCTGTTCTTGTCAATGAAAGAGAAAATTCTTCTCCCTCAAGTTTTGCTGAAGACAAATTTAATGTCAATTCCCCATATGCAAGCTTGTCACTATCTAAAGTATAGTCATATGTCCTTCTCAAAATCGCCTGTATCTTGGCTATAGTTACTGTTATATCAATAGGCTTTGTAATAAAATCATCTGCTCCAAATTGTATTGCTTGCACCATATCCATAGATTCAGAATGTGATGAAATGAAAACTACAGGAACATTTGACTTTTGACGAATCCTTTGCGTCCAATAGAATCCATTGTAATATGGTAAACTAATATCCATAAGGACAAGATTGGGTTCAAATTTTTCAAAAGTCTCGTATACAGTGCTAAAGTCTTCGATGCTTTTCGTTTGATATCCCCATTGATTAAGTTCATCACTAAGAATAGAATCTATCGATTTATCGTCCTCAATAATTAAAATTTTTAGCATTCTTATCTCCTAAAACTTCTGACTTTTAACAATCATAATTTTTAATAACAACTATTCCATACACTACAATTTATCATAAATAAGGTTATAAATCTGTACAAAAAATAGTCCTATTGACTTAATTACTAAAAGGACTATTCTATTCGATATTGATATTCATTATAAAAAACAGATAATTGCAGTCTCAAATGTGTCAGTGAATTAGAAAAGTAAATATCCATATGAAAGAAACAATCCAGATATTAATATTGCATAAAACGCAGCAAACACCCATTTTATTTTTACACATAGTGCTATAAACTCCCTGATAAAAGCAGACGGGATGTAGTATCTTGCTGTGCGGCAACCTAAACCATCGCCAACCATTCCGACTTTCTTTGCATAAGCTCCAGTACGATATACGTGGTAATTATTAGTTACAAACAAAAATTTAGGATTCTCAATTAGAGATTCACCTATTTTTTTTGAAAATAGCAGATTTTCATACGTTGTTGTTGACTTATCTTCTAGTATGATTCTGTCAGTTGGAACAGTTGTCTCTTTTTCTATATAATTAGCAATTGCTTGTGCTTCAGAGATTTTCTCGTCGTTTCCTTTTCCTCCGCTAGCAATAATCCTAATATTCGGATTCTTTGATTTATAAAATGCTTCGATAGCTTTATCAATACGTTGTTTCAATAAAGGTGTCACATATTCGCCTTCTTTCAGTCCCGCGCCATGGATAATGATGAAATCATAGAGCTTATTTTTAGGGATAGCCAAATATAAAATTGAATATAGCATGAGTCCTACAAAAGCTGATCCAAAAAGTAAGTACGAAAAAACGATTATTATAAATATGATGGTTAGAATCATATTTGAAAAAAACAATCTCCCTACACTTGTGTAATAGAAAAATATCAATGCAAAAAATAGCAAGATGATTATACCTAATATTAAAGAAAGTAGATTGGTTTTGGACAGTCCTTCGCGTTTCAATAAAATGAAGCCATTGTATATTAAGAACACTGCACTTAAAAGAATTATTAAAGGTATCACGAATAATAGCAGGAATATTATAAAACCATGTGCAACTACATAACCAGAATCATAAAGTATTTTTGCCACAGATATATTAATTAATATTATACATATGATTAACAATGCCGGATTCAAAAAACTTCTTCTATCTCTCCAAACTGAGAAAATAAAAGCAATTATAGCAAATAGAGTTATTAAATACATAATACATTAACACTCCCTTTCGAAATCGACATCATAATTTTAGTATATCACAATATTAGTATAGAATATTACATATAACAATTTAATAAAAATTAATCTAAACTACGATTTTAGCTTATTCATTCACTTAAATATCATCCTTAATATCCTCAATAATTGATTTTATTGAAATACTTTTCATTTCATTTTCCATTGCAACTTTTACCCTTTCAAGCTTGTCATCTAAAGCTATATGGATTTTACTTCCTACAGGGCATTTTAAATTTGGATTTTCGTGAAAGTGAAATAATCCATTATCGCTTAAAGGGTCAACAGCTAAATAAATATCATAAAATGTGATATCCGCCAGCTCCTTTTGTATAGATACGTCCCTCTTTCCTCTTTCAGTATTGATTATTCCTGCTTTATTCAGAGATGACATAACACCTCTAATAATCACCGGATTTGAGCCTATACTTTCAGCTAGAAGCTTGCTATTTACTGGAATCTTACCATGGAAATAATCAATGCATGCTAAAATATGAATCGCTATTGTAAATTTACTCGTAATTTGCATACCTATCTTTATATAACTCCTTCTTTTTTCCTATTAATCTAGTAATCCACAAGATGCCCCACTGAACTCGCAATCGTCAAGTCTATCATCAGGAAGATTGCATGACCTTCTTTGTTTTTCCACCATTTTCATTACAAAATCACTAGCTGGATTATTCAAAATGTCTTTTGGTGTTTCATATTGTTCAATTTCTCCATGATTCATGACTAGAACCTTTGTTCCTAGCTTCAAAGCTTCTTCAATATCATGAGTCACAAAGAATATTGTTATGTCGGTTTTTTTATGAATTAATTTTAATTCTTCTTGAAGCTGTGCTCGTGTAATTGCATCCACTGCACCAAAGGGTTCATCCATTAGAAGGATATCTGGAGATGCAGCCAATGCTCTGGCTATTCCCACCCGTTGCTGTTGACCACCTGATAATTCATCTGGAAAACGATACCTTAAGGAGTGATCTAAACCTACAATATCCATCCATTTATTTACAGCTTGCTCAGTCTTCTCAACATTTTTTTTATTTAATAAACGTGGTACATATGATATATTTTGCGAAACATTCATATGTGGGAACAAGATACTGCCTTGTATTGCATAACCAATACTTCTGCGCAATTCAATCATATCCTTATATCTTATGTTCTCCCCGTTTACGAAGATTTCACCTTCACTCGGCTCATAGAGTCCGTTAATCATCTTAAGAATCGTGGTTTTACCACAACCCGACGAACCAATAATGGTTACAAATTCTCCCTTTTCTATTGCAAGATTAAAATTTGGTATAACAATGTTGTCTCCATATCGTTTACTTACATCTTTAAATTCAATTACTGTACTCATAAACTTCCCTCATGTATCTATTTAAACCGTTTTTACTTAAATTATCGAAATTCTTTTATGATGTTTTATTTTTTAAAAGTCCCTTTTTTATGAGAAATGCTTTGGCAACCTCTTTTGGTTCCTTTTTCTCACTCTCGACTTCGTAATTCATCCGTTGCATGTCGGATTCGGTTATAATCCCACTGAGTTTATTTAAAGATTTGCTTAATTCTGGATGTTTTTTTAATACCTCCTGGCGTACAACAATTCCGCATTGGTATGATGGATATATCTTTTTATCATCCTCTAGTACTACAATATCAGAATTTGCAAGTTGTCCATCTGTGGTATTTACCGGCATGATATCAATTTTACCACTATTTATTGCCTTATATTTTAGTCCCATATCCATATCACTAGTATTTTTAAAAGTTAACCCATATTCATTACAAAGCTTGTTATAACCGTCTTCTCTATCGTAAAAATCATATTCTGCTCCAAAAACTAACTTCCCATTCAATTTTTTCAAATCAGAGTATGTTTTTAGATTATATTTATCGGCAATTTCCTTTCGAACTCCAATGCCAAACGTATCATTGAATCCTAGTAGTACATTCCATGTTAGTCCTAATTTTGACTGATACATTTTCTGAAGCTCTTGGAATCGAGTTTCCGTATATATCCCCTTTTTCTTTAGTACCATATTCCAGCCAGTACCTGTATATTCGGGATACATATCAAATTCACCACTTTCCATACCTGGTTCTATATTCGATGTACCTCCTCCAACGCCCTGAGTGATATCAACATCCAAATCTGTATCTTTCTCAATCATAAGTTTTAAGATTTCCCCAAGGATATATTGTTCTGTCATAGGCTTCGTTGCTAAACGTATTTTATTATTATGTTTAGGAATTATAATTCCTGCTATTAGGGAAATCGCGATAACACCTATCGTAATTATTACTTTAATATTTAAATTGCTCTTTTTTTTAGATTTCCTCAAAACTTTCTTTTCTAGGATACCAAGAAGAAAATCGATAATAAGCGCTAAGCCAGCAATTAATAAACTACCAGATATAGTCATAGCAGCATTATTGGTCGTTATTCCTCTATAAATAGCAACACCAAGACCTCCTGCGCCAATAAAGGAAGCAATTCCCGCAAGTGCGATAGTCATTGTTGCCATATTTCTAATTCCTGAGATAATCACAGGCATCGCTAGAGGAATTTGAACATTGAAAAGAGTTTGAGCTCGGGTACTGCCCATTCCTTTTGCTGCTTCTAATATTGATTCATTAACGTTTATCATACCAGTGTAAGTATTCCTAACCATTGGAAGTAATGCATACACCGACAGAACGATTACAGCTGTTACATTACCAATTCCTGAAAATGGAATAAGGAATCCAAGCATCGATATTGATGGAATTGTATATAAAAAGTTAATTATATTTAAAGCAGGTTTTGCAGCTTTTCTGTACTCACTTATTAATATTCCTGCCATTCCACCAATTATGATAGCAATCAAAATAGCTGACATTGAAATTTCAATATGCTCCAATAACAGTTTTAAGAAAAATTCTTTTTTTGTAGTTAACAGCTCTACTATTTCTTTTAACATTTTATATTACCCTCTTCTTTCGATTGCGGACACAGGACAGTTTTCGAAACATAGTCCACAGTGCAGACAGTGATCCTGATTTATCACGTACGGTTCTCCTTTTGTAATGCACTTCTGTGGACATCCGTGTAAACATTTTCCACAACCGATACACGTTGATGTTATAAAGAAACCTTTTCCTTTAACTGTATCCTCCCCAATTGAAAAGCTGTATCGATTAATTGGATTCTTACCAAGATCAAAAAATTCTATCAATCCATTATCTATGTAAAATGCATCGAGGATATGGGTTACCCTTTTCATCAACAGTTGCAAACGCCACATCCTTAATCTCTCTTAAAATGTCTAAACAATCTTGTGCTTTCATTTTCTATCCCACCTTTTAACATTTAAGTTAATTATGTTAACTCCACGTGTTCTAACACTAGCATAGATGTAATATATATTATTACATCTATGCTGTCAAGTTTTACTTATTATCTAATAGCATAATTAAAAGGATGATTATAATCGTACTAATAGTTAATACGAAAAATAAAATCACCCTTATCAAAATAAATATATTTTTTTAGTTCTGCAGCACTAATAGGTTAAAGTAATGACCTACTTCTTCCCGAACAATTTTGATAGAAGTCCCTTCTTCTTCTCAGTCTTTGGAGTACTCTCCTCCGGCACCTCATGATCTGTCTTCTTGTATTCGACATTCTCAGATATTTCATAATCGCTCATACCAGTCGCTTCTCTAACCTGTGCTAAAGCTACCTCACGATATATAAGAGCTCCTCGAGGATCGCAGAATCGAATATCCGAATAGCAAGTCGATCTATTTAAGTCAAATGGCTGAACTTCCATTACCTCGGTTGCCTCAATAAGGCCGCTATCTGTATTTGCCGCATCTTGTAAAGCGAACTGGAATACCCCGAGGTTGTCCGTTCCAAATGATTCTGTAAGAATGCTGCGTACAGCTTCATCGCTTTCTATATCTCTTAGTAGCTCCTTAACGTGATCAGGACCTATAAATATTCCTGCAGAATAATTCTCCTCTATCAAGTCGTTACTAGGAGCAGGAAGCCACGAAGGGAGTACTTCTGACCAAGGCGTACGGTATTTATCCATCTCAGGATGTCCTTCTATTACAAACGAAAAGGCCGCACCGCGTACATACTGATAGTCACGGAAGAATCCACCCATAATAGGTAGTCCGTATAGAAGTCCCTTTTCCGATGGCTCTCCTTCATCAATCGATGCGAAGTGTTTCATGTGATCAACATACTTTTCGTAAAAGAATTCCTCTCCTTGTGCTTCCATTAAAGCATTTAGAACACTCTCATCTCCATTTCTAAGAGCTTTGAGCGGAGCAAAGTACCACTCCTCCATCTGCGATCTGCTCATTGGATGATAGCTAATATCAAAACCCATATATATACTCCTTAATTATATTACTTATAAATTAAAACTGTACAGATATCTCCATACAAATAGGTGGCTTCACCATGTGTTGGTTCTGCGGATAGTCCGTATAATTAACCATAGGATACTGATCCAAATATGTCCTTAGCGCCTTTCTTGCCACCTGCATATTTTCGATAACACCTGTCTCATCACCCCATTTGAAGTAACGCCTGAGAAGAATTCCATAGTAGCGTTTTCCATCAAGATTTTCTTCCCCTTCTATTGTTAGATAGCTTGAAGAGTCATATTCACTCGCTGGAAACTTCGTTGCCAAATTATATATCATATCTATGTACAGTGTGTCTGTCAGCTGACCTCTCTTGCCCTGCTTAGTACTGGTTGCAAGGTAGAAAGGCATATCTGGGTAAGCATTCAGTTTTACCTCTACTTCTCCTTCGTGCGAAACTTCATCTGATGGAACTTTTCTAAACGTGTAGTTTCCACTGCCATACTTAGAATCGAGATAAGAGATTATTTTAGTTCTGCTCGTTTTATCCATCAGTAGAGGTTTCTTGTGAGATACATCGGCAGTAACAGATTCCTGTGGCTCTTTAAAATAAGCCATAACATATGCATCCTTAACGACAGGTCTATAGTTTTCATTCATGTATTCGCACATTGCCTGTAGCTTAGAACACAGAGCTTCAACATCCTGATTATTTTTTACGGTACAGTTATACTTAATTATTGAATCTGAAAATTCTATATTTTTTATCTCTTTTCGGCTGAAAAACTTAGGCAGGACAATTTTACCTAATATTTCCGTTCTATTATCATCATCCGTATATGCCGGGACAGGAATTACACCTCCATGACCAATTTTCTGCTTAATGGTGTACTTTATTTCTGGATAATCAGTAGGTGAAATCTCCCATGTCTTCTTGTCAAGCTGTTTGACCTTAACCTTACCTTCACCGTAACGCTCTTCTACTTTCTCCGTTACACTCTTAGTGGTTAATGGTTTACCATCAGGCAGTATACATCCAGAGCACAATATCATAATTAATGCTATTACCAGCCCTAATAAGTATATTTTTTTCATATACCTTCCCTCATACATCATATTTTTAATAAAAATGCAATTATTAAACCAATTTATTATAAAGCCGTTACATGAATTCAAAAAAACAATGATTCATGACGTCTTCTATTTATCACCCGTAATCCTAATTTAACTATAGCATTTTTAGGATAAGCTATTCGTGCATCTATCGGACATATTTTAACGCATGCCATACAAACTATACATTCATCTTTATCAGTTGTTATATCTGCTTTTATACAGCTTTTAGGACATGCTTTTATACATTTATAACAACGGATGCATTTTTCGTTATCTGTATATGGAATAGTAAATATTCTTTTTCCTGTATATATAGGTTTATTATCCGCAACAAAGTTTATAACTTTATCGGACATACTAACTTTATTGCTAAAAAAATATCTCTCAATATTTGCTAATCTATCTCTTATCGTCTCACCGAACTGGGTTGCCTTCTGTAAATCATCTTCATTTGGTCTACCTTTAGCAACTGGAATAAATTTACTGGAATATGAATGTTCACCAACAAACTCACCATACCCAAGTAATTTTCCATCACCTTTTCTTATTATTGATATCAATTCTTTAGTAGCAAACATGGTTGATGCATTGCCATACAGTGTAACAGCAATTACGTTTTTCCTCTGAAAATTTAAGTGTTTAATACAGTTCCTGAATTCTTTATACAGAAAACCTCCATATATTGGAGCTCCTAAAATTATTAAATCTATATTATCAAAGCTCAGATTTTGAGTTTTTTCTCTATTGTCACGTTCAGTCAGATTAATTGAATAAATTATTTCTCCGCCAATTCCCTTAACAATATTGTCAATAACTTTTTTCGTTGTTCCTGTTGGTGAAAAATATACAGTAGCAATTTTAATTATATTCATTGGCATATTACTATCTCCTTAAATTAGCTAAAGTATTACACAATTTTCCACCTATAAACTACTCTTAATAATTCAGTTTAAATCAACTTTTGCATAGTAGCAACAGCGCATGGAATCTTGCCATCTGCTAGTTCTACTTTTACATCGATATACCCTGCAGACTTAAAGAACTCTAGGTAGCTAACAACATTGAAGTATTGCTTAAAATCAGCACCCACCTTTCCTACTGAATCGGTTAATTTGTTCTTCTTATCTTGCTTATCACGATTCATGTACGTAGGAATTATCAGCATTCCACTAGGTCTGCATACGCGGTTTAACTCGGCTAGAGCCTTTAGAGGTTCATCAAGAAGATGAATGACATTACCGGCAATAACTTTATCAAAGCTATTATCTGGGTAGTCGAGTGCAAAGATATCTGCTAATTCAAAAGTGATGTTATCATATGATGAGCAATTCTTCTCAGCACGTTTAATCATCTTTGATGAAAAATCAGTTACAACAAGCGTATCACACCTTTCGGCTATCACCGTACTTAGCATACCAGTCCCTGCCGCACACTCTAGCACCTTATCCTGTGACTCTATGTATTTGCCCACTATACTCTTTAGTTCATTATGTGTCTTTCTATTAATAACCTTGACGAATATGTCATAGACCCCTGCTACATTATCCCAAAACATAATTACAGTTCCTCCTCAATCAATTCCCAAGAGCGCGTAATATAGTTCGCAGATGAGATTTTATACATACAGTAATATTTAATTATGATAATCTACCGTTATCCATTTCATACACCCTGTCAGAAAGAGAAAGTGTCGACTTCCTGTGAGAAACGAGTACTATCGTCTTACCTGACTTTTCTTTTTCTAGCGACTTAAGGATAATTCCCTCATTCAAAATATCGAGATTACTTGTCGGCTCATCAAGTAGCAATAAATCAGCGTCATGAAGAAATGCTCTTGCAATTCCAATCCTCTGCTTCTCTCCATCTGAAAGTGTGTCGCCAAGTTCCCCTACATTCGTTTCATACCCGTGAGGTAGTCTCATTATAAACTCATGTATACTTGCTTTCTTAGCTGCTTCTTCGATTGCAAGTAGGTCAGCATCTTCTCTTGCAACCCTAATATTATTTGCTATAGTGTCACGAAAAAGTATAGTGTCCTGAGTTACATACGAAGACATATTACGTAAATCGACTGTATTAATATCCTTTATATCCTTTTCTGATATGCGCATTGCACCCTGTTCAACATCCCAGAACCTCATTAAGAGCTTAAGAAGTGTAGATTTCCCAGAGCCACTAGCACCGTGTATACCTAGCACCTTGCCTTTATCAATATCCACAGAAACATTCTTGAGGATAACTTCATCTGCATATGAAAATGTAATATTGTCAGCCTTAGCGCCTGTAAATATAGTCTCTTCCTTTCCACTTACTTCCTCGACTTCCGGTGCTTCTTCGAGAAGTGAAAGTACCCTTTCTCCGCAGGCAAGCGTCTGATTCAAGCTATTAGAAAGCGAAGATAGCGCTACAACAGGTCCGAAGGAACTCATCATGGCAAGAGTCGCGATTAGCATCTCAGAGAACGTAGCGGCGCTCTCGACATAGAGGTATATCATTGTAAATAACATTCCCCAGGAGAACAGCTGAATCACTATATTGGTAACTGCCCTCTGAGAACCCTCGTATAAACTGAGGTTCTTCTGATTATCGGCAAGTGAGCGGGAGTTATCGTTCAATTTACGAATCTGTTCATCTCCGTGATTGTACTGAAGAATTTCATCAACACCGTACATACTGTCTAGTACGAAGTTATTGAGTTCGCCTACGCAATTACGGAACTTCATGCCAACAGCAGCGCTCCTTTTGCCATTCCATACAGGAATCACAACCCCAACTACAGTATATCCTGCAAATGCGATGACTCCAGCTATGAGACTTTGAGACCCTATAAACACAATCATAATCAATGACGTCAGAAATGCGATTACGATTGGAGATATCGTATGGGCAAAGAAAACCTCAAGTAGCTCAATATCTCCCGTGATAATCGAGATAAGGTCTCCTTTATTCTTGCCCTCAAGCTTAGCAGGACAGAGCTTTCTTAAGCATTCGAATACCTTGTGACGGATGATAGCAAGAATTCTAAATGCTATGTAATGATTACAATACTGTTCTCCATAGTGCAGCACCCCTCTTGCTATAGCAAGTATGACTAGAATTGTAAAAATCTGACTCCACGTCATTAATTCGTCAATTGAAATTCCTCCGAATAGAACATCACCACCGATGATTGACAGTCCTTTTATTACGCCAATTCCACCTATTATTGTAAGAAATATCGCACATAGGAAGCCGACAACACCTAAGATAATGCCTGTTAGCATAACTCCTGTTAGAGGCTTTACAAGCACGATAAGACTGCGCATTATTGCAATATCTGATCTGCGCTTATCCTTTTTCATATCGACGCAACCTCTCTTCCTTTAGAGTAATTCTCAAGCTCTGATTGTTCAGAGTACAAGTTTTCATATGTGCCTTTTAGCTTCATAAGTTCTTCGTGAGTTCCCTTTTCAACTATTACTCCACCACGAAGCGTATATACAACATCGCTATTTACAACATTAGCAAGTCTGTGAGATATAAGAATAACCGTCCTCTCCTTCGCAATCTGTGTAATAGCTGCCATTATTACCTCTTCGCTCTCGGCATCTATATTGGAAGTTGCTTCATCAAATATATATACCGGTGTGTCATGAAGTAATGCTCTCGCTAGGGCAAGTCTCTGCTTCTGACCTCCAGAGAAGTTCGTAGCATTAGATTTAACCTTTGTATCTAGTCCATTTTGAGCTTCAAGAAATGACCTTAGATTAACCTTGTCTAATACCTCTAGCATCTCCGATTCTGTTGCATTAGGATTTCCCATCATAAGATTATCACGTACGGTACCTTTGAAAATCCAGCTGTTATGACCAATCATAGTAAAGTTATTCATAATCGACTTACTGGTTATTTCCTGATGCTCGATGCCATTAACCTTTATACAACCCCTGTAGTTGTGATTTTTGCCGAGTAAGATTCCTGCAATAGTGGATTTACCAGATCCAGAGACTCCAACTATGGACACGAGTGAACCAGAATCTATATTCATGCTAATATCGTGCAAAATCTCCCTGCTATCGTCATATGAAAACGTAACATCCTCGAGACTTATATCTATATATTCACCTGAAATTTCCTTATCTCCACGTTTCTGTTCTGGCAAATCAAGAAATGCGAAGATTCTATCACTAGCCTTCATTCCGTTCATCCCAATATGGAAAAAGTTGCCAAGTAAACGCATTGGCAAGAAGAACTCTGCAGCTAGGAATATACACATTAGCACCCCTGACACATTAATGTTACGATTAGAAAATTCAATAAGAGAACTTATGATTCCCGCTGCTGCACCACCATATGCGATGATATCCATAATCGATGTGCTATTGAGCTGCATCATCAACACCTTCATAGTAATCTTGCGAAACTGTTCTGATTCACTGTCAATCTGATCAACCGCCCTTTGGTCAGCCCTGTAAATCTTCAGCGTTGTCATGCCCTGTAGTTTCTCGAGGAAGCTATCACCAAGTCCATAATATATATCAAAGTAATTACCAAGAATCTTTTTTGCTACCATCATTACGAGCATAATTACAATCGGAATAAGCGGAACAGCCACAAGTAGTACGATTGCTGTTTTTAAGCTAATCCTCGAAACGACAAAGAACAACGTTAACGGAGCAATAAGTGCATAGAAAAACTGGCTTAGATACCTACCGAAATAAATCTCTAACTGTTCGACGCCTTCACCTGACATCTGTACGATTTCAGAAGTCCTTATCTGCTCGCGGTATGATGGACCTAGCCATAGCACCTTTTTATATATCTGATCTCTAAGTGCACGCTTAACATCGACACTTGCCAAATAGCACGCGCGAGAATACAGCCGGTCGCAAATAAACCTAATCATTAGTCCAACCGCTACAATTCCGACAGTCGTAAGTATTTCATAATTCGTAACACTCTTTTGCCACGCAGCATCGATTAACTCTGTAACTTGCCACACTATCGCAATTTGAGCAAGCAGTGAAAGCCACTGCCAAATGATTTGATAGATTATATACTTTCCAGAACCCTTTAAGAGTCTTATCAGTCTCATCTTAATCACATTTAGTTCTCCTCTTCTCAATGACACCAGTAAGCACATGTTTTAGACAAAGCACTGGATGATATATGATGATTCTAGGACCACTATAGCGCATGACCTTCTGAATCCTTTTCTTCATCTCAGGCGAGTAGCATTGTATCCTGCAGTTACTGCAAAACGTCTTGTTTTCCATAAATCGACATTTTGCACTACGGAACCTCGCATATTCTAATAATTGCTGACAGTCTTCGCATAGCACTTTACCATTTTGGTTAGTATGATTCTTATGGCAATAAAGTTTAATCATCTGTGATACGAGCATAATCTCCTTCTGTCGCTTCCTCTGGGATTTCTTAGATTCCAAATTTCATCACACCCTCTCATCATATAATGGGCTCGTTAAATAAGCAAAATTAAATATTTCTTTTATTATATTATCACCATTAGATTTCTCTAACAAATATTATATTCCTGCAACTTCTACTAAGTTACCAAATATAATTATTACATATAAATTTTTGATTCCATAAAAAAACACCTGCCATGCAGGTGTTTAACAGACTCAACAATACAAAGTTTATTTTAGCATATAGTGCTATATCACAAAGAGAAATATAAATAGTAGGGTATATAATACTACGAAAGCCCATTTGATCTTTACACAGGCTGCGATAAATTCTCTGATAAAAGCAGACGGAATATAATAACCTGCTGTTCTACATCCGAGACCATCTCCATCCATTTTAATCTTTCTAGCATATGCACTAGTACGATATACGTGGTAATTATTAGTTACAAATAAGAACTTGGGATTATCTACTAGCTTTTCCCCTAGTGCCTTTGAAAATAGTAGGTTTTCATAAGTCGTGGTCGACTTATCCTCAAGAATTACTCTATCTATCGGAACAGAAGTTCTACTCTCGATATAATTTGCCATTGCTTGAGCTTCAGATATTTTTTCATCTGGCCCTTGCCCACCACTAACAATAATCTTAATATATGGATTACTGGAATTGAGATAAGCTTCAACAGCTTTTTCAATTCTCTGTCTTAGCAAAGGTGTTACGTATTCACCATCACGGAGTCCGGCACCATGAACGATGATAAAATCATATATCTTTTTGTTTGGCACAGTTAGATAGATAAATGAGTATAACATGAATGCTATAAAGGCTGTGCAAAATATCAAATATGAATATACTGCTATTACAAAAATGACATTAGAAAGAGTATTTACATTAAACACTTTCGTCTCTGATGTGAGATAATAAAAAGTCACTACATAAAACGCAAGAACCGAAACTCCGAGAGATAACGATACAAGGTTAGTCTTTGAAGCTCCTTCTTTTTTTAGTAAAATACATCCATTAAAAATCAGAAAAATAGCACCCATAATTATCAGGCCTTGCACACAAAAAAACATGATTAGTACAAGAGAATGACGAGCAGAATTATACCCCAGATCTTAGAATAATCTAGCGATAGACAAATAGCCAAATATAATGCATAACATTAGTAGGGCCGGGTTTAAAAAGCTTCTCCGATCTCTCCAAAATGAATATATAAATGAAGCAATTAGTAATATCGTTATTAAGTACATTTAAACCTCTAATTGTAAGTTGTTAAATGAAGCTTTCGGTCTTCATATTCACCTAGAAATACTTCTCTGTGTGATTTTATACCACGTTTATTTAATTCCTCAGTCAGCCACGCTTCATCCTTACCGATAACCCTCAATATGTCAGTCTGAATCTGACCATCGGTTATAAGTGGATACTTTGGATTCGCTTCACCTTCATTTACGATAATTAAATCGCCATCTTGCTCAATAACTGCTCTTTTTACCTTATTAGTAGAATAAATTTTTTTAGTCCTCAGTTTAAATGAAATTTCATGAGCACTAAGTCCAACTCTCTTACAGTTATTAATGTTTACTTTACCATCCTCTATAACAATAAGAGCCTTACCATCGAGGATTTGCTTGGCCTTGACGTTATGCTGTTTAATCCATCTCAGAATTAAGACCATAGCACACCAGATGAACAGGATGCCGACAAACTGAGGAATCTTAACACTATCATTGTACATAGCACCTCCGATAATTCCACCGAGCACGTAGTTCTGCACCTGATCACTAGCAGATGATGGCGCAAGGTTTCCCTTCCCCGTGACGTTAATTATTATGATCATCACAATGAACCCTATAAACAGTTTCAGACTTATCAATATAAATATATGCATAAACACTTCCTTTCATATTTTCAAAATCATTGTTTCTATTCTTGTTATTATATAAGGACCTATCTATTCTTTCTATTATCAATTTAAAGTTTATGATATCATATAAACTAAATGATTGGAGGCAAATAAATTGGATACAAAAAAATCACCTTTAAAAAGATTACTTTTTTTATTTCTACCATTTATATTTTTATTTGTATATGACATATTGGCATCTTTGGTAGCCGTTGTTATCGAAAGAGGCCTCACATTATTCTCAGTTAGCAATAAATTTCTGAGTTCAAGCGCAAGCTTTATGGATGCATCTATAGCTTTCGTATTATCAATTATATGCTATATATTCTACCGCATAGTTTTTACAAAAAGAGAGCCAGAAGTTCTTATAAATAAACCAACTGGAGTAATATATGCTATAGTACTCGGATTCGGTGCGGGAGGAATATCAAGCATTTGGCTAAACGGTATGTACATTCTTGCTGATTATTCGCCTTTCCTTGCAAAGCAAGTTAAAGGATTTGATTCGCTCTATAGTGATATGGAGAAAGGTCCATATATATGGCTATTCCTCGCGATTGTTGTAGTTGGACCGATAATTGAGGAGATACTTTTCCGTGGCATCATCTTTAGTAGCTTTGAGAACACAACGAAAAACTCTTGGTTTCCTGTACTCGCAACTGGTATTATATTTGGTGTATGGCACGGTAGCTTTATCCAAGGCGTTTATACTGCAATAGTAGGAATCATCTTAGCATACTACATGAAGAAGTGTAGATCTTTATTTCTTGTTGTGTTAGCACACGGCGTTAACAATATAGGTGGCACATTACCGCCATCTTTGGATACAGATTTCAATAATATGCTTCTAAATGTTATTGCATATGTGTGTATAATACCGACACTTGCAATCTTGTATCACTTACATCACAAGGGCAAGAAGGTATCAAATTAATATACTGTAGGTATTTGATTTGATATATAAGATACCCACTACAAAGTATCCTTCGTGCTAATGAACGTATAATAACTTATTTCCTAGGGATTAATAAACCTATAGTCATTCCTAATATCTCCCCGAGAGACATTCCAATAGCCATTCCTAAACTGGACTTACCAAATATCAAACCAGCGATCATACCAAACAAAATACCTATAATCATACCGGTAGCCATATAATCTCCTTTGTATTTTTTAGTTACTCCCCTTCTAACAATTGTAAATATCATAACAGCGATACATAGCACTGTTAAAATTATAGTATATTTACCAATTACCAAATAATTACTATCACTCACAAGTTTCTCTCCCTTCGTTGTTATTCACCCTCTATAACCTTAAATAGTTTTTTCATTTTCATTTTATATACCTCATTTCTACGAATAGATTGCTATGTTATTTCAATCTTGTTTTCTAATCTAACATATAATAATTAAGCAACACATTGATTAATTTCCGTGTTCTGACTAATCATAACATGTGAGTATTAGATTTAAAATAATTTAGATGATTATCATATTCTTAGTGCACAGTTTGTATTATTACTTATCCCAATATGACAACTAAAAAAGAAGTCCCTGTACCCCGGAAAATCGACTGATATAGAAACTCCTTTTTAGATAATTCTATTTAATTAATTTAGTAAGCTGTATTCACGCAATTACTGCTCAAGAGCCTGATCAACGTCAGCGATGATATCATCGATGTCCTCGATACCTACTGACATTCTCACTAAATCCTGAGAGATTCCAGCCGCTGCTAGCTCTTCATCGTTCATCTGTCTATGAGTAGTCGATGCGGGATGAAGTACACAAGTTCTTGAATCGGCTACATGTGTAACTATTGCTGCGAGCTTTAGCGAATCCATGAACTTAACTGCAGCCTCCCTGCCACCTTTTACTCCAAATGCGATAACTCCACAAGATCCGTTTGGAAGATATTTCTGTGCGAGCTCATGCTGGCTATCGTTTTCAAGTCCAGAGAACGAGACCCAAGCTACCTTAGGATGATTCTCAAGGTGTTTAGCGAGAGCAAGTGCATTCTGGAAGTGTCTTTCCATTCTTAGATGTAGCGTTTCAAGCCCAATTCCTAGATAAAAAGCATTCTGAGGTGACGGAATAGATCCGAGGTCACGCATTAGGTTGGTTGTCATCTTTACGATATATGCAGCCTTGCCAAAGCTCTCTGTATAAACAGTGCCATGATATGTTTCGTCTGGAGTTGTCAGACCGGGGAACTTGTCGCCATGCTTCGTCCAGTCGAAGTTACCTGAATCTACAACTGCTCCACCAACCGAGTTAGCGGTACCATTCATATATTTTGTGGTTGAATGTGTAACGATATCAACACCCCATTCGAAAGGTTTACAGAAAATTGGTGTAGGGAATGTATTATCTACGATTAGTGGTACCCCATGCTTATGTGCAGCATTCGCAAATTTTTCAATATCTAGTACACTCAATGAAGGATTCGATAAAGTCTCACCGAATACAAGTTTCGTGTTAGGCTGGAACTTCTTCTCTAAATCTTCAGGTGAAATATCTGGTTCAACAAAGGTTGACTCAATACCCATCTGCTTCATAGTGTGTGCGATTAGATTGTATGTTCCACCGTATATGGCGGAACTAGAAATAATATGATCACCTGCACTTGCAATATTCATCATCGCATAGAAATTTGCAGCTTGACCAGACGACGTAAGTATAGCTGCAACGCCACCCTCTAGCTGGCAAATCTTGTTTGCCACTGCGTCATTAGTTGGGTTAGAAAGTCTGGTATAGAAATATCCAGACTCTTTTAAGTCGAATAGATTTCCCATCTGCTCTGATGATTCGTACTTAAAAGTGGTGGACTGAACTATTGGAACTACTCTCGGCTCTCCATTCTTTGGCTCATAACCACCCTGTACGCATACCGTGCTAGTTTTGTAATTTGTCATAAAAGTCCCTCCTTTTTGTATCCAAGTAACTATATAGTTTTTATCCGTGAATTGCAAGATACTTGCTGAGTAGTTAATTAAATGACATTAATTACTTAATCGAGCTAAACAAGTCATTGAGTGCTTCCGCCATTGTCGGATGTGTAAATATCTGATTTGCTAACACTCTGTATGGCTGCTTTGCAATCATAGCTGCAACTACGATATTGATATTTTCGTGTGACTCCTCGCCAAAGAGAACCACTCCAAGAATTTGATCCGTATCCGCATCAACAATAGCCTTGTACACGCCCGTCTGATTTCCAAGAATCTTTGCCTTTGGAATAGCCGTTACAGGCAAGGTCGCAACCTTCACGTTATAACCCATTTCCTTTGCGTCCTTTTCACCAAGACCAACTTTAGAGAATGTAGGATGCAGGAACGCAGAGAACGCTATACCCTGTCGCTCTTTTCTCGAGTAGCTTCCATCCCCATCCAAATAACTTTTCACAATACGGAAATCATCGAGAGAAACGTATGTGAACTGCGGTCCGCCGTTGATATCTCCCATTGCGAAGATATGTGGCTTGTTAGTCTGCAGGTGATCATTTACATTGATAAATCCACGCTCTGAAACCTCAACTCCAGCATTCTCTACATGCAGGTCCTCAACATTTGCTCTTCTGCCAGTAGCAACTAGTAGCGCATCTGCCCTGAGCTCTTTGCTTACACCATTTTCGGTATAAGAGATTAAAACTTCATCATCGCTCTGCTCAACATGATTAATTTCTGAATTGAATAGAATATCAACACCTAATGACTTATATGATTCATATACAACGTCCGCCACATCGTCATCTTCTCGTGGTAGTAGTCTATCTCCCTTGTCAATAATCGTTACTTTAGTTCCAAACTTTGCATATGTTGCTGCAAATTCTAATCCTATAAATCCGCTACCTAGAATAGCTAGCGTTTCAGGGAATTCCTCGAGGTCCATCAGCGTTTCACTCGTATGAATGTGGTTTCCTATTTCAAGACCTTCAACATTAGGAATAAATGGTCTAGTCCCAGTATTGATAAAAATCTTTTCAGCGAATATCTCATATGAATCCGCGCCATTATCAACTAGGATTGTATAATCGTCTTTGAATGAAGCTGTACCATCTAGAACTTCTACGTTTTCATTACTTTCAACCTTATCGTAATTTACTTTATTCAGCTTCGATATCAGAGTTTTCTTACCAAGTACAGATTCTTTATAGTATGCTGTATTATCAGCATTGCTATAAGCCTTTCTATCTGCACAAGTTGCTAAGAACTTAGAAGGGATGCAACCAACGTTGATGCAAGTTCCACCATACATCTCTGGCGATTTCTCTACAAGAACGGTTTTCTCACCTTTATTTCCAAGATAGTTAGCCAGCGTCTTTCCAGCTTTCCCAAAACCAATTATTATATTATCTACCTTTTTATTCATCTTTGTTATACTCCTTATTGCAAGTTTAAATTGTGTGCTATTCATTTAAACCATAACATATTGCGCAAGGTATAATATGTTGAATTGTAGAAGTTTTTTATCAATTGAAAAATATAATCTATTTCCTAAAAATATCCTTCTTTTTTAAGCCATTTTTCTTAGCCCTTGGGATCCAATACATTCTATTAGCTTGATGCTTCCATATAAATCTTGGCCAATTAGGATTAATATATAAATCTTCCCCTGAGTTCTGTCTATTGATGTTTGCGGCAAAAACTTCTAAAGCATCGCCTAAATTTTTATTCGGTCCATGTCCGAGTGGTACTTTTTTTAGAAAAGGCAGCATCTCACCAGCTCCACATCCTATTCCTTGCCCCCAAACAAAACCATTGTCATTACACCAAAACTTCATCTGCTGAACGGCAATATAATTCTGTTCACCTTCATAAAATCCATTATTCACAATTACATATATAATGCAATTACCGTTTCTATGATTTTCACTTATTTTCTCCATAAGATACAGAATGTGAGATGGAACACTATCAACGTATAAAGGAAAAGCAAAAACGAGTATATCTGCTTTAACAATTTCTTCAACATTCTTATCTGCTGATTTAAAGCTTTCCACATGAATAATATTCACTTCATTTTTCTCTTGTATGAGTGGCATTAACAACTCTATAAGTAATCCCGAGTTACTCTTACCGTGTCTTGGACTACCATTAACAATTGTGAGTTCCATATGATAACCCCTTTCTCAAGGCCTCATCTTCATTCTCATAGAAACTAATTTTTGTTTTAGTTGCCTCAAAGTTAATTGCATTAGCCTCTACTAGCTTTGTAGCGATTTCTTCTTCTTCATTTGAGATATCACTTCCATAAAAACATACAATAAGATTAAACTTATTACGGTAGCGCTGTTTATGATGTGTTTCATTTTGTTTTATTTTGAAAAAAGGAAGTAAATAAGGAATGCTTCGGTCTATTACATTTTTTACAAATGGACTATATCCTCCGTAGAAGCAGCGACTTATAACAATGACATTTTCCGCCGCCCCAAATAACGCCCCCATATTTTGATAGTCATCATTTATCACACATTTGCCAGGTGTCTTTATCCAGCATCCGAAGCAGCCCATACAACTTCTTATTGAGCTGTTATTTGAAATGATTTTTATATCATCAGTCTCTCCAATAAATTTCTCAACTTCAATTTTGCTTAAATCATGAATTAGTAAATTCATCTTGTATCTCCTATATTTCTATGATGATACATAATATTATACTCCCTCATAATCCGCTTTTTATGATATGCGCTTATTCTTTTTGAAAAACTATTACCTATATCAAGATATGAATTGCTATAATGTCACTATATACTTTTTTATATTTTAGAGGGGAAAAGACTTAACATGGGTTATTTAATTGTATTTCTTGGCTTTTTTATCATCCTGAGTCTGTCTTTCATTGCCACTATTTATATATACGTTAGATTCGCCTTTGCTGTTAAATCTGATACAGAAGTTCCTGCTTGGATTTATAAAATCGGTCAATCGTTCAAATCTAGAAGCTATATCACCTTTGATAACGTTACTGATTCCAAGGCATTTAAAGAAGCGACACTATTTATTGTTAGGCTCATTTTTATAAATTTTCTTTTTATAGCCGTAGCTTATCACAATACTCACAGCCTAACATTCGCCACATACAAATGCATAAAGGCACAGTTTGCCCTTGTGCTCGTAACTACTTTTATTCAAAAAATTATTAAATTAATATCTATAACGAGAGCTAAATCAGATAAGCCTATTTACTCATATGCTTCGACGAACGCTGTAATTGCTTCGATATTTTTTACTTCTTTTATCTTAATGCTCTGCACGTCTATGGCAGGCATTCCTGTAAAGCCGCTTAACATACAGCTTGATAATACCAATGTGATTATCGGTGAGACGACAGCAGCTGACCTCATTTCCTCGGGATTCACTTTCACCGATGCTTCCCCAAATGATATAGTTGTAAATCAGCGTAACGATCACTTTTATTATGGCAAGCTCGTTGAGATTACTAAAGATGGTAAGTTTTACGGAAACATGTTTCTCACTCCGAAAAGCGGTGATAAGGACGAGCTCAGGAACTGTATAGTTACATTTTACAGAGTGGAAGCTACGAACAAGCAGATATCAAAAGTGAAAATAAACAATACAAGACTAGAAAATCTTAGCTACAACGACTTTAAGAGTAGGAAAATGATTAACACCTTCTCGCTAAATCCACTTGACTACAAAGAAGATACATATGATAACTCTTTTACCTTGAAGGTCGGCACCGATGAATACCTAATATGGAAAGCATACTGGATTACCGCTGATTTTAACGCTGATAAATCACCTTACAGATATAGTATAGGAGCGCACCACATAAAATGGGAGTAAGCACTGCGCTTACTCCCATTTACATATTTTCTAACAAACTTATTTCCTTTTGTAAAATATTTTTTTCTTTCAAAATAGCTATGAGTTCTTCTCGCTGCTGTTCAGACATATATTTTTTTATTTGATTATTTTGCGAAGAAGCATAACACTGTCTAATAGCAATCTTAATGTGGGACAACGTAAGTTTATCTCTTTTCTTCTCCAATACTTTTATGAAAACATCCCATACAAATGCTTCTTCATATATCCAAAAGAACGATGCTACAGCCTGCAGTACCTTGGGGTGTTTTTGTGTCTCAAGCAAATATCTAACGTATTTTTTACTTTCTTCTTCAAAATGATTAATTTTGTCTTCTGTAATCATATCTGAGTCAGCCTTATATAAATGACTTAAATGAATATATCGTGCACAAAAGTTTTGGAGAGTATATACATTGTTCCATGTAGTATCAATATCGGTCTCTTTTTTAATTGCTGAGATATACCTATCTGTATTGATAATAAACCAAACCTTTATCTGTTTTGTATCTTTAGTACCAAGCTCTTTGCATGCAGCTCTCATAAAATAACTTGAGGCTTTTTTACGTTCTTTCTCATCATTGCTTTCCAAGTTGCATAGTTCATTATCCATTGTCTCAATCATATATTTCATATCAATTCCTCGTGATATTTAAAATTTGTGTCTTACACAGTCTACCATATAACAAGAATATTATGGATATAATTTATAAGCTCTATTTCCTACATTATGTGTGTAAATCCTATAGGTTTCTACTATAAAAATACAAGTTTATCTATAGACACAAGTTAATTCTATCAAAAAAATACTGACATGATATATCCGGCTTTCAGTCTACAAGGCTATAGGTTTCTTTTTAACCAGTTTTGAAGTTCATCAAAACTGTACCCTCCTTTTAAAGCTAATCCATCTTTTATTATTGAGTTGTTACATTCTTTTTTATAATCTTCAATCATTCTCCCAAAACCACCTCCACCATGTGTACAAAACGGAATAATTGTCTTTCCGCTTAAATCAACTTTCCTTAAGAAGGAAAGAACAGGTGGAGCAAAAGTTTTAAGCCAATTGGGGGAGCCTATAAAAATTACTCCTGAATTATCAATAGGCTCTGTCCCTTCAATAAGAGGTGGACAGTATCCATTTTCAATTTCTTTTCTTGCTTCTTTCACAGCTGTATTATATGAAAATGAGTAGGGTTTTTGTGGTTTTAGTTCTCTCAAATCGCCATCCGTAATTAATGCAATATCTTCTGCAAGTCTTTTTGTTATTCCAGAGTACGAATAATATACAATTAGTGGTTTCAATTATGTCACCTCCATTTATTTTTATATTTCATATAACTTTCTTTGCTTATTATCTTAATATTAACCTACACAATCTAGGCTAAAAGAAGAACTTGTATTCCTATACCATCTTCATCACCTAACAAAATGTATAAATCTTTAGATATTTATTATAGACGTATAGACGTAACAAATGTCACATACTTTTCATTAGAACTCCTTCACTTCATCGAATACATTTATAAGTTCATCCTTGTTAGTAGATAATTCATCAGGTATCAGGTTTAAAACTTCCTCTAATGCCTGGAATATTTCATCTCTTTCGGTTGTATATATAAAATTTTTCCTTTTATCCATCTTGTTAAAACCAACGGTATACTCTATCACTAAAGACTCTATTTCCTTTATTAAGTCATTATCTGAATCTGCTATCAGTTTAACCATGGCTGACCTAGTCTTTCTATATATCGTGGCCGCTTTCTTTGCTATTCCTTGCGGTATATTTTCGTCCCCATCCCATGAGCGAAAAGGATTGTCGAGGTTCTGTGCGAGCCATTCTTCTTTTCTTGGCTTGGTTATACGTAGGTCGAGTCCTTCGCTCTTGCGTTTTTTGTAAAACTTTTTAACTTCCTTGGCGGCTTCTTCTGGAAGACTATCCATCCATAATCTGTATAGTTTTTTTAAATCATCTGGTCTTGGCACCTCATCTGCTGTAAACCCGAAGACATCCATAGTTGTTAGGACTTCTAATTCACTAAATTTCGCAAGTTTTCCAAAATTTATTATCTTGCCAGGTTTACCCCATAGCCTTAGTTCCTTAAGCTTCTGATATTCCCTTGCAATGTCATCAACATCAAGTTCTGTTACTGCTGTCACATGGAGTGCATTTAGCTCCTCTAAACCTTCCAGTTTAGGAACCATACCTTCGCAGTTTAAAATCAAATATTTACCAGCATCGCGAGCCCTTATCTTGCAGCTCTCCTTTACTTGTCCGGTTAAAGATAGCATGTTCAAATCTTCATTTAGTATTAGCTCATCAAGTCCTGTCATATCAACCGTAAGCCTATGTATAGAAGTTTTTGAGAAGTCAAGCTTCGATTTGCCATGATTCTCAATTATAAATTCTCTAATAAAGGGATTCGAATTTAGATATTCAAATAAGTTCTTATGCCATCGTGTAACCGTCAGAGATGAAAGGCAAGGAAAAACCCTAAGCTTAAATGCATCATCAAAATCATGCCAATTATCATTTTCGTTATGAGTTCTTATTCTTCGTCTTTTACCCTCAAATTCTACAAACTCATCACTTGCATTTGCTTTCTTAAAAGTATCTCGTTTATCTTTAGGAATTTTTTCCCATATAAACTGATTATATACTTCATGCCCCTTACTCCAGCTACCATAAATATCTGTATCATCATTATTAATCGGTGCGAGATTACCAATGTAAACATAAATAGGCGGAACACTTATATCAACCTTTTTCATATGTAAAGCTCTATTCCAGTACATGTAATCGATATAAAGTGGTGTCACCGTAGCAAGATCATCCAATTCAGGTAGTTTATCACCGAACCAGTTAAGTGACAATATAATAGCCTGCGGATTTTTACCGCTGTCATCTACCTTTGTTACTTGGCAAGCAGTGTATTTCTTAAAAAGTTCATTGTAAACGCAGTAAATATCTCCAGCCTTTGCTATCATGTATATCTCCTTAGGTTAATTCACATAATTATATAATTTGTCCAGCAGCTTATTTTTAATGATTTGCACTCTTTACGCGGAACAGCATCGCTGGTCTATGTCCATATCCCTCTATTACCTCTCCAGTTTCTTCAACATACTCTGCAACCTTCCTTCTGAAGTTTGCAGACAGGAACTTCTTATCCGTCACCTTTTCAATGGTGCTCTGTAGCTGAGCCAAGGTAAATGACTCTGGCAATAAATCAAACGCAACTCTAAGGTCGTACTCCATCATATCTCTGAGCTCGAGAAGTGACTGGACTATGATTTTGGCATGATCAAATCCCAGCTCATCGCTGTCTACTATCTGATAACTCGATACGTGATTGTAACCTTTTCTTGTTGATTTCTCTGACACAATCGCTTTAATCTCAATATTCTCATCACCTTTTATATTGCTATCGGAAGAAGCGCTATCAAAGGATAAGGTGAGAGTGTGTTTTATCATTTTAGTTGTGCTTGTAGAATCATCGGATGAAGTATTATCACTCTGAAGATTTACGCAGAACCAAGCTGCATCCCACGCATCAGTATCCGCCCTTAGTGAGCAATTTTCCGCATTAATTAGAGATATGAAGCTATTTGATATAATCCAGCCTCTAGGGTCTCTTCCGGCTTCTGAGTACACCCCTGCTAGGTGTAAAAATGGATTCTCTACGCCTGTTTCCTCAAGGAGTTCACGCTTTGCAGTTTCCTCGATGGTTTCACCTGGTCGTAAAAAACCTCCGGGGAGCGCCCAGGCACCTTTGTACGGAAATTGAGATCTCTTGACGAGCAAAAGTTTAAGCTCTCTATTTGCCAGCTTCCTGATATTACTTTGCTCCCCCTCCTGCATTACAGCAAAAGCAACTATATCAGTGGCAACTGATGGACGTTCAAATTGCTCAATATTGTAATCCTCGAGGTATTCCCTCTCTTCAGAACTATTTATGTCGTATGTCATATAGGTCATCTCCCGCTAACCAATTATTCTTTCCATTACTATTATTTCAGTTCTTTAGTAAGTAATTATTAATTATATAGTATCAATTTTAGGATCAAACATAGGCATGAGTTTCAATTTAAATAAATTCTGTGCATGCTTTCTATCTATAATTTCTTTCTTTTCTAAGTCGGTAATCTCGCCTGTCCTAATATATACATCCAGCATTTCATAAGTGAACCCGAGGTTATCTTCATCGGTTTTTCCACACAGACCATCGATAGGCACTTTGTCAATTAGCACATCTGGCAAGTCTAGCAGACGACCAATTTGCTTAACTTCCGTTACAGTCAAATTAGACATAGGACTGAAATCACCGACAGAATCGCCGTACCTAGTTGAATAGCCAACCCAATCTTCTGAAAGATTGCATGTATTAACAACCCTACCATTCATGCTTTGACTTATCGCATATACCGTCGACATTCTAATCCTAGGAGGGAGGTTTTCTTTTGTCTGCTTTGAGATCTCTAAGTTCAATCCATTCTTCTTACCTGATTCAATCCCATTCAACACCCCATCCACGGCAGACTTGATATTAATCTCGATACTCCGTATTCCTAAATGATTAACTAAAAGCCTTGCCATTTCGATATCAGCTTGCTCGCCATTTGGCATAAGCACACCTATTACACGGTTCCTACCAAGCGCCTCTACGCATAGGGCTGTCGCGATGGAGCTGTCCTTTCCACCTGATATTCCAAGTACTGCATTACAGCCTGGTCCATTCTCATCGAAGAACTGACAAATCCACGTAACCAGTTCATGTTTTGTCTTCTCTGCATCGAATCTATATTCCATCATAACCATATCCTTTTAAATTATCACAAAATTATTATTATAATTTACCGTTTAAAATTCACCTTCATGTAGCACCGCTCTTATTTCCGCTAGAGTCTGGCTTACTGTAAGTTTACCATCTTTGAAAACAGAAATTAATTCGTTCTTAGGATTTCGGCATACTGCTTCCCAAGTATATTCATCCTTGTAACTAAGCTCACCTTTATCATCCTTAAACACAGCGCAGCAACCCTTCTGTGACTTTTTGAATCCACCGTCCTTAGGATTCTTGAAAATAGGATATGGTTTTCCCTCAATCTCGCAGTAAGTAGCTTTAATGCACGAGCTGAAAGTATCTCGTGTAAACGGTTTCAGCACACCACCTTCTTCGATGCACTGCATTGAAAACGATCCAACACCTAGTGCGACATTAGAACAAGCAAATCCATTTTCCTCGAGAATTCTATAGACCTCTTCGCATCTTTGAACGGTTATCGAGTCACCATAAATTGCTTTCACATGAGGGTCAAGAACCTTGTATCCTTTGCTGTTTATAGTTCCACCAAACTGATTCCACAGCTTGAAGACAGTTTTAGTTACGACTTCGACGCAGTCCCCCGAATCGCCTCTCATGAACATGCACCCGTTATGTGCCATGATTTCAGGCTTTAATTCAGGAAGCACATTATCGATAATATTCCAGTAGTCATATGAGTCTAAAACAGCACTGAAGCTTGTATTTGGATATATCTCAGTAAGAAGTCTTCTGAGCAAGGTAATTTCATCCCCATCTATCGCATAATTGCTGCACATAACCGAATGCTCGGTGCTGGGACTTCCAAATGCCACAGGTTCTTTTGTACAGTTGCAATCGTAGTTGACTTCGAGGTACGGGATAGTTGGAACAGTAGCGGTATTTAAAAACGATAGGCACCAGCCTGCACCAGCTTTTACGGCAGATTCTACAGATTCTTCGCCTCTGAAGTCAAATGCTCCTAGAGCTCTCGCACGAGGAATATTATCATCACATGTTTTGTCGTAATATTCATTTACAATCTGCCTATACGTATATCCGACAGTTGCAGCGATCATAGGATGCCAGCTTTCAGCAGAAATTAAGCTTTCAAGCGACTGAGGAAGCCATGCAAAGTCTGGGTGTGTATTAGTAATTCCGAACATAGGCACATGCATTGGCACTAATGTGCCCTCTGGTAGGGCCACAATCTCTATTGGCAGGTACCCAAGATGATGTAGCTTTTCCACTTTCTCTATTTTATAAGCCTCACTACCAAGGGCATTATCCATAATCCTTTTATAATCTTCCATTACTTCATCAAAGGGTTTGCTGAAGAACTCATCATTAAAGTAATCAATTAAATGGGTCTTAATGAAACCCTGAAGTCCGAACATTACAACCTTGTTCCATCTCTTTATCCGGCTCATTCTCGGTGTAAAGTATGAAACAGATTTCGTTATTCCTTTAGGCAGCATCTCAGCATGTACAGCCTTATAAAAATCTATAAGCAGCATAGGATTTATCTTCTTTGCACTCATAATGAACTCCTCTCTAATATTCCCTTACAACCCTAACTGTTCCCTTATCCTGAAATCGATATATGCTATTAGTTGTATAAACATTTCTAACGAGTCCGCTCTTAATCATTTCACCTTCCCAAACTGCATTTTCGAGGTGAGACACATATAGATCAATATCGGCAGCACCCATGGCTTTTAAAGCTTTGGCACTGTGTAAAAACGTTCCGCCCCTCGAGCATATATCGTCGATAATAAGGATATTTTTGCCTGAAACTATATCGGTTTCTCCAAGCACTTCAAGCCCCAATATCTCCCCTGATCTCCAGTCACGCTTCTTCATGCCGAACACATACGGAATATCGCACTTTGATGCTATGTAAGAATACCTTTTCGTTGCCCCCTCGTCTGGAAAAAACAGAATGGTATTTCCGTCACTATTCACGGTTTCAAGTAGATGTAAGATAATATCCGTCGGTTCAATAATCGAGATGTTATCGATTAACGCGGTACTGACATTTGAATGTGGGTCAAGTACCTCCACGGTATCGAATTTCAGATCATTGATAAACTCAGCAAAATACTTAAGCGTGAATACTTCATCGGAGTTTTTTACCCTATCCATTCTGGCGTTTGGAATATAGGGCATTAGTATTTCAATTCTCTTGACCCCGTGAGTTCTTAAGTGCTTCACCAGGAAATAAATCACCATGCACTCTTCATCATTATCATAGAGCCAAGTGATTTTAGTGTTTTCGCCATCAGACAAGTGTTTTATGAGCATAGTTCCATCCGGAAAATGCTTCAGATCAATTTCTTTATTATCTATACGAATCATATAAGCTCTCCCAATTACCGTTAAATAACTATATGTGGTTACTTTTCACCTATTACGTTTATCTGACAGCATTTCATGGTAGTTAATGCCGCCTCGTGTGTCTCTGGTGTTACTCCTGCACAGCAGCTCGCATCTACAGATACATCAATTTCTGGAAATGCTGCTTTGATTATAAGTGCGTTCGAGACTACACATATGTCCGTACAAAGTCCAATAATTTCGACATCTTTAAAATCAAATTTGTTCCAGTCCATGTATCCGAAGCTCGGTTTATTTAAATAAGCAGCACCATCGACATAAAGTTCTTCCGGAATTTTCCAGCCTTCAGTCTCCTCTATACAGTGTTCTATCGGGAGATGTCTACCCTCATTCGTCTCAAGGTAGTTTTGCTTATGAGTGTCTCTCGTAAAAATTATTTCATCACCTCTAGACTTATATTCAGCGATCTTATTCTTAACATTTTGAACTATGTCCACTGCTTCTTTCGTCCCTAATGCTCCATCTATAAAATCCTTCTGCATGTCTACAACAATCAATGTTTTTTTCATGGTATTCACCTCATCTCAACTTATTATCATCTTGATAATATCTTTATGGCTATAACTTAACATCATTTAGATAATAAGTCAACAGCAAGACGTGATTTAATGTAAATAATTATATGCATAAATACAATCAATCACGGAATATGTTGACTCTCACAGATTTCGATGTTAACATTGTAAAAAATTACAAACCATTGAGGGAGAATAGTAAGCTTAGATGCAGCAGAAGAGAGATTTGCAGATGGTGTGATTGCAGACTGTATGCGCTTTGCTGAATGGTCTCCTGAGGGCAAACTGAACGAGTTTAATATCTAGACTCTATTAGGGGCGACGGAGAAGATACTTCGTAAACAATATCTGCATATGTTAGTATGCGAAGGAGTGGGCGTTTTTACGTCAATGCCGGGTGACACCGCAGGAGATTCAACTCTTGTCCCAGCAATTTGGGGATGAGAGTTTTTTTATTGCTTTCTTTCACACTTCGCAAGATTAGATGAGATGACAAAGGAGAGTAAAATGTCAAACAACACAAACAACAGCGCACTACCTTATAAGATTTATTTGCAAGAAAATGAGATGCCAACACACTATTACAATGTGAGAGTTGATATGAAAGAGAAGCCCGCTCCACTTGTAAATCCAGGTACTGGAAAGCCGGTAACCTTCGATGATCTGAAACCTGTGTTTTGCGATAAACTTATAGAACAAGAGCTAAACGATACCGATAGATATATCGAGATTCCGGAGGAGATAAGAGACTTTTATAAGATGTATAGACCTTCCCCTCTCGTACGTGCTTACTGCCTTGAGGAGAAACTCCAGACCCCTGCCAAGATTTATTATAAGTTCGAGGGAAACAACACTAGCGGAAGTCATAAGCTTAACTCAGCAATAGCACAGGCTTACTACGCTAAGAAGGAAGGGCTCAAAGGAGTCACAACCGAGACTGGTGCTGGCCAGTGGGGAACTGCCTTATCCATGGCTTGCTCTTACCTCGGTCTAGACTGCAAGGTGTACATGGTTAAGGTTTCATATGAACAAAAGCCATTCCGCCGCGAGGTGATGAGAACTTATGGCGCATCGGTTACACCTTCCCCATCTGAGACTACCGAAGTTGGTAGAAGGATACTGAGCGAGCACCCTGGAACTACAGGAAGCCTTGGCTGTGCGATTTCCGAGTCAGTAGAGGCGGCTACGACAAGCGATGGATACAAGTACGTACTAGGAAGCGTGTTAAATCAGGTGCTTCTCCACCAAAGTGTAATTGGTGAAGAAGCTATGATCGCAATGAAGAAGTACGGCATCAAGCCAGATGTAATTATTGGATGCGCTGGCGGCGGTAGCAACTTAGGCGGCCTCATGTCACCGTTCATGGGCGAAAAGCTTAGAGGAGAGGCAGACTACCGCTTCATCGCTGCTGAGCCTGCATCCTGCCCTAGCCTTACAAGAGGTCGTTATGCTTACGATTTCTGTGATACAGGACATGTATGCCCATTGGCAAAGATGTACACGATTGGCAGTGGCTACATCCCTGCACCTAATCACGCAGGCGGACTACGCTACCACGGTATGAGCCCAATCGTTTCTGAGCTATATCACCAGGGCGAAATCGAGGCTGTAAGCTATACACAGACAGAAGTCTTCGAAGCTGCTCGTGACTTTGCCAGAGTTGAAGGCATACTCCCTGCTCCAGAGAGTAGTCATGCTATTAAGGCAGCTATCGATGAAGCTCTAAAGTGTAAAGAGACTGGCGAAGAAAAGACCATTCTGTTCGGACTTACTGGAACTGGTTACTTTGATCTCTATGCCTACGAACAGTTTAACGATGGCAATATGACTGACTACGTACCAAGCGACGAAGAAATTGAAGCGAGCCTAGCTACACTTCCAAACATCGAGGGTTAGCGCTTCTACCTATATTAAATATTCATATATTTTCAAAACACCTCCTAAGATTAGGAATAATCTTAGGAGGTGTTTATATTTCAAATACATTTTAAATTAAATGCTATCAACTAGAACTTAGCTTCCAGGTCTATTTCACCAACAGTCATGCTCGTACGAACATCCGGATTTTCATTAAACCTTTTACTTAATTCCTTGCTGGCGATGGCTCTAAATTCATCACTTGTCTTTTGCTTATAATAATCAAAGCAGCCATAAGTTCCGCTGCAACACTCTCCCCAATCGGATAAATATCCGATAACTTCAAAGAAGCTGTCGTTATATTTTTCAAATCGCTTCGTCGCAGTACTCTTTAAATACCCGGAAATGCAGTATACAAAGGAATAATAGAAGGCTGGATCACGAAATGAATTGTATTCCTCACTATGAAAGCTCGGGTCGATAATCCTCGCCTTTCGCACATCGTCAATACTTGGTTTTCTTGACATTTTAATATCTGTCTGTATATAAGAATAGTATGTTTCCTTGTCGTAAAATTTGCCATCTACAGAGATTAATGCACCATACCTTCCATCCTCGTATTGAAATACCATTGCTGCACCATTCCTATATTTACTATCGACAGGAATGGGTGGAGCAACCCTCTTTTTCGGTTTTTCTTTTTTGACGCTGATTTTTTTAAGGAATTTCTCTAAGTGTGCAGTTCTCTGCTTAATGAACGACTTATCAGCACCAAGTTCTTCAAGAACAGTCAAATCCTCTTTGCTCTCTATGACTTTCTCTATATCAGATAAAAACGATTCATCTAATTGCCCTACTTTCCACATACATTGCGCAAGAGCAAACATCACGTTAAATCTATCTTCATCATCTATATTTAAAAGCAGGTCTTTCTTAATGTCCTCAGGCTCTTCACCTCGATTATACCTTTCAAAAAATTCATCTTTGATATCAAGAGATGTATCGTTGCCAAAAATTGCTGCGCTCCATGTACCCATAGCTTTCTCCCCTTATCCTTTTATTCTAAGCCAATGAATCACTTAAATCTTACAACAAGAAAAACAGTAATTGGCAATATTTCACATCAATGATTTTACTTAACACATATCACTCGATATCAAATTCAACCTCAAATTTAGGATTCTTCAAATTCGGAAACCCGTATTTTTCTACAAAATAGATTTGATAAAGCCTAATACTTGCTTGGAAAATTTGGATTCATCAACTTCTTCGGCTAGCACTAGCGTTATTCTATTTAGCTTTGATGAATATTGCTTATTAATTATTAGTAAAAATGGACCTTCTCCAGAAAGTTCATCTGTATAAAAGCCTTTTTCCTCCATTAGCTGAAACATATCCTCATCTCGGGAAATATAAACATCTGTTGTTTCATCTTCATTATCAATAACGAAGTATGGATTCCCCCAAAACGGAATAGTTTCTTTTATTTTTTCTATAAGAGCATCCTGACTTTTATCAGTATATAAGATGTAATCAACACCTATAATCATAATTTTACCTGTCTCCTAAGATTCAGTTGCATTTAAACAGTATTTCAAGCCATTTCTTTGCATTTTCGCAGCTACCATCTATAGGCGTTGCACGATTGTTTGTAAAAGCTTCCCACTGCCAATCCTCACCACCTACACACCCTATTTGGGTGTATTAGTCTAAAAACTCTTGAAATGAGTTTGCCATTACATAGCCGTGCATATCGCTTCCATCATGGCTTAAATATACGATTTTTCCATAGCTTTCTTCTTCCAAATCAATAGCAAATAAATCGCCATTACTCACTTTTTGGAATGCTAATTTATTGTGAAAGATTTTGTCATATGAATTATTGTAATCAGGATAACAAATATCAATCCAGCCCTTTCTGCTGTCTTCACAGCTAAGTATCGTATCAATTCCGAAGTACAAATTACCCGAAAAAATTTCCACTAACTCTTTTGGTAACTCTAAAAGTTCTTCATCTTCATGATAGAGATTCCAAAAAAATTCTAAATGCGACGATACATTAAGAAGTACCCACCTTAAGTCATCCGGTAGCTTATGCCCTAATTCCTTTTCAAGTTCTAGTATTTCTTTTTCTGTTGCAGCTTCCTTGCATACTATTTTGCAGGTAATTCCACCCAATTCGTCAACTCTTTCCTTAAAGCAATTAAGTCTTTCTAGGATTATCTCTTTCGTAATTGTATTCATATGTTAAGCTCCCTCGAAAATTTACTAGGACTTTCCATACTGAATATTGCCATATTGAAAAATCCTTTCAGCGTCGCAGACTGCACTAAAATAGATATACGAAGTGTGTCTGTAAGTGCGCCCCATACGGAATTTTTCAATAGTATATAATTTGAATATTTGAATTGTCAAATTTTATATTTTATAATTCTTTAACTTTAAAATAAGAAATATAAAGATGGCTATGCCATAAAAAGAACTCAAGAAAAGAATAAAACCTACCCAAACAAACTATAAAACATATGTAAATTTTATGATATACCATATAATTATTATATTCAATACTTATATTTTTTGTGTGTAAATGTTAATTATAAGTTAGATAGTTTAATTTCAAACATGTATATAATACTTTTGGAGGTGCTTATGAAAAAAATGAGTAATTTATATAAAAATATAATATATATCTATGAAGCTGTTTTCTTTATTGCTTATGGAATATATACCATATTTGATGTATCCCCATTACATTTTGCTATTAGAATTGGAACGGCAATATCCGTTATATTAGTCTTAATATATACATATAAAATGTTCGGGAAAGAAAAGAAAGCTGCTAACATGACGGTTATGTTTCTATCGATAAATTTTATGATTACTGTAGAGTTATGTATTCATTAAAGTTACATATCCTATCGTTATAGAAGTAACATTGTATATAAATAAAGCTGTGCTATATTGTTAATAACCAAGAAATGATATTAAGCGTCATGTATACACGCGAAAGAAAAACCAGGAATGCCAGCTCCTGGTTTTTCAATGTGCTAATTGTCATTATGATTACTATCTAGCCACTTGTAGATATAGTGACTAGCTACTTCTGCTCCGACAGCAATAAGAATAGTAAAAAACGATGCGCCCAGATTCACATTTTTTAGCCTTGAATATTCCACCACGTCATATTTTGTGGATTTGCTAAAAACGTTTTGATTGCTTCATTAATCTGTTTCATAAAAACCTCAAAACACCTTACCTCTGAGCAAAGAATTTATTATATTGAGCTATCAGTTTATTTGGGAGCGCTTGTATGTTTGACCTGCACAGTTTATACAGCTCAAGATCTTTTTCTGTAAAGCCAAACTTTTCTATATAAGCAAGCACAAATTCACCTTGAATGCTTTGATGTTCACCATCACATATAGCAAAATAGTCGCAGACCAGCCTATGATATTTTTCGTCGTAAAGACCTAATGCAAACACCACAAAGCTTCCCGGCATCGTACAAAACTCGTCGTTCAAATTTAGATACCATTCAAACTCTTTCATAACTAACCTTGCATATCGCTCAATTTTATCGTGAATCTCAGGATAGAGAATTGCATTTGCAAAAAATTGATTTACCCCCTTCTTCGGAAGCTTCTTTATAGGGAGATATATTTTATTAGAACTTTTAAATTCAATTGAGTAGCTCGGCAAAAAAACATATTCGAACAGCTTACATAAATAATCTAAAGCTTTACTATATGTTTCTTCAGACTCATTTTTCACTGATATTTTGATAATTGCAAAGGCGTCATTTGAAGTGCAAGAAAAATCCTCCGTCTTACATTCTGCGATTTCCTTTGGGATTGATCCGCTACCATTTTTCTTTATCTGTGCCGGCAGCTTACTTCCCAGCGCTGTGACTAAATCGAATACTTCTTTGGTATAGCTTTTATCAAAGCTATGTCCATATTTGGTAAAACACACTGCAATAAAACATGCAAATTAAAGATGCTCGTTGGTTTATCGCCCATTAGCTTCGTTCCTTCCAAGTGTCCTAAAACATAATTAAACTAGTTATTACCGTTGTTTCAAATACCCAATTATGTCTCATCAACCTCAAAACCTCTTATCAGTTCCCATGTATCTTTAAATTTAAAATTCGAAGTCTTTTTGTCTATGGAAATTTTACTATAAATGTCTTCCAACGTGGAAGCAGGCGAGAGAATTCCTAATACACAATCTTCCAATTCCACTCGACCAATCTTCTCAAATCTGTCTATAATCAATCCTAGATCTTTATGATTGAACCAACAATCTGTCTTCAGGCAGTATGATGTATTCTGCTTGCCACAAGCAATTTCACTGTTTATGAAATCATCGATACTAGGTTTTTCTTTCTGCAGTAATCGCGTACATGCTAAGTGGTATTCTATTTTTCTCACTCCTTGATCTACCGAAGATACAAAGCAAACTCCATACTCATCATCAAATTTTATCGCAAGAACATCTCCTGTTTGAAAGAAGGGTTTTCTTGTAGTCTTTGACTTTGGTACTTTGATTGGCTTGGTATTTTCGTTTTCTAGCTGTATTGCTAATTTATCCAAACACTTTTGCCTTTGCTTTAATGCTTTGTCATCAATTTCGAGCCAGAATTCATTTGCTCCTTTTTTGATGATTTCAAATGCTTTCTCTTTTACACCATCTGGAAGGTGTCCTATTTCCCATAGCGAATAAGCAAGCGCCGTCCAGTAAATTTCGGAATAAAAATCATCAATACAATAGTGTTTTTCTTCAGCTAGCATGGTTTCGACGATTTTATCTGCACTCATCCCGTCCTTATAGCTCCTGATAACATAATTATAGATATCATACCCTGTATCGCTATCTATAATTTTCACACCATCTATTGCCATAATGCATAATCCCTCATATTTTTTCTAATTCCTCAGCTGAAATATACGTGCAATCCATTTTCTTCCAATAAATTCTATGCTTCGTCAATAGCTATAACAAGCTCGCTTTTTATCCCATTAAGTTCAATATAATTATCGGATTCATCATTTGAAAATGACTCTACCTTTTTTCCGTACTTTTCATAATAAATAGTATTAGCAATTCCTTTTTTTGCACTTCTAAAACAGAAGTTTTCAGATATTATAAGTCTTGATGTTGCAGACAATTGATTGATTTCAACTGCACCTTCATGCGAGATAACATTAATCTGCATATCAAGATTAGAATCTATTTCAATTTCACTTTTGTTGCCTTTTAATGCAACTTCACTGATTTTTCCATTTATTTCAATATTTTCATTTTCAATATCATTAACAGTTAGTGTCCCTGCATTAACTGATATTTCAACTCTTCCGATATACTTGGCTGGAATATTAATATTTACAATGAGGCTCTCCTTCGCAATTGCTTCGCTTACTCCGTTTAACCTTGCGAGCTCGATATCAATGTTATGCCTATTATCATCGATCTTAACTTTATAGTCCGACTGAATATTTTTATAAACATTCGAGAATAGTTCAACTACTATTTTTTCTCCATTATACGCTTTTAAATCTACTTTATATGCTCCACCGAGTTTGATATCAAAGTCTTTTTTTCCATCGATATCGTATTCCGTACAACTTTCATAGATATAGTCAGATTTTTTACTCTCTGTTTTCTCATTTGACAGTAATTCATCTATAGATATTTGAAAGAGATTGGCTATAGCCATCAAATTTGAAATATCAGGTGTTCCAGTTCCATTTTCCCACTTTGTAATAGCCTGACGAGATACACCAATCTTCTCCGCCATCTTTTCCTGTGACAGTCCCGCCTGTTTTCTGTAATGTTTGATTTGATCTTCAAATAAAGTCATTTTTCTACCTCCGATATTTAGTTATGTTTTACTTACTTCAAAGGTTAGTAAATTGATGTTTACCAATCAAGAAACATTAGTTGTCTTTATTATATTTTTTGCTACTTTTCGTAGCAACGCTGCAAAATTCTATGTTTAAGTGAAGTTTATTTCTCAATTCTATATACCATATCTCCGCTATTCCAAATATACATAATTGCTGAAACCGGTCGTTTTCCGTCTTCCCAAAGCCACCCTGTATATGTAGTAGTGGTACCGAAATAGCCTTCATTGATTATTTCAAATTCTGAGTCTGCATATTCATCAATAAATTGTTGTAAGCAAATAGACTTTCCGTTGAAACGCCCTTTACCCAGGGTTTTATTAAATATCAATACATCGCATATGGCGACATCACATTTTTTAAAACATATTTCACCTGGGTATGATTTTTCTTCGCCTTCCACAAATTCATATATTTCGTCAACTTTTAACGTCAAAGTTTTGTTATGATATTTGATTTCTTTCACCCTGCTATAAAGAAGACTGAAAAGGATGTTGCTCTTTCTATCGTGTATAAACTCCATCTTATTCCTCACATATAATAATTTATAAGCTTGTATCCATTACAGATACTAATTAACACATTCAAGTGCCTCGTATAGCAACAATCAAATAAAAACCAACCATTAGCAAAGTAATTCCAAGGAGTAATTCAATAAGGCCAACTTTTCTGGCATAAGATTCTGTTTTCCTACCAGATTTGCGGTTAGCTTCAAAGTCATTGATGAGATTATACTTCTTCTTAAAATAGATTAAGTATCCAAATATTGAAAAAGTTGCACCAATTGCTATTAAAATAATTTTTAATAATGTCATAAATTAAAACCTACAAATTTCAAATTTTTTCTTTTAATTATTGTCTCGCTTTTGTCAAATTGATCCTATAAAACGCATTCTAGAGTGGATACAAACTATGACAATAAATCATCTTAAACGTCTGTAGATATGTCATTTATAAATACGCCTAATATCAGATATTGTAGGCAGAAAAGCTTTCTACCTGCTCTACTAGATCTAAGATAAGCTCAGAGAAGCTCTCTGAAATTTCCTCAAGGTCCGCATAATCATTGTTATATCCACGTAATTTGCCGCTTTCAAGGTCTATAAACACGATGCTCCCATCACCTAAACCTCCGATAGGAAATGCTGGGCCGTGTTCACATTCACACATATATTCCTCATATACCTCTTCAAAGATGGTATAGTTTTCCGTTAGCTCCTTCAAACCAAAAATCCATGGCTCTGCCAAATAGCAACCGCCTAAGTTAAGTAGTAGCCACCTGTACTCTGATGGTATGGAGGTGTAATTTGCTTCGAACTTTTTTACATCTTCCTCTGACTCCGGCCTAACACCTTCTGTAAAGGCACTTGCTTCATAAGCCGCCTTAATCCTGCCCTGATATTTTTCCAATTCGATATTGCACATTTTAATCTCCTAGTTATTGAATCTATCTGACATACGCATCAATTTTTGAATATCCTTTGATTACTTGGTCGTTTGTGACGGATAGATTCGAAAGCTCCTTCCAAATGATCTCAACATTTTCCTCAGAATCAAACATAAATCTAGAGAAAGGAACAATATTGCCGTTATAGATAAACTCCGTGTAATCAGGAATATTTTTAGGATTAAAATATTTGTATTCAAACTGATCCTCTTTTTCTAAAGTATACCCATGTATTTTAGATACAAAAGCCTTCCCTTCTTCTATCGAATCAAATGCAACTAGGTCTTTTGAATAATTGCTCTGGTACAATTCCAATATAAACATCTATAACTCCTCAGCTCTTAACTTTTCCTTTAATTCTAATTATTTCTGCGATAGCGTGAACTATATGGAGGATATCGCGCAATTAAAACTGAAACGTACATCTACTTCTACTTCGCTACTTTGTAGCTCGTAACTTATGTTCTGGCTTCCGCTTTGAATAGAATCAGGGAACTTCTTACTGTTATCTCGTAATCCATTGTCCACGGATTTTCTAGCATACTCACCGGGCTCCCCTATAAATCGGATAACCGCAGAATGGATTCTTCCGTCATAAGGACAACTTATCCCAATCCTGCACCGATTCTATTACCGGAATCCAACTGTCTATTTGGAATCTTTCTTCTATCCACGGCTCCGCATATCCGTCAAGAATAAGCACCCCATTACATTTTATATGGGCTTTTGCCTCTACTATGTCTAAGATTTCTATCCTATATTCAGGCAAAGGTTCATTTTCATAAATATAAAATGAATCCTCACGCTCTTCACTATCCAAAGCTGTCTTTACTGAAAATGTATTCCCCGCCAATTCCTTTACAGTCCTCTTATCCGTATCTATCGGATTGATACAGAGGGACGGGGAAATCTCATTTCCCTCAAAATCACCGGGCTTAAACCCAATGTCTACAGCCCATGAAGCGCATTTCTCCCGGTCTGCTTTAAAGAACATGAGACAACTTCTTCTATTCTCCCAATCCTCTTGAAATGTAAAATCTTTTATCTTTAACATTTTTCTCCCCCCACAAACTGGAATTTACTTATATGAAACCCAGTCTGCCTTTTATAGACAGGTTATGTGTTCTGTGCGAAGAACACCTTCCAATGCACATGGAACGTTTTCTTTTGTATGATGATAACGGAAACCACATTTTTCCTGAACTCTCTTTGACTTTGTATTGCCGTCAAAATAACCGCACCACAGTTTCTCCAGATTTAGGTCATTAAATCCATGTCTCATATTCTCACGAACTGCTTCTGGAATAAGACCCTGACCCCAATATGGAACTCCTATCCAGTAGCCAATCTCCCCCTCAGTATCAGGAATGCCTTTATCACTTACAGAGCCGATCATCAATCCTATACTACCAACTGGCTTCATTGTTTCTTTTAAAATTACGGCATATGTCTCAGGTGCGGAAAAAACATTTTTTATAATCTCCTTACTGTTTTCAATACTTGTATGTACAGGCCAACCTGCAATCGGACCAACCTCTGGATTACTGGCATATTGAAATAAATCATTGGCATCTCTTTCTTCCCATGAGCGAAGAATCAACCTTTACGTTTCTAAAATCATTTGTCTTCCTTTAATTCAAATTTGTCTTTTGTTTAAAATAAATCTCATTATAAATTCCATAAACACCTTAGAAAACTTTGTGACAAGTTCATGATTAAGTGTAGTGGCTAAGTTTTCTTCATTAGGTCGCGTGGGCAGTACCAGCTTTTAGTTTGCGTCAGTAACTGACTTAACTAAAAGGGCAACTGCCTCAGCATGAAACGAGTGAACACTAAGTACGTCCAGCAGTCCTGTCTGTATGTGGAAACATATCCACTAAACTATTTAACGACAGCATAAGATATCGTTAAAAGATATTACATCGACAAACTGGGATTTGTTTATTTTAGATATTCCTCTATTTTGTATCTATACTCATCCAGAAGTTGTCTTGAATAGGTTTTTTCATTTGTTGAATCTCTGACTTCTTTCCATAGAATAGCAGCAACTTTTAA